>Ga0194126_10000705_pt1 | contig 55984 bp, 49 predicted proteins | sample TA2KigC150mmetaG_FD_148641 | JGI IMG/M metagenome (GOLD analysis project Ga0194126, IMG submission 148641) | Freshwater microbial communities from Lake Tanganyika, Tanzania - TA2015035 Kigoma Deep Cast 150m | ecosystem: Environmental > Aquatic > Freshwater > Lake | place: Tanzania: Lake... | reverse complement strand
TGGCTTTGCTCCGCGCTTCCTTCAGACCCCACCTCACGATGACGCCCTTGCGCTTCGCTAACCCTTCACCTCCATCAGGTTGGGTAGAGGACTTTCACCTCCAAGCTGCTGTGCATGCCCGGCACACAAAAAAGGGCAGGCCCCATGGCCTGCCCTCCCCCCCATAACCACACGTCAAAACTCTTAAGCGGGCGCCCCCTCCCACCGGGTGGGTTGAAACCAGGAAGGTTGTGTCTCCCGGGTGCGGGGCGACGGCAACCAGACGCGCCAGGAGGCCTGCTGGTCCATCAGGTGCTGCAAAAAACGGAGATGGAATTCGTGGCTGCCCCGGCTCACTTCCAGGCGGCCGTACAGGTGCAGGCCCAAGAGCGCCAGATCCCCCATCGCGTCCAAAATCTTGTGGCGCACGCACTCATCCGGGAAGCGGAACCCCCCGGGGTTCAGGACCCCGGCATCATCCAAGACCACGGCATTGTCGAGGGAGCCCCCCAGGGCCAGGCCGTGGGTCTGGAGATACTGCACTTCCTTCAAGAAGCCGAAGGTGCGGGCCGAAGCGATCTCCCGGGCAAAGGCCTCGGAGGCCAGGGGCACGGTGAAACGCTGCCGCCTAATCAGCGGGTGGCTGAAATCGATGGTGTAGGTGATCCGGGGCTCGCCGGGGACAACCCGCATCCACTGGTCCCCTTCCCGCAGTTCCACCGGGCGGTGCACCCGGAGGTAGGCCCGGAGCCAGGGCAGCGTCTTGAACCCGGTTTCGGCCAAAAGCGCAGCAAAGGGGCCGGCGCTCCCATCCATGATGGGCACTTCCGGCCCCTCCACCGCGATGCGGGCGTTGTCCACCCCGGCGCCCCGCAGGGCGGCCAGCAGGTGCTCCACCGTAGAGAGTGTAGCCATCCCCTCCCCCAGCGTGGTGGCCCGGAGGGTGTCCACCACTTTGCTGTAATGGGCCAGGATTTCCGGCCGGTCTGGCAGGTCCGCCCGCACGAACCGCAAGCCGTGGTTGGCGGCAGCCGGATAGATCGTGACTGTAACCGGCCGGCCCGAGTGAAGGCCGATGCCGGAAAAAGTCAACGGCTGCGCCAGAGTCTGTTGCCACATACTAATTCTCCCCTTCGTCAGGACAGGGTGCAAGGTCTGTACCAGGATATTTCGGTTGGACGCCGTTCGAACTTAAGAGGATAACTGGCAGGGATAGTTGATCTTTTAGCAATAGTGGGCCAGGCCGGATTTCCGGCCCGGCCCCGGGTGTGGTAAAAAAACCACAACTTTTCGGCGATTGTGGCAAAAGCCCCACAGTTGCCGCAGGGTCACTCGACCTCAACCGGCGGATACTGGACCTTGGCCCACCACCGGGGGTCGATATCCGGGAAGGCGTCATCCCGCTCCCGGCACAGGTGCAGGAAATTCCAGTCTTCCGAGGGCAGCTGGCGCGCCTCGGCGTAGCGCCGGGTCATGGCCGCCAGGCGGCGAAAATCGTCATTGTGCGTAGTCAACCGGAGTTCGGCGTAATCCCGGGCGCTGAAGGTGCTGATCAAAAACTGCCAGTCCGAGGACTCCAGCAGGAACAGGGAGCGGCCGCACTGCTTTAAGAGGTCTTGTAAACGGGGGTCCGGGTCGTCGGCCCAGAGCCGGGCCATCTCCTCCATGGCCTCCTCCGCGGCATAGACGTGGCGCCAGGTCCAGTCATTCATCTCATTGAGCCAGATCCAGTGATAGCCCCCTTCCCCCCAGGAACCCTCCGGCAGGGAAATAACCGACCGGGGGGCGCTGGCCTCCAGGATTTCGCCCCCCGGGCTCAGGCTCACCTGGGTGTGGTCCTGGAACCGTTTCAGTACCTGGTAGAGCCATTCGGGCCCTTCGAACCACCAGTGGCCGATGAGTTCGGTATCGTAGGGCGCCACGATCATGCCGGGCCGGCCCTCCGTGGCTTTGAACTCCGTGAGGATTCCCGTCACCAGGGAGACAAAATGGTCCGCCTGGTCATTGATCCGGGCCGCCACCGCCTCGGGATGGTAGGGTTGCTTGTCGGCCAGATCGGCCTGGGAGCTGGTCACCTGCCAGTAGCGCAGGCCGCCGGGGAAGCGCTTCTTGTGGAAATCCAAATAGTTGCCATCCCCGGGATACCCCCACTCTCCGCTCCACACCTGGAGGCCGGTCTTGGGGTCCCGGGTGAAGGCGGCCACCGGGCGCTTGGTATCCGGGGCCGAACTCACCAGGTAAGCCTGGTAAGGGGTTTTATCCTCCTCCTCCGGCCGCTCCTGGTACTGGGCGGCAAAACGCTCCCACAGGCGCTCCAGGGCATCGAACCGATCTTTATAGACCCCGATGGCTTTTCCCCCCTTCAGGAGGTGGGAGTCGATAAAGAAATACTTAAGGCCGTTCTCCGACAGAAACTCTTCCACCCCTTTGCGCAGCACCGGTTTCCCGGCCCAATCCTTCAGGGGCGGGGACCATGGATAGCGGGGCCGGTAGGCGCATTCCGGGAGCCAGAACCCCTTAGGGTCCCGGCCGAAATGGCGGCGGTACGTGGCCACCCCCTGCTTCACCTGGGCCTGGACCGCGGTGTCCCGGCCCAACAGGGGCAGATACCCGTGGGTGGCAGCGGAGGTGATGATTTCCAGGACGCCGGCGTCCATCAACCGCCTGAAGGCCCCGATCAGATCCTCGCCAAAATCCTCGCTGAAAGCCCGCTTCACTTCCCCGTAGCGGGTGGCCCACATCCGGGCCACCGAAGCGAAATGGTCATCCCCCAGCTTCTTGAAGGTGGCCAGGTCATCTTTGGCTGCCTGGATCTTTTGGTCCAGGTAGTCCTTGAACTCCTGGCGAAAGACTTTGGCGGCCAGCATTTCCGCCAGGATGGGGGTGATCCCCAGGGTAACCCCGGAGCCGCGACCTCTCGCGCCCAGGCGGTTGAAGGCCGTCAGCAGGGGGATGTATGATTCGGCCGCGGCCTCGTTGAGCCAGTCCATACCGTGGGGCCAGCGCCCGTGGCCGATGACGTAAGGGAGATGGGAATGGAGCACAAACGTGAAATATCCCAAGGGTTCAGCCATGATGTCCTCCACGCAAAGGCCGCGGAAATCGGCGAAAAAACAAGGTTAGGGAAGGTCGATATGCTTAATTCTTACTATAAGGAGCAAAATTATCCGGGTCAAGAGACGGCATGGTGGCACAGGCTTCCAGCCGGTGCGTCCGCACGGGTCGGCGGGCCCTTTACGAGATGACGTCCGCCTTGATCAGGTTGGTGCTGCCCCGGGTGCCGATGGGGGTGCCGGTGGTGATGATGACCCGGTCGCCGTGGTTCAGCATCCCGGACTTGAAGGCCTCGGCCTCCACCACCCGGAGCATCTCGTCCGTGTCCTTGATCGGTGGGATCAGCAGGGGGAAAACCCCCCAGGAAAGGCTCAGCCGGCGCCAGGTATCCTCCCGGGACGTCACCCCCACGATGGGGGTGCGAGGCCGAAACCGGCTGATGAGGCGGGCGGTGCCTCCATATTCGGTGTTGGTGAGAATGGCCGTGGCCTCCAGATACTGGGCCATCTCGCAGGCCGAATAGCTGACAGCCGCGGTGATCTCCTGGCGTCCCGAGGGGGCCCGGCCCCGGAGCCAGGCGGCGTGAGGAAAATCCGCCTCGGTAACCCGGCTCACCCGGTCCAAAAACTTTACCGCCTCCACCGGAAATTGTCCCGCGGCCGTCTCTTCGCTCAGCATGACCGCATCGGTGCCATCCAGGATGGCGTTGGCCACGTCGGTGGCCTCCGCCCGGCTGGGGCGGGAGTGGGTCACCATGGACAGCAGCATCTGGGTGGCGGTGATGACCGGCTTGCCCACCCGGTTGGCCGCGGCGATGATCCGCTTCTGGACCATCGGGACCTGCTCCAGGGGAATATCCACCCCCAGGTCCCCCCGGGCCACCATGAGGCCGTCGGCCTCGTCCAGGATTTCCTCGAGCCGGCTCAGGGCTTCGTGCTTTTCAATTTTGGCGATGACGGGGATGTCCGCCCCCAGGTGGCGCATGAACTCTTTGACCTCCAGGATATCCTGGCGGGAGCGCACGGCGGACAGGGCGATGAAGTCCACCCCCTGGGCGATTCCGAAGCGCAGGTCTTCCCGGTCTTTTTCGGTGAAGGCCGGCACCTTTAGTGAGTGCATGGGGAAATTTATCCCCACGTGGGAGCGTAATACCCCGCCCACCACCACCCGGCATTCGAGGGCCGTATCGGTCCTGGTTTCCACCCGGAGTTCAATGTTGCCATCGGCCAGCAGGATGGACGCCCCCGGGGGAGTCTCGGTGAAAACTTGAGGGATATCCACGAGAACCCCGGCCTGGCCTTCCTTCAGGGGGACGGCGCTGAGACCAAACGCCTCGCCTTCCCGCAGCGTGACTTCGCCGCCGGTCACGTCCCCGATACGGACCTTGGGGCCGGCCAGATCCTGGAGAATGGCCAACGGCAGCCCGAGAGCCCCGGCCAACTCCCGGAGGCGCTTGATCCGGGCGCCGTGCTGCTCTTGGGTGCCGTGGGAAAAATTGAGCCGGGCCACATTCATGCCGGCTTCCAGGAGCCGGGGCAGGATGTCGCCGTCACTGGCCGGGCCCAGGGTGCAGACGATCTTGGTCCGTCGCTGGTCACGCAACACTGTCGGGTTACCTCCTCGTTCCTTGAGAAACGTGCGTAAATATTAGGTGGGAAGAAATTCCATACACTATGGGAAAAATACCACATATCTTTCTTACAGAATTGCAGGGAAATTATAACTCAAAAATAACCGGTTGGGGGAGTATTGACAAATTATTATATGATATTAACCTATTAACCATTAAGATGTTAGCATCCGATTGTTAGGCATAGTTGTTGCATTATATAACGGCAAGGGGGAGATTGATTATGCCGATTTATGAATATCAATGTGTCGACTGTACCGGCAGGGATCAACGGGTAGCCGGTCTGGATGATCACACCGCCCTCTGCACCCAATGCGGCGGCTTGATGCTGCGGCTGGACGAGGATGTCTTCCAGCCCTATTTTGAGGAAGTTACGCCTCAGATCTGGGCTGCGGCCGACATCAAAACCAAAGCTTCACTGTAAGTCTGGGTGTCAAGGGCCAACGCGACCAGCCCCTCTTATGGAGGGGCTGGGTTATTTTCAGTCTGGTGAAATTTTCCCCTTACTTTCCCTGCCCCATTTGCCTTTCAAGCCAACTCCTGCGGTCCGATTTGTTGAACTTATTCTCAAAATGATGCTGACTCCCCCCTGCCGGAGCCTAAATTATCTCAATGAGAACCAGCCGTTTACTTACGCGGCCATCTCAAGGTCGTCCTTTCCTGTATAATCAGCCGGTTACTCCCCGCGCCCCCTTCCGCTTGACCACCGGCACGCAGAGGAACCGAGCCGGACATATATAGCGTTTGCCATAAATTCCTTCCCCTTGGAGGTTCTCAAATCCCCCTAAATCCCCCTTTTTCAAAGGGGGACTTTCCCAGCAATTCTCTGTAGTTCCCCCCTTTTCTAAAGTGGGGTTAGGGGGGATTTGAATGATTCCGCTATCGGAAAAAACTTTTGGCAATCGCTATATGTATGGGCGCGGGTAACGATTCTCCCCGTATGGTTATCTATGATGGTTCCGTAAAAAGTAAGAATTTTCAAAAAACCGGGTTGTAACTCATTGATTTTATTGAAAGCGAATTCCATAAATAGAGCCTTTTCTGACTTTTTACGAATCCATCATCTATAGGTTTAAAAGAAATGAAACCTGAGGTTAGCGCATCCCCCGGTTTTGTGATAAATTCTAAGCTCAAATGGAAGTCATCGCCGACCTGCATATCCATTCCCGCTTCTCCATCGCCACCGCCCGGGACGCCGACCTGGAGCACCTGGATCTCTGGGGCCGCTACAAGGGGGTGGGCGTGGTGGGCACCGGCGACTGCACCCACCCCCGGTGGTTGGCGGAGATCGCCGCCAAGCTCGAACCGGCGGCGGCGGGCGTGTACGCCCTCAAACCTGGCCTGGCTCTCCCGCTGAACCTCGAGGGGCCTGGCTGGGAGGCGGCGGCGCCGGTCAAATTCGTGATCACCGGCGAAGTGAGCACCATTTATAAGAAGGCCGGCAAGGTGCGCAAAGTCCACCTGCTCCTGGTGCTCCCGGATCTGGCGGCGGCGCAGGAACTCTCCCGGCGCCTGGGCCGCCTGGGCAACGTGGCTTCCGACGGCCGCCCCATCCTGGGTCTGGACGCCCGGTTCGTCCTGGACCTGGTCATGGAGATCGATCCCCAGTCCCTGGTGATTCCGGCCCACATCTGGACTCCCTGGTTTTCCGTTTTGGGCCGCAAGAGCGGCTTCGACTCCCTGGAGGAGTGCTTCGAGGCCAGCACCGCCCACATCCATGCGGTGGAGACCGGGTTGTCCTCCGATCCCGCCATGAACTGGCGGGTCTCCGGGCTGGACCGCTTCACCCTGGTGTCCAATTCCGACGCCCACTCCCCCCAGAAGCTGGGCCGGGAGGCCAATATCTTTCACGTTGCCCCCGCATATCCCGAACTGGCCCGGGCCTTGCGCACCCGGGAGGGTTTTGGGGGCACCCTCGAATTTTTTCCCCAGGAAGGCAAGTACCACCTGGACGGCCACCGGCATTGCAGCCTCAGGCTGGAGCCGGATGAGGCCGAGCGCCTGGGCGGTCTCTGCCCCCTCTGCGGCAAGCCTCTGACCCTGGGGGTGATGCATCGCGTCCAGGACCTGGCCGACCGCCGGAACGGGGCTCGCCCGGCTGGGGGCAGCCCGTTCGAGTCCTTGATCAGCCTGCCGGGAATCCTGGCCGAAGTCCTGGGGGTCAACGCGGCCAGCAAAAAGGTGCGCCTGGCCTATTTCCGGCTCCTGGCCAAGCTGGGGCCGGAACTGGAGATCCTGCGCCGCGTGCCCCTTCCCGCCCTGGCCCGGGAGGGGGGCATCCTCCTGGCCCACGGCATTGACCGGATGCGCCGGGGAGAGGTGCACATCAATGGGGGCTACGACGGCGCTTATGGGGAGATTCGCCTCTTCACCCCGGCCGAGCGCCGCAAATTGCCGGGCCAGGGGTAATACAGTTCACTTGAGTGACTTCGTCTTTCACGGTAAAGGAGCGCCTGAGAAGCGGATGCGGGTTTCCGGGTTTTGGCAAAGCTGGCTCGTGCCCCTTATCCTGTTGCTGACCCTGGTGGGGGTTTCCCGGGGTCTGGGGGCCGAGGCCGCCTCGACCGCGGCGGCCCTGCCGCCACCTGAAGAACCGCCGGCCGCCTCCGTCCCCACCCCCGCCGCCGGCCATCCAGATTTCACGCTCCAAGCTTTCCGCATCGTCGGGGCCAAAACGGAGACCGTCAAGGATATCAAAAAGCAATTATCCATAAAGCTGCCGTCCTTCTGGCCGCCCTGGGGCACGCCGCCCCCATTCCGGCTCCAGGACCTGGAATACGACGTGGAACGCCTGAAGAATTTTTACCGCCGCCAGGGTTTTTACCACACGGAGATCAAATCCGAAATCAACTATGGCCCGGGAAGGGTGGTGGACGTCACCCTGAAGATTGACGAAGGCCCCTGGGTCAAGGTCACCGACCTGGACGTAGAGGTCGCCGGGCCCTTGGACCTTGCGGAACTGAGGCGGAAATGGCCCCTCAACCCCGGGGACCGTTTCGCCGAAAAGCCTTACGACGCTCTCAAAAATCTCTACCTCAACTACCTGCCCAACCACGGCTATCCCCGGGTCGAAGTGAAGGGGCGGGTTTACCTGAACGAAGAGACCAATACCGCCAAGATTCTCCTCAGCGTCAATCCCGGCCCCGTGTGCTATTTCGGCAAGGTGAGGCTCAAAGACGCGGAGAAACTGGAGACTCCCGAGGCCGCCGTCCTTTCGAAGCTCACCTTCAAGACCGGCCAACTATTCAACCAGGAGCAGCTCTTCGACACCCAGAGGAAACTCTACGCCACCGATCTCTTCAGGAGTGTGGTCCTGACGCCGGAGCAGGTTCCCCCGCAGGAACCCACCATTCCCATTGTCGTTGAACTGGTAGAGAAGAAGAAACGGTCTTTGAAGGCGGGGTTGGGGTATGGGGATGAAGAGAAGGTCCGGGCCCGGCTGGGGCTGCGGTACCGGAACCTGTGGGGCGGCGGCCGGCTCCTGGACCTGGATGCCCGATATTCCTCCCTGGGCTACCTGTTCTCGGAATCATTTTCCAATCCGGCGGTGTTCGGCACCTCCTTTGACTTTGTCCAACAGAGCGGCGCCCGGCGCCGGGACCTGCCGGGCTTCAACGACCGGGCCTTGTTCACCCAGTCCCGCCTGGAACGGGACATTCCCTGGGACCTGCGGGTCTACTTCGGTCATGGCCTGGAATTTGCCCGTCCCTTCAACCTCCCGGTGGAAACCCTGATCCGCCTCCAGGGGACCCAACCGGAGAAAATGTACCGGGCTTCCTTTGCCATCCTGGGCCTGCGCCAGAACACCACGGACAGCCACATCCAGCCCCGCCGGGGCGGGATCATGAACCTGTCTAACGAGTTCGCCCCCACCTTCCTGGGCTCCGGACTCCAGTTCGTCCAGTCGGTGGTGGACTGGCGGCGCTACCACGCCATCGGTGACTCCAGATTCGTGGCCGCCGGACGCGTCAGGTTCGGCCTCATCCAACCCATCCAGTCCACCACCCAGATTCCCATATCCCGGCTCTTTTTCAGCGGCGGGGCCAACAGCGTCCGGGGCTATAAGCTGGACTACCTGGGCCCCCGCAACCTGAGCGGCAACCCCGTCGGCGGCGAAACGGTCCTGGAATTCAGCCTCGAAGGGCGCTTCCCCCTCCCCATTTACGAAAAAATCGGCGGGGTGATCTTCCTGGATGCCGGCAATGTCTTTTCCCGGATTCACAACCTCGACCTGGGGCAGTTAAAATATTCACCGGGGGTCGGGCTGCGCTATCTCTCCCCCATCGGGGCCATCGGCGTGGATATTGCGTTCCCCACCAACCGCATCAATTACCGGCAGGACAGCCCCTACCAGATCCACTTCACCGTGGGCTACGGCTTTTAGGGGGAAGGAGGCGTGATGGGCCATATAAAGGTTATCCTGTTTTCTCTGGTGCTCTGCCTGATCCCGGTGGGAACCGCCACCGGCGCCATCCTCCCGGATATCACCAATTGGGGCGGCTCATTCCTCCTCTCCCTGGTCCAGGCTAAAGTAAACGGGAAAGTCACGGCCCGGGAAATCTCGGGCAATCCCTTATCCGGAGTGGTTTATCAGGGCCTGACGATTACCGATCCGGACGGCAAGGTCGTTCTCAGCATAGATCGCCTTGAGGCGCGCCTCTCCCTGGCGTCCATCCCTAACTTCCGCCTGGACCTGGGGGCCCTGACCCTGGAAAATCCCCGGGTTTACCTGGACCGGGATAAATCCGGTCAGTGGAATGTCGGCCACCTCCTCAAGGCGGAAAAGCCCGCCGAACCCGCTGAATCCCAGGGTCTGGTGGGAAAAATCAGCAGATATTTATTTCGCGGCATAGATCTCTCCAACCTGGCGGTGCACCGGGGCGAGCTGTTTATTACCGAAGACGGCCACACCAGTCACTACACCGACCTGGACCTCAAATCCAGCCTTACCCTGCTCAACTTGGGGCAACCGCAGCAAAAAGCTGAGGTCAACATCGCCAACCTGGGGATCACCGCCCCCCAGGGCCGGGTGAGCCTTTCAACCAGGCTGACCTATAGCGCGGGTGTAGCCCAGATCGGCTTCCTGAACCTGAAGCTGGCCGGTCAAACCGTGGCCTCCTTCAAGGGAGAAGTCTGCCGGCCCCCTTATGAAAAAAATGAAAAATATGAAAAATATGAAAAAGGCGAAAAAGCTGAGTTCGCTTGCGCCTTGACCGGCAACCTAGGCCTGATCAAAGGGGACCAGATCCACGCCTTATGGCCCCGCTGGCCGTCTGCCTGGGACCTGTCCGGCACGTTCAGCCTCAGCGGCACGCTCCAAGGGGGGAAAATCCAGGTAAGCGGCAAGATCGGCGAGGCCACCTGCGACCTCAAGGGAGATTTCAACGCCAGGGTCAAGCCAGCCGTCTTTGAACTGGACCTGGACCTCAAGGGCCTGACCACGGCCCAACTCAAGGAAATTCAGGACCTCAAGGGGCAGCCGCTCCAGGGTCTGAGCCCGGTCAACGCCCGCCTGCATCTTAAGGGCACAGGCCTGCCCTGGAACCCCGCATCCCTGGAAACCCGCCTGGACGTGGAGCCCTTCCGGTATCGAGACCTCAGAGTGGATAAGGTGCGGCTTGAACTCTCCGGCAATGCCCGGAGCCAGGAACTGCAGGCCTCCGTGGCGGGGAATTTCGGGAGCGTGGACCTGGGCGCCAGCGGCCATCTCCTGCCGGTGGGAGAAACCGGCCAAGGGCTGTCCGGCAATCTGACGGTTAAGACGGGAGACTTGCAGCCCGCCATGGTAGGGGTGACCAGGCTCGCCGGCAGCAGTTTAGCCACCTCTTTTACGGGAAAGTTCCGCCTGCCTCCCGGCTTTTCCCTGGCCCAACTCTTCCTGGCGGGCGACCTTAAGGCCAACGGCCGGCTGAACCATGAACCCTTGCAGAATCTGGCCGCCAGCTTTGTCCTGGAAGGGAAAAAACTGACCGTTTCCCAGGGCGACGTGCAGTTGGCGGGCCTTACGGCCTCCGGGCGGGGGACTCTCACTGAGTCCGGCCTGGATGTCGCTTTTAAGGCGTCGGCATCCGACTCCCGCACCCTGCCCCTGCCTCCGGGGGCGGCCTTTGCCTCCCTTTCGGCCCAAGGCGCCGTCCGGGGGCCCTGGAAGTCCCCCCAGGTGACCCTGGCCGCGCAGGTCCGCAAAGCCTCCTTCCAGGGCATCACCCTGGAATCAGCGAACTTAAACGGCGCCCTGGCCGGTTGGCCCGCCTTGGAAGGGAGCCTGCAGTTGCAGGGATCAGGGCTGCGCACCCCCGGGGGCGCTTTTACCCGCCTTAACTTCAATGCCGGCGGCGCCGGTGGCCGGTGGCAGTTCCAGGTAGCCGCCACTTCTCCCCAGGATCTCAAGTTCGAGGCGGCGGGGACCGCAGACCTGGCGGGCTTACAAAAACCCCTGGTCCTGAACGTCGCCCGGCTCTCCTGGCACAGCCAGACCCTGACGGTCAAGAATAAGACCCCCTTTCAGGTTCGCCTCCTCCCCGGCTGGGAAATCTCTCCGGCTACTTTTCAGGTGGACGGCGGCGCCGTGACCGTCGCCGGCCTGGCCCGGGACCAGGAACTGTCCGGCCACTTGGAAATTCGGGACCTGAACGCCGGCCTCTTCGCGCTCCTGGGTCTGCCCGCCTCGGGGAAGCTCAACGGCCGACTGACTCTGGCCGGCGCCCCCCGGACCCCGACCATCGACGGCCAACTCGCCCTGAGCGCCGGGAAGATCAACAATATTCCCATCCAGACTCTGACCACCACCCTCAATTACCAGGCTGAACAGGCGCAGGTGGCCGGCTACCTGGAAATCGGTCCCCTTAACTCCCGGCTGACCTGGAAAGGGTCGGTCCCGGTCAAGATCTCCCTGCTCCCCTTTGCCTTTGCCCTGGCCAAAGATGGCCTGGACCTCCGACTCCAGAGCGAGCGGGTCAACCTTTCCCTGTTAACCTCCCTCAGCAAAGAGGTACAAACCGCGGAGGGGCCGCTGGACCTGGTGGCGGAAGCCCTGGGCAATCCGCATCAACCCCGGGTTTCGGGGTATGTGCGGTGGCGCGCCGGCTCCCTGAAACTGCGCCAGGCGGGGACGCCTTACGTCCTGGCCCCCGGGGAGATTCGCCTCCAGGGAGACAAGATCGTGATTCCGGGTCTGATTATCCAAAGCAACGGCACTATCCGGCTGTCCGGTGAAATCGTCCTGGCGGGCGCCCCCCAGACCCAAGCCCGGCTCCAGGCGGATAATTTTCTGCTCATCGATCGGGGGGGCAACGAAGTGTGGACCAATGGCTTCATCGACCTCAAGGGTCCATTTTCCGCCCTGGTGGCCACCGGCCAACTGGTGGTGCCCAAGGCCCGGTTTCGCCCCACCTTTTTCCGCTCCGGAATGGACCCGGATGTCATCCTGGTGCCCGTTAAACCCAAGACCCAGGCCGAGGCGACTGCGGCCCCGGCCATCTACCGGAACCTGCGCGTCGACGTCACCCTGGAAAATTCGGGCCATGCCTGGCTCGTCGACCCCGTGGGCAAAGTGGAAATGATTGCCCGCCTCAAGATCAGGAAAGACCCGGGGCAGAAACTGACTATGGGCGGGGAGGTGCGCGCCCTCCAAGGCACCCTGGACATCGAGGAACGCACCTTCACCGTGAAACGGGCCGTCCTCCTGATGCCCGGCGTGGCCGGCAAGCCCATGACCATAGACGGCAACGCGGTTCACGAAATGGATGACATCACCCTGGTGCTCAACGTGAACGGCACCATGTCCAACCCCCAGATCCGTCTGGAGAGCCTGCCGCCGCTGCCGCCGGCCGACGTCCTGTCTCACCTGGTGTTCGGCGCGCCGTCCGCCACCCTGACCAAAGCACAATACATGGCCCTGGGGGCGCAACAATTGGGGGTTTTGGGAGGCGTCAGCGCCAACAAATTAAGCGAAATTTTGGGGTCAACCATCCCGTTTTTAGGCGGGATCAAGGTAAAAAGCGGCATGTTAGGCGGCCGTCCCACGGTGGGCCTCGGCAAGGAAGTCGTCAAAAATGTCAGTGTGTTTGTGGGGCGGAATCTCAACGAGACCCGCGGGGTGTATGAACAGCAGGTGGGGATCCAGTATAAGGTCAACAAGCACCTGAGCGTTGAATCTCAGCTAGGCCCCAGGAACTCCGGCGCCGACGTGTTCTTCAACTATGATTTTTGATCGGCGGGCAGGGGACAGGGTTTGTTTATCGGCGGGCTCTTAGGCGACCCGGGTTGCGATTATTTTGGGAATATTTACCTGTAATGGTCAAGACTTGAATAGACGATCTTCTTTCCCAAGCTTGCTATCAGCAGACATATTGTCCAGATCATAAATGCATCCCGGTGGTCAGATTAAATTCCATTCAGACAATTTACCTTCAGGGGCGCACCTCATTTTTCCGCCTTAACTTTTCTTGACCCTGACTGCCAGGCTTTCCGCCAGATGTTCAAGCCGCGGGAAGGCTCCCGGGCGCGCCAGCAGCCGCCGGTGCAGGGCCGCAACCGCGGTGGGGATGTAGCGGGCGAACTGATCCTTGCCCTTCACCTCGGCCAGGTAGCCGTAAGCCCCCAGGATCTGCAGGTTGCGGCACAGCGCCAAATGGTCATACTGCTCCCGGAAGGCCGCGGGGTCCACTTCCAGACGGGACGTGAGGAGGTTTAGGTAATAATCCAGGAGTTCGGCCTGCCAGGCGGGACTCAGATTGACATACGGGTCGATGAGCAGAGAGGCCACATCGTAGCCCAATGGCCCCAATCTCCCCCCTTGAAAGTCGATGACCCGCAAGCGCCCGTTCGTGATGAACAGATTCCGGGACTGGAAGTCCCGATGGAGGAAGTAGTTGGGGCCGGGGGGCAGGGCCCCGGTGAGGAGGCGTTCGAAATCCGGCGCCAGGTCTTCCAGGCTGACCGGCAAGCGGAGATAGTTGTTCAGAAAGGCCTTGACGAAATAACCGCACTCCCGCTCCCACAAAAAGGGCCGGTGCAACACCGGGGTGTCGAAGCACCAGGAGGAGTCGAACCCCTGCCTCCCCTTGATCTGCATGTCCGCCAGGAGTTGCAGGGCCTGGCGGTACCAGTGGCGGATCTGGCTCTCCTGGGGCTGCCGCTTGATGACGGACTCCAGGCTGATGTCCCCCAGGTCTTCCACCAGCATCCAAAACTCCTCCCGGCATAGGTGTAGATCTCCGGCGCCGGCGCTCCTTGCGCCCGGAGGTGGCGGCCCACCAGGTAGTAGGAGTCGTTTTCATTCACGTCCCCGCCCGGGGGAAAAGGATGAAAAAGCAGCACCACGGTGGGGGAGCCCAACAGGCGGTAGTAGCGGCGGTCGGAGCCGTCGCCGGCCAGGGTTTGGGGGGAGGCGAGGCTGACGTTCCGGGCTTTGGCGGCGGCCTCCAGGCGTGCGGTCCAGAGATAATCCGGCATAACTACCTTTCAGGCCCTCCCGGGGCCTTTTATTTAAGGGCGATCTTTACCCTATTACTCTAAGCAGTCGCGCCTGGGGCGTTGGCTCACCTGTAAAGCATGGAAAGCTGGTATTGGCTGGTGGCACAGCCTTTCCAGGCTGTGCACGACTAACCTGTTTCCTTGGCACAGGCTGGAAAGCCTGTGCCACCACATTATTTGGTGGGGCGGGCCTCCGTGCCCGCCGCCATCCTGGCGCTTGCCATATCGTGGTTACGGTACCAGAACCAGGCCCCGGGCGGAATCTTTTACCTGGACGCCTGAGGCCACGATGCAATCTTCCAACTCCACCCCGGGGCTGATGGCGGCCCGGTCCCACATCACCGTATTTTTCAAAGCGGCCCTCTCCCCTACTACCACGTTTGACCCCAGACAGACTCCGCCGCCAAATTGCGCCCCGGCCCCGATCCTGGCCCCGGGGCCGATCAGGGGGTCGGTTAGACCTGGAAAATATCCCGCCAACCTTGGGGAGGCGCCGGCGAGGAGCCGCCGGTGAGCCGCTAAATAACTCTCCGGCGTGCCCAGGTCCTGCCAGAAATGGCCCGACACCGTGAGGTATGCCAGCCGCTCCCCCGCGGCCATCGCCTCCCGCCAGGCCTGAACCAAGTTAGAGGAACCCTCTGGCGGGATATACGCGAGCATCTTCTGATCCACCACCTGGACGCCGGTGTAGGCCAGGGGTTTTCCATAATTTTCATAATTTTCATAATTTTCATAAGGGGCGCCGATACTCACCACCCTGCCGCCCGCCACCCAGACGTTATTATACGCCGGGCAGTCATGGAGCACCAGGGTGCTCACGGCCCCGGTTCGGTGGCCGCGGTAAACCTGGGCCAGGTCAAGATCAGTCAAGATATCGGCGTTGATGGCCAGAAACGGCCCCTCCCGCAGGACTTCCCCTAACTGCCGCAAGCCCCCGCCCGTTCCCAGGATCTCCGGCTCGTGGCTCACACTGAGCCGGAAACTCCAGGGCTCGCCCCGCAGGAAATCGTGCACCCGGTCCGCCAGATGATGGGTGTTTACCGCCACCTGGAAACACCCCGCCGCCTCCAACTGTGCCAGCACCACCCCCAACAGGGGCCGGTTCAATACCGGCAACAACGGCTTGGGACATATATCCGTGAGCGGCTTCAACCGCGTCCCCAACCCCGCCGCCAACACGGCCGCTTTCATTGCTGGTCTCCGTGCAGTTGTTCGGGGGAGGGGGCAAAGGGCAAAAGCCCTTTTACTTGCGAAAAACTCCCCCAAGCCCCCACCCCCAATCCCTTACAGGGTTGGGAGGTGGTTTGGGGGGAGGGCGGGGCAACTTGCGAAAAAGTTCCTGGCCCTCCCGCCAAAGTTTATTTTTTATAGCCGAACTGCCTCAAGATTTCGTGGCGCCAGGCGCGGCCGGCGTCGTCTTCCACGCCTTTGGGGGAGACGCCGTCCACCACCCCCAGGATGCCCCGCCCCTGTTCGGTCTGGGCCAGGACGACTTCCACGGGGTTGGCGGTGGCGCAGAAGATCCGGCAGACCTCGGGGCAGAGCTTGATGGCATTGAGCACGTTGATGGGGAAGGCGCCTTTCATGAGGATGTTGAAGGTGTGGCCCGCCGCAATCAGGCGCGCGTTCTCCGTAGCCGCGGCCGTGAGGCCGGCATCATTGCCTTCCACCCGGATGAGGCAGTCCCCGGAGGCCTCGGAGAACGCCAGGCCGAACTTGATGCCGGGGGCGGCGCCCACCAGGATTTCATACAGGTCTTCCACGGTCTTGATAAAATGGCTCTGGCCCAAAATCAGATTGGCCCCTTCGGGGATGGTGAGTTTTGCCAGTTGCAATTCCATGGGCGCACCTCGTCATCTGGGCCGGAATTCCTTTCCGGCGCACGTTTTTTCTGCTATTATAATTATGTTATGGATGGGGAACAAGCCTTGGAAAAACTTTGGGGGGGAAAAGGAAAAAAGGCGAAGATAAAATCATGGCCTTTCCTTTTTTCGCGACCAAAGACTTTGCCGGGGTCACCGGGGTCATCACCATGGGCCCGAACCACAACCCCATCAAAGGGGTGACGGTCATCAAGGTGGACCAGGGCCAGTTTGTGTATCAGACGACGATTAATCCATAGAACCGCCGATGAACGGAGATGAACACAGATTAAAACTGGATAGAATTACAGAAAGGATCATCGGCTGCGTTTATAAAGTGAGCAATACGCTGGGAAGCGGTTTTCTGGAAAAAGTCTATGAGAACGCATTAGCTCTTGAACTACGAAAAAATGGATTGAAGGTCAAACAGCAACATGGCATCCAGGTCAGATACGATGGTGTGGTCGTTGGCGAGTTTGCCGCAGATCTATTAGTTGAGGATAAGGTTATTATAGAGCTAAAGACGACCAAAGCCCTGGATGATATCCATATGGCCCAATGTCTGAATTATCTTAAAGCCACTGATCTTTCAGTATGTTTGCTGATTAATTTTGGCAAGCCTAAGGCGGAAATCAGGCGCATTGTGAATAATTTCTAATCTGCGTCCATCCGCGTTAATCGGCGGTGGGAACCTTGAGCAACACTTATGGCTCAACCCAAGATTAATATTCCATTGAAGCAGATTGAGGACTTTTGCCGCCGGTGGAAGATTAAAGAATTTGCCCTGTTCGGGTCGGTGTTGCGGGAGGACTTCCGCCCAGACAGCGATATAGACGCGCTGGTGACCTTCGAACCAGATGGTGGCATCACCTTCGATAATCGCGTGGAGATGCTGGATGAGCTTGCCGAAATTTTCGGGCGGCAGGTCGATCTGGTGGAGAAGGATGCAATCCGCAACCTGTTTCGCCGCCATGAAATCCTAACGACCAAAGAGGTCGTTTATGCCGCTTAGCCGGCGGGACCCAGCAAATCTTTTTGACATGCTGCCTGCATTCCAAAAGATCATTTAATGATAAAAAGGCGATCAAATGCAGAACACACTTTTTTACGGGGATAATCTAAAAATTTTAAAAGAATATATTCTCACTAATTCAATAGACTTAATTTATCTTGACCCTCCTTTTAATTCCAAGGCCGACTATAATGTTCTTTTTAAGGAACCTACCGGAGCACTTTCAAAAGCTCAGATAACCGCCTTTGAGGATACCTGGCACTGGACTGACGAAACTGAAAAAACCTTCAAAAACATAGTTGACGAAGCTCCCGCAGATGTAGTGGAGATGATGAGGAGTCTGAGAAAATTCGTAGGTCAAAAAAATGATGTGATTGCCTATATAACTATGATGTGTGTTAGATTATTAGAATTGAAAAGGGTGCTGAAAGATACCGGAACAATTTATTTGCATTGTGATCCAACAGCGAGCCATTATATTAAATTACTCATGGATGTTATTTTTGGTAAAAATAACTTTAGAAATGAAATAGTTTGGTGTTACAGGGGCGCCGGTTATCCGAAACATGATTTTGGCAGAAGACACGATATAATTTTAAGATATTCAAAAACATCAAATTATATCTTTAATTTAGATGAGGTTAGAGAGGAATATGCCGAAGCAACCAAGGAAAGATTTAAACATTATATAGGGAATATCAGGGGAGGTAAAGATTTTGGAATACAGCAACTGCATCCTTTAGGTAAGCAACCGGATGATTGGTGGCAAATTCAGCCGATAGCTCCGTCAGCTAAAGAAAGACTAAGTTACCCGACGCAGAAACCTGAAGCATTGTTGGAACGAATTGTCAAGGCTTCCTCCAATGAGGGTGAGGTTGTTCTTGATCCTTTCTGCGGTTGCGGCACCACAGTAGCCGTGGCACATAAGCTCAAGAGAAATTGGATCGGCATTGATATAACCCACCTGGCGATAAATGCAATAAAACTACGATTAAATAAAATGTTTGGGATAGTACCCAAGATTGATTTTAAAGTCATTGGAGAACCTGATGATTTGGAAGGGGCCAGAGAACTATCTTCGCACAATCGTTATCAGTTTCAATGGTGGGCTCTCTCTTTAATTAATGCCAGACCGTATAAAGACAAGAAAAGAGGCGCTGATACAGGAATAGATGGATATATTTACTTTACTCACGAGAAAGATATTGTCAGGCCAGCCATAGTACAAGTCAAGAGAGGCAATGTATCTGTTAAAGACATAAGGGAGTTAGGCCATGTTATGGATAGAGAAGAAGCTGATTTGGGATTATTGATTACCTTGGAGTCTCCTACTAAACAAATGAAATCTGAAGCCGTAATAAAAGGTTTTTATAACTCACCAATTTCTAAGAGAGATTATCCTAAAATCCAGATAGTCACCATTGAAGAACTTTTTGCTGGAGTCAAGCCAAATGTTCCGACCACCATTTCACCCTATAAGGAAGCGAAACCTGTATCCAGAGAAAACCGTAAGTTAGATATTTAATCGGTCTCTTTAAAATTTATGAGAGGGTGATAAGCCCTGGACCCTACAAACAAACAGCCGAGCCTATTCACTATGACGGAAACCCGCGCCGTACCTATCAACATCGAAGATGAAATCCGCAAATCCTACCTGGAATACGCCCTGAGCGTCATTATCGGCCGGGCCTTGCCGGACGTGCGGGACGGGCTCAAACCCGTGCACCGCCGGATACTCTTCGCCATGAGCGAAGGCGGCAACGACTGGAACCGGCCCTACCGCAAGAGCGCCCGCATCGTCGGGGATGTCATCGGTAAATACCATCCCCACGGCGACACCGCGGTCTATGACGCCATGGTGCGCATGGCCCAGGACTTTTCCCTGCGCTATCCCCTGGTGGACGGCCAGGGCAACTTCGGCTCCATCGACGGCGACTCCCCCGCGGCCATGCGTTACACCGAGGTGCGTCTCACCCGGCTGGCGCACGAACTCCTCCAGGACCTGGAAAAAGACACGGTGGACTTCGTGGGCAACTACGACGGCTCCCTGAAAGAGCCCCTGGTGATGCCCACCCGGCTGCCCAACCTCCTGATCAACGGCTCCTCGGGCATCGCGGTGGGCATGGCCACCAACATCCCGCCCCACAGCCTGGACGAAGTTTGCGACGCCCTCCTGGCCACTCTAAACAACCCGGACATCTCCCTGGAAGAGCTGATGACCTTGATCCCGGGGCCGGATTTTCCCACCGGCGGCTTTATTTACGGCGCCGAGGGCATCAGTGAGGCCTACCGCACCGGCCGGGGGCTCATCCGCCTCCGGGCCAAGGTGAGCGTCGAGCACAAGGGCGGCCGGGATAGCCTGATCATCCGGGAGCTGCCCTACCAGGTGAACAAGGCCCGCCTCATCGAGCGCATCGCCGAACTGGTAAAGGACAAAAAGATAGAAGGCATCTCCGACCTCCGGGACGAGTCGGACCGGGAAGGCCTCCGGGTGGCGATCATGCTCAAGAAGGATGAGCTGCCCCAACCCATCCTGAACCAGTTGTATATCCACACCAACATGCAGGTCACCTTCGGCATCAACCTGGTGGCCATCGTCCACAACCGGCCGGAGATCCTCAGTCTCAAAGACCTGCTGCACCATTTTCTGGAGCACCGCCGGGAGGTGATTCTCCGGCGCACCCGCTATGAGTTGAAACAGGCGGAGGCCCGGGCCCACATCCTGGGGGGCTTCCTCATCGCCCTGGACTTCCTGGATGCGGTCATCGCCATGATCCGGGCCGCGGCCACCCCCCCGGAGGCCAAACAGCAGTTGATGGCCGGGCTGTTCATTCTGGGCGCCCAGCCGGGGGTCACTCTGGAGGAGACCCGGAGCCGGTACGCGCTTTCCGAGATCCAGGCTCAGGCCATCCTGGAAATGCGGCTGCAGCGCCTCACCGGCCTGGAGCGCCAGAAGATCATTAACGAGGCCGCCGAGATCAGGGCCGCCATCCAGCGCCTGCGCCTGATCCTGGCGGAAGAGGCCCAGGTCAAGGCCCTCATCGGCCAGGAGTTGACGGAGCTCAAGGAGCGCTACGGCGACGGCCGGCGCACCGAAATCGTGCCCCAGGCCCAGGAGTTCACCGCCGAAGACCTCATTGCCGATGAGGAAATGGTGGTGACCATCAGCCACCGGAGTTACATCAAGCGCACCCCCCTGACCATCTACCGCAGCCAGCGCCGGGGCGGCAAGGGCCGCATGGGCATGATCACCCGGGAAAACGACTTCGTCTCCCAGCTCTATATCGCCTCCACCCACAGCTGTTTTCTGGTGTTCACCAACAAGGGCCGGGTGTTCTGGCTCAAGGTCCACGAGATTCCTATCGGGTCGCCAACGGCCCAGGGCAAGGCCATCGTCAACCTGCTGCCGTTTGGCGAGGGTGAAAAGTTGGCCACCATCCTGCCGGTGCGGGAATTCACCCCGGGCCCCTCTCTGGTCATGGCCACCCAGCGGGGCGTCGTCAAGAAAACCGACCTGATGAACTTCCAGCGGCCCCGGAGCGGCGGCATCATCGCCCTGAGCCTGGACGCTGAGGACGAGCTGGTGAGTGCGGCCCTGAGCGAGCCGGACCAGAGCATTGTCATCGGCACCCGGTATGGCAAGATCATCCGCTTCCCCTCGGCGGAGGTGCGGGACATGGGCCGGGCCGCCCGGGGCGTCAAGGGCATGGAAGTGGCCCAGGAGGACCGGGTGGTGGGCATGGAAGTGCTGCGTCCCGGCGGCACCATCCTCACGGTGACGGAGCGGGGCTTCGGCAAGCGCACCGACCCGAAGAAATACCCCGAACATCACCGGAAGGGCCAGGGGGTCAAGGGACTCGAGATCACCAAGCGCAACGGCCCCATCATGGCCATCCTCCAGGTGAACGACGACGATGAAATCATGCTGGTCACCGACGGCGGCAAGATCTTGCGCATGATCGCCAAAGGGGTCTCTTTGATCGGCCGGGTCACCCAGGGGGTCAAGCTCATGGACCTGGAGGCGGAAGAACGGGTAGTAAGCCTGGCCAAGGTGGCGGAAAAAAGTGATGACGGCGAACCCGAGCCCGAGACCGACCTTGGAATCTCCTGAGGCCAAGTCCATCGCGGTGATCGGCGCCGGCAGCTGGGGCACCACCCTGGCGCAGCTCCTGGCCGAAAAAGGCAAGGAGGTCCGCGTCTGGGTCAGGGAACCGGACGTCTGCGAGGGCCTGCGCCGGGACCGGATCAACCACACCTTTCTCCCGGGGATCCGGCTCTCTTCCCGGATCACCTTCACCCTGGAATTCCCGGAGGCCCTGGACGGCGCCGGGCTGATCCTGATGGTGGTTCCCTCCCACGGGTTCCGCCAGACCTTACGCGACCTGAAACCGCATTGCCCCCCGGGAGCCGTGCTGCTCAGCGCCACCAAGGGCATGGAGATCGACTCGCTCCTCACCATGGAGGGAGTGGCCCGGGAGGAAATGGGGGCCGTAATTCCTTATGCGGTGCTGGCCGGCCCCAGCTTCGCCCGGGAAGTGGCCCAGAAGCAGCCCACCGCGGTGACCGTCGCCTCCCGGCAGCGGGAGATCGCGCACTTCATCCAGCGACTCTTTTCCGCCCCCCACTTCCGGGTGTACACTTCCCACGATATCACCGGTGCGGAGTTGGGGGGGGCCCTGAAGAACATCTTTGCCATCGGCACCGGGATACTTTCCGGCATGGGCCTGGGAGACAATCCCCGGGCGGCGCTTATCACCCGGGGCCTGGCCGAAATGGTCCGGCTGGGGGCGCGGCTGGGCGCCAACCCCATGACCCTCACCGGCCTGGCGGGCCTGGGCGACCTGATCCTTACCTGCACCGGCAGCCAGAGCCGCAATTTCCAGGTGGGGGTGAAATTGGGCCAGGGCATTCCCCTGGACCAGATACTGGCCGGCATGGCCATGGTGGCGGAAGGGGTGAAAACTTCCCGGGCCGTCCACCTCCTGGCGGCGCGCCTGGGAGTGGAGATGCCGCTGGTGACGGCCACTTACAAGATTCTCTATGAAAATCTCGCCCCCAAGGAGGCCATCAAAAAGTTGATGGCCCGGGAGCTGAAAGATGAGATGGAGGCCATGACCTAAACCTGGTAAGATTTGCCTCTTGAGTTCACTGAAGGGAACGGTTTAAGATAAACCTTCAGGATCCTGCCCGCCCCTGAAGTTTAGGGAGCCGGGGCCGCAATGACGGGTATCGGGGGGCAGACCTTGGGCGATGAGCAGGCAGGGGGAGCGCCGCGATGACGAAAAAGCACACCAACAAGACCGCCACGATGAAATTTGAACATTTTCCAACCGGGATTCCCGCTTTGGGCGAGCCCAAAGTGCAAAGCCCGATCCCGAAGTATTCCATGGTGGACCGGGAGAGCCGGGTCCTGGAAAAGAGCTTTGTCTCGGACATGAACCGGGTCTTGGTCTATGATTCCCCGGAATACCTGGAAGGCCTGGCCCCGGGAGAACCGCCCCTCGCCCTGGAAATGGCCGGCCCCCGGGCCCAGATCTACTTCGACCCCTCCAAGGTGCATTGCGCCATCGTCACCTGCGGCGGCCTGTGCCCCGGAACCAACGATGTCATCCGGGCCATCGTCCTGGAACTCTACCACATTTACGGGGTGCGGCATATCTACGGGGTGCGCTACGGCTTTCAAGGGTTCATCCCCAAGTACGGCTACGATTTGGTGGACCTCACCCCCGAGATGGTGGCCAATATCCATAGTTTCGGGGGCACGATCCTGTCCACCTCCCGGGGTCCCCAAGACGTGGGCGAGATCGTGGACGCCCTGGACCGCATCAACATCCGCATCCTGTTCCTCATCGGCGGCGACGGGACGCTTAGGGCGGCCACGGAAATCTGCCAGGAAATCGCCCGCCGGGAGTTGCGCATCGGCGTCATCGTCATCCCCAAGACCATCGACAATGACATCCCCCTGGTGAGCCGCTCCTTCGGGTTCGACACCGCGGTGGAAGTGGCCACCGAAGCCATCCATGCGGCCCACACCGAGGCCATCGGCTCCCCCAACGGCATCGGCTTGGTGAAGCTCATGGGCCGCTTCTCCGGGTTCATCGCCGCCACCGCCACCCTGGCCCTGCGGGAGGTCAACTATGTCTTGATCCCCGAATCCGATTTCGATCTGGACGGCCAGTGCGGTCTGTTCGCCAACCTGGAAGAGCGTCTGAAGCGGCGGCGCCACGCCCTCATCGTGGTGGCCGAGGGCGCCGGGGAACGGTATTTCACCGAGAAAAACCGGGAGCGGGACCCCTCGGGTAATCTCAAGCCCGGGAATATCGGACACTTTCTCCAGGATGAGATCAAGGAGTACTTCAAGGGCCGGCAGATGGAGATCAATCTGAAGTATATCGACCCCAGCTACCTGATCCGCAGCCGGCCGGCCAACTATAATGACCGCATCTACTGCGGCTTTCTGGGGCAGAACGCGGTCCACGCCGGTATGGCCGGCAAGACCGCCATGCTGGTGAGCCGCTGGCACAGCCACTACGTGCACATTCCCATCCAGGCCGCGGTGGGCAAACGCAAATAGGAGGAACTGGACTCGCCCCTGTGGCGCAGCGTCATTGAATCCACCGGCCAGCCGCCTTTGAAGAACTTATGAAATGATACAGTTTTCCGTTTTCTGCTAAAAAGCTGCTATATATCATCAGGTTATGATTGGCGTTTGTTACATTTGAAAGATAAAATGCTATGAGCTGTCAGCCGTCAGCCAGGTCCGGGATTAACGTCGGCGGCTAGAGGTGGGCGCGGCCCTACACATCATCTTGGCGGAACTTGGCGGCGGCCGAGGACGGCCGCCCTGCCAAAATAAAATCTCTTGAGGGTGGGGCGGGCCTCCGTGCCCGCCAAGCTTAAACCTATTCAACCATGGTTGCAAACCCCAACAAGTCATCCGTGTTCCAATGCCGGCAGTGCGGCGACTGCTGCGCCGGCCGCGGGGGCATCTTCGCCAGGCCCGATGAGGTGGAGGCCATGGCCGCGCTGCTGGCGCTCCCCGTGGCGGAGTTCAGCCGCCGCTTTATGGAGGCCTCGGCCCTGGGTCCCCGACTCGCGGTGGCCGCCAATGGCTTCTGCGTCTTCCTGATGGAGGGCAACCTCTGCCGGGTGCACCCGGTGAAGCCGTTCATCTGCCGCCAGTGGCCTTTTCTCCCGGCCCTCCTGGTGGATGCGGACGAACTGGAGCACGCCAAAGGCGCCTGCCCGGGCCTCAACCCGGCCTGCACCCATGGTGACTTTGTGGAAGCGGCGCTGCATCATGCCAGGGACAAAAACATCGTTTGATTCATGTAGGGTGGGCATTGCCCACCTTTTTTTGAACCTCAAGATACCTTATACCGCGTTCGTTTTGTAGGGGCGGGTTTGAAACCCGCCCCTACGAGAGATATCAATAGGTTATCTGGATGGTTTGTTTCATTTCAAAGGGAACACGGTATTAATGGTGGGCCGTGCCCACCCTACAGAAAAATGGAGCAATCAGAGCCGATGAGAAAAGTGTTTTCCGGAATTATTCTAACCCTGGCCGCGCTGGGCCTGTTGCTGGGAATCGCCAGCGCCACGCCGGAGCCAGACGCCAAAGAGCCCTTTGAGCAAGGCGTGGCCGCCCTGACTGAGGGCAATCCCACCCTGGCCGTGGAGAAATTCACCGCGGCCCTGAAGAATAACCCGAAGCTGCTGGAGGCTTACATCAACCGGGGCATTGCCGAAATGAACCTGTCTTTGTGGGCCGACGCGGTGGGCGATTTCGACCAGGCCCTGGAGCTGAGCCCGAACTCCCCCGAGGCCCTCTATAACCGGGGACTGGCCTACAGCCGCCAGGAGGTGTTCGACAAGGCCCTGGCGGACTACACCCAGGCCGCCAAATTCGCCCCCAAGGACTGGCAGATCTACTACAACCGGGGCAACACCTACCTGGATATGAAAAAGGCCCCGGAGGCCCTCAAAGATTATAACCGGGCCCTGAAACTGCAACCCCGGGCGCCGGAAATCCTGCACAACCGCAGCCTGGCCTATCTGGCCGTGGAAAAACCGCAGCCGGCCCTGGCCGACGCCCTTGAGGTGCTCGAGCTCAATCCCAACTATGCCCGGGCCTACTATAGCAAGGCGCAGGCCCTGGAAAAACTGGGCAACAAGTACGAGGCCCTGGCCGCGTACCGGCACTTTCTGAAAACCGCCAACCCCGACGCGGACGCGCATCTGCTCCAGAAGACTTTGGATCGGATTAAGGCCCTGGAGGGGAAATGAGGGTTTTCCGTTTTCTGTAAAGCATCAGAGTTTTTTGTGTGTGGTTGAATCGAATCTCAGCCAGCCTGGCAGTCACCCGATAACAATAGTCGGACTGTAAAAAGCGAAGAGAAAAAGCAAAACCGAAACTCTTGACCGAAAACCGAAAACATGTCTTTCTACCTCACCACGCCCATCTATTACGTCAACGCCGAGCCCCACATCGGCCACGCCTATACCACGGTGGTGGCCGATGCCCTGGCCCGCTGCCACCGCCTCCTGGGGGAGGAGGTGCGCTTCCAGACCGGCACCGACGAGCACGGCGACAAGGTGCTGGAAGCCGCCGCGGCCGCCAATCTCCCGGTCAAAGAGTTTGTGGATCAAATCAGCGGCCGGTTCCGGCAATCCTGGGACGACCTGGATATCAGCTACGATAATTACATCCGCACCACCGACCCGGCCCACGTGCACGTGGTGCAGGAGGTCTTGCGGCGGGTGCACGAGTCCGGGGACATTTACTTCGGGGAGTACGGCGGGCTCTATTGCTTCGGCTGCGAGTGCTTTTACCTGGAGCGGGACCTGGTGGACGGCCGCTGCCCGGACCACAAAACGGCCCCCACCTATCTCAAGGAAGAAAACTACTTCTTCCGCATGAGCAAATACCAGGACTGGCTCGTCGACTACATCCAGACCCACCCTGACTGGATCCGGCCGGAGCGCTACAAGAACGAGATGCTGGCTTTTCTCAAGGAGCCCCTGGAGGACCTGTGTATCTCCCGGCCCAAGAGCCGCATGGATTGGGGCATCACCCTGCCCTTCGACGACCGCTATGTCACCTACGTCTGGTTCGACGCCCTCATCAACTACCTCTCAGGCTTGGGCTACCCCGGAGGTAAAACTTACGAAAAGTTCTGGCCGGCCCAGCACCTCATCGCCAAGGATATTCTCAAACCCCATGCCATCTACTGGCCCACCATGCTGAGGGCCATGGGGGTGGCGCCTTTTACGAACCTCAATGTCCACGGCTATTGGCAGATGGCGGCGGGCAAGATGTCCAAGAGCCTGGGAAACGTGGTGGAGCCCCAGGTTTTAGCCGCCCGCTTCGGCATCGACCAGGTCCGCTACTTCTTCCTCCGGGAGATGGTCTTCGGGCTGGACGCCCATTTCAGCGAAGCCGCCCTGACCACCCGGATCAATTCCGACCTGGCCAATGATCTCGGCAATCTCTTCGCCCGCAGCCTGGGGATGGCGTTCAAATACCGGCAAGGCGTGGCGCCCCCCCCGGGGGAGGCCGCCACCCCGGATCGGGAAGTCGTCACCTCGGTTCAGGCCATGGCCGCGGACTTCCTCCGCCTGTTTCCGGCCATGGAGTTTGGCCGGGCCCTGGGGCATCTTTGGGAAGTAATCGGGACTCTCAACCGCTACATCGTGGTCACGGCTCCCTGGGAACTGGCCAAGCAACCGGAGGCTGCCGGCCGGCTGGATACCGTCCTGTATCACCTGCTGGAAGGACTGCGCTGGATCGCTATGCTGCTCCGGCCGGTCATGCCCCGGAGCGCCGTGAAGATGTGCGAGCAACTGGGCCTGGGGACGGCCCTGTGGGATCAACCCTTTGACCGGGTGCTGCAGTGGGGTCTCCTGGTCCCCGGCAGCCAGCTGGCCAAAGGCCCGGCCCTGTTTCCCCGGATAGAAGCCGAAGCCAAGGCAGCGCCGTAAGAGTCACGGTCAGGGACCATCGGTCCCTGACCCCGCCGCCCCATCCGCGCTGGAGGTGCTATGGCCGCCAAGTATCGCCGCCTTTTCGGGGCCGCCCTGTTGCTGGCGGGCTGTGCCGGGGCCCCGCCGCCTTCGACCGTGGCCCCGCTGCCCCCGGTGACCCGGAGTCCCCGGGAGGTGGCCCTGGAGCGGGCCGTGGGCGAGTTCTCCGGCGTCCCCTACCTCTCCGGGGGGACCACCCCGGCGGGAGTGGACTGCTCCGGTCTCATCCAGGCGCTCTACCAGCGGACGGGGGTGCATCTGCCCCGCACCGTGGCCGACCAGTACCAGGCCGGCGCCCCGGTGGGGGTCAACGACTTGCGCTTCGGCGACGTGGTCTTTTTTAACCGCTACTGCCAGACCAGGGGCCGGGGTCCGTATTTGGCCGGCATCCTCTCCCCGGGGTTCGAAGACGAGGTGTGCCACAACGGCATTTACCTGGGCGGGGGCCGGTTCATGCACGCTTCCCCCCGGGGCGTATTCATCAGCCGCCTGGACGCCGAGGTCTGGCGGGTCTCCTACCGCGGGGCCCGGCGCTATCTCCCCGGCGGCAATTAACCCTGTAATACCTTGGCTCTGGAGGCCTCTTATGACGCAAAACCGGTATCGTTACCAGGTATGGCTAAGCTTGCTCTTGTGGTTGGGGTTATTTCTCGCGATCTCGGCGCCTCAGGGTCAATCCGGGGTCCTGGACGATTACACCTTCGGCTTCTGGGGAGCCAGCCGGGAAGAGAGCCGGATGGGCCGGGAGGATATCATCGCCCGGGAAGGGTACTGCCCCACCGGCGGCTGCGTCCTCCGCCTGGACAAGGTTGAGGTCAAGCCCAACCGGGCCCGGAGAGGCGCCACCCTGCTGCTGTCCACCACCTACACCATTCTTACCCCGGAGCACGTGGCCCTCCCGGTGGCTATCACCCGGGAGATTTTTTACCAGGAGAAATCCCTGGGCCGGACCAAAAGCATCGAGAGCCGCGTGTACAACGGCACCAGGACCCAGGAAATCGATTTCACCTTGCCGGCCGGCGCCGCGCCCGGCATCTACCAGTTGATCACCAAAATCAGTACGGGTTACGGCACGGCCCAGGACCGCACCGATTTTCAGGTGGATTAGCCTTCCTCCGGTCACGGGCAAAAAAATCCTGCCCCCCGGACAATTAAGCGCTATAATTTAGGGTAGAGGCAATCAGGTGGATAATATTTTGCCGGGCCGGATCAATTACCTGCGGGTCTCCATCACCGACCGCTGCAATCTCCGCTGCTTCTACTGCACCTCCTGGGGGGACTGGCAAAAGCTGCCGGCCCCGGAAATCCTGCGCTACGAAGAGATGCTGCGCCTGGCCGGGGTGGCCGCGGGCGTGGGCATCAAGAAGCTCCGGGTCACCGGCGGCGAGCCCCTGGTGCGCCGGGGCGTCCTTTCGTTCATCCGCCACCTGCACCAGGTCCCCGGGATCGAGGAGGTCTGCCTCACCACCAACGGCGTGCGCCTGGCGGAACTGGCCCCGGACCTCCTGGCCACCGGCTTGCGCCACCTCAACCTCAGCCTGGACACCCTGCGGCCGGACCGTTACCGGGAACTCACCGGCTTCGACCACTTTGGCGACGTCATGGCCGGCCTGGAGCGGGCCGCGGCCCTGGGTTTCAACCCCGTCAAGATCAACTGCGTGGTCTTAAGAGACTTAAACGACGACGAACTCCTGGATTTCGCCCGCCTGACCCGGGACCACCCCTTCCAGGTGCGCTTCATCGAATTCATGCCCACGGTGGCTGAGGCGCGCTGGCGCCGCCACTTCCTGCCCATGACCGAGATCCGCCGGCGGCTGGCGGAGCTGGGCCCCCTGGAAGCCGTCACCTCCCCGGCCACCGCCGGCCCCGCCCGGACTTTCAGGCTGCCGGGGTTCCGGGGAGAGTTGGGCTTCATCAGCTCCGTCAGCGACCATCACTGCCCTACCTGCAACCGCCTGCGCCTCACCGCGGCCGGTTGGCTGCGGCCGTGTCTATTTGCCGCGCCGGAGCTGGATATCAAGGGGCCGCTGCGCCAGGGCGCCTCCGACGCGGCCCTGGCCCGGCTCTTCCAGGAAGCCATCCGCTTGAAAGGCTGCGTTGCCCCCGCCCCCACTCTGGCCTCTCCCTGGCTACCCCGGTCCATGGTCAGCATCGGCGGCTGACCCCCGCCGACCATTACACTTTTTCCTCTGTTCAAGACCCCTTACAAAATTACAAAATTGCAAGATTAACGTTTTCCCTGGTATACTGGTATAAGAATATAGAATGAAATCATAAATACTTGGGAGCAGCCCGCATGAAGCTGAGTATCGTCATTCCGATTTACAACGAGAGAGCCACCCTGGAGGAGATCTTTCGTCTGGTGCAGGCGACGCCTTACGACAAAGAGATCATCGCCGTGGATGACGCCTCCACGGATGGCTCCCGGGAAATCCTGGCCCGGCTGGCCCAGCAATATGAAAACGTCAAGGCCTTTTACCACCAGCGCAACCAGGGAAAAGGCGCGGCCTTGCGCACCGGTTTCGCCCAGGTGACCGGGGACGTGGTCATCATCCAGGACGCCGACCTGGAGTACCGCCCCGCCGATTACCCCTCTCTGCTGGAACCCATCGAACAGGACGTGGCCGACGTGGTGTACGGCAGCCGGATGGTGGGCGGCCGGCCCCACCGGGTCCTGTTCTTCTGGCACTACATGGGCAACCGGGCGGTGACCACGCTGTCCAACGTGTTCACCAACCTGAATCTGTCCGACATGGAGGTGGGATACAAGGTATTCAGGGCCGAAGTGCTTAAGGGGGTCCTGATCAAGAGCGACCGTTTCGGGGTGGAGCCCGAGCTCACCGCCAAGATCGCCAAAAAGGGTTGGCGCATCTACGAGGTGCCCATCCAATACCATGGCCGGGACTACGCCGCGGGGAAAAAGATCACCTGGCGGGACGGCATCGCCGCCATCTATCACATCATCCGCTTTAAATTCGCGGATTAAACTTAAGGGGGCGCCCGGGGCAACCCGAGACCAGGTTGAAACTTCAGGCCCGGTTTCGGTCGTGTCCCCGCTTGCGCCCGGCTTGCTTTAAGGATATGACTCCGGCTAAAACGTGGCGACTCTGGTTGGTGAGGCTGATCCTCGGTCTCTGGGGGATCCAGGTCTTGTGGTTGATCTGGCACTTCGGGCCGGAGGCCAGGGACCTGGCCCATCGCGCCGCCAGCGGGAGTTTGGGCGCCGCCATCCGGCAGGAAGAACCGCTGTACCGCTGGGCCGCCGCCTTGCAGGCCATCATCCCCGAGTCCGCCACCTACGTCTTCCTGGATGATTACGCCGCCGGCAAAGAAATCGAGGTCCGCTACTACCTGGCTCCCCGTCGGCATATCCTCCTGTCCCCGGATATTTCCGCCAGCTTCCTCTTTTATACCCTGCACCAGGAACACGCGGCCTTTCTCCTCATCAGGGAGTCCCAAAAGCCTCTGGGGCATGGGGTCCAAGCCGCCCTCCACTCCCCCGCCTTCCACCCGGTAAATCTTCCGGGGCCGGGACTGGCCTTCCGGGTGGATGCCAACCTCTTGCGGTGGGGTTTTTATGATTGAGGCGGGAATCACGTTGCTGCGTCTGCTGCTGGGGCTGGGAGCTCTCTTCTTCCTGGGTTATGCGCTGCTCACCCTCCTGGTCCCCCGGCCCCGGGATTTCACTCTTTGGGAGCGCGCCGCCTTCAGCTTCGGGGTCGGCGCCCTGGCCCTCACCTTTTGGATGCTGGCCCTGACCTGGTGGGGGACGCCCTTCAGCCTGGGACGGATTTTAGGCCCGCCCCTGGCCCTGGCCGCGGCCCTGCTCCTGGCCCCCCGGGGCCGCCGGGCCGTCCGGGAGGAGCTCCAAGCGTTCCAGGTTCGCCCCCGGATTGCCCTTAACGGCTGGGACTGGCTCTTCCTGGGGCTGGTGGTGATGGTGTTTCTCTATGCCCTGCCCCGGGCCGCGCTCTACCCCATGTGGGCCTGGGATGCCGTAGCCACCTGGGGCTGCAAGGCCAAGATCTTTTATGCCAGCCGGGGTCTGGATCTGACCTGCATTGAGGCCCACAACTATTACCCCAACCTCACCCCCCTCCTCCTGAGCTACCTTTACTTCGCCCTCGGCCAGGTGAACGATTCCCTGGCCAAGGTCATTTTCCCCCTCTGGGGGGCGCTGCTCTTGGGTCTGCTATACTCCCTGGCGGCCCGGTTGGGCCTGAGCCGGTCTTCGGCCCTGGGCCTCGCGGCGTTTCTGGCCTTAAACGGCACCGTCTTCATCGTGCACCTGTACATCGCCTACGCCGACCTGCCCCTGGCCTTCTTCGCCCTGTCAGGCGCGGGCCTTCTCTACCTCTGGCTGGCCGATACCGCCCCCCGGGGCAGCCTGACCCTGGCGGCCTGCTTTCTTTCGGGCATGGCCTGGTGCAAGTACGAAGGCCCGCCTCTGGCCGCCACCCTGCTCCTTGCCGCGGCGTTGACCCTGGCCTGGCTGCGCCCGGCGCACTGGGTCCGCCGTCTGGGACAGTTGTCCGTCCCCCTGGCCGGGCTCATCGTGGGTTACCTCCCCTGGCGGCTCTTCATCGTGCAGCAAAAAATGGAAATCGGGGCCGACCACATCCAGGGCTTGTATCCCCACCAGATGGTCAAGGCCGTATCCTACCTGCTCGCCGGGCTTTTGGATCCCTATTACTTCGGGTTCCTCTGGCCGGCCCTGGTCCTGGCTCTCATCTTGGCCGGCACGCGCCTGTGGCGCTCCCCCATGCTCTTCCTGGCCCTCTTTGTGGGAGGGAACCTCGTGGCCATCATCCTGGCCTACGCCGTAGCGCCCACCAGCGCCGCGGAGTTCCCCGCCTATGTCCGGGCCACCCTGGACCGCCTGCTCCTGCACCTCACCCCCGTGGCCGCCCTGCTCCTGGGCCTAGGGCTAAAGGAGTTATTTCCAACGCCAGAATCCCCCCCAACCCCGTAGGGGCGGACCCGCGTGTCCGCCCGACCAGAGGGCCGCCACCTAGATCAGCCCCGACAATGCCAAAAAGTACCCGTTTGATTGCAACTTGGTATCATACCGTGTTCCCTTTGAAATGAAACAAACCATCCAGATAACCTATTGATATCTCTCGTAGGGGCGGGTTTCAAACCCGCCCCTACAAAACGAACACGGTATCAGAGGGCGCGCCGGATACTATCTGCTTGACCATGGCGCGCCCGTAGCCCAAAATATCGTCAGCAGCTTTGCTGCCAGGGCGTGGACGTGAGTCGCCGGGATTATCGCTCTCCTTGAGAACCGATCGACCTTGAGGCCCTGGCTAAAGGGCGCCAGCAATCAACTATGTTGACCATAATGCTGATTTATTTGGGGCTGGGGGCCGTGGTCGGGATCCTGGCCGGTTTACTCGGGGTGGGCGGGGGGTTGGTCATTGTGCCCATGGTGGTTTTCACCCTGACCTGGCAGGGGGCGCCGAGCCAATACCTGATGCACCTGGCCCTGGGCACTTCCCTGGCCAGCATCATCTTCACCTCGATATCGAGTTTTTGGGCCCACCACAAACGGGGGGCGGTGCGCGGGCTGGTAGTGCGCCGGATCGTTCTGGGTATCCTAACGGGGACCTTTCTCGGTTCGTGCCTGGCGGCGCGGCTGTCCACCAACCTGCTGGAAGGCGTTTTTGTGGTCTTCCTCTATTACATGGCCTTTCAGATGTTGACCAACACGAAACCCAAGCCGACCCGGGGTCTGCCCGGGCCGCTGGGCATGTTCGCCGTGGGCAACGGCATCGGGGCGGTGTCCAGCCTGGTGGGGATCGGCGGCGGGTCGCTGTCGGTGCCCTTCATGGCGTGGTGTAATGTAACGGTCCACGACGCCATCGGGACCTCGGCGGCGATTGGCTTCCCCATTGCCATCGCCGGGACGGTGGGCTACATCGTCAACGGGCTGAACGTTTCAGATTTGCCGGCCTACTGCCTGGGGTACGTGTATCTGCCGGCTCTGGCTGGCATCGTCGCGGCCAGCGTCTTCACCGCGCCCCTGGGCGTCCGTCTGGCCCACAGCCTGCCCGTCGCCAGGCTCAAGCGGGTCTTCGCACTCCTGCTCTTCGTTATGGGGACAAAAATGCTCATCGGTCTGTTTTAAGCAGGAGGGAGGCTCACTTTGGCTCGATGTGCGGCAGCGCGCCGGCTGGAGATCATTCAGGAGACGCCTCTCTGCCGCAATTGCCTGTCCCATCGGGAAAAGCTGGCCAAGGCCACGGCCCGCTAAGCCCTTGACCGCAGTTTCCTATCCCGAAGCGGGAGATTAACCTCTCCCGCTTTTTTTTGCGCCAGCCTGTCAGGAGGAAACAATCACCCCCCCCCCGTTGGGGGGAGAGGGGATAATAGGAAAGAACTTTTGGCAAACGCTATAGCGAATGCCAAAAGTATTTTCCGATAGCGGAATCATTCTAATCCCCCCTAACCCCCCTTTAGAAAAGGGGGGAACTATAAGGAATAACTATTAAAGTCCCCCTTTGGCAAAGGGGGATTTAGGGGGATTTAAGAACCGCCAACTGGAAGGAATTTATGGCAAACGCTATAACCCCAAAAGCCTTGTCCCTTGACAAAAAAAACCGCCCTCCTTGGCGGGAAGGCGGCGGTGGTTGATGGGGTGCGGATCAGAGCACGGCTTTGGCTGCGGCTTTGGCCAGTTCGACGATGCGGTCCGGGCAGAAGCCGAAGCCGATGATAATGGCCGCCAGGGCATAATTCAGCAGCCGCATGGGGAGGCTGAGCGTGATGACCGGCAGCCCCGGGTCATCGATGAAGTAGGCGGCATAGAGCACTTTCAGATAGTAATAGAGGCAGATGGTGCCGTTTACCGCGCCGATGACGACCAGCCAGAAGTAGCCGGCGTTCATGGCGGAAGTGAAAATGAGCAGCTTGCCGGTGAAACCGATGGACGGCGGCACGCCCGCCAGGGCGAAGATCCCCAGGATCAGGCTCATGCTCAGCAAGGGGCTGCGGCGGTAGAGCCCGGCCAACTCAGAGATCTGGAGGTCCCGGCCGTCGGCGGCCACTTCCGAGAGCACCATGAACACGGTGAAGTTCATCACCAGGTAGGCCAGGGCATAATAAATGACGCCGATGTAGCCCGCCTCGGTTATGGTAAGGACGCCCATGAGGAATACCCCGGCATGGGCGATGGAGGAGTAGGCCAGCATGCGCTTGAAGTCTTTCTGGACGATGGCCACCAGGTTGCCGAGGGTCATGGAGACCACGGAAAGGATGACCAGGGCGATGGTGAAGTTATAGCCGGAGGCGTGGCCCAGAACCGCCAGACGGAGCAGCAGGGCCACCGCCGCGGCCTTGGAGGCGGTGGCGATGAAGGTGACGACTTGATTGGCGCCTCCCTGGTAGACGTCCGGGGCCCAGAAGTGGAAGGGAAACACGGAGAGCTTGAAGAAAAAGCCCGCCAAGGCCAGGAGCAGCCCGATGATGCCGATGGGGCTGTTGACCAGCTGATTCATCTTGGGGAGAATGTCCACCAGGTAGGTGGAGCCCGTGGCGCCGAAGATGTAGCTCAGGCCGAAGAGCATGAAGCCCGAGGACACCGCGCCGATAAACAGGTACTTGATGCCCGCTTCCACGTCGATGCCGTCACCCCGCCTAAGGGGCACCAGGATATACAGGGAGTAGGACGACAGCTCCAGGGCCACGTAAATGGTGAGGAGCTCAACCGAGCTCACCAGCATCATCATGCCGATGGTGGTGGTGGTGAGGAAGAAATAGAATTCCGCCTGGTAGCGTTCCTCGATGGCGGCCAGGTTGTGGGAGATGGTCAAGACCAGGAAGAGTCCCAGCGCCAGGGCGAACTTGAAGATCTGGCTGAACAGGTCCACCCGGTAGGCCTTGAAAAACAAATCCCCCTGCTGGAACAGGCATAAGCCGGTAACCAGGACGCCGACGGCCGACAAGGCCAGGGCAATTTGGTAGTCCAGCCGCACCTGCACCTGACGCCTTAAGGTAAGGCAGAAGAACACCAGGGCCATGCCCAGATAAAAGAGTTCCGGTCCGAAGAGCATTATGTCCATGGTTACATTCCCTGGAGAAACGGTACAACGGAAGATTTAATCATGCTGACCATGATTTGCGGGAAGAACCCGAAAAAGAGCAGCGTGCCGATGAGGATCATCCGGGGTATCCCCAGGAAGGGGCTGACGTCCTCAAAGTGCACGAACTTCGGGTTGGGTTCGTTAAAGAAGGTACTCTGGACCACCCGCAAGGCGAACAGGGCGCCCAACACCAGGGCGGCGATGGCCAGCAGGCCGGCGACGGGAAAGACCTGGACGGCGGCGACAAAGACCAGCAGTTCGGCCCAGAAGCTGGCCATCCCCGGAACTCCGGCGCCGCACAGGGCCGCGGTGATGAAGAAGGCCGAGGCCACGGGCATGATCTTGGAGAAGCCCCCGAGCTCATGAATATCCCGGGTGTGGGTGCGGTCATAAATGTAGCCCACCGAGGAGAAGAAGAGGGCGGTCATAATGCCGTGGGCGAACATCTGGAACACCGCGCCGTTGAGGCCGTCTATGGTGCCGGTGGCCAGCCCCAGGCAGACGATGCCCATGTGGGAGACCGATGAATACCCGATGACGTACTTCAAGTCGGTCTGGGCCAGGCCGACGAACACCCCGTAGACGATGCCGGCGGTGGCCAGGATCATCATGAGGTTGGCCCAGTATTGGAAGCCCTCAGGGAGCAGATACATGCCCACCCGGAGGATGGCGAAGGAACCCAGCTTCATCAACACGCCGGCGTGGAGCATGGATACCGCGGTAGGCGCCGCCACGTGGCCGACGGGCGACCAAGTGTGGAGCGGCCAGACCGCGGCCAGCACCCCGAACCCGAAGAACAGGAGGATGAAGGCGACCTTCTGAACCCAGGGGCTGAAGTTGGCCCCGTGGAGCAGGAGCATGTTGAAGGTGTTGAGCCCGGAGCTGGCATAGAGGAGCAGGATGCCGGGGATGATGAGACCGCTGCCGGCCATGAGGTACAAGGTGAGCTTCATGGCGGCGTATTCTTTGCGGGTGGAGCCCCAGACCAGGATGAGGATGTACATGGGCACCACGGCGATCTCATAAAACAGGAAGAAGAAGAACATGTCGTAGGACATGAACACGCCGAAGACCCCGGTCACCAGAGCCATCATCCAGATAAAGTATTCCTTGGTGCGGTCTTCCAACTCCCACATGGTGAGACAGCCGGTGAAGATGACGATGCCGGTGAGAAGCAGCATGGGGGCGTTCAGGCCTTCGACGCCCACAAAGTAGGTGATGCCGAAGGTCTGCACCCACTCGTACTTCTCCACGAACTGCAGGCCTCCCAGGCCCTTGTCATAGGCCACAAAGGTGAAGATGGACAAGGCCAGGGAGATGCCAGACGCCACCACGGACACCGCCCGGATGAGGAACTTCTGCTCATTCTTCAGGCACAGGAGGACGAGCAGACCCACGAACGGGGACAGGAGCATACAGCTCAGATACGGAAAAGAAGCAGCATGTTCGGTCATATCAGCGACCCATCATGAGATAGATCCCGACGCCAGCCAGGACCACTACCATAAACAGCAGGTTGTATTGTAAGAACGCGGTTTGAATAAAGGACAGGAGCCGGCCGCTGCCGACGGTGGAGAAGGCCACCGCGTCGACGCCGCCATCCACCACCCGCCGGTCGTTGTACGTGAACCACTTGGAAAAGATGCCATAGATGAAGCGATTCAGGAACCAGCGCCAGAAGTGGTCCATGTACCATTTCTGGATGAAAAAAGTTTGCAGGGCCGGAAACCTGCTGATGAAGCCGACGCATTTGGCGTCCTTGCGTCCCCAATCGAGCCAGGCCAGGGCGATACCGCTCAGGGCGCACCCCACGGCGGCCACCAGGAGGAAATAGTTCATCGCATGGGGATGGGATGCACCCAACAGCAATTTTTCCAGATAGTCCTGGCAGAAACCGAGGATCAGGGTGAAGCTCGCCAGCACGAGCAGGGGAAAGATCATGACCCAGGGCACGCCGTGGTGCTCGTCGTGGCCGTGGCCGTGGGCGTCATCAGCATGCCCGTGGGCGCCATGCCCGTGTGCCTCGTCCTCGACATGGGCGATATGGCCGGGGACCTTACTGTAGGCCTCGGGTGACTTGGGGAAGAGCATGACAAAAATCACCCGGAAGGAGTAATACGCCGTCAGGAAGGCCCCGAAGAGGCCCAGGACCAGCCAGAGCTTGTTGTCCAGATGGGCCAGGGCCGTCAAAATCAGCTCCTTGCTGAAGAAGCCGGCGAAGGGGAAGATCCCGGCCAGGGCCAGAGCGGCAATGGTGATGCAGGCCATGGGAATGACCAGCTTGCGCCCTCCCTGGGTAGCCATGGTAAAGAAGTCGTTGGTGCCGAAATGGTGGATGAAGACCCCGGAGCACAGGAACAAAAGGGCCTTGAAGGCCGCATGGGTGGTCAAGTGGTAGTAGCCGGCGAACAGGGTGCCGGAGGCCAGGGCCGCCGCGGCCAGCCCCATGGCCATGAAGCCCAGCTGGCTGACGGTGGAATAGGCCCAGACCTGCTTGATGTCCGTGGCCGCCAAGGCAATGGTGGAAGACAGAATCAAGGTCAGGGTGGAGATGGCCAGGATCACGGTCATCGTGGTGGCCGAAGCCGCAAAGAAGGGGAAGATTCGGGTCATGAGAAAGACGCCGGCGGCCACCATGGTGGCGGAATGGAGCAAGGCCGAGACCGGCGTGGGACCTTCCATGGCGTCGGGGAGCCACACGTGCAGCGGGAACTGGGCGCTCTTACCCATGACGCCGCAGAAGATCAGCAGGCCCGAGGTGGTAATGAGCCAGGGGGGCATGGAGTTGGCCACCGCCGCGGAATTCACCGTGGCGATGTCCAGGCTGCCGTAGAATATTACCAGAAAGACCAGGCCCATGAAGAAGCCGATATCCCCGAAGCGGGTGACCACAAAGGCCTTTTTGCCGGCTTCCGAGGCGGAGAATTTCTCGTACCAGAAGCCGATGAGGAGATAAGAGGCCAGGCCCACCAGCTCCCAGGCGATGTACAGTTGCAGGAGGCCGCTGCTGATCACCAGGGTGAGCATGGCCAGGGCGAACAGCGACAGATCGGCGTAATACCGGCCGAACCCCGGATCGCCCGCCATGTACCCGATGGAGTAGACCTGGACCAGCCAGCTGATGGTGGCTACGATCACGAACATCACCAGGCTGGTGGGGTCCAGCAGGAAGCCGAACGGCACTTTGACGAGGTCGGAGACCATCCAGTCGAAGTTGTAGATGATGGGGGCGCGGCCGCCCAGCTTGAAGAAAAAGGTCCAGGCAATAATCAGGGGGATGGTGGCGGCCACCAAAGAGATGGCCAGAGACAGCTTAGGATTATCCCTGGTGAAAATCATAATCAGCGCGAAGGCCGACAACGGCAAAAAGACCGTCAGCAGACAACCTAAGAGAATCGGATCAGAAAAGACCATGATCAACCCCTAAGCTCGGTGGCGTGTTCGACGTTGATGGATTTCATTTTCCGATACACGGCCACGATAATGCTCAAGGCGATGGCGGCTTCCGCCGCGGCTACGGCCATAATGAACAGGGTGATGACCTGCCCGACGGCCGGGTGAGGCGCCAGGAAGCGGTTGAAGGCCATGAAATTGATGCTGGCGGCGTTCAGGATCAGCTCCACGGAAATAAGGATGGCGATCAGGGAGCGCCGGGCCAGGACCCCGTAGAGGCCGATGGCAAAGAGCACCAGGGCCAGGTAGAGGTAAGTCTGCAATTGGTTGAACAGCAGCATCTCAAACCCTCGAGTTAAGGATTGCCGCGGCCGCCCCGGGCGATGACGATGGCGCCTATCATGGCCACCAGCAGCAGCAGCGAAACTAGTTCAAAGATCAACGCGTAATCGGTGAGGAGGTAATGGCCTATGGTGGTGACGGACCAGTCGGTGCTCCGTTCCGGGGCCGCGGTCCACTGGGTTTTCTTCAACAACAGTCCCAGGAAGACGAAGATGCCGGCCGACCCGATGGCGGCTCCCAGGACCTTGGCCTTGTTGCGGGGCGGCGGGGGCAGATACAGGGGCTCGGACAGCATGATGGCAAAGCAGATGGCGATGCAGATGGCCCCGACATAGATGAGAATCTCCATCAGGGCGACGAAGGGGCTGTTGAGAAAGAGAAAAATACCGGACACACCGAACAGTGACACACACAGCCCCAGGACATTGTGGAAAATGTTCCTGGCTCCCACCGCGATGAGGGCGCCCAGGATGGTGAGTCCGATCACCATCACAAAGGCCGCGGTGGCCGCAGTCTGGGGAGTCAACCAGGCGCTGACAGCGTTCATTCTTTGTCCTCTTTGGCGGGCGCCGCGTTAGCCTCGGCTGCCTTTTTCGCCTCCGCTTGCGCTTTGGCTGCTTTTTCTTTGGCCTCTTTCGCCGCAGCCTCAGCCGCAATCGCCGCAGCGACTTCCTCCGCCGTCGGAATCTTTGTTATGGGCAAGCCGGCCGTCTTCTGCCGCGCTTGCAGCAAGATCAGGTGGTCGATAACGAAGTCTTCCCGGCGAAAACCGGCCAGGGTGTACACCTTGGAAAAATCCAGGGCCGTGGTGGGGCAGACCTCGACGCACAGACCGCAAAGACTGCAATACTGATGCTCATGGAGATATTGGGTGGCTCTCTTCTGTTTTTCCCCGGGGAACTTCGTCCCCTCCACGGTGATCAGTTGGGACGGGCAGATACGGGCGCACATGTCGCAGGCGATGCACTTGTGCGTCTGGGTTTCGGGATCGATGATAAACTGGGGATACCCGCGATACCTCGGGGACATCTGGATCTTTTCCCGGGGGTACTGGACGGTGACGATGGGTTTGACAAAATAGCGGATGGTAACCGCCATGCCCGCCAACAGACTCCAAAAACCCACCGCAATTTCTTTAAAATAACTCATCATCGCTACTCAACCTTTATTCCGGCAGCTAACCGGCCCACCTCATCTAAGTTTAAGCACAAAGGCAGTTATGAGCAGATTGACAAAGGCCAGGGGAATCAAAATCTTCCAGGCGAAGGTGATTAACTGGTCGAATCGCACCCGGGGGAAGGTCCAGCGGAACCACATGAGCAGGAAGATCACGGCATAGACCTTGAGGAGGAACCAGATGACCCCGGGGAAAAAAGGCCCGTGCCAGCCGCCCAGGAAGAGCACCGTGGCCACCGCCGCGGCGATGAACATGTTGGTGTATTCCGCCAGGAAGAAGAGGGCGAACCGCATCCCGGTATATTCCGTGTGGAACCCGGCCACCAGTTCCGATTCCGCTTCCGGGAGGTCAAAGGGCGCCCGGTTGGTTTCCGCGGTGGCGCAGATAAGATAGAGAATGAACGCCACCGGCTGCACCAGCACGAACCAGTAGCGGTCCTGGGCCGCCACGATGTCAGAGAGCTTAAACGACCCTACCATGATGATGATGCTCATGACCGTGACCAGCAGGGGGATTTCGTAAGCCACGTTCTGGGCCACGGACCGGATGGCGCCAAAGACGGCGTACTTGTTGTTGGAGGCCCAGCCGGCCATGAGGATGGCCAGCACCGACAGGGTGGCGAAGGCCAGGATCAGAACGATGCCGACGTTCATGTCCTGGATAATCATGGTTTGGGAAAAGGGGATGACCAGGAAGGAGAGCAGCACCGGGAGGAAGATGACGATGGGGGCCAGCCAGAAGACCGGCTTATCCACTTTTTCCGGGGTGATGAGCTCTTTGCCCATGAGCTTAATAGCATCGGCCACGGTCTGGATGGCGCCGTGCGGGCCCACTTCCATGGGACCGGGGCGGAGCTGCATGTGGGCCGCCACTTTCCGCTCCATCCAGATGAGAAACAAGGCGTTCACCGAGACCAGGGCGATGACCCCGATCAGGCCCACGACCATCCGGGCCCCCGCACTACCCAAGAATTGCGCCACAAGTTCCATAGTTTGCGCTCGTAGAAGTACTTAGCGGTCAATTTCCGGGATGACCACGTCAATGGAGCCCAGGTTGGCCACCAGGTCGGCCACCAGGGTGTCCACGGCCATTTCCGGGAAGAAGCTCATATTGGCAAAAGACGGGGTCCGGAGTTTGATCCGGTAGGGTTTCACGTCTCCCTGACTGACGATGTACATGCCAAATGAACCCCGGGCGGTTTCCACGGCCTGGTAGACCTCGCCCTCGGGCGGCTTGATGCGTTTGGGCACCTTTTCCGCCATGATGGGGCCGTCGGGGATCTTGTTGCAGGCCTGCTCGATGATGCGCAGGCTCTGCTCCATCTCCGCCAGCCGCACCACGTAGCGGTCGTAGATGTCGCCCTTGGTCCCCACGGGGATCTCAAAATCAAACCAGGGATACGCGGAATAGGGTTCGCTTTTGCGGATATCGTAGGGGATGCCGCTGCCCCTGAGGTTGGGGCCGGTGATCCCGTACTTGACGCACTGGTCCCGGGTGATGATGCCCACGTCCCTGGTCCGGTGGATGAAGATGACGTTCTTGGTCACCAGGTTGTGGTAGTCGTTCCAGCGGCTCCGCAGCCGGCTGACGAAGGCCCGGCATCCGGCGAGGAAGTCGTCGTCGATATCGGTGGGCACGCCGCCGAACCGGTAGTAGCAATAGGTCAGGCGGGACCCGGTGATCCGGTCCAGGAGGTCCAGAACATGTTCCCGGTCGTCGAAGCAGTAGAGGAAGGGGGTGAAGGCCCCCAGGTCCATGAGGTAGGCGCCGAACCACAGCAGGTGGGAGGTGATGCGGTTGAGTTCGCTGGTCATCACCCGGATGAACTCGGCCCGCTCCGGCACGGTGATATCCAGGAGCTTCTCCACCGCCATGCAGTAGCACTGGTTGTAGGCCAGGGCGTGCAGGTAATCCAGCCGGCCCAGGTTCGGCAGGAATTGCATATAGTTGCGATTCTCCGCCATGTGCTCGTGGCCCCGGTGGCCGTACCCGATGACCGGCTCCGCCTTGATGATGAACTCCCCGTCCATCTCCAAGATCACCCGCAGGACCCCGTGGGTGCTGGGATGTTGCGGACCCAGGTTCAGGGTATAGGTCTTTTCTTCGATTCCTAATAGCTCAATCATTGCCCTGGGACGCTCCGAAATCTTTCAGTAAGGGATGGAAATCGGCATCTTCCGGCAGCAAGAGCCGCTTCAGATCGGGGTGATTGAAGAAATGGATGCCGAACAGGTCAAAGACCTCCCGTTCATACCAGTCAGCCCCCGGATAAATGTGGGAGATGGTGGGCATGCCCTTCTTCTTGCCGAGGGGCACGTGCACCGCAGTGCGGCACAGTTCGTCGAAACTGGCGAAGTGATACACCAGGTCGAAAGTCTCCCTCAGGTCCACCGCGGTGAAGGATTCCAGGAAACAGCCGGCGGCCAGCATGGTCTGGGCCACGTCCGGCATCTGCGCCGGTTGGGCTGCCACCTCCAGGTGGTATCCGGTCTTGGCGTAGTCGCCCTCGGCCACCTTTTCGAGGTTCAAGGGGGCCAGCGCTGTGGTCAGATTATCCTTAAGCATCTCTGAACTTCCTGAGACGGCCCCGTTTGGTGATTTTCTCTTCCAGCAGGAGGATGCCTTCGATTAAAGTCTCCGGCCGGGGCGGGCAACCGGGAACATAGACGTCCACGGGGATGATGAGGTCGGCGCCGGGTACGATGGCGTACTGGGTGGGGTAATAAAAGGGGCCGCCGGAAATGGCGCAGTTACCCATAGCCATGACCCACTTGGGGGCGGGCATCTGCTCATAGAGCCGGACCACCGCGGGGGCCATTTTTACGGAGATGGTGCCGGCCACGATCATCAGGTCGCACTGCCGGGGGGAGGGGCGGAAGACCCCGGCCCCGAAGCGGTCCAGATCGAACCGGGAGGCGCCCGCGGCCATCATTTCAATGGCGCAGCAGGCCAGGCCGAAGGTCAGGGGCCACAGGGAATTGGCCCGGGCCAGGTTGAGGGCCTCTTCCAGGACACCCAGATGGATTAGGGGTTCGCCGGTTTTCGTTTCCAACTGAACACTCCTCTGCGCCAGGCATAAACGATTACCAGGGACAGAATGCCGATGAAGATGGTTATTTCGATGAAGTCCCGCCAGACATAGCCTTTGTTATAGGCCAACAGCACCGGGAGGAGAAAGAGCACATCCACGTCGAAGGCCAGGAACAACAAGGCAAAGAGATAGTAGATCACTGACACCTGAATCCAGGCGCTGCCGATGGTGGGCATGCCGCATTCGTAAGTGGCGCTCCGGGCGGCGCCGAAGCTCCGCGGGGCAATCAGCTTGGCAATGATCAGGGGACCCGTGGCGAACAGACCCGCCGCCACCAGGAAGACGAGGACAAACCAGAAATCGCTCAAGGCCTGAGGAATTTCCAACGCCCGACTCCTTGTGCTTTTTGGTACAACCTCGCCTTTTATACCCCATGCCGGAAAACATAGTCAAGGGGTTTTTCCCGTGAGGGGAAAAGTTTTTTTGGCGGCGCCGTAAAAATGGATTCGGAACGAGAGGTTGGCCCATTTAAGCAATTGAGAAAATTCGAAACTTGTCCCGATTTTAGCAGCCGTTTCGGCCCAGAACATGTTAGCATCGAATAACCGGCGCGGCGAGGAACGGGTCGGACCCGAGAATTCCGGGGATGATGCGTTTGGTTATCTCCGGGAAGGAGAGCGCCTGCTTATGGCTCTATGGGAAGACTTGACCATGCCGGGTCTCGAGGCCCTGCGGCAGCAGACCCAGACGGTGATCCTGCCCCTGGGGTCGCTGGAGGAGCACGGGCCGCATCTGCCCCTGGGCACGGACACCTTTCACGCCCTGGAGGTGGCCCGGCGGGTGGCCAAGCTCCGCCCCGTGGTGGTGGCGCCGCCCCTGTTTTACGGCATGTGCCGCTCCACCCGGGAGCACCCGGGCACGGTGAGCATCTCCGGGGACGCCTTCCGAGCCATGCTCCTTTCGGTGGGCCGGGAATTTTGCCGCCAGGGCTGGCACAACCTGGTGTTCGTCAGCGGCCACGCCGGCGGCACCCACATCAGCGCCATCGTCGAGGCCGGCGAACTACTGCTGGCGGAGCTGCCCGAGGCCAGGATCGCGGTGGTCAACCTGCTGGAGGTGCTCCGGGAGGTTTTGGGCGACCAACCGGATCTGGTCCAGACCCGGGGTGACTCCCATGCCGGGGAGGTGGAGACGGCCATCATGATGGCGGCCTACCCGGACCTGGTCCGGGGCGCCGCCCCGGAGGAATGGCCCCGGTTTCCCAAATACGTGCTGGTCCGGGATAAAAGGCGCTACTGGCCCGGGGGGGTGTGGGGCAACCCGGCCCCGGCCACCGCGGCCCAGGGAGAGGCGATCCTCACCGCCGAGGCAGACAGTTTATCGATGATTATCAGCAAGTTAGAAGAATTTGGGGGCTGTTAGGTTTTTTCCTTGACTTTATTTTGGCGATATACAAAGATACAAGCAGACATAAGGACAAAAACAGTATATAATCGGAAAACAAAGGGAATATCTTTAATGATCGCGGAAACCATTGAACATATTGCCGACCGGGTACTGGCTTACGAAGAAACCGACCTCACTGCCCTGCTGCATCATTTCAAAACGCGCATGGAGAAGTTTGAACCCGGCCCCGCCTGGGAGCGGGCGGTGATTGCCTACTTTTTAATTAACGGCGTCCGAGTCAAAAATGCCTTGAAACAAGGCAAGATGAACAGCCAGGAACTTACCCCGGGCAGCCGACCGGCGTTGCGGGTGGTAAAATAAGCGGTCCCCGGCTTTGCCTTCCTGAAATCAACTCCGTGATCCCCTGCCAATCCGGGAAAGGGTTTGGGTTTTTGCTCATAGTCTCATTCAGTCAATTATGCGGTTGATCCCGCGTCTCCCCTCGGTTGACAAGCCCTCGCATCTCCTTACCTTTAACCAATAAGAAACCATGTTCTTCCCAAAGGAGACTCTCGTTATGAAGTCGAAAGTGGCAGCTCTGATGATGGCTATGGCGGTGCTAGTGCTGGCGGTGACCGCCAGTCTGGCCGGCAAGGTGCTTTTTGAGGACAAATTTACCTCCCTGGATCCCTCCTGGGGCGCTCCCGGACCCATCATGGACGCCAAGGCCGGGAAGCTCCTCATCACTCCCGAGGTGAACACCTCCCAGACCGTCCTGAATCAGGGCAACGTTTTTCCCAACGACGCGGAGGGCAGTTTCGCCATGACCTTTGTCAAGGCTCCGGCCCCCACCTGGGGCAGCGGCCTGGTCTTTTGGGCCAAAGACTACAACGAATATTATGCCGTCTTGATTAACTCCGATGGCTGGTTTGCGGTCCAACGTTATATAGCCGGTCGTTACCTGTTGCCCGTGGCCTGGCGCGAGTCCGACGCCATCAAGAAAGGCGAGGGCGTGGAGAACCAGGTCAAGGTGGTGACCAAAGCCAATAAAGCCACAGTTTTGATTAACGGCAAGGAAGTCATCAGCTTATCCGGCCAGCCGCCCCAGGGTGGCGCCCTCATCGGGTTTAAGGTAGCTTCGGGACCGGAAGGGAGTAATGCCGTGGCCTTCAGCAATTTCCAGTTGGTCCAGCCTTAGGAATGTTTGCGGATGCCGCGCATGATCGGGGCGCGTCGCCAGAAGCCCCGAGAGGGAGAAAAATGATGCAGAATATGCGGAAATGGGTAACTACTTGGCTGGGAGCCTCTATGGGAGTGGCCGCCGCGGCGCTTTTCCTGGCTATGGTGACCGTGGGCCACGCCACCGAACCCCAGGTCAAAGGCAAAGCGGAAGCGAAACCGGTCCAGGGACAGCAATTGTGCCCGGCGACCCCGGGCGCCGCAGTATGCCAGGTCAAGATCGAATGCCCCCCCATCCAGGCCCCGGGGCAGACCACGTGCCAGGCCACCATCGACTGTCCAGAACCCCAAAAGCCGGTCAAACCTGAGCAGAAACCCAAGTCACCCTAGTGCTTAGCACAGTGGTTCATAACTACGGTAACGTATTTCTTAACTCCGTGAAGATCACTTCCCCCTCACCCTGACCCCTTTCCCCATTGGGGGAGAGGGCTGGGGTGAGGGGGGGCATCCTTGCCCCAGCAACCCATCGAAATAGCCAAACCTTAAGTGAACCGTATTGGATTTAGGGGGATTATCAAGCGCTTATTTAATCCCTCCTACCCCCCTTTAGAAAGGGGGGGAATTTCCCCCCATCTTTAAATATGCGTTAGATTAATACCGTGTTCCCTTTGAAATGAAACAAACCATCCAGATAACCTATTGATATCTCTCGTAGGGGCTGGTTTCAAACCCGCCCCTACAAAACGAACACGGTATAATGCAATCAACCACTAGGAAAAGAGCTTTTTGAGGGCAACCCGGGATTATTTCGGTCCGCGCTCCCGGCGCTGGCGGCTTTTAAGGATCAAGCGCAGCGGGGCGTAAGAGAGACCCAGCTTCTCCCGCAGCTGCTTTACCAAAAAGCGGCGGTAGTGGTCCGGGACCCCATCGGGCTGGTTGACGAAGGCCACGAAGGTGGGAGGGTGAATCTCGGGTTGGGTGAGGTAAAAGAACTTGACGGGGCGGTCCCGGTAGCGGGGCGGGGGCGTCCGTTCGGTGATCGCCTTGAGGAGCCGGTTGAGTTCGCCGGTGCCCACCCGGGCGCCGCTCTGGGTGTGCATCGCCGCAATCAGGGGAAAGACCCGCCTCAGGTTGTAGCCGGTGACGACCGACACGGGCAGCACCGGGGCGTAGGCCATGAACTCCAGGCCCGAGGTCGCCTTGTCCAGGAGAGTCTTGGCCTCCTTCGGGTCATGACGCACCAGGTCCCACTTGTTCACCAGCACCAGGCAGCCCTTGCCCTGGTCCTCAATGAGCCCGATAATGCGCAGGTCCTGGCCGGTGAGGCCTTCGGCCGCGTCCAGCATGAGCACCGCCACTTCGGCCCGGGCCAGGGCCTTGATGGTCTTGAGGACCATCTGGCGTTCCAGGCCGCGTTCCACGTGGCTGGGGCGCCGCAGGCCCGCGGTGTCCACCAGGACGAAGTCCACTCCTTCCCAGCGAAAAGGCGTGTCAATGGCGTCCCGGGTGGTGCCGGGAAGGGGGCTCACCAGGAGGCGCTCTTCTCCCAGAAAATGGTTGATCAGGGAGGATTTCCCCACGTTGGGCCGGCCGATGATGGCCACCCGGATCCCCGGGACCGGGGTGGGGAGTTCCCGGGGCAAAGGCAGAACCTGCCCCAGGGCTTCCAGCAACCCCGAAAGGCCCAGGCCGTGGGTGGCCGATACGGGGTAGAGGTTTGCCAGGCCGAACCGGTAGAACTCCGGCACATGGACTTCCTGTCCGGGGTGGTCGATCTTGTTTACCACCAGGAGGACGGGCTTGGCGGTGCGCCGGAGGTAGTCCACCACCTCGGCGTCGCCGGCCTGGGGGCCCTGGCGGCCGTCCACCACCAGGAGGACGGCGTCGGCCTCATCCACCGCGATTTCGGCCTGTTGCCGCACCATGCCGGACAGATCTTCTTCGCCGCCCACCAGACCGCCGGTATCTACCAGCAAGACGGCGCGGTCATCCCAGGTGAGGCTGGCGTAATGACGGTCCCGGGTGACCCCGGGGATATTGGCCACCAGGGCCTGGGAGGAGCGGGTGAGGCGGTTGAAGAGGGTTGACTTCCCCACGTTGGCCCGGCCGATGATGGCCACCAGGGGTTGCTCGACCGGAACCAATGATGGTTTTTCGTTTTTCGTTTTTCGTTTTTCGTTGAAAAGCAAGGGACTCCACCGAGCAAACAGGCTGTTTAGGGTTGACGGGTTTAACGTTGTTATCAACTAGTTGCATTCAACGTCAAAGGACTGATCTATTCTACAAGTTTAAAATAAAATGTAGAACAGCATCATCAGAACCTTCGAAAAAAAGCCAAAGAAACAGATCTCAACAGCCATACCCAAGTCGGAGGTGTATTTTTAACCAAAAACCAAAAACTAAAAACTAAAAAACCAAAAACGGCTTCTAAGGCTGCTGGGCCAGATTTTTTGGGGGCCAATTGCGGAGCAACTCGACGGCTTTCTTTAACTGAGGATCTTTATCCAGTTCCTCCGGGGTGATGGGCTGGTTCCAGGGCTTATCGGTCAGACCCTCCCCCCGCATGTGTTGGGAGAGGAGTTCGTCCCGCAGTTTCTGCAGCGACTTATCGGCGGCGAGCGGCTTGTCTGCCACCACCACGTCGGGGTTGATACCCTTTTCGTTAATGGTGACGCCGCTGGGGGTAAAGTACAGGGCGGTGGTCAGACGCAGGGCCGACCCGTCCTCCAGGGGAATGATGGTCTGGACCGAGCCTTTGCCGAAGCTTTTGACGCCCACAATCAGAGCCCTCTTCTGGTCTTTGAGGGCCCCGGCGACAATCTCGGAGGCCGAGGCGCTGCCCTCATTGATGATGACCACCATGGGAACGTTGGTTACCTTGTCTTCCTGGCCGGCCCGGGCGAAAAACCGCATGTTCTGGTTGCGGTTGCGGCCTTCGGTGTAAACGATCAGGCCGGATTTCAAAAATTCGTCGGAGACCCGCACCGCCTGCTCCAATAACCCGCCGGGATCGTTGCGCAGGTCCAGGATCAACCCCTTGAAGGGCACCAGGCGCTGCTTCATCTTCTTGAGGTAGCCCTGGAGATCGTTTTCGGTTTTATCCTGAAAATGGGTGACCCGGACGTAACCGATGCCGTCGTCCAGGATGCGAGCTTTGACGCTGCGGATGGGAATGATTTCCCGGGTGATGACGATATCTTTAGGCTGTTGGAAGCCCTCCCGGTTAATGGTGATGGTGACCTTGCTGCCTTTGGGCCCCCGGATCATCTTCACGGCTTCCATGAGGGTGGTGTTTTTCGTGGGGTTGCCGTTGATCTTGAGGATCTGGTCGCCGGGCTTCATCCCGGCCTGATAGGCCGGGGTGCCTTCTATGGGGGATACCACGGTCAAGACGCGGTCCTTCAAGGCAATTTCGATGCCGATCCCGCTGAACTGCCCCTTGGTTTCGATCTGCAATTCCCGGAACTCTTCCGGGGTCATGAACGCTGAATGGGGATCCAGGGTCCCCAAGGTGCCCTGGATGGCGCCGTAGACCAGATCTTTGGTAGTTTTGGACTCGGCATACTGCTCCTCAATGAGGGCCAGAGCCTGGGCGAACACTTTCAGCTTGGCGTCGCTGACCGGAGAAGGGGAGAGCGAGGGTTGCAGACTCCTGGCAACCCCCGGGAGAACCGGGTTTTGGCCAAAGACCGCCACGGGTCCGGCGAGACCCCAGCCGAGAGCCAGGCCCAAGACCAGGGCCACGCCACCCCAAAGCCACGATTTCCGTGCCATCATCTGCCTTTATCACCTTGATGCGCGGGCCCGGCCCGGCCAGGGGACCAGGCGTCCCGGTTGCCGGCCGGCCCGCTTGATAGGATTGTTTAAGAAGCCGGGCCGGTTTGGGGCGCCGGCTTCGGTTTGCCGGAGGTCAACACGTCCTTCGCCTGCTGCACCCAGGGGTCCTGCTCCGGGGATTTCACCTGGGCCGGCGCCTTCTCCGGCTCTGTACCGGCCTGGGGCTTTTGCCCCGGAACCTCGGGTTCCAGGCCCTTGCCCGGAATCTTATCTCCCTTGGGGCTATAACACTGGGCCACGGTCATCATGAGGGCGGAGCCATCCTCCAGGGGGAACGCTTTCGTGAGGCCGCACAGGCCCAGGGTTTTGACACCCAGCAACGTGGCGCGGCCCTGATCCCGGAGGGCTGCGGCTATGATCTCCGCCGCCCGGGCGGTTCCCTGGTCCACCAGCACCACCATGGGGGGCAACGTTTTGAAAATCAGGTCCCGGTCTTTGCCCGTGAAGGATTGTTCGGTTTTGGTAGAACGACCTTTGGCGGTCAAGATCTGCTGATTCCCCAGGAACAGGGAGGCGCTGCGCACCGCCTCCTCCATGGAGCCCCGGGCGTTGTTGCGCAGGTCCAGGATAATGCCCTTGACCGGCGGTTTATGCTGTTTGATATTGTTCAACGCCGAGTCCAACTCCCCCGGAGTTTCGTTGTTAAAATAACGGATGCGGATATAAGCGACGGCGTTGTCCAGGTACCCGGTGGTGACGGTGCTCAGCCCCAGGGGTTCCAGGGTGATGGTCAGATCCAGGGGTTTGACCTCGCCGTTACGGATCACCTGCAACTTAACGGCGGTGTTGGGGGCGCCCTGGGAGCGCCGGGTGGCCTCCTGGGTGGTGAGGTTGCGCACCATCTGCCCGTTAATCTTGATAATGTGGTCGCCGGGCTTCAGACCGGCCCGGGCGGCGGCGCCGCCATCAATGACGCTGGCTGCGGTGAGGAGGCCGTCTTTGACGATCAAATCCACTCCGGCTTCGGCCGAGGGGCGCGGTGGTCCGAGGAGATAGTCCTGATATTCCTTGGCCGTGAGAAAGGAGGAGTCCGGGTCCAGGGAGTTCATCATCCCCCTGAGGGAGCCGTAGATCAAGTCCTCTTCCTCCTTGGGCCAGACATATTTATGGGAGACCTCGAAGAGGGCCTCGGTGTAAAGGCGCAGGGAGTCGTAGTTGGAGGCGGGGGGGGCGGCCCAGGCCGGCAGCAGGAAATACGCCGCCAGACCCAGGGCCGCAAGGATCAATCCCGCTCGCCGGGATAACCTGAACCATCCGAGGCCTGGGGTTCTCAAAACTTTGGGTCGATTCACGGGTCTAACTTTACCTCCCTGCCAGACTGGGGGCTTGGCGATCCATGACCGGCGAGGCCAGGTGGCTGGCTTTCCGGGCCATGACCGTATAAGCCGCCTGCTTGATATCGTCAGCGGTCAGGCCGTAATGTTTCAAGAGATCTTCGGGCTTCCCGGACATGCCGAACGTGTCCCGGAGTCCGATGCGCTGTAAGGGCGTCGGGCAATGCTCGCCGAGGATTTCGCTCACCGCGCTGCCCAGGCCGCCGGTGACCATGTGCTCTTCGGCGGTGACCACGGCCCCGGTGCGTTGGGCGGAATCCACCACCAGCTCCCAGTCCAGGGGTTTGAGGCAGCCAAGGCTCGCGACCCGGGCCTCAATGCCCTCTTGGGCCAGCCCGGCCGCGGCGTCCAGACAGGCCTGGACCATGATCCCGATCCCCATCAGGGTGACGTCGCCGCCCTCCCGCAAGAGGGAACCCCTTCCCAACTCAAAAACATAGCCGTTGCCGTAAATCACCGGCACCGCCAGGCGCCCGGTGCGCATGTAAACCGGGCCGTGATAGGCCGCGGCCCAGCGGGTCATGGCCCGGGTTTCGGGGCCATCGGCCGGCGCCAGCACCACCATATTGGGCAAAATGCGCATCAGGGCCAGGTCTTCCACGGCCTGGTGGGAGCCGCCGTCTTCCCCCACCGTCACCCCGCCGTGGGAGGCGACGATCTTGACGTTGAGGTTGCCGTAAGCAATGGTCTGGCGGATCTGTTCCCAGGCGCGGCCGGTGGCGAACATGGCGAAGGTGCTGGCAAAGGGAATTTTCCCCCCCAGGGCCAGGCCCGCGGCGGTGCCCATCAGGTCCTGCTCGGCGATGCCCACGTTAAAAAATCGGTCTTTAAAAATCTTGGCGAAATGGTGGGTCTGGGTGGAGCCGGACAGGTCCGCGTCCAGCACCACGATCTGGGGGTTTTCGGCCCCCAGCTGCGCCAGGGTTTTGCCGTATTCGACTCGGGTGCTCTCTTTGGCGGACAAGTCTTGCCTCAACTCAATATATTTTGGCGTCTTGGCGGGTGGAATATCTCACGCAAAGACGCAACGACGCACTTAGTGCAGCGGTTCCTAAATACGATAACCTATTTCTTAACTCCGTGAAGATCACTTCCCCCTCACCCTGACCCTCTCCCCCATCGGGGGAGAGGGGAAAAGATGGGACCGGTTTGATGCTCTGTCATCATAAAAAACCCGGCGACCTTACCTACCCCCTCTCCCCCCGCTTCGGGGGGAGAGGGTTGGGGTGAGGGGGGCGATATATGACGTGAGCGTATTTATGAAATCCTATACCGAAGACGAGTAATTATCCCCCCAACTCCTTCACGGCCTGCTGATATTCTTCCGGGTTCGGGGCGGTGCCGTGATATTTCTTCTGGCCCTCGAAGATGGACACGCCCTTGCCTTTGACGGTATGGGCGATGATCATGCTGGGCCGCCCCTTGACCTCCTTGCAGGCCGTAAAGGCCGCCAGGAGCTGCGGGATGTCGTGGCCATCCACCTCCAGGGTGTGCCAGCCGAAGGCCTTCCACTTGTCGGCGAGGGGTTCGATGCTCATGACCTCAGCGGTGTGGCCGTCAATCTGCAAGCGGTTCCTATCCAGGATGCCCACCAGGTTGTCCAGGCCGTAGTGGGCGGCAGTCATGGCCGCTTCCCATATCTGGCCCTCCTGCACTTCGCCGTCGCCCAACAGGGCGTAGATCCGGCTGGCGTGCCCGTTCAGGCGGGCCGCCAACGCCAGGCCGTTGGCGATGGATAGGCCTTGTCCCAAGGAACCGGTGGGGATCTCCACTCCCGGGGTGCAGCCGGAGTCGGGATGACCTTGAAGGATGCTGCCGAACTGGCGCAGGGTCAAAAGCTCTTCCCGGGGGAAATAGCCCAGACGGACCAGGACGGCGTAATAGGCCGGGGCCCCGTGACCCTTGGACAGGATGAACCGGTCCCGGTCGATCCAGCAGGGGTCGCCGGCGTGCGCGCGCATCTCGCCGAAAAAGAGCGCCACCAGGATATCGGCGGCCGACAGCGAGCCGCCCAGGTGGCCGGAACTGGCCCGGAACAACATTTCCACGATGTCAAGGCGAACCTGGCGGGCAGTCTCCTTCAAGAGGCGGTGGTCCGGGATGGCGGTTATCTCCTTGTCAGCTTTTTCGTCGTCCAACAATTCATAAATTCGCTAATGCACTTTTTGTCCCGAGAAGATCACTTCCCCTCACCCTGACACCCCCATTGGGGGAGAGGGGAAAAAGTGGAACCGATTTAACGCCTTATGGTTACTAAACCCGGCGGCATTTTCTACTCCCTCTCCCCCCGCTTCGGGGGGAGAGGGTTGGTTGGGGGCCGAACAACCGCATGCATTTCCTCATCGGACAGTGCTTAAAATCTCTAAAAGAGCGGCCCGCGGCCCCCTGGATAGGTCTCCCAAAATATTAAGATTATGCTTAACTATATCTATTCGGCAATGGTTTTTCCACCATAATACCAAAATTTCCGGCCTACGCGAGTAACTATTTCATTTACCATAAGAATTGCCTTGAGAGGAGTTTTGTTAAGGTCAGGAATGGTTTTGGGGGCGCTCAGCCGAAAATCCGGTAAGGGAGGCCCGGATTTTCCATTTTCCGGGGGGGGGCGTCGGACCGTCCCGGCCAGATTGATTACGGGCAAGAGGGGCAAACCGGGCAACCCCGCCCCAGAAGTGCCGGCGCCCAGTTTCTCCCTGACGGGAGATTATCCCGGCAGGCGGATTTCTCTTGGTTCTCAGCTCGTCCTTGCGGTATATAATAAGGCTTGAAAAAAAATCGCTGAGGCTTGGCGGCGCCCTGGCCCGGCGACAGCAAGGAGAAGTCCATGGCCTTGACCCGAGACGAAGTGCTCCACGTGGCTAATCTGGCCCGGTTATCTCTGGCGCCCGAAGAAATTGAACTGTTCACCCGGCAACTCAATGACATTTTGGCCTATGTTTCGAAGTTGCAGGAACTGGACACCGCCGGGGTGGAACCTCTGGCCCACGTGATCCCGGTTTTCAACGTCTTTAGGGAGGATGCGGTCAGAGAAGGGCTTGACCGGGATGCCGCCCTCAGCAATGCCCCGGCCCGGGAAGAGGGCGCCTTTGTGGTGCCCCGGATCATTTAAAAACGGTTTTTAGTTTTTGGTTTTTAGTTTTTGGTGAAAAATATAAGGTTTTTTGAATGACGCGACCTTTATACAGCCAATATGGAGGGCGGGCATTGTCCGCCTAACTAAATTATGGCAATTTTCGATATATCTTAACCAAAAACCAAAAACTAAAAACCAAAAACGATATAAAAGAGGTCAGGGGATGCGGGAAGGTTTTCACAGTCTGAGCATCAGCCGGTTGGCGGCGCGCTTGGCCCGGGGCGAGGTGTCGGCGGTGGAGGTGACCGAGGCGATGCTCACCCGCATCAAGGAACGGGACGGCGAGCTCAACACCTATATCACTGTGGACGAAGCCGGGGCCCGGGCCATGGCCCAGGAGGCCGAGGCCATGCTGGCCCGGGGTGAGGCCACGCCGCTGACGGGAATCCCCCTGGCCCTCAAAGACGTCATGGTCACCCGGGGCTTGAGAACCACGTGCGGTTCCCGCATCCTGGCGAACTTCATCCCCCCCTATGACGCCGCCGTCTGCGCCCGGCTGCGCCAGGCCGGGGCGGTGTTTCTCGGCAAGGTCAACATGGATGAGTTCGCCATGGGATCAAGCACGGAAAACTCGGCCTTCGGCCCCTCCCGCAATCCCTGGAACCGGGATTATATTCCCGGCGGTTCCTCCGGGGGGTCGGCCGCGGCGGTGGCCGCGGACCTGTGCATCGCGTCGCTCGGGTCCGACACCGGCGGCTCTATCCGGCAGCCCGCCTCCCTGTGCGGGGTGGTGGGCTTAAAACCCACCTATGGCCGGGTCTCCCGGTACGGGCTGGTGGCCTACGCCTCCTCCCTGGACCAGATCGGCCCCCTCACCAAAGAAGTGCGGGATGCGGCCATCCTGCTCCAGGCCATTGCCGGGCACGACCCCAAGGACTCCACCTCGGCGCCGGTCCCGGCGCCGGATTACCAGGAGAGGCTGGGCCGGGAAATCAAGGGCATGAAAATCGGGGTTCCCCGGGAATTTTTCGGGGCGGGGCTGGACCCGGAGGTGGCGGCCGCGGTTAAGGAGGCCTTGCAAACCCTGACCGGTCTGGGGGCCGAACTCATCGAGGTCAGCCTGCCCCACACGGAGTACGCGGTGGCCACCTACTACGTCCTGGCGGTGGCCGAGGCCTCCTCCAACCTGGCCCGTTACGACGGAGTGAAGTACGGCTTACGGGCCGACGGCAAGAATTTGCTGGAAGTTTACGCCCAGACCCGGGCCCAGGGATTCGGGGCCGAAGTGCGGCGGCGCATCATGCTGGGAACGTATGCCTTATCCGCCGGCTATTATGAGGCCTATTATAAGAAAGCTTCCCAGGTGCGCGCCTTGATCCGCCGGGACTTCGAGGCCGCGTTCCGGCAGTGCCGGGTGCTCGCCACCCCGGTCGCTCCCACCCCGGCCTTCCGTCTGGGGGAAAAGGTGGATGACCCTCTGACTATGTACCTGTCGGACATCTTCACCATTTCCGCCAACCTGGGTGGAATTCCCGGCATTTCGGTGCCCTGCGGCTTTTCTTCCCGGGGGCTGCCCATCGGCCTGCAACTCATGGGGCCCGTGTTTGGCGAGGCCGACTTGCTGCAAGCGGCTTACGCCTTCGAGCAGGCTACTGATTTTCACCGGCGCAAGCCGCCCTTTTAGGATTATCGGCGGCCGGCCGGGACCGCGTTCGCTTGGCGCAAGCTTTGGCCCGGGGGGCTTGCATTAACGAGACGAGGTTTATATCATCTGAGGTCAAGCGGCAGGTCTTATACCATGTTCATAATTCAGTCGCAACAAACTCTCTGAACGCTGGCGGGCACGGAGGCCCGCCCCACCAATGAGTTTGTTTCATGTGAAAACGAACATGGTATTATCTTGAGTTGCGTTCATAAAGGGCTATTTTTTGTAGCCGCAGGCTTTACCGTGAAAATCCAAATCCCCCTAAATCCCCCTTTGCCAAAGGGGGACTTTAAAACCCCCCTTTAAAGAAGGGGGGGTAGGGCAGCAGTGTCCGGTTAGGAAATTGCATGCGGTGGTTCTGCCCCCCTCACCCCACCCCTCTCCCCCCGAAGCGGGGGGAGAGGGA
>Ga0194126_10000703_pt1 | contig 56008 bp, 45 predicted proteins | sample TA2KigC150mmetaG_FD_148641 | JGI IMG/M metagenome (GOLD analysis project Ga0194126, IMG submission 148641) | Freshwater microbial communities from Lake Tanganyika, Tanzania - TA2015035 Kigoma Deep Cast 150m | ecosystem: Environmental > Aquatic > Freshwater > Lake | place: Tanzania: Lake... | reverse complement strand
GTAGCCCTCTACCGGGGGGTGATGGATGAGCAAGGGATCATCCACAAACAGGCTGACCTGGAATTGATGCGCAAAGAACTTTTTGCGGTTAGCATTTCTGATGTGGAAACCCGCGAAACCATAAGGAAAGCATGGGAAACCCACCGGTTGCTGCTGGAACCCCATGGCGCTGTCGGCTGGGCCGGACTGATGAAATACCTGGCATCGGATCTCACTGCAGACCAACCCGGTCAGCTTTGCATCTCGCTGGAAACCGCCCACCCTGCCAAGTTCCCGCAGGAAATCAACACCATCCTCCATTTCGATCCTGAACTTCCACCCAGCCTGAAAGGACTGGAAGGCAAAACAGAATATGCTGAACCTTTGGCCAATGAATACGCCAGCTTTAAGTCATTTCTGCTGGGCAACTTTTAGTTTCTAGACTACGTGGAAGTGTGACAACTTATTGAGGTTTCTGAAGGCTTCCTGACTTCAAATTCAAATTTATTGGTGATCAGTTGCCGGAATTGGTACAACACCAAATAGTAAACGCCAATACTTGCCAATGCAGCAAGGCCGGTGATGGCTTCGCTTGCATGGAGCAGGACAGTTATCAGGATAACGAGTCCCATCCACACGAATGGCAGTAAATAGGACAATAACACTGCCCGGAAACCCTGCGATTCCCGCATGATTATTTCAACCTGGTCTCCTTTTGAAAAACCTTCGTCCGATTGGTTGAAAGTCATCTCTTTATCCTGGGATTCAGCCATCGAGCACCCTTTCCTGGAAACGCAGTTTCCACAAGCTGAGACGGACAGGATTTTTACCCGGATGAAATGGGTTCCGGTTTCAATAACTTCTGCAGGATGGGATATCAGTGTATTTTTCAAGGGATTGCTTTTTTTATTGACGCTGTTTTGGTTGGATCTAAGTGGATAAATATAGGATCGACCAAGCTTGTAACAAATGAAAATTGTTTGTAATCTTGCAAAAAATTTCTCCTATGGTTGATCTTTCTACTTCCTACATGGGACTTACCCTGAAAAACCCAATCATTGTCGGAAGTTCAGGGCTTACCAATTCACCCGACAAAATTAAGGAATTCGAAGAAAAAGGGGCAGGCGCAGTCGTTCTGAAATCCATTTTCGAAGAACAGATACGGTTTGATATTCACAAAACACTCGAATTTGAGGACACTTACAACCTCAGCCAGGAAGCTTTCGATTATGTGAAAAGCACCATGAAGGATAACTCCGTTTCCCATTATATGAACCTGATCAGGGAAGTGAAGAAAAACGTCAGTATTCCTGCCATTGCAAGCATCAACTGCTTCACCATGAGCGAATGGATCAGTATTGCCAAAGATATTGAAAAGGCAGGAGCTGACGGACTGGAACTGAACGTATTCATTATGCCCGGAAAGCTTGATATCAGCGGTGCGGAGCATGAAAAGATGTATTTTGAGATTATCGAGAATATCAAGAAAACAGTTAAGATCCCTGTTGCCCTTAAAACGGGTTATTACTTCAGCAATATTGTACATACCCTGAAACAATTTTCCTGGAGGGGGATTCAGGCGTTGGTATTGTTCAACCGTTTCTTTACGCCCGATATCAACCTGGAAACCATGAAACTTCAGGTGGCAAATGTCTTCAGCAAACCCGAAGAACAATACATTCCCTTGCGTTGGATTGCCATGATCGCCGGAGATGTTCGCTGCGATATCTCTGCCTCCACCGGGATCCACGACGCACCGGCTGTGATCAGGCAATTGCTTGCAGGAGCCACAACCACCCAGCTTTGCTCAACCCTTTATCTGCACGGAGCTGACCAGATACGAATCATCCTGGAAGGATTGACACAGTGGATGGAAGCCCATAAGTTCAATCAGATCTCTGCCTTCCGGGGTAAAATGAGTGTAAAAGCACATGAAAATCCCGTCTTATACCATCGTGTTCAGTATCTGAAACACCTCTCCGGAATGGAATAAGCGTATCCTGATAATCAATAAAACACTTATCATTGTGAGTAGTCTTGTCATTTATGTTGTTGTGTCATTAAGCCTGATGGGCTTGATCTCGGCCATCATCCTCTTCTACATAGCCAAAAAGTTCAATGTAGTTGAAGATCCCCGGATTGATGAAATTACTGCCATCCTGCCCGCAGCAAACTGTGGCGGATGCGGCTTTGCCGGATGCCGGAATTTTGCAGAAATAATCGTCAAGAATGAATCGCTTGACAATATGTTCTGCCCTGTGGGTGGAAATGACCTGTTGAAGCTGATCGGCCCGATCATCGGCCAGGAAGCAGTTGAAAAAGATCCGATGATCGCCGTCGTAAGATGTAATGGAACCTATCAGCTTGCACCGGTGAAAGTCGATTATGACGGATTGACTTCCTGTTATTTCATGCATGCCCTCTCTTCCGGCGAAAATGGATGTCCTTACGGGTGCCTGGGAGGTGGAGACTGTGTCATCGCTTGTACTTTCAATGCGATGTATATGGATAAGGAAACAGGACTCCCGGTGATCATTGAAGATAAATGCGTTGCCTGTGGCGCCTGCGTGAAGGCTTGCCCCAGAAAGATCATCGAACTGAGAAAGAAAGGCCCCAAGAACCGCAGGATTTTCATCTCCTGCATCAATAAGGAAAAGGGCGCTGTGGCTAAAAAGAATTGTGAGGTGGCCTGCATCGGTTGCGGAAAGTGCGTCAAGGAATGTAAATTTGAGGCCATTACCCTTGAAAATAACCTGGCATACATCAACTTCGAGAAATGTACTCTGTGCAGAAAATGTGTTGCCGTATGTCCGACAAATTCTATCCTTGAAGTCAATTTCCCGGAAAGAAAAAAACCGGTTACCCAAACCGAAGCCCAGGAAGCATAATATAATTAAGGTATACAACGGATCAGATATGTTGTTAAAGACTTTCAAACATGGAGGTGTTCACCCCGAGGAGAACAAAAGATCGGAAAAGAGCCCGATCCGGACACTCAAATTGCCTGCAATAGCCATTGTTCAACTATCTCAGAACGTGGGCCCACCCTCGGAACCCATCGTCAATAAAGGGGATAAGATACAAGTGGGACAACTCATTGCAAAGGGCAAGGCGTTCATCTCTGCCAATATCCATGCCCCGGTCTCTGGCACTGTCACCAAAGTGGATGATGCCCCCGATATCTCTGGATACCGGAAAAAAGCTATTCACATTGAGGTTCAGGGAGATGAATGGATGGAAGGAATTGATCGCACACCGGATTTGAAAAGCGAAATCGGTCTTTCTGCGCAGGAAATCATCCAAAAAATCAAGGAATCCGGTATCGTCGGACTCGGTGGAGCCGCTTTTCCCACCCATGTGAAACTCATGGTACCGGAAGGAAAAAAGGCAAACTGCCTGATCATCAATGCTGTGGAATGTGAGCCGTACCTTACGGCCGACCACCGGGTCATGCTGGAAAGGGGAGAGGAGCTATTAGTGGGTACCCGAATTCTGATGAAAGCCCTTGGTGTCGACAAGGCTTATATCGGGATCGAAAACAATAAGCCCGACGCCATCAGCCACCTGGCAAACCTCCTGAATGGGAACAACCGGATCGAAGTGGCGCCCCTCAAAGTCAAATACCCGCAGGGAGGTGAAAAGCAACTCATCAAAGCCATCATCAACCGGGAAGTGCCTTCCGGAAAGCTGCCGATTGATGTTGGCTGTGTCGTCCAGAATGTGGGCACAGCGGTGGCTGTATATGAGGCAGTTCAAAAAAACAAACCCTTGATCGACCGGGTTATCACAGTAACCGGGAAATCAGTTTCAAATCCATCCAATCTGCTCGTACGGATCGGAACGCCAGTCTCCATGCTGATTGAAGAAGCAGGCGGTTTCCCTGCCGATGCGAGCAAAGTGATCAATGGCGGTCCCATGATGGGAAAAGCATTGAATAACCTGGATGTTCCGGTCGTAAAAGGGATGTCCGGCGTCCTTCTCATGCCTGAAAATGAAGCAAGAAGAGCCCCGGTTGTAAACTGTATCCGTTGTGCACGGTGTACCACTGTTTGTCCGATGGGACTTGATCCGTACCTCATCGCTCAGATATCGGAGATCGGAAAAGAAGAAATGGCCGAAAAAGAAAGAGTGATGGATTGCATCGAATGTGGCTCATGTCATTTTACCTGCCCGGCAGGAAGACCCCTGCTCGATCATATCCGCAAAGCCAAAAGCAAGGTTGGTTTCCTCATCAGAACACGCGTAAAATAATCGTAATACTATGACAACACGGTTAGTCTTGTCCGGATCCCCGCATATCCACGGGGATCAGTCTGTCCAAAAGATCATGTGGGGAGTCGTCCTGGCGCTGATCCCTGCCCTGCTGGTCTCATTCTGGTACTTTGGCCTTGGCGCCATCCTGATCACCACAGTCGCAGTCCTATCCTGCCTGATCACCGAATACCTGATCCAGCGACTCATCCTCAAGGAACAATCAACCGTCAGCGACGGATCTGCTGTGATCACAGGAATACTGCTGGCACTCAATGTCCCCTCTAACCTGCCATTGTGGATGATCGCAGTGGGCTCTATCGTTGCTATCGCCATCGCCAAAATGAGCTTTGGCGGACTGGGTAAGAACCCCTTCAATCCTGCCCTTATTGGACGGGTGTTCCTGTTGATCTCTTTCCCGGTAGCAATGACTTCCTGGCCCCTGCCGGAAGCAAACAGATGGGTGCTGATAGATGCATTGACCGGCCCGACCTCCCTCGGTGTTATCAAGGAAGGTTTGGCAAAGGGTGAAACCATCTCCCAACTGATGCCGGAAGTTCCATCTTACCTGAACATGCTCATCGGAAACATGGGAGGATCACTTGGCGAAGTTTCCGCACTTGCCATCCTGATCGGCGGCTTGTTCATGATCTTCCGGAGGATCATTACCTGGCATATCCCGGTCACATACATACTCACTGTTTTTGTTTTTACCGGGATCATGTACCTGATCGATCCAAACCTTTACGCAGATCCGGTGTTTCACCTCCTGGCCGGCGGACTCATGCTCGGAGCAATATTTATGGCAACCGACATGGTGACATCCCCCATGAGCTTCACCGGGATGATCATCTTTGGCATCGGGTGCGGGGTGCTTACCGTCCTGATCCGTATTTGGGCCGCCTATCCGGAAGGTGTTTCTTTCGCAATTCTCATCATGAATGCCTTTGTGCCGTTGATCAACAAAGGCTTCAAGCCAAAAAAATTCGGAGAGGAGGTAAAACATGGCTAAAATGAAATCCACCTTCCTGACGATGTCCATGACATTGTTCCTGGTGACTTTCGCAGCTTCCCTGGCGCTGGGTATCGTATATGAATTGACCAAAGGCCCGAAAGCAGAAGCCGAAAGCATGAAGAAAAATTTCGCCATCAAAAAAGTGGTGCCGGACTTTGATAACAGCCCCAATACAGAATCTTATACCATCCCGGAAGCCGGCGGAACAGGAACCCTTACCTGCTACCCTGCGAAAAAATCTGGAGAACTTGTTGGAACGGCCATTGAATCCTATACGATGAACGGATTCAGCGGACTGATTCGGGTCATGGTGGGAATCACACCCGATGGGAAAATCTTTAATACCTCCGTGCTGGAGCAAAAGGAAACCCCGGGCCTGGGCACCAAAATGACCGAGCCATTTTTCAAGGATCAATTCAATGGAAAAGATCCCCTCACCTTCGCACTGAAAGTTAAAAAAGACGGGGGTACTGTCGATGCCATTACTGCATCAACCATCACTTCCCGTGCATACTGTGACGCTATCCAAAGGGCCTTCGATGCCTACATGAAAGGAGGTAAACATGAATAAAAACCTGCGAGAATTTACCAAAGGCTTCATTGCTGAAAACCCGGTCTTTGTTTTGTTGCTGGGGATGTGCCCCACACTGGGAACAACCACCTCTGCCATCAATGGAATCGGGATGGGACTGGCAACAACCTTCGTCCTCATAATGTCCAACGTGGTCATCTCCCTGATCAAAAATGTGATCCCGGATAAAGTCAGAATCCCGTCCTTCATCGTCGTCATCGCTTCTTTTGTGACAATCGTCGACCTGGTGATGGCTGCCTGGTTCAATACCCCCGGTCCTAACGGGGAACCCAGTCTCTATGATAACCTCGGAATCTTTATCCCACTGATCGTGGTCAACTGTATTGTGCTTGGCCGCGCAGAAGCCTTTGCCTCCAAAAACAATGTCTTTAAATCTTTCCTGGATGGATTGGGACTGGGACTTGGTTTCGCCTTTTCGCTGGCAATCCTGGGAACGGTCAGGGAACTCTTGGGAAATTATGCATTTTTCGGACTAAAACTGATCCCAACCGACGGCATGCTGGTCTTTGTCCTGGCTCCAGGCGCATTCCTTGCCCTCGGATTCATCATCGCCCTGATCAATCACCTTAAAACCCGATAGAGGAGGAGCATATGGAATATATCATCATTATCATCTCGACGGTTTTTGTAAATAATATCGTCCTGGCTCAGTTCCTGGGAATATGCCCGTTTTTGGGCGTATCGGGGAAAATTTCGACATCCACAGGAATGGCCGCAGCCGTCCTATTCGTGATAACGCTCGCTACCATTGTCACTTGGCTGATTTATACCTTCATCCTGGTTCCTTTTGGGATTGGTTTCATGCAAACCATCACTTATATCCTGATCATTGCAGCGCTTGTTCAGATGGTTGAAATCATTTTAAAGAAAGTAAGCCCTGCCCTCTACCAGGCGCTGGGTGTCTATCTTCCACTGATCACAACCAATTGTGCCATCCTTGGCGTTGCCATCCTGGTTATTCAAAAGGATTTTAATCTGCTTGAAAGCATCATATTCGCCATCGGAAATGCCATTGGCTTTGGACTCACATTGATTCTGTTTGCAGGCATCCGCGAACAGCTGGAACTTGTGCAAGTCCCAAAAGGGATGAAAGGGGTGCCTATTTCTCTTATTGTCGCCGGACTGATGGCACTGGCTTTCATGGGTTTCGCCGGTATTGTCTGATAAAACCTTTTTTAACATGCATATCCTTTGCTCCGACCTCGAAGGGGTCTTCGTTCCTGAAGTGTGGATCAATGTTGCGGAAAAAACCGGAATCCCGGCATTGCGCCGAACCACCCGCGACGAACCAGACTATGACAAACTCATGCACTATCGGATGAAAATCCTGGATGAACATGGCCTGAAATTGAAGGATATCCAAAATGTCATCGCCCAGATCAAACCCCTGCCGGGGGCAATTGAGTTCATCGAATGGATGAAAGAACGAACACAACTCATTGTGGTTTCCGATACCTTCATTCAGTTCGCTGATCCCCTCATGAAACAACTCAACAGACCAACCCTCTTCTGCCACTCCCTGATCATCGATGAGACCGACCGCATCATCGGATATAAACTCCGTCAACCTGATCCCAAAAGAAAAACTGTTGAAGCGCTCCAGAGTCTGACCTATCAGGTCATCGCTTTCGGCGATTCCTACAATGATGTCAGCATGCTCAAACAAGCCGATGTCGGTATCCTCTTCCGCCCTCCCCAAAATGTGATCGACGATTTTCCTCAGTTTCCGGTTTGTTATGATTATGAGAAGATTAAGAAGATTCTGGTACAGTACATATAGCCTTTCTGTTTTTGACCTTTTTGCATAGGTCTTTGTCTATAAGGTATTTAAAGATGTCCGTATTGTCTATGCGCCACCCCTTTCGGTTGGAAACTATGGCGGCGAAATTGATAACTGGATGTGGCCCGGGCATACCGGTGACTTCTCTTTCCTTCGTGTTTATTCATCTCCTGATGGAACGGGAAAAGCATATGACGAAAACAATATCCCCTACAATCCGAAAGTTTGGCTCCGCGTGGCAAAAGATCCAGTCCGGGTAGGCGATTTAACCTTCGTCCTGGGCTACCCGGGATTTACCACTCGCTACAGATCCTCAACCTCTGTACAATGGAACCGGGATTACAACTATCCTTTCTCCATCGACAATTTCAAAGAGATCATCGAATTGAATGAATCCCTGACAAAAAATGACCCCGAAGGAAAGCTCAAGGTGGCAAACCTCAATAAAGGACTTGCCAATGTCATGAAGAATTACCAGGGGAAAGTGGAAGGAATGAAAAAGACCAATTTCCTCCAAAAGAAGATCGACTTCGAACAGGATTTTACCAAATGGACCAACACCTCTCCGGTTCTTCGTGAAAAATATGGTTCCATCCTGCAAAAGGAAAAAGCTGAATACGAAGTGATAAGGAAAACAAAAGACCGGGATAATGTATTTCGGTTATTCCAAGGTTTAGCTGGTGTACCCCTGAGTGTTGCCGGTCAGTTGTATAGCCTTGCCATGGAAATGCAAAAACCTGAAAGCGAGCGGCAACCTGGATTGAACGAAGATGCCATCAATGATGCCATTGATGGACTTCAATACACCTATGCCAACTATTATGAACCGTCCGAGAAGGCTTTGTTCATCAGATCCCTGAAATTGGCCGCGGAACTTCCTCAAAACCAAAAGATCGAAGGTTTGAACGCGATCCTGAATGACAAATCAAAAACCATTGAGCAATTTGCCGGCCAGGCTTTTAAAGCAACACGGATGAAAGACCTTGAATATGTAAAAACCCTTGTTAAAAAAACGCCGGCTGAACTCAAGGCATTGAATGATCCCTTTATCAACCTGGCTGCCGCCTTGTACCCTACTTCGGAAGAGATCAGGATTACCAGTGAAAGATTTGGTGCCAATGTCACCGAGCTGAGAAAAACCTACCTCGATGGTATCTTTGAGTGGAAAGGGAAAAACATGTATCCGGATGCCAATGGAACCATGCGCTTCTCCTTTGGCCCCGTTCGTGGCTATGACCCGGCAGATGCTGTGACATACCATCCCCAGACCACGTTGAAAGGGGTGATCAATAAGAATACCGGCAAAGAACCTTTTAATGCCCCCGCAACCCTTGTTGACTTGTATGCAAAAAGAAACTTCGGCCGGTGGATGGATCCCGCCCTAAAGGATGTACCTGTTGCATTTCTCTCGATGTGCGATATTACCGGAGGGAGCAGCGGCAGCCCCATCCTCAATGCCAAAGGAGAGATCATCGGGGTCGTATTCGACGGTAATTATGAAGCCATGATCAGCGACTGGCAATATGACTATGACCTGCAAAGGGTCATCTCCGTCGATATTCGCTATGTTCTGTTTATCACAGAAAAACTGGCGGGAGCTGACTTCATCCTGAAAGAGATGGGTGTGACGAAGTGACTTCTTTTCCTTCGTATTAACAAGTTGGATTTCTTCGGATCGCTTTAAGCATGCTGTAACGCTATGTATTTCTCAACAGCCGGCAAACTGTCATAGTTCTCAGTTGCTGAGAATAGCGATTGCAAGCCACCTGAAGTTTGATACACCGGATTTGTTAAGGCCTTGATCTGTAACTCCGTAGGAACGTTTGCTTGTTGCATCAAACGACCCATCTGCGTCTGACCGATCTCATAGCCGGGAATAACTAACCTGGAAAAGAAATTATCCGTTTCATACATCGCTTCAAAAGGGCCGGCAGACAGATGAACATAATTCCTGGAGACAGAAACGTCTTCAAGATCAAGTTCAAGCGCCTGATCCAATAGATCCCTTCGGATAGAGCCGGGTGACGCTTTGGCAGGATCCGTCTCACCCGTCAACTCCATTTTAAGTCGTTCCCAGGAAGTGTCGGAGTTCAGCAGAAGAACAAGAATCCGTTTTTCCCATCCGGTAAAATAACTGAGCTGTTGCGGATGAAATCCATTGATGATGATGATCTCCTCTGAGCCAATGTGAAAACGGCCATAATAAAACCCGCTTTTCAATTTGAAATGCTTACCCTGTAGCCAGATCCGGTTTAATTCTTTTTCATCCGGACCGGGATGCTGAGTGAGTACTTCATGCCCGCCCAGGATGGTAATTTTTATCTCCGGATCAACCCCAAGATGGTGCAAAATCGCTTCTTTTTCTTTGGTGGAGATGATGTGTGACCCGCCGCGGGAAAGGGTATTGATGTACTGATAATGGGCATCCATAATTCCCGTTTTCCTGAGCACTTCACCCGGTACCATAATAGCCCCGCTGATGAGCAGGTGATAAGCCTCAAACTTTTTCTGAATGAGCTGAAATATTCTTTTCGTCGTGTCCGGTCTTCCTGCTGGAAAGCATTCAGGTTTAAAAAAGAATAGCAACTGGTTCTTTTTCAATACCTGGAAGTCAAAGCCAAGGCAAATGGATGCATGCTCGGGGATTTCAAGAAAACTGTTGATTTCCAGGTTTGTTAGGGGTCCTGTTCCGTTCATGTCTTCTGGTGTTGGTGTATTTACATAGCCACAATAAAAAATGGGCATGGATTTCAACCTGGTGGATCATTGACCATGGGTGAATACGCGCCCTCCCACTTCGCAATGCAACTGCAATACCAAACAAAATACTGAATACAACGATCTGCAAAACCTGCCCCTCGTAAATCGACCGGGCTATGTTCTCTGGAAAGATATGCAGGATGATGTCTTCCCAACTTTGCTTCTGGATTACCGGAACCTGGCTGGTTTCTATATTGGCGGGGACATTAACCCCAATCCCTGCCTGAGAGATGTTGATCGCAGCCAGACCAATGAACAAGGCAATGGTTGATACAACCTCAAAGTAAATGATCGACTTCCATCCTAATCTCCCGATTTGCCTGAGATTGGCATGCCCGGCAATACCAACTACCAGCGTGCCAAAAAGCAGGGGAGCAATGATGGTTTTTATAAGCCTAAGAAATATCTTACCGATCACATTCAAGTGAACGGCAATCCCGGGTAACTGATGGCCAAACTCTGCCCCCAGCAGCATGCTTACTAAAATGTAGGTGGTCAAAGTGTTCCGGGAAATGGCAAACAGGATCAGAATGAACAGAAAACCCCACCGGAACCCGGCCAGAACGGAATCGGAAACTACCGGAGTAAGGAAGTTGTTAACAAGGTAAAGACAACAAATAATGAACAAAAGAACGATCAGCAATATCCCAAGCAGGCGTTTTGACAGCATCATGATGGAGGTAAACGTTACTCCGCAAATGTATAGCTTATTTCAATAGATGAATAAGGGGATAGATCAATATTAGGAGTGCCTCACCACCAGGCGAAACCCATTGCCATGTATACATTGATGATCTCAATGGAAGGATCAGCTTTCAGGTATTTTCTCAACCTTGCCAGGAAAACGTCCATGCTGCGGGCATTAAAATAACTGTCATTGCCCCATATTTTCAGCAAGGCATCATGCCTGGGAAGCACATCTCCCCCTGAATGGCAAAGCATTTTAAGCAATTCAGCCTCCTTTGGAGTCAACCGGATCTCATTCCCAGGGTGCTGTAAAATCCGGTTGGGATAATGAAAAGTATATCTCCCCAATGGATATACTTGCGGATCTTCCGCTCCCTTTAACCCTTGATGCCGCTTCACAATAGCCTGAATTTTCATCAGCAAGACCTCAGAATCAAACGGCTTCGTAATATAATCATCAGCCCCGCATCGGAACCCCTCCGGAATATCTCCCTTCAATGTCTTCGCTGTTAAAAAAATGAAAGGGATCTGTTGATTGATCTTCCGGATCTCCCTGGCAAGTGTAAAACCATCCATCTCGGGCATCATAATATCCAGCAAACAAAGATCAAAAGGCTCACCAAGAAAAGCAGATAATCCCAGTTTCCCATTAACTTTCAGCACAACGTCCATATCGTGTATCTCCAGGTATGACTTCAGAATAGAACCGAAGATGGGATCATCTTCAACCAGTAATATTTTAATTCTATTCCTGCTCATTATCCTTCCTGTAAGGGATGATCAATTGGGTTTTCTGTACGCAGGGGCAATCGGACCTCAAAGGTACTGCCTTTACCTATCTCACTATTAACCATCAAATCTCCTTTATGAGCCAGAACAATAGCCTTTGAATAGCTAAGCCCCAGGCCAAATCCTTTAATGTTGTGAATATTGCCTGTGGATACACGGTAGAATTTATCGAAAATCCGCTTTTGGGTTTCACGGCTCATCCCGATACCCGAATCGGAAAACATGATCCCGATCTGCTTCTTTGCATTGCGCGTCCTTACAATGATCTCTAAATGCCCCTGAGAATACTTAATGGCATTGTCCAGAATGTTTAAAAACACATTTGATAAGTGTACTTCGTCCACATCAGCCAGATATTGAGCTGCGCCGGGTTCAAATACTATAGTCCCTTCCCTCTTTTCAACCTGTAGCTGCACCTGGTTGATCACTTTACCAAGCATTTCGTGTATATCGTGTGGCTGCAGGTCAAGTTTGAAAGCCTTCCGGTCAAGTAAAGCCATATTCAGAACATGCTCCACAAGCCCGTTCATCATTCTGTTCTCCTCTTTGATAATCCCGGTAAAAGCTTTTACCTTGCTTTCATCCCCAATAACCCGGTGGCTCAGGATCGAATCCGTTGCCAAATTGATCGTTGCAAGGGGTGTCTTGAACTCATGTGACATGTTGTTGATAAAATCGGTCTTGATATCCGATATCTTCTTTTGTCGCAGCATGACATAAATACTTAACCGGCTTGCTATCACTATGATGATTGAGAAAATCATTGATCCTGGCATCAACCAGGCTAAGGATTGAAAAATGTGGGTGCGCTTATCAGGGAAGTGGAGAATCAAAAAGGATGGCTTTAGCAGGAGATCCGCCGGAAAGAGAGAGGCCTTGTAACCGGAATTGACGGCTTCCATTGGAAAACCGCTGGAATGAACCGGAATGGCCGAATCCCTGGCAGGATCTTGTAGGTTGAGATAAAGGTATCATCCTCTTCTGGTAAAGCAGTCGGAAAGCCGTAATCATTCAATGCAAAACTGTCTCGAGCATAGATAAAGTTGAAATTTTGATAAAAATCAGGATGGATCAGATGGAGACCATTTTTCCCGAGGAGCGAGTCGATGTTTACCCCTTCTATCGTCAACCTTTCATTCAGTAGGCGAACCAGTTCCATCTGTCGCGAAAACTCCTCCTGGTTGATTTCCCACTGCAACAACAGCTCATCCGGTGGTTCAGGTACTTCAGGGATCTCTATCTCCTGAAATTCTTATCTCCCGCTTCCATCAAAGATGATCACCCTGTTTTCTGACCTGGGCTTAGTTTGTTGGCGGTAAATTTTCCGGCTTCTCTCCTATTGACTCGGTGGAGTGCTTGTAGCTTTGATTTGTGGAGCACTCCTGAACACGACAACTGGCGTATCCCTGATATCCTGTGTTTCTCTGACCCTAATGATTCTGCATGGAAGATATTCCAGGATTCATTGGTTGATCTTCCGGATAGGATCAGAAAAGCGGTCAGGATGCAGGTGACTCCGGAAATGTTTGATTTCGAGTTCTTTCCGGAAGATATAGATGTAGATATGGAAGAGTTCTATGAGGATGAGGACGAGCGCTGCATGGAGCGGGAGATACAACAACAATTTGGACGCCAATTTGGTATTCCGGATATGCAGGGCATTGGAAGTTGGATGGAATCCTTTCCGATGGACAAGATCAAAAGATTTGAAGTCAAGGATAGAAAGGGATATAAAAAGATTATCATCGAAATAGAAGATGACCTGGTAATCATTATTAAGAAGAAGTCCGAGGCACAAAAATCAACAGCACCTGAATCTCCTCCAGCCCCGCCACAGGAACCAAATGTTCCACCTCCTCCTGATAAGCGTTAACAGGATAAGTGGAAGAAAATACTGAACCCCATAACCACCATGCATCATCCCGGGTGTTTCCTCAAGCAGGAACCCCGGGATGTTTTATTTTGTGGTTTTTCTGTAATTTTGCCGGGTCAAATCAAAAAAAACGATTCTAAATATGGCAATATTAGTAGGAAAAAAAGCCCCTTTGTTTGAAGCGGATGCGGTCATCAACGGGAGTGAATTTGTTGAGAAGTTCTCACTGGAACAATACATCGGAAAGAAATATGTGATCTTCTTTTTCTATCCACTTGATTTTACCTTTGTTTGCCCAACCGAGATCCTGGCCTTCCAGGAGAAGATCAAGGAGTTTGAAAAACGGAATGTGGCCATTGTTGGGTGTTCCATCGACTCCAAGTTCTCGCATTGGGCATGGCTGAATATGGATAGGAATAAGGGTGGTATCAAGGGAGTGTCATTTCCCCTCGTCTCTGACTTGTCAAAAACCATCTCAGTGAACTATGATGTGCTGGCCGGTGATTATATTTATAATGAAGATGGCGAGATGGAATTCGATGGAGATGCCGTGGCCTACCGTGGACTTTTTCTCATCGATAAGCAAGGCGTTGTCCGGCATCAGGTGGTGAACGACCTTCCCCTGGGAAGAAATATCGATGAAGCCATCCGGATGGTGGACGCCCTCCAGTTTTTTGAAGAAAATGGAGAGGTTTGCCCGGCTAACTGGAACACGGGTAAAGAGGCGATGAAAGCTACCCATGAAGGGGTATCCGATTATCTTTCAAAACATTGATCTCAAGGGATTCCTTTACCGCAGAATTCATTCAAAACCTGTACGCCAGGCTTATTTGATTACATCCTGCACCGAGCAAAAACCGGTCCCGGCCATGGTGTTTGTTTACAATCAATTTCCCGATCCCATATCCCAGTACGGCTCCGGTTAGCACATCTGACGCCCAATGCTTGTCGGTACTTATCCTCGAAAGACCGGTCAAGGCTGCCAAAGAATAACTAACGATCGGCACCCAGGTCGTTCCCCGGTAATAGGATGAGAGAACAGTAGCTACCGAAAAGACGGTGATGGTATGTCCGGAAGGAAAAGAAGTGTAGGAAAAATCCCCGAATGGTCCTTCCCACTGGTACGGATCTGCTGGTGAAAGCTGATAAGGTCTCGCCCGGTGCATCAGGTGTTTGGTGACCTGCACAAATCCGGCAGAAATGATATAAGCTTCGACACATCGCAAAGCTGCTTGCATGGCAGTCTCATCTTGTGTGAAATATCCAACACCATAGAGCGTTCCAAGGATCGGTGCCAGATAGAGTCCGCTGCCCAACGGATTGAAAAAATACCGGCTTACCTTATCGGTAACAGGCGATCTGTTCTGCTGAAAAAAGTCCCGGATTTCCCGATCATATGCAAGGGACAGCATGCCAGCGCCGGTTGCAACAGCAACGATGCTCCATTCCTTTTTTTCCCATCTCACCGGAGATACCAGGATTGAACCGGCATCGGTAAAATAGGATTTGATGTATGCGCGGTCTATTCCGGTTTTTCTGACAGGTTTGGTTAGGGTGTCAGAAAACTGACCATCAGCTCTCTGATAAATAAAGCAGAAAAGAAATAGAATAAATATGTATAGCCTACTCATGTTTCTTTGCCTCGTTCCAGAAAACATCCATCTCCTTCAGCGTCATTTCATGCAGCGGTTTATGCCTTTTCCGCGCTTCTTGTTCAAGGTAGGTAAACCGGTGAATGAATTTCCGGTTGGTCTTTTCCAAAGCATCCTCAGGATTAACCCCAATGAACCTTGCATAATTGATCAAAGCAAATAAAAGGTCACCAAATTCCGACTCAATGACCTCAACTGAAGCTTGATCTTCAACCTCTTTTTTCAATTCGTTCAGCTCTTCTTCCACTTTCTCCCAAACCTGATCGGGATGTTCCCAATCAAAGCCTACACCACTGGCCTTTTCTTGTATCCGGTATGCTTTCACAAGAGCCGGAAGGGATACAGGAACACCAGCCAGCACCGACTTGTTCTCTTTGTCCTTAAGTTTGATTTTCTCCCAGTTATCCTTCACTTCTTTTGCGTCCTTAACCTGCACATCCCCATAAATGTGCGGATGTCTGGTGATCAGCTTTTGGTTGATGCTGTCAATCACATCTTTAATATTAAAAGCTTCTAGCTCTGAAGCGATTCTGGCATAAAAAACAATGTGCAGCATGAGATCTCCAAGTTCCTTTTTGATCCCCCCCAAATCCTTTGAGAGGATGGCATCGGATAATTCATAGGTCTCTTCAATGGTCAGATAACGCAAACTCTCAAGGGTTTGTTTTTGATCCCAGGGACAATTCTTCCTGAGCGTTTGCATAATTGAAAGAAGTTTGGCAAATGACTCATTAGCCTGATCCATAAGTTTGGCATTTAAAGCAAAAGTAGTGATTTATGCCCAGCGCTTTTCGCTAATTTTGTCCCAATTCATAACAACCGTAAAATTTGCCTGATACACTCAATCCTGCATACCGGGCCTGGACAGGATTAGCCTGTCTGCTGCTTTGCTTGTGGTCACTGTCTGGCAGGGGGCAATTTGATCACCGGCTCATCAACCCAAACCTGGTGGTTGAAGCAAAGCTCCATTATGGATTTATTTTTAACCACCATATCGAACTGGCTGAGTTTGATGGCCATTTCCCTGCATTTGAAATAAGTCTGGCGCGAGCAACCTACGGAAAACAAAAATGGGAACAGCTCTACAACTATCCCATCATCGGTATCGGTTTCTGGTATTCGGCTTTGAGCAAATCCCCTGGTCTTGGGAGCGCTGCAGCCCTGTTTCCCTATATCAACTATCCTTTATTCAGAGTCAATAATTTTGCCCTCCACTTCCGCTTTGCCCTTGGATTGGGATATCTGACAAAAAAATTCGATCGGATTGAAAATTATAAGAACCTTGCCATCGGATCCCATTTCAATGCAGCGGTCAACCTGATGCTGGAGGCAAGGTACAAGGTCGGATCACGACTGACCCTTGCCGGCGGGATTTCCCTGCAGCACTTTTCCAATGGCTCGCTCAAGTTGCCTAACTATGGCTTAAATATTCCGATGATCAATGTGAGCGCAGCCTACCTGCTCAAACGACCCAATAAAAATATCACTGATCGGCTGATCCCGCCAACTGACCCGTTTGAGGCCATTCCGAAACGAAATATAGAAATCGACCTGATTGGCGGCTGGGGAACGAAAAATATGGAAGCTATCTTCGGGCAAAATTACATGGTCTTCAGCTTAGCCTCCAATACCTTTCTACCAGTCACCGGAAAAAGCAAATGGGGCATCGGGTGGGACCTCACTTATGACCAATCCGACCGCCATTTGTTACACCGTCAGAATATTGACGAGCCCAATGACCTGAAGATTGTCAAAAGCGGGATAAGCGCTGCATACCAGTTGAATATGTCACACCTGGCCTACATTTTCAACTTCGGGTACTACCTCAGTGGCAGGGAGAAGAGCGATGGACCTATCTATCAAAAAATTGGCTTCCAGCTTGCTGCAACAGATAACTTCCTAATCAATGTCACCTTGAAAGTTCATTATGGGAGAGCCGATTTCGTCACCTGGGGCCTCGGCTACCGTTTTAAAGTCAAATATTAAGATGAAAAGACTTACTCTTCTGGCAGGAATATGCACCATTGGACTTTTGTGGCTATCAGGGTGTGGAAAGGATAAATCATTTGATTGCTTCCGCAGTACAGGTCCCATCGAAATGGAGGAAAGATCCATCGAACCCTTTGATAGCATTGATGTGTCCCACAACATCAACATGATCCTGATTGATGATGGCAATTACAAGGTTGAAGTTGAAGCCGGAAAGAACCTGTTGCCCGACATCAAAACCGAGGTGAAAAACCGACAACTCCTCATTTATAATGACAATACCTGCAACTGGGTGAGATCATACAACAAACCGATCAATGTCTATGTTCATTTCGACAAACTCTGGAAGATCACCTATTTGTCTTCAGGAGACATCTCCAATTTGGATACGATCCGCGAAGACTCGCTCTGTGTTGATGTCTGGGGTGGTTGCGGAAAGATTGAGTTGGTTATTGATGTCTACAGCTCCTACTTTATCATGAATGCAGGAACATCCGATATAGTCATACACGGCAATGCCGGAATCAATTCAATCTATTCTGGAGACCTCGGATTGATTGACTGCCGCAACCTGATATCCAACTACTGCTTTATTACCCATAAGGGAAGCAATAATTGTTTTGTGTATGCCATCACGGAATTGGGTGTCAAGATTGAATCAATCGGTGATATCTATTATGCCGGAAATCCGGGTAAAATAACCCAGCATAACACCGGAACAGGCCGGCTGATACCCTTGAATTAATAAGCCCGGGCAAAGATTACCCGCTGTGATGAAGGATTACCGGAGTAAATGCATTTTCCTTCTGCCAGCGGCTGCCCAAGCGGTATAACCCGAATGGTTGCTTTTGTTTCTTCCTTGATTTTTGCCTCGGTTTCAGCTGTGCCATCCCAATGGGCGTATAGAAATCCTCCCGGTCCTTCTATTTTCTGAAGAAATTCCTCCCAGGTATCCACCATGTGGGAATTGTTTTCCCTGAAATCGATCGCTTTTTGATAAAGGTTTTCCTGTATCTGGTCAAGCAGATGGATCACTTTGCGGTCAATATCTTCAACCTGAAGGATATCTTTTTCCAGTGTATCGCGCCGGAAAACCTCAATCGTGCCTTGTTCAAGGTCCCTGGGCCCGAGAACCAGTCTTACCGGTACCCCCTTGAACTCATATTCCGTGAACTTCCAACCCGGCTTCTGGGTATCCCGGTCATCATATTTAACAGATATACCTGACTGTTGAAGACTTGATTGGATTTTTCTGGCGACTTCGGAGATTTGCCCCAGTTGCTCATTGGTTTTAAACACAGGAACAATAACTACTTGAGTGGGCGCAAGTTTAGGCGGCAATACAAGGCCATGATCATCCGAATGTGACATGATCAATGCACCCAGAAGCCTTGTCGAAACGCCCCATGACGTTGCCCAGACGAAGTCAAGTTGATTTTCCCGGTTCAGGAATTTCACATCAAACGCCTTTGCAAAATTCTGACCTAAAAAATGTGAAGTTCCGGCTTGCAATGCTTTCCCGTCTTGCATCAAGGCTTCGATGGCAAAGGTTTCAATAGCCCCGGCAAAACGCTCTGAAGCTGTTTTTGTACCTTTAAGTACCGGTATAGCCATGAATTTTTCAGCAAATGTAGCATACACATCAAGCATGGTAAGGGCCTCATTTAGCGCTTCTTCAGAAGTAGCGTGTGCCGTATGCCCTTCTTGCCAAAGAAACTCCGCAGTTCTCAAAAACAAGCGGGTCCGCATCTCCCACCTGACCACGTTGGCCCATTGATTGATCAGCAAGGGAAGGTCCCTGTAAGACTGAATCCAATTTTTGTAAGTGTCCCAGATAATCGTTTCAGACGTCGGGCGAACAATCAACTCCTCCTCGAGTTTGGCATCTTCGTCCACAACAACCCCCTTGTTGTCGGGTGCATTTTTTAACCTGTAATGGGTTACCACCGCACACTCTTTGGCAAAACCTTCCACATGGCTGGCTTCCCGGCTGAAAAATGACTTTGGAATGAAAATGGGAAAATAGGCGTTCACATGGCCGGTATCTTTAAACATTTTATCCAGGGCTGCCTGCATCTTTTCCCAAATGGCAAACCCATAGGGTTTGATGACCATACATCCACGTACAGCGCTGTTCTCGGCAAGGTCTGCCCGGATTACCAGGTCATTGTACCATTGCGAATAATTTTCTTCTCTGGTTGAAAAATCTTTAGCCATTTATGAGTTTGGTATAATATTTGTCTTTAGCCGCAAACTTTTTAGCAAAATTAAGAAATAACCCAATAGCCATTCACTTAACCATCGGAGGAAATCCCAATGAAAACAAAACCCTTCATTATCACGCTCATGCTGATCCTCTCTGCATCTTTTTTGATGCAGCGATCACTTGCCCAGGACGATGTCTACTTCTCCCGGACTAAGTCAAAGAATCAGAAAGAAACAAAGGATAAGCAAACAGGGGAAAACCCGGAAAACAAACATATCAAATCAAAAACCTACCTGAAGGCGATTAAAGATACCACCTCCGGGTTTTACGCATTGCCAGACAGCACTGCCGATCTCGCAGGAAGTTCTGGTGAAAATGGACAAATAGAGGAGGACGAAGGTGAACTGATCTATGCCAAAAGGATCAAACGCTTCCATTATCCCAATTCCGGTGGCTATTATGATGAATCCGTCGAAGATTACTGGTATGATCCATCTCCAAATTATGGAGTCAGCATTTATTTTGGCAACCCGTCATGGTACTGGTACAGGCCAAGCTTCTATTCCAGCTACTATTGGGGTTATCCCTATTATTGCGACTATTGGTGGGGGTATCCTTATTATTCCTATTACTCCCCCTGGTACAGCTGGTATGGCTGGAATGGTTACTGGAACGGCTATTATAATGGTTACTGGAATGGTTACTGGGATGGATACTACAACAGCCAATATTGGTCATGGAACAATGACTGGAATTACAACTACTACTATGGACCACGCAGAACGTTTGCTTCGGATGGTGGCGTTAAGAGAAGTTCACGGGATTATAGCAGTCAGATCCAACGCCAACGTGACCTGCAAACTGTTTCCAGATCTTCCGAGGTCAATAAAAGCACGGTTCAGAGAGATAACCCTTCTTACACCCGCAACGAATCTGATAATCCTGTTCGGAGGGATACAAAGAATGAACAGAATGTAACAAATCAAACTGTTCAAAGAGAAACAAATCCGGCAAATCAGAATACCATCAGCCGGGAAAATATAAAACCGGTTACACGGGATGAAAATACAAAACCTTCAACAGACCCCACATCCCGCTGGACGTATGAGAAATCTCAATCCATATCTTCGGAGGTTCAACAGGATAAGCAAAGCCCTACCCAGCGGTATTACTATACACGGCCTCAACAAAGTCAGCAAAATTCTCCCAGGCAGTATACCAACCCGGTGCTCAATCGCTCTTCCCAATCACAGGAAAAATATGGCAAACCCGAACAACCCTCCGGTAATCGGGATGCCCAACCCTATACTTCCCCTTCGTACCGTCAGCCTAAATCAAACCAGGAGTATACCAGTCCAAGAACCCAACCTAATCAAAACTATCAGCGTAGAGAAAACCAAAGCGCATCACCCCGTCCATCTCCTTCTAACCAATCGGTGAGCCCTCCCAGACAATCAGATAACTCCAGACAGATTAACAGGAGCAATACTCAGCCAAGCCGTTCACCAAGCTATTCACAACCCAGCCGCTCCAGCGGTTCCCAATCATCTGGTTCAGGCAGCAGAAGTTACTCTTCTCCTTCCAGATCAAGCGGTTCAGGTGGCGGTCATAGCTCTGGCAGCAGTGGCGGTGGCGGAAGACGGAAATAAAAAATCATAAAAATAGCGGAGATTCAAGTATGAAAAAGACCATCATTTCTCTGGCACTCGTTTGCGTGGCATGGACAACAACTTATGCACAATCTTCTACTGATGCCCTTCGATATTCCCGGTTATTCTATCGTGGTACTGCCCGGTTTACCGGCGTTGGAGGGGCATTCGGATCCCTGGGAGCTGACTTCAGTGTCCTGAGCACCAATCCTGGCGGTATCGGCCTCTACAAATCATCAGAATTTTCCATTTCACCGAACCTCTTATTTGGTTCGTCAAATGCAGATTATCAAGGTGAAATAAATAGTGATATCAGAGGTAACTTTAATGTCGGTAATGTTGGTTTTGTTTTCGCAATCCCGACGTCAGGGGGTAACGAAAATGGGATCAGGAATATCCAGTTTGCCATTGGGTACAATGCACAGAACAATTTTAACAACCGTATTTATATTGAAGGTTTTAACCCAACCAACTCTCTGTTGACATCTTATATTAACACCCTCAATGCCCAACCCGGGATCACTCCGGATCAGGCTGAATATGACAATCCTTTTGATATAGGGCTGGCACTTCGCTCAGATCTAATCTATTATGACTCGACACTGAACAGGTATACATGTGATATGCCAGCCGGTGGGGTCTTACAAAAAAAATCCATTCTCACCTATGGGTCGATCCATGAGGTGGTCCTGGCTGCGGGCGGGAATCTCAATGACCGGCTCTATTTCGGTATTTCCATTGGTGTCCCGGTTCTAAGGTACTATGAAGAATCGAGGTATGATGAAAATGATAATGCAGGAAATATAGCCTATTTGAACCGTTTCAGGTTTGATCAGTATCTTTCCACCAAAGGAACCGGGATCAATCTCAAGGCAGGGGTGATCTATCGGCCGGCTGACTGGTTCCGCGTTGGGGCCGCTATCCATACTCCGACCTATTTTGGTAATCTTCAGGATGACTGGAATAGCTCTATGCTGGCAACGTATGACAGCGTTCTTGATCCGGGTTTACAGAAATCTCCATACGGTCAATATGAGTATGATCTGATGACGCCCTGGAGAGCCATTGGAAGTCTTTCATTTCTCATTGGGCAATATGGGCTTATCTCTGCAGAATATGAGTACGTGGATTACGGAAGGGCCAGGTTTTATGCCGATGAGAAGGATGTTTTCTCTGATATCAACAAAGAGATTTCCAATAAGTACTTATCACCTGTGAATTTCAGGGCAGGTACCGAGTGGAGGATAGGAAAAGTATTTCTGAGAGCCGGCTATGCTTATTATGGATCCCCATATAAGAATGGTGCGAATGATGGTATGCGGTATGCCATTTCCGGGGGTATTGGATTCAGGAATAACCATTTCTTCGCCGACCTCGGCTACACCTATTCCCATCAGCGAGATGATTATTACCTGTATGATCCTAACCTGGTCAATCCTGCAACAATCGATTATTTTACGAATAATGCGATAGCAACGTTCGGAATCAAGTTCTAAAATATCCTGGACTTTATTTGGAAAGCCGGCTCAAGCCGGCTTTTGCTTTTTGGCGAATGCTGGTCCGGTAATCTTCAAAATCCAGCGACAGGCATTTATTAAGATAGCGGATGGCCTCCTGTTTATTTCCGGCATTTTCATATATCAGTCCAAGTTGAAGACACGCATTGGCGGCATAGTAGGACTTTTCATCAGACCCATACCGAATGGTCATCTCATAAAAAGGAATTGACTGCTCTTTCTTGCCCCATTCATGGTATATCCTACCCATTCTGTAAGCATATTCAATCAGGTCATCATTGTTGCGAACAACCTTATCCATACCTTCTTTTTGAAGCAATGAAAGAGCCCTTTCGTAATAGCCACCGTCAAAGAGCAATCTGGCACGAAGAAGGACTAAATTGGGTTTAGACCGGCTTGTTGCTTCTTTTTGTGCGTTCTTATCTTCTTCTGTTGCTTCGCTCCCATGGCTTAGAACCTGAAGAAGATTCTTTTCATACAAGTCTGTTTTTCCGGCCAGAAGGTATTGCCAGCCGATCTTTTGCCATGCAGATTTGATGAACCGTTTCCCTTTTGTTGCAGCGAGGAATTTTTGAAAATAGGGGATTGCATCCTGATCGAGCCTGTGCAGCTTGGCGAGACCTGTCAGATAGTCTAACCATGGATAGGGCAGATAATTATCTCCCCGTGGTCTGTTCAGGAGTACTTCGATGGCCTGATCGCTGTGGCCTGTTCGCAGCAACAAATTGGCCTTTGCATAGGACGCCAGAAGGTTGGTTTTAAGTAATTCTTTGAAGCGCGGATCATCCAGGTAGGCAAGGATCCCATATTCTGCAATCTTGTCTTTTTGCATGCTGAGTGTGATCATGGTAAGATAGAACATGGTCTCTGCCCTGAGAAATTCATATTCTGTTCTTTTATTCATGGTATTCAACGCTGAACGCAGTTCCCCGATACCCTGTTCAACCGTTCCGGATAATCCACTCAGATCGGTCAGCCAACGGTAAGCATCTGGGATGGTGCCGACGGTTACGTGCAATAGACCGGAGATGATCTGATCGGGCAGGAATCCCGGATATGCTTTTTTGTTTCTCTCCAGGGAAGTATTGGCGCTACGGAATTCAAGTCCTGCATTCAGGTATTCACCGTTTTTCAGGTAAATAAAACCCCACTGCATGTGTGTGACAGCCAGCGAATAATGATAATAGGGAGAGCTCTTGTTTTTCCCTTCCAGTTGAGAAAGCCTTTCCGATTTTACATGCTTCTTCTTTGCGAATGCCGAAGCATCCTCACTGATATATAAATCAAGGAAGTCGGAATAGTTTTCGAGCAGCAGGATAATTCCGTTGGAGGGATGGTTTTGTTTTTCCTTTTCGAGGAGTCTTTCGCCTTCACGCAGTTGAAGGCTGATGATGCATTGATAGGCTTGTTTGCAGTTTTGGTTGAAATCAAACTGTGCCTGCAGGAAGACGCTGTTTATCAGAATCAAACAGGTAAGTACCAGTGTTTTGACGGATGGCACCTCCTGGGGAATTAAAGTTAGTGGATCATGTTAACGATACCTTCATCTACCAGGATTCTTCCGCAATATTCACAAACAATGATCTTTTTGTGAAGGCGGATATCCAGTTGATGCTGTGGGGGGATTTTATTGAAGCAACCACCGCAGGCATCACGCTCGATTTGCACGACAGCCAGGCCGTTTCGGGCATTTCTTCGAATCCGGGTATAGGCGGTAAGCAATCTGTCCTCAATGAATTTCCTGTTTTTTTCCGATTTTTGGATCAGGTCTTTCTCCTCTTTTTCTGTTTCGGCAACGATGTCTTCCAGTTCTCCTTTTTTTACTTCCAGATCGTTGGTCCGCTCATTCAGTATCTCGGTTGCATTGGCAATCTCTTCCTTCTTTTGCTCAAGATCAAAGGAAAATTCTTTTATCCTTTTTTCGGAGAGTTGAATTTCAAGGTTTTGGTACTCAATCTCTTTGGAGAGGGAGTCGTATTCCCTGTTATTTCTGACGTTATTTTGCTGTTCGGTATATTTTTTAATCAGGGATTGACTTTCCTTGATGCTGTTTTTGCGTTCAGCAACTTTCTTATTCAGGTCAGCCAATGTCGTCTGATAGTTTTCGATCCGTGTTTGAAGGCCTGCGATTTCATCTTCCAGGTCTTGTACCTCAAGCGGAAGTTCTCCCCGGATGATCCTGATTTTATCAACCTGGGTATCGTTTTGTTGCAAGGTATAGAGTGCGATCAGTTTCTTTTCGGTTGAGATCTCTCCTTTATCTTCCGTTTCCTCTTTTACCGGATGTTTGACGACGATGATTGACTCATCAGCCGGATGTTCTTTTTCTTTGGATTTCGTCTTTTTCTTGGCAGGAGCAGCTACAGGCTTTTTCTCAACTTTCTTTGCTGCCGGCTTTTTTTCGACTTTTTCACTTGTTTTTTTTACAACTTTTGCCATAAGCCATCAGATGTATTTTACAGGATTGGTGTTTGTTTCTGAAATAAGGATTGCAAAGGTAGGAAATTTTTTATGAAGCTGGTTGAAAAGCAGTGACTTTACCGTTTGTTCGCTTTCGTAGTGACCGAAGTCGATGAGAAGGAGGTTTTGAGGTGTATCGAAGAAATCATGGTATTTCATGTCGCCGGTCAGGAATACGTCGGCTTTATGAGAGATGGCTTCGGGGATGAGGAATGACCCTGCGCCTCCGCAAACGGCAACGGTTCGGATGGTTTTCATGTCATCACCGGAATATTTCAGGCAGGGGATCTGGAATTTTTTTCTGATCTGTTTCAGGAATGTTTTCGCGGACATGGGTTTGGTCAGGGTTCCGATCATTCCGCTACCTGCTTCCCGGAAGGTGTTCAGCAGCGGGATGATGTCAAAGGCAACTTCTTCATAGGGGTGTGTTTTCTTAAGCGCGCGTATGATCTCTTGTTGATGGTGAACCGGGAAGATCGTTTCAATTTTCAACTCAGGTTCCTGATGGATGATATTTTTCTTCCCCACGTATGGTTGAGCTTTTTCGAGGGCTCTGAAGGTGCCGAACCCTTCTGCATTGAAACTGCAGGAGTCATATTCGCCCAGTTTTCCTGCTCCTGCCTGAAAAAGGGCTTCCCTGACGGCAGCGGCAAATTTCACAGGACAGAACGTAACCAATTTAGCCAGTTGGTTGGGTAAAGGTTTCAGAATCCTCGTTTCCCTTAATCCAATGATCTGGCAAATATTGTGATTCATTCCGTCATGCGTGTTGTCAACGTTGGTGTGCAAGGCAAAAATCAGTTGCTTGTTGTTTATGGCCTGGTAAATAATATTTCCCGGGAATGAAGCTGGGTTTATGCTTCTGACCGGTTTAAACACCGGCGGATGATGCGTTAGGATGAAGTTGCATTTTCGTTTTTTAGCTTCTTCCAAGACTTCGGGGGTGACATCAAGGGTGATAATGATTCCGCTGACTTCTTGATCCCCATTCCCGATAATCAATCCAGCATTGTCGTAAGATTCCTGGTAAGCTAAGGGCGCCCATTCATTCAGGTATGAAATGATCTCATTGGCTTTCATCGCTCAAGTATTTAGATATATCACGGCCCGAAAATACGGATTATTGATCAGAGACAAGAGGAAGATGTGGAATTCTTGTGAATAAGTTTTATTGTATCGATTGTGGATGATGCATTTTTATGTTCATTTTTGTTTTTCCAGGAAAAGCCATGAAAAATCAACACGTTTGTATTCTTGACAAGGATCGTAACAGCGCTTCTTTTTTACAGTACCGGCTTGGTGCAAGAGGTTTCCGGGTAAGTGTTTTTCGAAGGGTTGAGGATTTGTTCATGAGGCTGCGGGTTGAACAGCCGGTATGTGTGATCATGGATTCCTTTTCTCCAGACATTCAGGATGAAGACCTGATCTCACGGCTGAAAGCAGAATCGCCGGAAGCATCCATCATCTATTTTTCCGGTTCAGGAGATGAATGGGTTTATCAGCGGGCAATGGAAGCAGGGGTTACGGACTTTATTCTTAAGGGACAAGACCTTTCAGGGGTAACCGAGTTGACCTCCAACCTCCAGTTTATCCTGGCCGAAAATTCGATGAAGTAATCCACTGAATTTTTCAGGAAAATTTCTTAACCTGTTAGTCGGTCGGTATCTTTTTTCTTCCTAATTTTACCCTTGTAATAAGCAATTTCTCTTGGCAGCGGTTAATTATCTTCTTTATCCGGCGGGTATCCTGTATGGCATAATCATGTGGGTAAGGAAGTTGTTTTTTTCTTTCGGTATTCTGAAATCGGAAGTATTCAATATCCCTGTCATTTCTGTTGGTAACCTCTCTGCTGGTGGAACCGGGAAAACCCCTCACGTGGAGTATCTGATCAGACTTTTATCAGAAACTCGCCAGACTGCTACGCTTTCACGCGGGTATGGCAGGCGTACCCGAGGCTTCATGATTGCCAGAGAATTTCATGATCATCATGACATAGGTGACGAACCGATGCAGTACGTCAGGAAGTTCAGGGATGTTGTTGTGGCCGTGGATGAAAGGAGGAGGAGAGGGATCCACAAGTTGATGGAAACTCATCCGGAGCTGCAAATGATCCTGCTCGATGATGCCTATCAACACATGTATGTTAAACCGGGGTTATCCATTTTGCTCACAGCCTATCACCATTTGTATACACAGGATTTTGTCCTTCCGGCCGGAAGCCTGAGGGAATTCAGAAGTCAGGCCTGTCCGGCCGATTTGATTGTTGTCACCAAGACTCCCAAGATTTTTTCACCGATCACACGCAGAAGATTGATCAGTGAGCTTGCCCTTCAATCCCATCAGGAGGTGTATTTTTCTTACATTCAGTATGATGAGGCCATACCGTTGAACCCTGATTTTGTTAATATAATGCCTGAAAGGGTCAATACAATCCTTCTTTTTTCAGGCATCGCGGATGATTATGCTCTCCGGGAGCATCTGGGCAGACTGTGTGAGGCTATTGAAGTAATCCGGTTCCCTGATCATCATGTATATTCTCCGGGTGATCTGAAAAAAATCAGGAATGAATTTGACCGGCTTCCAACAAAAAACAAGATTCTGGTAACTACAGAAAAGGATGCGATGCGGTTGAGAGATAAGTCACTTCAGGAAATTTTCATAGATTTGCCCGCTTTTTTCATCCCCATCAGGGTGAGGTTCCATGAGCCTGATGAAGAAAGGTTTAACAAACGAATACTGTATTATGTACAAAAAAATAGTGCAAACCTGTGATTTTTTGAAAGAGCGGGTACACGAGTCGCCACAGGTCGGTATTGTATTAGGTACCGGACTTGGGGGATTGGTCGAGGAAATTTCTATCCGGCATTCCATCCCCTATCATGAGATCCCGAATTTCCCGGTTTCAACTGTTGAAGGGCATGAAGGCCGTCTCATTTTCGGAACCCTGAGTGGAAAAGAGGTGGTAGCCATGCAGGGTCGCTTTCACTTCTATGAGGGTTATACGATGCAGGAAATTACTTTTCCCATCCGCGTGTTGAAAATGCTTGGCATAGAGCTGCTGATCCTTTCGAATGCGAGTGGCGGAGTTAACCCGGATTTTGAAGTTGGTGACCTGATGCTGTTAACGGATCATATCAACCTGATGGGTACGAACCCCCTCATGGGTCCGAATGATGAAAGATTGGGAACACGATTTCCGGATATGAGTAAACCATATGATTCCGGCATGATCGATCATATTCTCGATATTGCGCGAATTCATGAAATCAAACTTCAGCATGGTGTTTATGCCGGAGTAACCGGACCAACTTTTGAAACCCCTGCAGAATACCGTTACATCCGGATCATTGGTGCCGATTGTGTTGGAATGTCCACGGTTCCTGAAGTCATTGTTGCCCACCATATGCATTTGAAATGCCTTGCTTTTTCAGTCATCAGTGACCTGGGTGTGCATGGAAAGATCGTTGAGATTTCACACAAGGACGTTATTGATGCAGCCAGCAAAGTAGCCCCTAAAATGACGATACTCATCAAAGAACTGATGCTCAGGATATAACCGGGGGGGCAGTCCGGAGGCTTGATCTTTCCAGAAGGTTGAATGTCAGGCCGAAGCACAAGAATCCTGTTGAAAGTAGTACCTTTGCTATTCATGTACCCTGTTAATCAGGAGAGAACAATCTTTTCCATGTCTGTAAGGGTTATATTCTTTATCGGCTTGCTTGTGCTAACCGGCTGTTCCGGTGATAAGATCATGGAATCGGAGAAGCAGGCCGGGATGAATGTAGTCATAGATGACAATGAGGCCAGAAACACAAGAACAGGAGAGGAAAAACCGGAAAAGATCCAGCATTCGCAACGCAGAAAAAATGCGGAGAGTCATTCTGTTGAACCTTTAAGGGAAGGCATTAACCAAAAGTTACTCCGGATGGGTAAGGTTGGCTTGGGAGATCTTTTTGTAAGACCTTCTGAGATTCCGGTGGGTTATTTCCAGACCTGGTTTTCCACCTGGAATATGAACACCGGAAGTTACCTGACCTTCAGTTTCGAGAATGATTTTCTCAATTACTCTGACCGGTATTACACCAACGGATTGCGGCTTGATTACGCGGGTCCCCATTTATCTCATTTCCCGCTTCACCGTATCTTGTTCCCATACCGGGGTCAAGGAATGAATTATTATGGCATCACCCTGGTTCAACATATGTTCACCCCATTTACCACGAAGACAGGGGGGGTTCATGAGGGCGACCGGCCTTACGCCGGATATCTCTATTTTGGCTTTTATAAGATCAGTCATGATGCCAAACGGGAGATAAGGATTACTTCTGAGATAGAACTTGGTATGATCGGACCTTCTTCACTTGGAGAACAGGTTCAGAAGGCTTTTCATGCGATCACCCCTGAAAACAGCGAGCCCCTGGGATGGGAGAACCAGGTGAAAGATGGCTTTGTGTTCAATTACTCCTTATTATTCTCAAAAATGTTATACAGGGGCAGATACCATGAATTCAATTTCCAGGCTGGCGGGAAGGTTGGAACGTTGCACGACCAGTTATCTACAGGATTCCAGTTCAGGATAGGTCATCTTCCATCATTTCTTTCACATGAGTTGTTGTCCCGCCCGCTTCCTGCCGACAAGGGGATATTCAAAAACCTTGACTATCATCTTCATTTGCAAGTGGAAGGAAGGCTTATCGGGTATGATGCCACCCTTCAGGGTCGTATGTTTGCAAATAGTGATCCTTATACGCTGCCTGCCGGCGATATCCAGCGAGGTGTCATGGCTTCGAATGTGGGGTTCCAGGTATCCTACGGTCGATTTTCCCTGTTGGCGGAACAACATTTATTGAGTCCGGAGTTCAAGGGAGGCAAGTGGCATAAATGGATCAAGCTAGCCATTACGGCCGGCTTCTGATTGTGGATAACTATTTCCAGTTAACAAAGCACTTCAAAAACATCTTTGGGTTATCTTTGATCCCCTTTTGAAAATCAGCCAATCATCAATGAAAGAAAATCAAACCGGAGCGAGAACGGACAGAAAAAAGACACGTACTTTGGCTCATGCGCCTGTGATGCCCGAATACGGCAAAGTACCGCCACAGGCTGTTGAGTTGGAAGAAGCAGTGTTAGGAGCCATGATGCTGGAGAAAGACGCTCTGACAGCCGTCATTGAGATTTTGCAACCTGAAGTCTTTTATAAGGAGTCGCATCAAGCCATCTTTTCCGCCATCAAACGTTTATTTGGAAAATCCGAACCAGTAGATATTCTGACTGTTACGGAAGAGTTAAAGCGTAATGGTGAACTTGAAGTCGCAGGAGGAGCCTATTATATTACCTTTCTAACCAACCGCATTGCCTCTGGCGCTAATATTGAATACCATTCCCGGATTCTTATCCAGAAGTTTGTTCAGCGGGAATTGATAAGGATTTCGAGTGAAGTGATCAGGGAGTCATTTGAAGATACAACCGATGTATTTGATTTACTCGATAAAGCAGAGAGCTCATTGTTTGGCATCAGCGAATCAAGTCTGCGGCGTAATTACTCCCTGATGCAGGATTTGGTTAAGGAAGCGATTGCTGAGATCCAGCGTGGCAAGGACGATGAGCATCATTTGCGCGGGGTTGGTTCAGGTTTTACTGAGTTGGACAGGGTCACCCATGGCTGGCAGAAGTCGGATCTGATCATCCTGGCTTCCCGACCCGGGATGGGGAAAACAGCTTTCGCCCTCACCATGGCACGCAACATTGCCGTACAATTCAGAAAGCCGGTTGCATTTTTCTCCCTTGAGATGTCGTCAGTGCAGTTGGTAACACGTTTAATTGCCAGCGAAACGGGTATCTCGGCAGAAAAGTTGAAACGAGGAAAGCTGGAGAATTATGAATGGGAACAACTGGATGTAAAGATCAAACCACTGATCGAAGCTCCATTGTATATCGATGATACCCCTTCTCTTTCCATCTTCGAGCTCAGGGCTAAGAGTCGGAGGTTGAAGGCTCAATACAACATTGAAATCATCTTCATTGATTACCTTCAATTGATGACTGCATCTATGGAAAAAGGGTCGAACCGAGAGCAGGAGATCAGCTCTATCAGCCGTTCATTGAAGAGCCTGGCCAAAGAGTTGAACATACCCGTTATTGCTTTATCCCAGCTCAGCCGGGAGGTTGAAAAGCGGACCGGAAGCAAGAAACCCATATTAAGCGACCTTCGGGAGTCCGGCGCTATTGAGCAGGATTCCGATCAGGTTTTATTCATCTATCGTCCGGAGTATTATAAGCTGGATGTTGATGAAGAGGGAAAATCAACATCCGGTGTCGCAGAGATCAGTATTGCAAAGAACAGAAACGGTGCCACCCAGGATATCAAGCTCAGGTTCATCTCCAGGTTTGCCAAGTTTGTTGACTATGATCCGGGTTTTATTGAAGAACCGGATACGAATGTTGCTGTTCAGACGTTACCTAATGGTGTCAAAGCCCGTACGGTCATGTCGAAGATGGATGACATCCATGATGAGGACCGGGCGTTTTAAGAGAGATGAAACGATTACTGATATCCCTTTTTCTGGTTACCTGGGGCTTCCAGTCGCATGCAACTTTCCTGTTCATCCCCATGGATCAGGCACAGCGCAACCATCTGAAAGCGTATGGGATAACTTATTATGCATTGACGAAAGGGCTTGAGGCGGAATGGTTGCTTAACTACCGTGGCGGGAGTTTCATGATCCCTTTTGCATCGTTGATTGAGCAGGAGTGCCAGGTTCGGGATGTAAGTTACCGGCTTATTGCAGATGTGCAAGCTGAAGCCATCCGGCTCGAAATAGGAGACCCCAACACGAACATGGAGGTTATCAAGTTGCACAAGGCTCCCAAAGTGGCAGTTTATTCACCCAAGAACAAACAACCCTGGGATGATGCCGTCACCCTGGTGCTCACATTTGCGGAGATACCTTATGATGTGATCTATGATGAAGAGATACTCAGCGGTGTATTGCCCTTGTACGATTGGCTCCATTTGCATCACGAAGACTTCACCGGGCAATACGGTAAGTTTTGGGCGGCCTATAAAAATTACGCCTGGTATCAGGAAGATGTCAGGATTTCGGAAGAGACGGCCAGGCGTCTTGGATACAGTAAGGTTTCGAAGTTGAAGTTGGCTGTTGCCAAGAGTATCCGGGATTTTGTTGCCGGTGGAGGCTATCTTTTTTCCATGTGCTCGGCTCCTGATAGTTATGATGTTGCTCTCAGTGCCGAAGGGATTGATATTTGTGATATTCCTTTTGATGGTGATCCGCTGGATATGCAAGCTCAGGAGAAACTTCATTATGATCACTGTTTTGCATTCAGGGATTTCAAGCTCAGCCAGAATCCGTATGAATATGAGATATCATCAATTGATGTGACGAATACACGTCCCAGAAGCCTGAATGAGAAGAATGATTTTTTCAGCCTGTTTGAGTTTTCAGCCAAATGGGATCCTGTACCGACTATGCTTTGTCAGAATCATGAGCAAATCATCAAAGCATTCATGGGGCAGACAACAGCCTTCGATAAAGCGCAGCTAAAGCCGAATGTGCTGGTTATGGGTGAGAACAACTCGCTGAATGAAGCCAGGTATATTCATGGTGAGTCAGGGAAAGGAACCTGGACTTTTCTGGGTGGACATGATCCTGAGGATTATCAACACCTGGTTGGCGATCCCCCAACCGATTTGAACTTATATCCAAATTCGCCCGGGTATCGGCTGATCCTCAACAATATTCTATTCCCGGCGGCCAAGAAACAAAAGCGTAAGACTTAACGTTGTCGCTACTTTTCATTCTTCCTTTTCAGGATTGAAAAAGTGTTGGGTAAAGGGTTGGTTTCAGAAACCTGGAAATGCTCCTCCTCTTCAACAATCCACTGATCCCTGTCAAACTCAGGGAAAAAGACATCTCCTTCAAAGTCCTTGTGAACAGTAGTCAGGTAGATCCTGTCAGAAAGATCGAGGAACTGACGGTAGATGGAAGCTCCTCCAATGATGAAATATTCTTCCTGAGGGTCATTACAAAATTGTTTCAGATCATCCATGGAATGGACTGTGACGCATCCATTGAATCGATCGGCCGGATTGTCTGAGATAACGATGTTGGTTCGGTTGGGAAGGGGTTTGATCGGAAGAGACTCATAGGTTTTCTTCCCCATGATCACCGGGTGGCCTGTTGTGATTCTTTTAAACCTTTTCAAGTCCTCGGGGAGATGCCACAGGAGTTTATTGTCTTTTCCAATGGCATGATTTTGTGCGATGGCAACGATGATTGAAAACATAGCATTCAGACGGAGATATCTCCTTTGATATGGGGATGTGCAGTATAATTTTCAAGGGTAAAATCTTCAAATACGAATTGATCAATGTCTTTTACCAAAGGATTGATCCTCATGGCAGGCAAAGGGAAAGGGGATCGGGTTAGCTGCAACTTAACCTGTTCGATGTGGTTGAGGTAGATATGGGCATCCCCGAGGGTATGAATAAAAACTCCCGGCTGAAGGTTGGTCACTTGCGCCATTATCATGGTAAGCAAGGCATAGGAGGCAATATTGAAAGGAACGCCGAGAAAGATATCAGCGCTTCGCTGGTACATCAGACAGGATAGTTTGCCATTTGCCACATAGAACTGGAAAAGCAAATGGCAGGGCGGGAGTGCCATTTCATGCAATTGTCCGACATTCCAGGCGCTGACAATGTGGCGGCGGGAATCGGGATTTTGGGTGATGCTTCGGATCACTTCCTGTATTTGGTCGATATGATCTCCATTGTATTTTGGCCAGTTTCTCCACTGATATCCATAGATGGGTCCGAGCTCTCCTTCCTTACCAGCCCATTCGTCCCAGATGGATACCTTGTTCTCATGAAGGTAATGAATGTTGGTAGAACCTTTCAGAAACCATAGCAGTTCATGGATGATCGAGCGGAGGTGAAGCTTTTTGGTAGTCAGTGCCGGAAAACCATCCTGGAGGTCAAAATGCATCTGGTAACCAAAAACACTGAGGGTGCCGGTGCCGGTTCGATCTTCTTTTCGGATTCCGTTTTCGAGTACAAATGAGAGGAGATCGAGGTACTGACGCATTGGGAAAATGGTGAAATGGTGAAATAGTGAAATAGTGAAAAGTTAGGGGTGGTTTGCAGGTATTTCGTTGGGGTTGTGTTTGTGGCGGAAGAAGATGGCAAAGAGAATGGCGACGATGACCGAGTAGATGGCAAAGGTAAACCAGATACCTGGCCAGTCGGAAGTGCCATCGGGCTTGATGAAATATTTGTCGATGATGATCCCGCTCAACCGACTTCCGATAAATGCACCGAAACCATTGGTCATCATCATGAACAAACCCTGAGCTCTGGCACGGATAGCCGGTTCACTTTGTGTTTCCACGAAGAGTGATCCGGAGATATTGAAGAAATCGAAAGCCATTCCGTAGATGATGCAGGAGAGGACGATCATCCAAAGTCCCTGTGCGGGATCTCCCCATCCGAAGAGAGCGAAACGGAGCACCCAGGCGATCATGCTGAGGAGCATCACTTTCTTGATCCCGAAGCGTTTCAGGAAGAACGGAATTGTAAGTATGAAGAGGGTTTCGGATATCTGGGAGATAGACATGATGATCGCGGGATACTTGACAGCGATCAGATCTTTGAAGTCAGGGATCTTGGCGAAATCGTGAATGAAGGTGTCTCCGTAAGCGTTAGTCAGTTGCAGAGAAGCGCCGAGCAGCATGGCAAAAATGAAAAACACAGCCATTTTGGTTTTTTTGAACAAGGCAAAAGCGTTAAGACCGATTTCTTCGATGAACGATTTTTTGTGGCCTCTGCTAAGGGGTGGACACGGGGGCATGGTAAAAGCATATAATCCCAGGAAGATCGAGGCGGCTGAGGCAATATAGAACTGTCCGGCCGATTTTTCCAGTCCTGTAAGGCTAACGATCCAGAGGGCCGCGATAAAACCAATGGTTCCCCATACCCGGATGGGGGGATAATCTTTGATCACATCGAAGTTTCTGCTTTTCAATGCGGAATAAGCAATTGTTATGGCGAGTGCGATCGTGGGCATATAAAACATCATGTTCAGGAGCATGATCCAGAACATGGTGTCAGGATTATTAACGGCAGGGACGAAAAACAGTATAATTCCCCCGATAATATGGAAAATGCCATATAATCGCTCGGCATTGATCCACCTGTCAGCGATGATCCCGGCAATGGCCGGCATGAAGAGGGAGGAGATTCCCATGGTTGAAAAAATGGCACCGAATTCGGTGAATGACCATTGCTTTGTATGGTCGCAGTAAGCTCCAATGGTCAGAAGCCATGAGCCCCAGATGAAGAATTGGAAGAAGTTAAGGATGACAAGTCGAGATTTGATTCCCATGGTAAATAGGTTTGAAAATGAGGATTATTCAATATTTGCGATTCTTAAGTTCATCTCTGATCCTGGATGCCGTTTCATAATCTTCCCGATTGATGGCATCCTGTAGCATATCCTGCAGTTCACTGATGGAACGGGCACTGAGATCATCTCCAGGCACTCCCTCATCAACCGCATCCTGCATGTATGATGCTTCCGCTGCTCTTTCTTCTTCGATGGTAAGACCGGCAGCTTTCAGGATGTGTTCATAGGTATAGATGGGGCATTCGAACCGGAGGGCCAGAGCGACTGCGTCAGAAGTACGGCTATCGATTTCAATGGCCATGTGTCCATCCCAGCAGATGAGTTTGGCATAAAAGATCCCATCCTGAAATTTATTGATGATCACTTCCCGGATGTTGATGCCAAAAGTCATGGCAAAGGTCTTGAACAGGTCATGGGTCAGCGGTCTGATGGGTTTTATTTTTTCCAGCTCTACTGCGATGGCCTGGGCTTCGAAACCACCGATGATAATCGGTAGTCGTCGGATGCCTTCTTTCTCACCCAGGATGAGGGCGTAAGCGCCGCTCTGTGATTGGCTGGATGATAAGGCAACGATGTCCAAAGCAACTTTATGAAGCATTTTCCAGGTGGCTTTAATAGCTGTTCGGTAGACACAAATGTACATTTTTTCTTCCATTCAGGGTTTGGTGGTTCGACAATCTTTCCTATTTTTGGAGAAATTTTCAAAACGTAAATAGTTGAATATGAAAAAAGTAGTCACATTTCTCTGTTTGTTGTTGTTGCCTGTCATTTTATTGGCCGGAGAAGCCGATCTGAAAATCCCGGAGCTGACAAGTGATCAGAATTTATTATTGATGTTTGGTTTTCTGATATGTTTGGGGGGGATGGCTTTTGGCATTTATCAGTTTCTGGTCGTAAAAAAGCTCAGGGCACATCAGCGGATGCTGGATGTGGCTCAGGTCATTTTCGAGACCTGTAAAACATATCTGATTCAACAAGGGAAGTTTTTAATCATTCTATTCCTTTTTATTACGGCATGCATCATTTTTTACTATGGTTATCTGCAGGAGATGCCGTTTTTCGGTAATCTGTTGATCATTGCCTGGACCATTATTGGAATATTGGGATCGTACGGGGTTGCGTGGTTTGGCATCCGGATGAATACGCTGGCTAACAGCAGGATGGCTTTTGCCTCTCTCGAACGGAAGCCCATCAAGTTATTGAATATCCCGTTGGATGCAGGTATGAGTATTGGGGTATTGCTGGTGAGTGTGGAATTGATCATGATGTTGATCATTCTTTTATTTGTGCCCAGGGAGTATGCCGGTGCAAGTTTCGTGGGATTTGCCATCGGTGAATCACTTGGTGCCAGCGCCCTCAGGATTGCCGGTGGTATTTTTACCAAGATCGCTGATGTTGGGTCAGACCTGATGAAGATCGTTTTCAAGATCAAGGAAGATGATCCCAGAAATCCCGGTGTCATTGCTGATTGCACGGGTGATAATGCCGGGGACAGTGTCGGCCCGACTGCGGATGGTTTTGAAACGTATGGTGTTACCGGTGTCGCTCTGATTAGTTTCATCGTTCTGGCGGTTACTTCCATTGAATATCAAACCGAACTGCTAACCTGGATATTTACCATGCGGATCCTGATGATCGCGACGTCGATTGTGGCGTTTTACATCAATAAATATGCGGCAATCAGGAAATACAGTGCAAGAGATGATATGGACTTTGAAAAGCCTCTTACTTCTCTGGTTTGGATCACTTCTATTTTATCGATCATTGTCACATTTGCAGTGAGCTATTGGCAGTTAAAAGTTCTGGGTGGTAACCTATGGCTAATCTTATCTATCATCATCAGTTGCGGAACTTTGGGTGCCGCTTTGATACCTGAGTTCACCAAGCTTTTCACCAGCGGGAAATCCAAGCATGTAGCCGAGGTAGTTACAGCTTCCCGGGAGGGCGGATCATCATTAAATATTCTTTCCGGACTCGTAGCCGGTAATTTCAGCGCTTTCTGGCAGGGTATGGTCTTTTTGTTACTTATGTTCATTGCCTATATTGCCAGTCTGAACGGCCTTTCGGAACTGATGATCTATCCCTCGATATTTGCCTTTGGTTTGGTCGCTTTTGGCTTCCTCGGCATGGGCCCGGTTACCATAGCCGTTGACAGTTATGGCCCCGTTACAGATAATGCACAATCCATTTATGAGCTTTCATTGATTGAGCAGCAGGAAGGGATATCTCAGGAGATCGAACAAGAATATGGATTCAAACCCGATTTTGAGAAAGCCAAGCATTACCTGGAAGCCAATGATGGCGCAGGAAATACATTCAAGGCAACAGCCAAGCCGGTGCTGATCGGAACTGCGGTTGTTGGTGCCACTACGATGATCTTTTCCCTTATTCTGGTAATCAGAGATAAACTGGGAATTGACCCCGAATCGATTCTGAATATCTTAAATCCTTACACAATTCTTGGTTTTATCTGTGGTGGTGCGGTAGTATACTGGTTTACCGGCGCCTCCATGCAGGCTGTAACAACCGGCGCGCATCGGGCCGTAGCATATATCAAAAAGCATATCAACTTAGATACTGGTGACAACCAGGCTGCCTCCACGGAGAATTCCAAGGAAGTTGTGAAGATATGTACACAATATGCCCAAAAGGGGATGTTTAATATCTTCGTTGCCATTTTCTCCTTTGCCCTTGCTTTTGCATTCTTTTCCGCCCCGATATCTTCGAATGACCCTGCTTCATTCTTTATTAGTTATCTGATCTCCATTGCGGTATTTGGATTATTCCAGGCCGTGTTCATGGCGAATGCCGGAGGCGCCTGGGATAATGCAAAAAAGGTTGTTGAAGTGGATCTGAAAGAGAAAGGGACAGAACTTCATGCTGCCACCATTGTTGGAGACACGGTGGGTGATCCATTTAAAGACACCTCCTCTGTGGCGTTGAATCCCATCATTAAATTCACCACATTATTTGGTCTTCTGGCCATGGAGATTGCGATTTCTGAAGGATTTTCAAGTATCGCACCATATATTGGAGCCGTCTTCTTTATCATTGCATTGGTCTTTGTCGTTAAAACATTCTATGGGATGCGGATTGCCGCCAAATGATGGCTTTGAATACACTTTTGCAGATCGTTTATTGTTAACCTGATAATCATACTACCATGATCACAAATGATTTTATTGGCCGCCACAACGGACCTTGCCGGCAAGAGGTTGAAAAAATGCTGGAAACCATCGGGGTTTCTTCGATGGAGGAGTTGATTTCGAAAACCATTCCTGCATCGATCAGATTGGCAAATCCCCTTTCCCTGCCAGCGGGATTGAATGAATATGAGTATCTGAAACACATCCGTCAGATTGCTGCAAAAAACAAGATTTACAAGTCCTTCATCGGGATGGGGTATTACAATACCATCACGCCGGGCGTGATTCTGAGAAACATTCTTGAGAATCCGGGCTGGTATACGGCCTACACACCATACCAGGCAGAGATTTCACAGGGAAGACTGGAGGCGTTGTTAAACTTCCAGACGATGGTTTCTGATTTAACCGGCATGCCGATTGCCAATGCTTCTTTGCTGGATGAGGGGACTGCTGCTGCGGAAGCGATGATCATGTTGTTTAACTCGCGGAGCCGGGAAGCGGTAAAATCCGGCGCAAATAAGTTCTTTATTTCACATGGTGTATTTGCGCATACACGGGATGTTGTAATCACCCGGGCGGAGCCGCTGGGAATTGAAGTTATTACAGGTTGTGTGAAGGAGATCCAGTTCGATTCCAGCTATTTTGGCGCCCTGATACAATATCCGAACGAACGCGGCGCTGTCAAAAATTACAAGGATTTTGTTGATCAGGCACATCTGCATCAGGTAATGGTGGCTGTCGCCGCAGATTTACTCAGCCTCGCGCTGCTGACTCCTCCCGGAGAATGGGGCGCTGACATTGTGCTCGGCACTACGCAACGGTTCGGTATTCCGATGGGGTATGGTGGTCCGCATGCAGCTTATTTTGCTACCCGGGATGAATACAAGCGACAAATGCCCGGACGTATCATTGGCGTTTCTGTTGATTCCAATGGGAACCGTGCCCTTCGCATGGCGTTGCAGACCCGTGAGCAGCATATCAAGCGGGAACGGGCGACCTCCAACATCTGTACTTCTCAGGTACTTCTTGCGGTGATGGCCGGTATGTACACCGTTTATCACGGATCGCGAGGGATCAAGAAGCTTTCACGCCACATCAATATTCTGACTGGTGTCCTGGCTGCAGAAGTGGCTAAATATGGGTATAAACAATTAAATGAACATTTCTTTGATACCCTTGCCATTGAAGTTCCGGAAAACATTGCCATAGAATCGATCCGGCAAGGGGCGATTGAAAAGTGCATGAATTTCCGGTATTATGATGAACGATTAATAGGTATCAGTCTGGATGAAACGACATCACTTGAAGATGTAAATGTCATTCTGGAAGTTTTCGCGAAAGCAGCCGGAAAATCTTTCAACCTGTTTGTTTGTGATCCGGTGGAATGTGGAAAACTTGTGACTATTCCCGGCGAACTGGAACGGAAATCGGCGTTCCTGACACATCCTGTTTTCAATAGTTTTCATTCTGAAACAAAGATGATGCGATACATTAAACGTCTGGAGATCAAAGATCTGGCCTTGAATCGCTCCATGATCCCGCTGGGCTCCTGTACGATGAAACTGAATGCTGCCAGTGAGCTGTTTGCCTTGAGTTATCCTGAGTTTGGAGCTATACATCCATTTGTGCCAGCCGATCAGGCCTCCGGCTATTCGGAAATGATCCGGGATCTTGAAAAAGCCCTTTGTGAGGTGACCGGATTTGCTGCCTTTTCAGTACAGCCAAATTCCGGTGCGGCAGGTGAGTACGCAGGATTGCTTGTGATCCGGGCATACCATTACAGCAGGGGAGAAGGGCACCGGAATGTATGTCTGATACCGAACTCAGCGCATGGTACCAACCCCGCCAGTTCAGTGATGGCCGGGATGACGGTTGTTGTGGTCAAATGCGATCAAAACGGCAATATCGACATCACCGATCTGAAAGCCAAAGCAGCGCAATACAGGGATACACTTGCTGCCCTCATGGTGACCTATCCTTCAACCCACGGGGTGTTTGAAGAAGATATTCTTGACATCATCAAAACCGTGCATGATGCCGGCGGGCAGGTGTATATGGATGGCGCGAACATGAATGCCCAGGTTGGTCTGACCAATCCGGCGATCATTGGCGCTGACGTTTGTCATTTGAACCTGCACAAGACCTTTGGTATTCCTCATGGAGGAGGAGGTCCAGGTGTGGGACCGATTGGGGTTGCAGCCCATCTGGCACCTTTCCTGCCGGGTCACCGGGTCGTGAAAACCGGCGGGGCAAAAGCCATTTCAGCCGTTGCGTCGTCTCCATTCGGCAGTGCCATGGTGCTGACGATTTCCTACGCGTATATCAAGCTATTGGGAGGTTCCGGTTTGACCGAGGCGACACGCTATGCCATCCTCAATGCCAATTACCTGAAAGCCAAACTGGAATCCTTTTATCCTGTGCTTTACAAAGGGAAGCATGGCATGGTTGCCCATGAGATGATCCTGGATTGTAATGAGATTCAAAGACAGACAGGGATTGGTGCCATCGACATTGCCAAACGGCTGATGGATTATGGTTTCCACGCACCAACGGTGGCCTTTCCTGTTCATGGCACCCTGATGGTTGAACCCACGGAAAGCGAGCCACTGTCGGAACTCGATCGTTTTGTGGAGGCAATGGTCGCCATCCGTGCCGAGATTGAAGAAATCGCTTCTGGAAAGGCTGATAAATCAGTCAATGTGATCCTGAAAGCGCCGCATACCGCTTTTATGGTTGGCGCAAATGATTGGACCATGCCGTATTCCAGGGAGAAAGCGGCATTCCCGCTGGATAGTCTGAAAGAAGGCAAATACTGGCCAACGGTTTCACGGATTGATGATGCCTTTGGAGATCGCAATCTGATGTGCTCGTGTCCGTTAGAATAGACCTCACAGCAGTTTGTGAATGAAACGATTTCAGAGGATCTCTTTGAAGTCGAAGGTGAGTTTTTCTTTCTTATAAAAGTCGAATAAGCACATTTTCCTGATTTCGTAATAACTTCTCCAATAGGTTTGCAGGGTAAAGAAAAAAGATTTCCTTGCATTGTCGCCTTCAATCTGCGCATTATTCAGGTCGAGGATGCTGTTGATCTTACCGATCAGGTACCTGGCTTTGGTCACATCGTAGGTTTTCTGTGCCACCGTATCCGCCTTGGCGGCGATCATCAACTGGTTTTTCTGAATGTTGAACTGGACTACTTTCAGGTAGATGTTTTGCCTGAAGTCAATGATATCCTGCTCCACCGAAGTTTTCACAATTTCTTCCTTTGATTGTGCCATTTTGATTCGTCCTTTGGCCAGCCCCCAGTCCAGGATGGGGATTGAGATACCAAGGCTGATCTGTTCCTGGTCGAGCGGGTTGCGATAAACCTCTGGGATATCAGGTGCGCTTTGTGTAAGTCCGAATACAGCCTGAAGTTCGGCATCGAAGCGGTTCTCAAGCTTTGCCCTGTTGACGTCTCTGGCTGCTTCGAGAAGCCGGCGGTCAAAGTCAAGCGACAGGGAAGAGTTGATAAAAGCATGGCCGATGGCTTCCTGAGGGTTGATCGTAATAAAATCGATGTTGGTAGGAGGGATCAATTCGATGCTAACAGTATCTTTAATCCGGAGATAGGACTTAAACCTGAAAAGTTTGTTTTCCAGGTCGAGATCTGCATTTTCAACGGCAGTTTGCGCTTTCAGGAAATTAAGTTCCAGTAACAAAAGGTCATTCTCTGCGATTTTCCCAAGCTGGAAGCGGCCTTTGGCTATCTTGAACAAGGTATCATAATTAGCCATGTTGGTGTTGGCGATATCTTTTTCTATCTGTGCCTGGAGGAGGTCAAAGAAATAATTGACGGTTTGTATGCAGACTTGTTCGACGGATTCAAGGTAGATCCTTTTGGACTGGTCATATTTTAAGGGTTCAATTTTTTTATCCCACCGGTAAGGGTTGAACTGAAAGATAGGCTGCACATAGCCAATATTAATGGGAGTAGAAAGGTATGATGTAGCTGTTGAGTCAGCGAAATTGTCCAGCCTTTGCAGTCCAGACCTGACAAATACACTACCCCCCGTAACGCCGATCTGTTGCATGATCGACATGTTGGCGATATAGTTGGCATAGCTTTGCCGGATGAAGGTTTCACTCCCATCAGGCAGGGTGTACTTGTTGATGGCCCTTTCAAAGTCCGGGACAGTGGCATTGACAGAGAGCATGGGCAGGGATTGTCTTCTGAAGGTTTTAAATTCCCAATAACTTGCCCGGAACTGATGGCGGGCATTCAGGGCATCAGGTGATTGGCGTTTGGCTGTAAGGATAGCCTCCTGGAGGGTGATCTTCCGGGTTTGTGGGACGACGGTGAGCCAAAAGATGGAAAAAACAAGGGTCAGAAAGGATAAGAAACCATGTCGCATGGGCAGATTGTGTAATGTCAGGTTATTCATAACGTAGCGAAGTGACCGGATCCTGGTGAGCAGCTTTGCGGGCAGGCATAAACCCGAAAAGGATGCCGACGGTGGCAGAAACGAAGAAGGAGAGGATGATGGAAGAGGGGGAAACGATGGTAAGGATATCGGCCAATTCTTTAATGATCATTGCCAGGGCGATACCGAGCAGTATGCCGATGGTGCCGCCGGTGAGGCTGATCATGGTTGCTTCCGCAAGGAACTGTGTGATGATGTCTTTTTTGCGTGCTCCGATGGCAAGCCGGATCCCGATTTCTTTGGTTCTTTCGAGCACGGATGCCAGCATGATGTTCATGATCCCGATACCTCCGACCAGCAGTGAAATGCCTGCGATAGCTCCAAGTACGATGTTGAAGATGTCTTTGGTGCGTTGTTGTTGCTTAAGGAGTAATTCGGGAATCTTGATCTCAAAGTCCTCCAGCCCGGCATGTCTGCGCTGCAGCATCCGTTTGATTACATCAGCCGTGACAGACAGTTTCTCCGTTTCTTTCACTTGTACGACGATTTTATCCACCTGGTTGGATTCAAGTCCTCCGCCTGATTCGCTCCTGAAGAAAGCAAAACCACCGCCGACGAACATGCTTCCGCCGGAGAGGGAGCTGGAGGTCACTACCGACCGGTCTTTAAATCTCAGCAAGATGGTTTGTACCGGGGCAAAGATGGCTTCATTGTAATTGCTGATGCCCAGGTTCTCGGTAGCTCCTTCATTGACTTTTCTTTTTTCCAGCACCCCGACTACTTTGAGCCAGACATGCCCGATCTTGATGTGCTTCCCAAGTGGGTTTTCAGATGGGAAAAGCTTTGATTTGATGGATGAACCAAGGATACAGACAGGTTTTCCATCTCGCAGCTGATCCTGGTTAAACATCTCTCCTTCACGCAGGGTGAGGTTAAAGATGTTGAAATAATCGGGAGTGACGCCCGATATTTTGGCGGTTTTCCGGATTCCGTCCTTGATCACATCGGTTTCATAGATCACCTCAGGGCTGGCATCCTGGACTGAAGGGATCATGGATTTGATGCTGTTAGCGTCTTTCAGGGTCAGGCCGGGGGAGAATTTTTTACTGATATTCGTTGATGAGGAGCTTCCGTTGTTTTCGCTCTCACTTTTCTGGTCATCTGTAGATTTTGGGACGATGATGATATTATTGACCCCCACCAGTTTCATTTGATCGAGGATCTCCTGCCTTGCGCCATTGCCGATGGCGAGCATAGCGATGACAGCGGCGACACCGAAAATGATCCCCAGGGCGGTGAGGAATGATCTGAATTTATTCAGAAAAACGGCCTCAAGGGCGATGTTGAATATGTATGTCAGTCTTTCCACGGCTTGCAGAGTCTCGATCGGTTTTTTGTTCCTGCTTCTTTTCTTTCTCTTTTTTGAATTTCTCGATAATGGTTTTATCAAGCTGCTGGATCTTCATCTTATCTTCATCTTCCGGTGGAACCAGCATGACTTCATCGCCTTCTTCCATCCCTGCCCGGATGATGATCTCGTTCTCATTTGTTTCGCCAGTGATTACTTGTTGTTTGGTAACGCCAAGTCCATCTCTCATGTAGACAAAGCTGAGGCTGTCGTTATTGAAGACAGCTTCAATGGGAACAAAAAGAACACTGTCGATAATGGCTGTTTCGATCACATTTTTTGTGGTCATAGCGGGCCGGAGGATAGAGTCGAATTCATGAACCAAAATACTGACTTCGAACACTTTGGCATTGGATCCCTGGATTTGTTCTCCGATGTTGGCAACCTCAGTGACTTTTCCGGTGAATTTTTTTTCAGGGAAGGCATCGACGCCGATCTCGACTTTTTGACCAACCTTGACTTTACTGATATCGATCTCGTTGACATATGTTTTGGAGATCATGAGGGACAGGTCTGGGAGTTCGGCAACCACATTATCCCAGGCGTTAAGGGTTGCACCAACACCTTGTTTACTTCCATCCCAACTGCGGCGGTAAACGACCATCCCGCTTTTGGGCGCTTTGATGGAAAACTGGCCAAGGACAGTCATGAGTTGTTCCAACTTGCGTTGCGCCTGAGAATAGGAAGCGGAAACCTCCTGCATGGTGGCAATGGCTTTCTGAAGTCTCAGCTTATAATTTTTTTCAGCTTGAACATGTGCTCTTTCTGATTTTTCCAGGTCAATCTGAACCTGGCGAATGGTGGCCGGAGGTTCATATTTTGATTGTTCCATGGTGATTTTCGCCTCCTCCATGGCATATTTGAGGTTGATCAGTTCATCGCGAGCGTTCCGGAGTTCTAATGAGGTATCGAGTTTGGTTTTAGTAAATTGAGACTCCAGTTTCTCGACATTGTTTTCCTCGTCTTTGATCTTGTTGGCGATCTCGGTCCTGTCAAGGGTTGCAACAAAATCACCAGAATCCACGACGGTTCCGTCGGGAATAATATCTTGAATTTTGACCTGCCAGATCTGGATTTGGCGTAATCCCTCAGGACCATAGATTTTTTCCGAGCGTTTGGCGATGAGTTCTCCGGTTGTTGTGACTTCAATGGCAAACTGGCCTTTTTTAGCTTTCACGGTGATCTCCTGTTCTTTGGATCTGCCCGCGAAAGAAAAATAGAGAATGATTGCCAGGATGATAACACCGAATCCAGTGAGGAAGTATTTCCTGTTTTTCATGGTTACTGTGTTTGCTGCAATAACGGTTTTTGTGCAGCGATTATTGGTTAACGGAAGAAAAAGAAGGTAAAAGTACGAGAAAATGAATTTGGTAGATTCAATTTTCTACCAATTAAACATCAATATTGGCGTATCGTGCATTTTTCTCGATAAACTCTCGTCTTGGGGGAACTTCATCACCCATCAGCATGGAGAAGATACGGTCGGCTTCCAAACCATTTTCGATGGTTACCTGCCGGAGGGTGCGGTATTTAGGATCCATGGTGGTATCCCAAAGCTGTTCGGCGTTCATTTCGCCAAGACCTTTATATCTTTGGATATGAATGTTGGACTCCTTCCCGTTCTCCGACCATTCAGCGGTTAGGTTTTTCCGTTCTTCTTCTGTCCAGCAATATTTTTGATCCTTTCCTTTTCTGACCAGGTAAAGCGGGGGAGTTGCGATATACACGTACCCGTATTCGATGAGTTCTTTCATGTACCGGAAGAAGAAGGTGAGGATCAGTGTAGTGATATGGCTTCCGTCCACGTCGGCATCGGTCATGATGATGATCTTGTGATATCTCAGTTTTTCAAGGTTCAGTGCCTTGCTGTCATCTTCCGTACCGATGGTGATTCCGAGTGCGGTAAAGATGTTTTTGATCTCTTCGCTTTCGTAGATCTTGTACTGCATAGCCTTTTCCACGTTGAGGATCTTCCCGCGGAGTGGCAGGATGGCCTGGAAGCGCCGGTCCCGGCCCTGTTTGGCTGTGCCACCTGCAGAGTCTCCCTCGACCAGGTATATTTCACATTGCACAGCGTCTTTCTCTGAACAATCAGCCAGTTTACCCGGCAGACCTGATCCGCTCAGCACATTTTTTCGTTGAACCAATTCCCGTGCTTTCCTTGCCGCATGCCTGGCTGTAGCAGCCAGGATGACCTTGTTCACAATGGTCCGGGCTTCCTTGGGATGTTCTTCCAGATAATAGGTAAGAAGTTCGCTGACGAGCTGGTCAACCACCCCCATCACTTCATTATTTCCGAGTTTGGTCTTGGTCTGACCTTCAAACTGGGGTTCCTGCACTTTGACAGAGATAATGGCAGTGAGTCCCTCCCGGAAATCATCCCCGCTGATATCAAATTTAAGCTTTGATAACATCCCCGATTTTTCAGCATAGGTCTTCAATGTACGGGTTAATGCCCTGCGAAATCCGGCCAGGTGGGTACCCCCTTCATGGGTATTGATGTTATTGACGTAAGAATGGATGTTTTCACTGAAGGAAGTATTATACTGCATCGCGATTTCAATCGGGATCGCATTCTTTTCCCCTTCCATGGAGATGGGCTCCGGCATCAGTTTTTCCCTGTTGGCATCCAGGTAATTGATGAAATCGATCAGGCCGTTCTGTGAGAAATAGGTTTCATGCCATGGTTTTCCGTCTCCGTTGGTTTCCCGTTCATCCGTTAGCGTAAGGGTAATGCCTTTGTTCAAAAAGGCAAGTTCCCTGAGCCTGGAACTGAGGATCTCTTTATCGTACTGGTTGATGATAAATATGGTAAAATCAGGGATGAAGGTGACTTCCGTGCCGGTTTGCTGAGACTCGCCGGTTACTTTTACATCGTACAAGGGCTTTCCACAGCTATATTCTTGGGTAAAAACTTTTCCTTCCCGGTAAACATTCACCTTCAGGTGAGAAGAAAGTGCATTAACCACAGAAACGCCGACTCCATGTAATCCTCCGGATACTTTATAACTGTCCTTGTCGAATTTTCCGCCGGCATGGAGCACCGTCATAACCACTTCCAGGGCGCTTCTTTTTTCCTTTTCATGCAGGTCAGTCGGGATGCCCCGGCCATTATCCACTACGGTGACGCTATTGTCGGGGTGGATGGTCACATCAATTTTATTGCAAAACCCCGCCAACGCCTCATCTATGGAGTTGTCAACCACCTCATACACAAGATGATGCATTCCTTTAACGTTCACATCACCAATGTACATGGCAGGACGTTTTCTGACAGCTTCTAACCCCTCTAAAATCCGGATGTTATCTGCGGTGTAATTCCCGATCCCTGATAATTTTTCCAATTCATTCATAATCAATAACTTATATCAATCAACAGGCAAACAAAATTACGAAAAAAATTTCAGTTGGAAAGCATGAAAATGCAAGGAAAATCAAGGAATTTATTAACAATTTACGAAAGCATGTCAATAAGCCTGATCAAGGCGGATTGCTTCACGGTTCCCTTTCAGGTCAGGAATGATGGAAAAGTTAATACCAGCAAGGAAATTGAGCTTTTGGGAGGGATAGGCCGCCCAGCGGTAATACCTTGAATTGATGAGGTTGTTGAGTTCAACGAAAATTCCCAACGCTTTATTGATCCGGTACTCAGCTCCCAGGTTGATACCCACAACTCCCCTGAGGGTTTGGTAGTCCTTCCGGATCTGCCCGCTTCCTGGTTCTTTAACAAATATCCGGTCGTACATGTCGGTATAACCAATGACGATGGCTTTGAGATTCAGTTTATTAAACAAGGTGTACCTGCCGGATAGCTTTCCATCAAGGGCCGGTTTATACCAGGGTTTCAGTTCATCGGTAACATAATGATGGTAGTTTATTTCGAGTGACAGGTCAAGCCCGGATTGATCAAACAGGGAGAATACCGCATGGCCGTCAAGCGCCTGCACCTGATCGTCGAAAGCCAGGGTAAACCTGTTTTTAAGGAAGGAGGTGGTATCTGTCACAAAGAAAGGGTAGTTATCAGCGTACAGGTAGGAAACACCAAGGTCATAACTGAATTTTCCGGCAATGGTTCCACAAACAGAAAACATTCCCTTCACCTTCTGACTTTCTCTCACCATCGGGATATCAGAGACGATGAATGGATTGACCTGGAAGAGGTCACTGAAATAGTGATTCTTGATTTCTCCACTGAAGCTTCCTTTCAGGATAATAATCTGGTCATATGCCTTGACAGACATGTCCAGGGAGGGGAAGAGATAGAACTTAGTAACGGCATCGAATTCAAAAAATGAATTAAACCCAGCCTTGATATTGAGCAGGTCAAAGAAGGTGGCTGAAAGATATGGCTTGATCACGAAAGCACCGGCATTGTTGAGATTTCGGGTATTGAATGAAAAATGATGGTAGTCGGCCTCAATCCTTGCGCCGATGTGTTCCATTTCTTCCTGTCCGAACAGGTGGATTGGAAAATCCAAGCCTGATAAGAGGGTTGTGAGGTGTTCGTTGGCATCATCATAATCGAACAGATAATAATATCCTACCCGCAAATCGTACCAGGGCTTTCCGGATTTCTCATTGATTTTCTCAAATCCTGCATTCAGATAAAATTGCGTCACCCGTTGCCGGATCTGTTTTTTGGGCAAATCGGCGAGGGTATCTCTTCCGGGAATCGTTGGTGCAAGGCCATAGAAATGGACTACATGGCGATTAAATCCAAGGTCGCCGCCCAGGGCAAACTTTTTCTCCAGGAATGTTTTTCCAAATATTGAAGCCTGGTTATCGCTGAACCCGCTGTATGGATAATGCTTGATCCGATGATTGGAAGAGAGGTGATTGGCCTGCAATCCGAACATGTATTTTTTTGAGCGGTTATTGGTCAGGTATATCTCTGCCAGGGGGGTCAGGTAATTCCCGAAGCCGGCTTTCAGGTAATTGCCGAAGAGCTTTGAATAATCTTCGCGGTGCACCATCTGCAGCGGGAGGGTGGAAGAACTAACCCGAAGGTCAGGTTTTACCGGCCTGACATTATAAATAGGTTGAAGTTTTTCAATCTTTGGCGGTTCGAGATTGGGGTTGATGGTGATCTTCTGTGCATCTCCAATCGTTGGCTCATAGGGTGCAACGACCGTGATTTCTTCTGATTTCTTTTGTTGTTGGGCTACCACAGCATTACCTGTCAACACCATCGAAACCAGCATCATGGAAAGGGTGAAGATACTGTTTTTCATCAATGCTATATTGGGTCTGAATGTGCTCATTCCTCATCAGGGTTTGAAGGTGTATTATTCTCTGCCGGTTTTTCCAGGGATTCGATCTGTTTGAGCTTTTCCCTGGCTTCGTTGACCAGATCGGAGCCTTCATGGTTTTCGATGATGCTCATCAGGGTTTGTTTGGCCTGATAGATATTACCGGATTTGGAATACACATCAGCCAGCAGGATGAAGCTTTTGGCCACCCAGGTGTCGAAAGAACCATACTCACGGATCAGTTGGAAGCAGAGCTTTTCCGATTCCTTGAGGTTATTGTTGTTGAACTCAATGAGGGCGAGGTAATATAAACTCTCCGCAGCATTTTCATTCCGGGCACCTTTCAGGATACTTCTGAAATATTCAGCAGCTGAAGTGAAGTTCCCTGTTTGCATCGCTGATTTGCCGGAGATGAGGAGAGCCTCGGAGCGAAGTTTATCTGATGTCTTCTCGTTGTCAAGCAGTTTTTTGGCGTTGGTGGTTGCCAAATTGAAATTTCCTGAGAGAAAATGGCTTCTCATCAGTCCGGCGTGGGCATCGGTCAGTTTGGATGGAGAGGAAGCAACCGTTTCGAGCCGGGTGAAATAATAGGCGGCCGAGTCATATTTCTTGTCAGACAAGTAGATGCCGGCCACCTTTGACAAGGCATTTTCGCTGAAACTGTTGGTGGGTTTATCAGCCACGAATTTGTAACCACGGAGCGCCTCTGCGTAAGCCGGTTTGGCATAGTCGCACTCTGCCAGGTAATAACGGGCGCTGATGATGAAAGTTCCCCTGGAGAATTGCTGCATATAATCGGTAAAACCTTTCCGGGCTTCATCGCATTTTCCATCCATAAACCGGTTCTCGGCAGCCATGTACAACAAGGAATCTTTGGTAGCGGTACTGAGATTTGCTGAAGGAATATCTTTGGTGAACTCCAGGAATTCATTTACTTTATTGGTTTCGAGTGAAATATTGCGGTAACTCGCAAGCGCTTCAACGGCTTCCTGCGTTCCTGCAAATTCCCTGATCACTTGTTTGAATGTGTTCGCGGCAGCAACCAGCTGGTCGTTGTTGTACTGTATGATGCCTGTCTTGAGCAAGGCTCTTGGCACATAGCCTGAATTTTTATAATTGGTGAAAATCTCCTGGAAGCTCTCTATCGCTTTGTTATTGTCCCTCAACAGCATGTAAGAGATGCCCAGCTCATAAATAGCCTCCGGAATGATCTTGGATTTGGGATGACTGGAGATCAACTCAGCCAGGGTTTTGATCTTCATCCTGATATCACCGGTTGCTCCGTATGTGTTGGCAAGCTGCAGCAAGGCGTAATCCTTGTCAGCCGAACGCATCCGGATAGCTTCCTGGTATGCCGGGATAGCTTCCGGATAATTCTTTTGCATCATGAAGCAATCGGCTTTACGGAGCGTGGCGTCAGCGATCATTACCTGATCTGCTTTCCCGGGATTTTTCAGGAAGTTGATAAAGTGATCCAATGCCGGTGCGAACTCTTTTCGGTGGAAAGAGGCATAACCAAGTGAGTAATATGCGATGGGATAGTTAACTGATTGTTTTGCTTTTGCTGAGTTGATGAATTCTTTCAGGTATTTAATGGTACTCCACTGGTTTCCGGTTCTTGAAAACGATTCCCCTATCCAGAACAGGCAATCTTCCGGAAGGAAGCCCTCCGGTTTGGCACCTGGCCGCTGGGACGTTTCATAACACTTCTTATACAGTTCGATGGCTTCCTGAAAACGGGCTTCATTGAATAACTCCGTAGCCCTGAAATAATAGATTTGCAGGATTGCTTTTAAAAGACCCGTATCATCTGATTTCAGTAAGGGGATTATTTCGAGAGCCTCCTTGTAGTTTCTGGTATTCAGGAAAATATTGACCAGATAGGAATGGGCTTCATCGATCCTTTGGCTGGAGGGAAATTGTCGAATGAAATCCCGGAGCAACTCAACGGTTTCATTATATGGATTAAAGGCCAGTTCATAAGACAGTTTGGCTGTATTGAACACCGACTCTTCATGGATTCCTTGATTGAAAGCAACCTTTGAAGCGTTGCTGAAGGCCTTGTAAGCATATTGCTTCTGATCCGTTTTGATGTAACAGCAACCGAGGTAATAATTTGCAAGTTGCGCAAGCGTATCCTGACCAAACGTCAGCGGCTGGAAAGCGGGAATGGCCTCCTGGAATTGATCATTCATGAAGTAGGAATAGGCAAGTTCGTACTGTTCGTTTGAGGTTGGTTTCGATTGGGTTGATAAAGATTCGCTGTAATATTCGGCCGCCTTGGTATATTCTCCTTTCCGGAAGTACACATGTCCAAGCAGTTTGCCAAGTTCACTCTTCTTTTTATCTCCTTTGGGGGCATTATCATACATGGATGATGCGGTAGCAATGAATTCATCCAGGTGTCCAAGGTTATAATGGCATTGGGCGATATAATAGGGAACCGTTTTATTGAACTCATTTTCATTTTTTACCTGTTCAAAACCTTTGAGTGCACTGGCGAAGTTCCGCTTTTCATAATAGATATAGGCATTATAATAGGTTGCCGGAATCGCATAGATCGTCTGGGTATTGATGACCTGTGAAAAATGGCGTTGCGCTTTATCGAAGTCATCTTGCTGAAGCAGACAGAATCCTTTCATATAGTAGAAACCGGCCAGGTCCTGGTTGTTCAGACTCCGGGTATCGATTTCTTCAAAGTTTTCGAGTGCATTCTTGAAGTTCTTGCTTCTGAAGTAAGAGCGGCCGATGAGGAAATGCGCATATTCGCTCCTTTTGCTGTCGGGATAATCCCGGATAAAGTTTCGCAATAAGTGGATGACATCTTCATGGGTCAGTTCTGCGGCGCAGGCTGCAAGGTGGTAATTTGATTCAGCGTGCAGAAATGGAGAAATTTCAGGGGTTGCAGACACTTTTTCAAATACCTGCCGGGCAGCGGTGAATTTTTCATGAAGAAACAACTCGATCCCTTTCTGATAGAGATGTTCCGGGTCATCAAATACTGCTGTTTGCTGGGATAAAGCAACCCAGGGCAGGAGAAAAATGAAAATGGCGTGCAGGGATCTGCTGATCAGTCGCGGCATAGGTATAATATCCTTAAAAAGCCGGTAAAATTACCAATTCCGGGCAGGTCGATTTTTATGGAATGAAATACTTATTAACAGCATCTTTTTAATAACGGAAGGATGAACAGGTTATTATCTTAAACAGAAACCCGATGAATAACACCGGGCTTCCGGGGGTAGTCCTGTAAGCGGGATTCTGTTGCTGCAGGGCAGCATTCCATCATTTATCTGAACCGGATGTCACCAGCCGGCTTTAGCAACCTACCCCTCCCGCAGCCGAAGCATCAGGCGAGCAACCTGAGATCCCTAAGGATACCGGGATATACGCGGTCTTGCAGCCCATAAGGTTTACCCCCGCCGGCAGTCGCCTGCCTGCGTCGTGAGCTCTTACCTCACGTTTTCACCCTTACCCCGAATGTTCAGGGCGGTAGTTTTCTGTGGCACTCTCTGTTCCCCCTTGCAGGAGACCTTCCTGTTAGGAAGTATGGCGCTCTGTGCTGTCCCGACTTTCCTCCCCGGTTTCCCGGAGCGATGGAACGGACTACCAGTCTGCAAAGATACGCATAAATCGGGTCTTCCTTCGGCTTAAAGATTGTCACTACCTTTGCCGACTTGAAAATGCCGGGACAATACCTTGAAAGATCTCACCCAGGGAAATGAAGCACGGCTGATACTCAGCTTTTCGATACCTATGTTGCTGGGCAATGTTTTCCAACAGCTATATAATGTCATTGACAGCATCATTGTTGGGCATTATATCGGTAAAGAAGCCCTGGTAGCTGTCGGGACCAGCTTCCCCATCATTTTTGCCATGATCTCTTTCATGATCGGTTTGTCGATCGGCTCAACCATCGTGGTGGCTCAGTATTATGGCGCCAGGGATTTTGAAAATGTGAAGAAGACGGTGAACACCATGTACGTCTTCCTCTTCTTTGCCTCCATTGTTATCAGTATCCTTGGGATCATCTTCAGTGAAGCTGTTTTCAGGCTGATTGACCTGCCGGAGGCGGCCATTCCCCAAGCCAAACTCTTCCTGAACGTTTATTTTATCGGTCTTATCTTTCTTTTCGGATTCAATGGCACCAGTGCGGTACTTCGTGGGCTTGGCGACTCCAAAACCCCCTTGTATTTTCTGATTGCCAGCACATTGATGAATATATTCCTCGCCTTGCTGTTCGTGATCGTTTTCAAATGGGGAATCACCGGGGCTGCCCTCGCTACGGTTATCTCCGAGGCGGTGATTTTTATTGGGATCATCTGGTATTTAAATAAGTATCACTCCTTATTAAAGTTTACCTGGAAAGAGCTGACTTTCACACCACATATTTTCAGCAAGATCATCCGCATCGGGCTGCCCACAGGATTTCAGCAAACCTTCGTCGCACTGGGGATGATGGCCTTGTATAGCATCGTCAACCAGTTTGGTCTTGAAACCAATGCCGCCTACAGTGTGGCCGGCCGGATCGATTCCTTTGCTTCTTTACCGGCCATGAGTTTCGCTGCCGCTTTGTCATCTTTTGTCGGGCAAAATCTTGGCGCCAACAAACCTCAAAGGGTCCGGACGGGTCTTCGGGCTACGCTTTTGATGACCTCTGTGCTCTCCCTGATCATCTCATTTTTTGCTGTTTTTTTTGGTGGCTCGATGATGTCGGTGTTCACTCCGGATGAAGAGGTCATTGCTATCGGAAACGATTACCTGCTGATCGTCGGTTCCTTCTATAGCGTCTTTTCAGCCATGTTCATTGTCGGAGCAGTAATGCGGGGAGCAGGCGATACCATCATTCCCATGTTTATCACCCTGTTCTCTCTCTGGGTAATCCGCATCCCGCTGGCATTTTTCCTTTCCGGCCTTCCCGGTGTGGGTATCACCGGTATCTGGTGGGCCATACCCATTGCCTGGGTGATTGGAACCATCCTGTCATACATCTATTATAAGTCGGGGCGTTGGAAGAAAAAGGTGATCATCCCCCAAAGGGCAGAGATCATTGAGCCGGAAGTATCCGGTTGATCGTATCTGCCAGCAGGCGGGTCAGCTCTTTTCGTTCGTATTTCTGATATATCTGTGATTTGACTTCCATGGGATTCTTTGCTTTCCATTGCTCAATCAGCGATTCAAAAAAGAAGACAATCCGGTCGGTTTTTTCATATCCAACCGTTTCGCCGGCCTGGCAGCGTTCGATGATGTGTGCCGCATCTCCCTCTTCCGGCCCAATGCAAAGGATGGGACGACGGGCGGCAAGGTATTCAAATAATTTTCCGGTTACGATGCCCCGATTGTTGTCAACTTTTGGAATGACCAGCAACAAGGTATGACTTTCTTTCATGTACCTGATGACGTCCTGGTGGGGCTGGTAAGGAATGAGATCAAGAACAGGCTCCAATCCTTGCTTCCGGATGGCTTTGATCCATTGGTCAGAAACATGGCCGATGATTCTGAACCTGAAGGGGATGGAAGGATATTTGCGTTGAAGTTTAACCAAGGCCTGGATCAGTGCACGGATATCATAGTCTGGAGACAAGGTGCCGGTATAGGTTAGGAGAAGGTGGTCTTTTTTCGGTTCAGCCTGCAGCGCGAAATCCTCTTCATCATACCCGTTGGGGATCACTTTGATCTTGTCAGGATTCAGATAAATGGATTTTTTCAGGAACATCTTCTTCATATCTTCACTCACCACAATCACCTTATCGGCATAATCAATAACTGTTTTTTCGAGCCTTGCATCTTTTTTTCGGGCCCATGGCAGATGGTAAAAATACCGGTAGAAATAGATGTCAGTCCAGGGATCCCTGAGATCGGCAATCCAGGGAATGTTGAACTTTTTCTTTAATGTCAAACCCGCCAGTTGTGTCGAATGTGGCGGACTGGTTGTCACGATGGCTGCAATATCTTGCTTGTTCAGGAGTTTTTCCGCTTCCTTCAAAGCATACTTGTTCCAACCGATCCTTGCATCGGGAATAAATAGATTACCTCTGACCGAACGGGCGATTTTCTGCAGAAAGGATGGTTCTGATTCACCGGCAAAACCGCCATGCGGGATGGTCTTTCGTCCGGTAAAAGCCTTGTAAAGGGTGTAGGGTTCTGATGTTCCGGTGAGATGCACTGCTGTATTTACAGGA
>Ga0194126_10000696_pt1 | contig 56210 bp, 52 predicted proteins | sample TA2KigC150mmetaG_FD_148641 | JGI IMG/M metagenome (GOLD analysis project Ga0194126, IMG submission 148641) | Freshwater microbial communities from Lake Tanganyika, Tanzania - TA2015035 Kigoma Deep Cast 150m | ecosystem: Environmental > Aquatic > Freshwater > Lake | place: Tanzania: Lake... | reverse complement strand
CGCCCGAATCTTCGATATACAGCAAGCGCGGCAGTCTCTACGGCCTGCATCTGGCCGCACAGCACATATCGCGCGAAGACCGCTCTGTGGTGGTGGAAGGCTATCTTGACGCCATCACCCTGCACCAGGCAGGCATACAGAATGCGGTTGCCGCTCTGGGAACGGCCCTGAGCGAACAGCACATCGGGTTGCTCAGGCGCTATTCGCGAACTGTTATTATGGTATTTGACGCTGACACGGCCGGTGAAAACGCGATGATGCGCAGCCTTGAGCCGTTTCTGGCCGCGCAGCTGGCCCCGCGCTTCATTTTGCTGCCGCCCGGGGAGGATCCGGACAGCTTTGTCAAACGCAACGGGCCTGAAAAATTCAAGGAATACATGGGCAGCGCCGGAGCGTTGCTTGACCATGTCATTGAAAAAACGATACAAAAGCACGCGCTTGCCGATCCGGCCGGAAAAGTTGCCGCCTGCGACTCAGCGCTTGCCATACTGGGCAGGCTGGCTGATCCGCTGGAGCGGCAGCTGCATGTTCAAAAGCTGGCCCGGCGCCTCGGCCTGCAGGAGCAGCAAATCAACGCCCGCATGCGCGGGACCCGGCCGGCGGATCAGCCCGCCGCAGGCGCGCAGCGGCCGGAAAAGCGTTCAGATTTTCATAAAAATGCCGAGAAATTACTACTGCAGCTTATGATCGCGCACCCCGGCGCTGCGCAAACGGTCGGCAGTTCGGGTGTTCTGGATGATTTTGCCGATCCGGCTTTGCAGCACCTGTGCCGTCTTGTTATTGGGAAAAGCGGAAACGGCGCCGGCATTGACAGTGCAGCGCTGCTTGATGAAGCGCCGGACGGTGCCGGCAGAAGGCTGATGGCCGAAGCGACATATTCGGAAGCGCTCGCAGGTCCGGCACACAAGATTGTCACGGACTGTATCCGCGACATTCGCCTTAAGAAAAACGCACGGGAGTATGAGCGCGTGACCGCGCTGATGAAACAGGCTGAAGCCGGCCGGGATGAAGATGCTGCCCGGCAGCACCAGCGTGCATCTCAGGACCTGCTGCAGGAAAAGCGCCGGATACTGAGCGCGACCTATGATGTTTGAACACCTCTGAAAGGAGTTCCATAGATGGGACGTAAACCCAAAATCGAGCAGGTCAAACAGCTGATTGATATCGGTAAGGAAAAGGGTTTTCTTACCTACGATGAAGTCAATGATGTTTTGCCTCCCGAAATGGTATCACCCGACCAGATCGATGAACTGATGCACATGTTCGGCGAGATGGATATCGAAATCGTCGACTCGGGCCAGGGTGTGCGTGTGCCCAGCAAGGCCGGCAAGGCCGCCCAGGATGACGGCCCGCACGATGATAAAGACCTCTACGGCCGGATGAACGATCCGGTGCGCATGTATCTCAAGGAGATGGGCTCGGTGTCGCTGCTGTCCCGGGACGAGGAGGTGCGTATCGCCCGCCGCATTGAAGACGGCGAGACTGAGGTCCTTGACGTTGTTTTGAATTCGCCGATAACGGTTGAGGAAATTCTGCAGCTCGGCGCTGCGCTCGAGAGCGGCGAGCTGTCTATTCGCGAAATAATTTCCGATCTCGATGATGATGAAAGTGAAATCGACGAAGAGGCCTACATAAACGGCTTCCTGAAACAGGTTGCCCATATCGGCAAACTGTTCCGCGACAATGAAAAGATAACCCTGCGCCTGGCGACCAAAAAGGAACTGAGCGAAAGACGCAAGAAGATTTTGAGCAGCCAGGTCGAGGCGAACAAGGCCGAGCTTTTTGAGGCGCTGAAAAAACTGAAGATAAAGAAGCGCTACCTTGACCGGGTGGTTGCCCGGCTGCGCACGTTTCTCAAGGAAGTCGAGGCCTTTGAGCGGCGCATCACAAAGTGCTGCCGCAAGGCCGGCCTTGACCCGACTGAAATCCGCCGCATGATCCGTCAGGGCAAAGACGATAAGAACGAGCAGCGCAAAATCAAGCGCAAATACGGCCTGAAAGTCGAAGATCTGCAGGAGCTTGACCGCGAAATCCGCAACTACACCAAGCAGATCCGCCAGATGGAGAATGAATCAGGCCTGCCCGTGACCAGCCTCAAGGACGCAATCGACCGCATTGAAAACGGGGAGAAGCGCGCCAAAATCGCCAAGGATGAGCTGGTGCGCTCTAATTTGCGCCTCGTGGTCAGCCTGGCCAAAAAGTACACCAACCGCGGCCTGCAGTTTCTGGACCTGATCCAGGAAGGCAATATCGGCCTGATCAAGGCGGTTGAAAAATTCGAGTACCAGCGCGGCTACAAGTTCAGCACGTACGCGACCTGGTGGATCAGGCAGGCCATTACCCGCGCCATTGCCGATCAGGCGCGCACCATCAGAATCCCGGTGCACATGATTGAGACCATCAACAAGCTTATCCGCACATCGCGCTACCTCGTGCAGGAAAACGGGCGCGAACCCGTGCCCGAGGAGATTGCCGAAAAGATGGAGCTGCCGCTTGAAAAAGTGCGCAAGGTCCTGAAAATCGCCAAGGAGCCCATCTCGCTTGAAACACCTATCGGCGAGGAGGAGGACAGCCATCTCGGTGATTTCATCGAGGATAAAAAGATTGCCAATCCGCTGGATTCGGTCACGTATAAAAACCTGTCCGATCAGACGCAGCGGGTGCTGGGAACGCTGACCCCGCGCGAGGAAAAAGTGCTGCGTCTGCGCTTCGGTATCGGCGAGCGCGCCGACCACACGCTGGAGGAAGTCGGCCGCGATTTCGACGTCACGCGCGAGCGCATCCGCCAGATCGAGGCCAAGGCCCTGCGCAAGCTGCGGCATCCGATACGCAACAAGAAGCTGAAGAGTTTTGTCGAATATTGACGCACACATAAAAAGTCCGGATGCTGCGTTGCGAACTTTTTACGGGCGCGTCCTGAGAATTGGTTTTTGTGGAGTTTCACGACCCCATCAATAGTACCTGTTGTGCTGTAACGGGCTCATAGCTCAGCTGGTAGAGCTCCCGGCTCATAACCGGATGGTCCCAGGTTCGAACCCTGGTGAGCCCACCACCCTTTTACCGCGAGACAGCGATGTTTGAAATGGATAGCGCCTTGTATGGAGTAACAGCATTCGGTTGCTGTCGTTGCAAAGCACCCCACTGAGCGGGTGCTTTTTTTATGCCCGGCGCTCATCCCGCCCGGGCGCAGCAACCCTGGAGATTTACCTATGGCCGGAACTGCAACCGATTGCATGTCCGGCGGAAATGAACAGGCAAAGGAGGCCGGTTTGAAAAAACAGATGGAATTGCTCTACAGGCTGCAGACGATTGACTCAAACATCAAACGCTCTGAAGCGCTTCAGCGGCAGTTTGAGGAAGAAGTAACCAGGCTTCAGAGCGAGCTTGACGGCGAAGCCGAGAAAAGTTCGGCTGTCCGGCAGGAGGTTGACGCCCTGGCTAAAAAACATCGCGAGCATGAAACGGCCCTTAAAATCCTGGAAGACCAGAAGCGCAAAGTGCAGGAAAAAATGATGGCCATTAAAACCAACAAGGAATACGCGGCCGCCCAGCATGAAATTTCATCAATTGAGCAGGCAATCGGTAAAAAGGAGGATGAGATTATCCTGATTATGGATGCTGTTGAAAACGCGAAGGATGTGACAGCCGCCGCGGAAGAGGCACTGCAGGCAGCCGGCCGGCGGTTCGATGCCAAGAAGCAGCAGGCGGAAACCGAGCTTCGCGACTATCTTGCAGATATCGAGAAACAGCGCCAGGCACGCGAAGCGCTGCTGCAGGAAATCAAGCCTGATATGCTCAAGACCTATCAGCAGCTTCACAAGGCCCGCAACGGCGTGGCGGTTGCGCTGGCCGACAAGGAATACTGCTTCGGCTGCAGCATGAAAATCCCGCCGCAGATCTATAATGAGGTGGTCCAGGGAGATCAATTGCATACCTGCCCGCACTGCCGCCGTATTTTATACGTTGAGCGCAGTGCGGCGGATGAAGGGCAGCAATCGGCCTGAATATTCCGTTGCGCTGTGCAGTGAACGGCAGGCGCAACCTTCTCTGGCGAACACGCGTTCCCGTCGTTTGCGGGGGCGGTACCGATTCCGGATTTTCGCATGACCTTGACTCCCATGCTCAGGCAGTATCAGTCTGTTCGCGCCACGCTCGGCGACGACACGGTGCTTTTTTTCCGCCTGGGAGACTTTTATGAAATGTTTTTCGAGGACGCACGGCGCGCCTCCGCAATTCTTGACATCACCCTGACCGCGCGCGACGGCGCAGAGGCCGGCAAGGTACCCATGTGCGGGGTGCCCTATCACGCGGCCCAGGGCTATATCAACCGGCTGAACCGCGCCGGCCTCAAGGTGGCCGTGTGCGAGCAGGTGGAAGACCCCGCGCAGGCAAAGGGGCTGGTCAAGCGCGAGGTGGTGCGCATGGTATCGCCCGGCACCAACCTCGAGGATGATACCGGCGCAGACTGCAACTATATCGCCGCTGTGTTTATTCAGGACGGTTGCTGGGGCTGCGCCGCCCTTGATCTCGGCACCGGCGACTTTGTGCTGAGCGAGCATAGCTCCCCGACAGACATGGCCGATGAGCTGCTGCGCCTGCGGCCCAGTGAGCTGGTGATGGCCGACAGCACTGAGCGTGCCCCGCTTACCTGCGCGCTGCGCGAACTGCACGCGGTCATGAATGAATATGAAGGCTGGGTGTTCGACCGCGCACAGGCCGTCAAGCGCCTGCGTGAGCAGTTCGGGGTGCAGTCCCTGGCCGGGTTCGGCATCGAGACCATGACCGTTGCCCTGAGCTGCGCCGGAGCCCTGCTCTACTACCTGCAGGACAACATGCATAGCGCGCTTGCCCATCTGCGTGCTCCGCGCGTGATGCAGCACAGCCGCTACATGCGGCTTGACCGCCAGACCCTGCGCAATCTAGAACTGCTCGCGCCCGCATCAGGTGAGCGCCACGCGCCCACGCTTTACGGCGTTCTCAACCAGACCCTGACTCCCATGGGCGCCCGGCTGCTCGGGGCCTGGCTTGTGCGGCCGCTGATTGTCGCCGCGGACATACGCGAACGCCTTGACGCTGTTGAGGCCCTGACCCTGAACTCCGCTATCCTCCAGCGCATCCGCCGCCTGCTGCAGCCGGTCCGTGACCTGGAGCGCCTGCTGGGGCGCATCACCTGCGGCACGCCCTCGGCGCGCAACCTCGTGGCCCTGGCCGTGTCGCTGCGCTCGGTGCCGGGCCTGAAAGAAGCCGCTGCCGGCCTTGGTACGGCCTTGATAGCCCGGCAGTTCGAGGGCATGCATGAGCTGGGCGATGTGGCCGACCTGATCGAGGCCGCCATCGTGGACCAGCCCCCGCCGGGCGTGCGCGACGGCGGATTCGTTCGCGCGGGCTATTCAGCCGAGCTGGATGAGCTGCGCGGCATCTCCACCAATGCCCGGGACTGGATTGCCGCGCTGCAGAAAAAAGAATCTGAAAAAACGGGCATCAAATCCCTCAAGATAAAATACAACCGGGTGTTCGGCTACTATATCGACATCACCAAGCCGAACCTGCACCTGGTGCCGGACTACTTCATCCGCCGGCAGACGCTGGTCAATTCCGAGCGCTTCATCGTGCCCGAGCTCAAGGCCTACGAGGAAAAAATCCTGGGAGCTGATGAGCGCTCCGGCGAACTTGAGCTGCGTATTTATGAGCAGGTGCGCGCTGCCGTGCTCGAGCGCATCGCCGCCATCCAGCAGACCGCCGATGCCGTGGCGGTGCTGGACACGCTGGCCGCGCTGGCCGTGTGCGCCCTGGCCAACAAGTACTGCAAGCCCGAGATAACCGACAGCTCGACCATCTATATCGCCGGCGGGCGGCATCCGGTGGTGGAGCAGTCGCTTGAGAAGGGCGCGTTTGTCGACAATGACGCGCATCTTGACACCGCCGGCGACCAGCTCCTGATTATTACGGGGCCGAACATGGCCGGCAAATCGACCTTCATCCGGCAGGTGGCCCATATTACGCTCATGGCGCAGATGGGCTCATTCGTGCCGGCCCGCCTGGCGCGCATGGGCGTGGTTGACCGGGTGTTCTCGCGCATCGGGGCGGCCGACAATATCGCCCGCGGCGAGAGCACCTTCATGGTGGAAATGATCGAAACCGCCAATATCCTGCATAATGCCACGCAGCGCAGCCTGCTGGTGTTCGATGAAATCGGGCGCGGCACCTCCACGTTCGACGGGGTCAGCATCGCCTGGTCGGTATGCGAGTTTCTCAGCCGCCCCGGGTTTGCGCCCAAGTGCCTTTTCGCGACGCACTATCATGAGCTGACCGAGCTGGCCGATCATCGAGCCGGCATCAGGAATTTCACGGTGAGCGTCAAGGAGATCGAAGACCGGGTCCTGTTCCTGCGCAAGGTCGTGCCCGGCAGCGCTGATCGCAGCTACGGCATTCATGTGGGCAAGCTGGCCGGGCTGCCGCGCGAGATTATCGAGCGCGCCGAAGAAATTCTGCTGTGCCTTGAGGAGGAAAAAATCTCCGAAGAATCGATCAGCCAGATTTTAAAGAAGAAAAAGGCGTCCGGCTCGGTCTACGACCTGCCGCTGTTTCAGCCCCTGAAGGATGAGCACCGCGAGCACACTGCACAGGAGCTGGTGCGCAAAGCCCTTGGCGAGCATCCTGTCCTGCAGACGCTCTCAGGCCTTGACATTAACACGCTTACCCCGCTGCAGGCCCTGACCCTGCTCTCGGAGCTTAAAAAAAAGCTCGTTGAAGAATCACCCTCGGCCGGCACGGTTTGAACGCTGTTCCTCAATGCCTACGGTAGACAGTTTCCGGAGCAGGCCGATAACGGTTGACAATACCGGCCGGTTTGGATAGCCTTGGAGCTGGTATCAGACTTCCGTTCTTCCGTTGCGAGTATAACGCTTACCAGTACAGCTTAACCGGCTCATGGTGATGCCCGGTGGGTGCCGCCTGCACGAAAGGGAATATGCCGTGGAACAGAGATTGTATCTGACGCACACTGATCTGGAACGGCTGGAAAGCCTGCTGGATACCCTTGCGCCATCGCAGAACACGCTCAGGCTCGAGGAGGAACTGGCCCGCGCTGTTGTTGTCGAGTCAAAAGACATACCCCCTGATGTCGTGACCATGAATTCGCGCGTGCGGGTTTTTGATGAAAACGAAGGCCGGGAGCTTGTCCTCACGCTGGTCTATCCTTCACAGGCTGATGCTGATGCCGGCAGAATTTCCGTGCTCGCACCGGTCGGCTCGGCCCTGCTGGGCCTGTCGGTCGGTCAATCGATTGACTGGCCAATGCCGGAGGGTCGCACAAAAACCCTGCAGATCCTCGAAATCCTCTATCAACCCGAAGCATCCGGTGATTTCGAATCCTGAGGCCGCACCTGCGCCGGGCATAGCCCCGGCCGCATCACAGCGCGCCTGCTCTGGTGTGGTACTGAAATTCGTCACAAGATGTTCTGTGCGAACACACAAGCGCCCGCTTCAATCCCCGCAACGCAGCATCCGGACTTTTTACGAGCGCGTCAACGTTGATGGTCCCGTAAAAAGTCGCCCCACCGGTCCGCCGAGGGCGGATAAATTCCGACCGGTGTCCAGTGTCTTTCTAAGTGTCAGATATCCCTGGATTCCGGACTGCGCGACTGTGTCGCAATTTCCTTTTGTGTCATCTCGACCGAAGGGAGAGATCGTAAGCGTATGTTAAATCAACGAGTTAAGATTTCTCACCCGCCTGCGGCAGGATTCGAAATGACAATCAATATAATTACGACAACGTCTCTGCGCCGGAATGTCTGAAATGAGCATTTTCAGACTTTTTACGAGCGTGCCATCGTTGAACCTTCACAGCAGGTTGCTGGCAAGGTCGGCAAGCTCGGACCGCTCGCCCTTTTCGAGGTTGATATGGGCGTAGAGTTTCTGGCCCTTCATTTTTTCGATCAGGTAGCTCAGTCCGTTTGAATAGCTGTTGAGGTAGGGGTGATCGATCTGGAAAATGTCACCGGTGAAAACAAGTTTTGTGCCTTCGCCGGCACGGGTGATGATGGTCTTGACCTCGTGCGGGGTGAGGTTCTGGGCCTCATCCACAATGAAGAATATGCGCACCAGGCTGCGGCCGCGGATGTAGGACAGCGGCGATATGACCAGCTTTTCCTCCTGCAGGAAATCCTTGATGCGGCTCTGCCTGCTTTTTGATTCCTCGAAATTGCTCTGTATAACCCCGAGATTGTCATAGAGCGGCTGCATGTAGGGATCAAGCTTGGACTGGATGTCGCCCGGCAGATAGCCGATGTCCTTGTTGCTCAGGGGCACCACGGGCCGGGCAAGGTAGATCTGCCGGTAGTTTTTACGGCGCTCAAGCGCGGCTGCCAGGGCCAGCAGGGTCTTGCCCGTGCCGGCCTTGCCTGTGATGGTCACGAGCTGAATATCGGTGTTCATGAGCGCGCTGATGGCAAAAGCCTGCTCGGCGTTGCGCGGGGTTATGCCGTAGGCTGTTGTTTTGTCGACCTTTTTCACGATTGTGCCGGTCGCATCGATGGCTGCCAGCGCCGACTTCTTGCCGTTGCGCAGTATCAGAAACTCGTTGGCTTCAGGAGCATCCTTACAGTGCAGCTCGGCTGCGTCAACTGCAAAGGGCTCGCGGTACAGGCGGTCGATAATCTCCTCGGCAACGCCGGATTCAAAGCGGTGGCCCGTGTACAGAGCGGTCGGGTTCTTGACATGATCGGTTGTGTAGTCCTGGGCCGTAAGGCCGATGGACTTGGCCTTCATGCGCAGATTGACGTCCTTGGTGACCAGTATCACCTGGCGGGCAGGGCTTTTTTTTACCAGATTATAGGCTGTGTTTAAAATGCGGTGGTCGGGTTTGTCGGGCAGAAAATTCGCCAGCAGGTCAGGGTGGAACTTCTCCTCGAGCCGGAGCAGAATTTTGCCCTTGTGCGGCCCTATTTTCAGGCCCTGGTCGAACAGCTTATCCCCGCTCAGGGCGTCAAGGGAGCGCACAAACTCACGGGCATTGAAATTCAGCTCGGAATTGCCTTTTTTAAACTGATCGAGTTCTTCGAGCACGCTTACGGGGATAACAATATCGTGCTCATCAAACTGATACATGCAGGAACTGTCGTGCAGGATAACATTTGTATCAAGAACAAACAGTTTCTTTTTCGCGCCGGCCATTCATACCCCCTGAAATATGATAAAAAATGTCGCCTGTAGACTGCAGCAGGCCCATCATAGCATTGGCTCTCACTATTTTCAAGAATTGCCGCTAAAAAACGCATGGCTTTATAAATATCTGAAATTACTTTATTTTTCAACTATTTCCTGCAGAATAACTCACTGTTTTACGTTTTAGCGGTGTTTTTGCCATAATTTCTATTGATTTTTTCCTTGTTTATGTTAAATAGAAACCCGTACAACGTTTAAATATATTTTTTTGATTATAACGCAAAATATTCTATGAATTTTATATTTAGTTTTTTTTCTCGATTTCCGATATACCAAATTAAAAGTACATTAACCCACTGAGGTCGATCATGAAAAACACAAAAGACGATGCGCAGATCATGACAGTTGAAGAGGTTGCCGATTTCCTGAAGCTGTCAAAGATCACTATCTACAAACTGGTCAAAAAGGGGCACCTGCCGGGCTTCAGGGTCGGCAACTCCTGGCGCTTCAGAAAAGATAAAATTTACGAGATCATCTCGCGTCAGGATATTGAGCTGGGGTAAGCCGGCTGTCTTCTGAGCGTCGCACCGCTGTACTGCAGCCCTGCCATCATCCATCGAGGTCATATGCGAACTCTTATCAATGCCGCCGGACTGGTTCTGCTGGTGGCCATCATAGTTATTTTCTGCGTATTGAATATCGAACGGGTTGACCTGAATCTGCTGTTTGTGAACCTGCTGGAATGGAAAATCGAATATCCGGTGTGGCCGCTGCCGCTGTGCGTGCTTGTGCTTGTGCCGCTGGGCTGCGGCCTGGTGCTGGGGGCCCTGCTCTACGCAGTGAAAATCCTGAAACTCAAGCGCCTGGTGCGCACCCTGAGCAAAGAAATCGAGGACTTGCGCAGCCGCGTACGGTCCGTGTAACAGAGTGTTAAAAAAGTCTTTTTATACAGGCTGTTCAAAAACGTCCATCCTCCGTAGCAGCGCTACTGCGGAGGACGGGCACACATGCAAGGCGTGCGAAATTATGAGGAATGAGGCGTACTTTGCCGTACGCCGCAGTGACGAATGATGAGCACAACGCAGCAGATGGGCGTTTTTCAACAGCCTGCTGTGCGGGCCGCTCAGGTAATGCAGCGCATGAACGCCGCGACACAATCCGGGCACAGCTGAACCCCGCCCAGATCCTCAATAATCTGCAACGCCTTGTCCTTCCCGGTTCTGGCCTGATACGGCCGCTCACTGGTAATACTGTCATAGGTGTCGGCAACAGCGATAATGCGCGCCGGCAGCGGAATGCGGCCGCCTTTGAGCCCTTCGGGATATCCCTGTCCGCCCATGCGTTCATGATGATAGAGCACACCCGGAATGATGGGCGCAAGGCTGGGAATGGGCCCGAGGATCTCGGCGCCGATCACGGGGTGGCGCTGTATGAGGCTGAATTCGGCCTCGGTGAGCCGGTCCGGCTTGAACAGCACATCATCGCGCACGCCGATCTTGCCCAGATCGTGCAGGCGCGCGGCCATGCGCATGGTCTGCAGTTCCTCATCACTAAAGCCCATCTCGGTTGCCATGGCGACCGAAAGGTCGGCAACCATTTCCGAATGGCCGCGCGTGTAGACATCGCGCGCCTCCAGGGCCTGCACCAGGCTGGTGATGCTGGCTATCATCAGGCTGCGCTCGGTGTCAAGGCGTTCCTTTTCCTTGAGCAGCAGCTGGAAATGATCGGAGAGCAGCTTTTCAGCCATGATGACCAGCTGCTCAACGTTAAAAGGCTTTTCAATATAGCCGCAGGCCCCCCGCTCAAGCATGCGCCTGATAACCCCGCGCTCGCCTGCCGTGCTCATCAGGACAAAGGGAATTGCAGCCCAGTCGCTGTGCGCCCGCAGGGCCGAACACAGCTGCGCGCCGTCCATCTCAGGCATGTGCAGGTCGCACAGAATCAGGTCGGGCCTGTTTTTTTTAAGAAATTCAAGCGCGCGCGCCGTTTTCAGCCGTGGCGACCTTAAAGCCCGCCTGCGCAAGCCCCTTGCGCGCAATCGACAGCACCAGCTTTGAATCATCAACCACCAGCACCAGACGCTCACGCAGAAACAGCGCCCGGTTCAGTACGTCTTCAATGCGCGCGCGCAGCTCCTGGCGGGCATTGGTCTTGGTGATGAACGCCGCGGCCCCGGCCTTAAATCCCCGCTCAATGGCCTCGTCGGAGTCGTGCGAACTGAGCACGACAACCGGAATTGCCTGCGTGGCCGGGTTGTGCTTGAGCTGTTCGCAGAGCTCAAAGCCGTCCATGCGCGGCATTTCGATATCGGTAATAATCAGGTCGAAGTGATCTTGAGCAGCGAGCGCAAGAGCCTGATGACCGTCATCCGTGGCGATGGCCTCAAAGCCGAGCGCAACCAGTTCCCGCTTCAGGGCATTGCGGATCATCGTGCTGTCATCAACGATCAGAATGCGCGGGTTGTGAGTATCCTGCTGTTTGAGCCTGTTCATGCCTTCCCTTTTAACACGGCACGGCCCGTCGGCGCAAGCGACATCCTGCACCGGTGCACGTGTGCAGGCGGCTTCAGGCGCGCCCTGATTCAAAAGCCGCGGCCGCAACGATAATCAGGCCGCCGCATATGGTTGCACCGGACGGCACCTCGCCGAGCACCATCCAGGCAAGCGCCACCCCGTACACCGGCATCAGGCAGCTTATCAATCCTGCGGTTTTCGCACTGAGGGCGCGCAAAGCGCCGGCAAACATACTGTGCGGCACAGCCGTGCACACCAGGGCCAGCAGTGCAAGCTGCAGCCAGATTGCCGGACTGAGCGCAGATGCTGCCTGCCGCACAAACGGCCAGGCAGCCAGTCCTGCGATCAGGCACTGGTAGAACATGGCCGTATCGCCACGGTAAGCACTCAGGTAATTGCGCTGCACGATATTGCGCAGGGTAAAGGCGGCAGCGGACACAAGCCCCCACAGCACCCCGAGGGCCGCTCCCGTGCCGAAAGAAAAATCAGGCACCAGCAGATACACTCCCGCCAGTACAGCCAGGGCGCACAGCAGGTCAACACGGCGGGGCCGACTACCCTGCCACAGCGGCTCAAGCAGCACGGACATAACCGGATAGGTGTACAGGGCGATCATGCCGATTGCCACGGTTGAGACCTGCATGGCATGAAAATAGGTCACCCAGTGCACGCACATCAAAAGCCCGCACAGCAGCATAAGCAGCCAGTCGCGGCCGCGATCGAGCACAAAGCCGCGCTTGAGCGCAATGCCGATCAGCAGCAGAAAAAAGGCCGCCAGCATGCAGCGCCGCGAGATGATATCGACTGCCGGCAGGGCAATCAGCTTGGCGAACAGACCGGTGCCGGCCAGCAGGATGCTGGCAATGTGCAGACCGGCAAGGCTTGTGCGTTTTGCACGCTGTTGCACCGCATCCATGTTTGTTCCCTGCAGGGTACGCGCATGCACAACCCTGCGCGCGAAGCTAAAAACTTGACGAAAGACCCTTGAAAATGCTACAGTCCCCGCCTGTAGTGTAACGGGAGGGATGGCCGAGTGGTCGAAGGCGGCGGTCTTGAAAACCGTTGGCCCGTGGGAACGGGTCCGTGGGTTCGAATCCTACTCCCTCCGCCATTACCGCATAAAAACAGCGCATCATACTATGGCAGGCCTTGAGTGTTCAAGGCCTTTCTTGTCTGCAGCCGGTATACACCCCCGCGGGAGAACCGACCATGCTCCGTCCGGCCCGACACATGCCCGGATCAGTGCGAACGGCCATTATCCTGCTGGCAGCGGCAGCCGGCGCAGGATTGGCGCTGGGCTGTGCGCGCATGTCGCTTGCCGGGTCCTATCCTGCCAGTGACCACTTTGACGGCAAAAGATTTTTTAATCCCGGAGAGGTTGAGAAACAGGGCTTCAAAGAATTCCTCACCTGGGTTCGCAACCGCCAGCGCGGACCGTGGCAGGACTGGGTTGACATCACACCGGGGGCGGCCCCGGCAGCCTGCGTTGGCGGCGATGAGCTGCACATAACCTTTATCAACCACAGCACCTTTCTCATACAGCTCAAGGGTCTCAATATCCTGGTTGACCCGGTCTGGTCAGATCGCTGCAGCCCGGTGTCATTTACCGGTCCAAAACGCGTGCATGCGCCCGGCATTCGCTTTGAAGACCTGCCGCGCATCGACATTGTGCTGATCTCGCACAATCACTACGATCACATGGACATACCCACGCTGAAGCGCCTGCAGAAAAAATGTGCGCCGCGCATCTACACGCCCCTTGGCAACGCCCGCACGCTTGCGCGCCACGGCATGCGCGATGTGGTTGAAATGGACTGGTGGGAGGAACTGCCGCTGGGTGATTGCCTCAACCTGGTCTGTGTTCCAGCCCGGCATTTCTCAGCCCGCGGTATGCGGGATCAACGCAAAAGCCTCTGGTGCGGATTCGTGATTGAGGGCGGACCCGGCGCCGTGTACTTCGCCGCTGACACCGGGTTTGGCCCGCATTTCGAGCAGATCGCGGCCCGCTTCCCGGACATCAGCTGTGCCCTGCTGCCCATCGGCGCCTTCCTGCCGGAATGGTTTATGGGTCCCCATCACCTCTCGCCTGCCGATGCCGTGCGCGCCCACGCCGTCCTGAAGGCCCGCACCAGCATTGCCTCGCATTTCGGCACATTCCCGCTGGGCGATGACGGCCAGTACGAGCCGGAAACCGCGCTGCTCGACGCCCTGCGCGCGGCCGACATGGGAGACACCCGATTCCTGATCCCGCACCCGGGCGAGACATTCACCGACCTGCGGTAACGGCCCGGTCACGCGCTTTAATAAGGCTCCCTTGTATGCTAAACAGTGATGTATTTTTCAGTGCCGACTATGAAGCAGTTTAGATTTCCCGCTCAAGAGCGCTTCCGCGCCGTTCCACAATCTCTTCCCACTCAGGCAGATAGGCTCGCAGCAGGCTTTTAAACAGCCTGCCGTGATTGGGAACCTGCAGATGCAGCAGTTCGTGCACAATTGCGTATTCCTGAAAATCAGGTTTTTCCCGCAACAAATCCATGCTGAAACAAATCCAGCCGCTAGTAGAACACGAGGCCCATTTCCGCGTCATCTTCTGCAGGCGCACTTGAGTCGGCTCTACCTTTATCCGAGCAGCCCACTGCACAACCGCCTCCTTAAACTGTTCAACGGTCCGCAGGCCGTTTCGGGACAATTTGGTCATTTTCTTTTCAGCTTCAAAAGGGTATCAACAAGGCCAACCATCCGGTCTTTCCCGATAACCGGCAGCACAAGTTTATATAATTCCGCCTTGAGTTCCCGAAGCTCGGCCCCGCTGTGATTGTAATTCGGAAACCGCTCAAATGCCCCATTGAGAGCCGGGGCATGTTTTTCCGGCTCGCCGATACCCTCCTTCTTCAGTGTCCAGTAAATGGTAAAGGTATTAATGTCAAAACCGGTCTCTTTCTGCTGTTTGCGGGCCTCAACTATTTCCTGCAGCAGCTGCTCAATTTTTTTCAAGGCATCCTGAGAAGTAATCTGCCGGTCATCGAAGGCCTGCTGTATATTTTCAACCCGGTCGCCGATGGACTTCAGGTAGGGATTTTCCTCCCCCTCGCTGAAGACCGTTGTGTTGATGCTGTTGATCAGGTTAATGACTTTTGTGCTGTCGGTTGACCTGCTCTCCTTGACTGCCTTCAGGGTATGCTCATCTATTTTCACCACCGGCATGGTGGTTTGCAGCCCGTATGTCGCAACTTTTTCCCGAACCAAAAGCTCGGTCTTCCTTGCAACATCGCCGTACAGTACTGTTTTCTTCCTGAACGCATTGCGCACAATCTGATACAGCACCGAGAGTCGTCCAAAATCATCGACATAATCGCGCAGATCAGGTGAAGGTGAGAGAATTTCATACATCATTTCTATCTCTTTAAAGCATTTGTAGAAATCCTCACGGCTGGCCAAATCAACAAACATATCAATGGCCCGCTCAACTGCCTTGTCGTTTATTTCCCCTGCGGTCAAATCCAGATACTGCCTTGCCTGACCGCTCATCACCTCGTAAAATCGGGCCTTCAAAACCTCAAGGTTATTGATCATCCCGCTGACCACATCCGAATCAAAAGCAAGCGCTTTCTCGAGTTTTTCAAATATGCCGACAAAGTCAATAACCAGCCCGCAGGGTTTCTTGATGTCGCCGTCTTCCTCATAGGGCCGGTTCACCCGCGCAATGGCCTGCAGCAGCACATGGTCGCGCATGGGTTTATCAAGATACATGCAGTACAGAATCGGGGCATCAAAACCGGTCAGCAGCTTGTCCGTTACGATAAATATTTTGGGCAGGCTCTGCGGTTTGATAAACAGTTTGCGCGCTTTTTTTTCTTCCAGCTCGGGGATCTGATGTTTGTACACCAGCGGGTAGCGTTCACTGTCATGCTGAGCCGCTGTATAGACCGGGGTCGAATATTCAGGCGGCAGCAGCCGATCGAGCGCGTCCTTATACAAAGCACAGGCCTCACGATCCACCGCCACCAGAAAGGCCTTATACCCCAACGGTTCAATGCACTGTTTAAAATGCTCGGCAACAAACGCGGCGACCTTCTTTACCCGGTCATCCGACTTTAAAAATGCTTTGAGGTTGACGGCCTGATCAAGAATTTTATTCAAATCCTCAACATCGCTCACCCCCTCGGCTTCAACCATATCAAGGAATTCCTGTTCCAGCTGCTCGCGTGGCACCCGGATTTCATTGGGGGCCAGGGTATAGTTCAGCGGCAACGTGGTGCCGTCCCCGATCGACTCGGCAATGGAATACTTGTCCAGATACCCTTTTTCATCCTCCCGGCCGAACACCTTGAAGGTGCCCTTGCCGTAGGCGGTTTTATCAATCGGTGTGCCGGTGAACCCGATCAGGGTTGCTTTCGGCAGCGCACCCACCAGATAGTTGCCCAGATCCCGGCCGAACGAGCGATGCGCTTCATCCGCCATAACAAACACGTTTTCGCGCGTGCAGATATCTTTGGGGATACCGTCAAACTTATGGATCATGGAGATAATCAGGCCCCGGAAATCAGATGCCAGAAGCTCGCGGAGCCGCAGCTTGCTTGTAGCCGACTCGATACTGATATCAAAATTTTTCATCTCCCCCAAAATACGCTCAACCCAACCGGAGAGCTGCCCCTCAAGCTCATTGCGGTCGATCATGAGAATTACCGTTGCCTTGCCGAACACATCCCTGTTTTCAAGAATCTGCCGGGCAGCGGTAATCATGGTGAATGTTTTGCCCGATCCCTGCGTATGCCATACCAGCCCGGTCTTTTTTTCAGCATCGGCGCAGCGCTCAAGCACCTTGTCTATGGCGCGGGTCTGGTGCTGGCGCAGAATGGTCTTGCGCAACTCATCGTCCTTAACATAGAAAACAATCCACTCCTTGAGCATTTTTAAAAAACGCTGCTGGTCGAAAAACCGCTTAACCTTTTTCTCAAAACTTCCCGGCTCATCATCCTTCCAGTTAAAAATATCCTTGCGGTCAAGGTTCCAGGTAGAACCGTAGTAAAAATCAATCAGGTGCGTTATGTCGAACACCTGCGGGCAGGTCAGCATTTCAGGCGTCTCGCGGTGATACTCCCGAATTTGCATCAGGCCCTCTTCAACAGCATTAATCTTGCGGGCGCTTTTGGCCTCCACAACAGCAACCGGAATACCGTTGATCAAAAACATGATATCCGCCCGGTTGGTCTCACGCCCGTTGGTATACTGCCATTCATCGGTTACCTGAAAGACATTGCGTTTCGGATTTTCAAAATCAACCACCATCACATTCCGGCGCCGGTTCTCCTTTTCAACGTAGACGCTCTGCTCGCCGCGCAGCCACGACAGCACTTCGGCGTTGCCCTCAATATTGTTGCGAACCGCCTCAAGACTGCGGATAATCTCAGCTGCTTTTTCGTTTGTGGCAATGCCCCGGTTCAGCTTCACAAGCTGCTGCTCCAGCACGCGGTAAAAAAACAGCCCGCTTTCACCTTTTCTGAGCGAAAGCGCTTCATCGCGCGAAACAGCTTCCCAGCCGATCGCGGCGGCATAGGCAATTAAAGGATTTTGAACGGCTGCTGCTTCCGTTCCAAGGTTTACAGGCATTACATGATGTCCTTCCTGCATTGTGTTATTTCGCCAGCATGTGCACATAATGCACATACCTAATAGTCACCTTTAATGCTGAATGAGTTGTCCGGTACTTCCGGACAACTCCCTGCGGCCCGAGAACCAGATGTTGCAAAACTTGCAACATCTGCTCCGATATAAGTATCGATTTACGAACCTCCCACGCTTGTCTTTAATACTTGCTTACCCTTCTCTGTCGTCACATACTGCTGTTTCGAACTCTTTAGTTTGTCCGGAATAGTCAAAGCCAGCAATTCCTCCGCAACCATTGGATTCAATATTGTCTTTCTGAAGTGTTCTCGGTCCAGCAATCCCAAATGTGCCTGTATATCCTCACGTTTTTGAGGTGAAATACAAAAAGCAAGCACCGCCTCAACTTGCGGGGTACTTGCGGGGTACTTGCGGGGTACTTGCGGGGTACTTGCGGGGTGGGCCACCGCCTGTTCGCGTTTTAAAACAGTTACAAAGCTGATTCCATCCTCACGGTATTCCGGCTCAGGCAGGCCGTATTCCCGCATCCACGTCTGCATATTCCTGATACCGGTTCCCCAATGCTCAATATAGCCGGCCAGATACAGCATTTCAGCAAGGGCGGCATTGCGCAGCACAGAGGCGTGGTCTTTTCGCAACAGCTCCAGCGTCATGCCGTTCGGCAAACTGCCCGGCGACCAAATTTCAATCCGGTCATCAAACAGGGCAACATCTACCGTGCTTGCAATTCGATAATCACGGTGGGCCACGGCATTGGCAACAGCTTCACGAATGGCCCGGTGCGGGACCTCATACCGGGTTTCACGCCGCATGGTCTCAGAATCAACTTCCGCAGATTTGCGGATATTGCGCAGTATAAACGCTTCCGCCAGATCAATCTGCCGAAACACATCCTCCTTAATGTCGGCATGATCCAGAATCTTGCCGGTCTTGTCAGTTCCCTCAAACGAAGCGCACTTCACATATGCATGCGGCAGCGTCAGCGGAATATCAAAGCCGAATGCCAGAACCCCTGAGAAATTAAGCCGACCGTCCGTGAACAGGCCGAGCTTTTCAAGGGTAGAGTCCTGCGGCGCGGAATCATCAACCGGCAGATTGCGCCCTTCACTGGCTTTGCCGAGAAACCACACCAGCCTGTCGCGGTTAATTCCACCGGCATAGCCGGCGGCAATAGTTTTATCATAGTGATAGGCCGGGTTGTCGCGTTCATACAGATATTTTTCAATTTCATAGCGCGACAGATACACGTTACTGGTGCCTACCCGCTTATAGGCTTTGCCCTTATAAAAGTACGGCTTTTCAGGAGCTGCCTTCAATTCAACTTTCAGGACGGTTTTGCCCTGCAGCTCCTCCACCCATATGTTCGGAAACAGCCGCGGCTCTATCTGCGACAAGATATCCGTGGTAATGTTGCGAACCGTCCGGTCACTCACATCCTGGCCGACAGCATGCCCACTGTCATCTATGCCGAAAAACACAGTGCCAAGATTCGTGTTTGCAAACGCGCACAACGATTCCAGCGCCCTGCTCAACTGGGCAGTAGAAGCTTTCAGCTCAATTATTTCCGACTCTCTCAACTTCATAATTCAATGCCCATATACCGCATATCGCAATCATAAACTAACCGGTTTTCCCGGATAGTTCACACGCCACTCCGCTTTCAACTATTGCAATTTTTGCAACAGCTGAATTGACCTTCAAGCTACTGCCACTTGACTGACAAACAACAATTTCGCCTTTATTTCCTTTAATGCTATTTTATTATATTATTTGCTAATAATTGTCTGTATTTTTCCGAAAAAACGATTGTAATACATCCGTTAAAAGCTATAATTTAGACATGCAAAAACAATCAAACATCTTCATACCAAAATACAGCTTCCGAGAACCCAGACGGAATCTGTCTGCTAAAGTCTCCAGAAAGAATACAGAAAGAGATTTTACCATCAGTTTTGCAAGGTCTTATATCTCACAGTTTGCCTCGCTGCATTATGGATCAGCTCGGACAGAGGTCTATTTTTCTCGTGAAATACCTATAAACGGTTACGGCATAGCCGATTTTGTTGCGCTGTATTTTAACCCAGACAACTTACCTGCACATGATCAGCCCCAGAATGTTATAGATTTCATTAAAGTAGCAAAGCCTATTCTTAGAGCCTTCGAACTAAAAATATCAAATTGGAGAAAAGCACTAATGCAGGCTCATAGATACAGATATTTTGCCAATGTCAGTATTGTTGTGCTTCCTGACGAAGCTCTTCACACAGCATCTCGATTTATTGAGACATTTAAAACGATTAAAGTCGGCCTCTGGGGTTTTTCGCAAGGTAGCGGCAGCATTAAACAACTATACACACCGAGACCATCTACCCCTTTGGAGCCTAAATATATTCCCCGTGCAATACAACTAGTTGCAAAGGCCTCTAAATTTCAGCTATCTGCTTAAACGTTTTTAGCCCTTCCCGTAAAGAGGTTATATACTCACGATTTGTCTCGATATCCAATGGCAACCCAAACCCAGATAGCCTTGTGTAGGTAGCATCTGCTCGTTTAATAGCATTTTCCAAACGCCGTATACTCTCCTCAACATTGGAACCTATTAAATGCTCATTGAGGTTCTTAATAGATTCCCATGTTTGCAAAACTTCCACCCGTCGCTCAGGCTCGCCAGATTCATAATCACTGTCATGAGCAAGGCCGTTGTTGATTTCGGGAATCAAGGCGGCTATTGCCTCCCTTTCTGAAAATTTAATTCTATTCAAAATGATGTTACTTAGATAACGAACCACAGGCTGCCTGCCCCCGCTGGCTGTTCTTATGTATTTATTCATGGAAAACATCCTCAGATTTGTCCACCAACCAGTAGCACCAGCATATCCGCCCACCCCCCCCAACAAAGGGGTCAAAATATCAGAACAACCATTAATCACCTTAAAGCCATTCATCTTCAGCGTAAAATTCAAAAGCATCCATCCTGCAATAACATCAGCATGCATTATTTCGGAGCGGGTAATGTCCGTCCTTTCGTCTGCCATGCCCCCACCGATTAAAACATAAAATCCGTCTGGCGGATTATCTAATGCGGTGATGTCATTTAAAAATGCCCCGAATTCATCTCGGTCCAAAAGTGCATGGTGCCCGATTGCCAAGGTGGCAAAAACATGCCGAGTGTCTCCTGTTTGGGCAAATACCGGCATAGTTCGTCGTATAAAATTTTTTGCAATAACTGCTTCGATAGAGTTAAAAGACCTTGGAATAAAAATGTTTGGGGCTATGATCGATGTAAGAGGGAAACCAGCCATTGTCGTGAATGTAGCACCCAAGACCCCGTCTATGTTTGATGTATCTTCTAGCTGAGCCCTCCGATGGGGTCGAAAGAAATCCCAATCAACCAACTGGCCAAGTTGTGAATCGGGCATGTTTGCACATATACATGCATATATCTCTGGATCCATTAAAATTTCAGCATTATTCGATATGTTTATAATATTTTCAATATCACTATTAAGTTTCTCTTTTTTTTGATAGCGTGCGCTTAGAATCACACCACTGATAGAACCTTCCTGTATACCATTAAGAATTTTATCCCCCGGCCCGTATCCATGTTGTGCAAAGAGTTTCATGGTTGCTCCTTTATCTTTTTCAATAGCATCTCTATTGACGATGGGCGCAAAGCTGGTAATTTTTTAATCAACTGATCTATAACCTTACAAAATTCTATGGGCAAATCCGGTCGATGGCTTGCGAGGGGGATAGGTGCTGAATTAATAATTCGATACATCGTTGTGTATTCATCGTCTCGTCTTCTTGTTATAGGGTGTTTCCCCGACGCATATTCATATAGCGTTACCCCAGCAGAATACAAGTCACTCCTGTAATCAAGTGTCTCACGAAAACGTGCGTTAAACATCTCCGGGGCCATATACGGTAGTGTCCCTGGACGAAACTCTGACAGACGCGTCAAAGCTGTTCCATGTAATTTGAACGCAATACCAAGATCAAGGATGACGAATGGCCTTTCCGCACACTGTAATGCTATTACATTGTCAGGTTTGATATCCCTGTGAATCAAATCATTCTTTTTGAAAAAACTAATCGCCTCAAAAAGAGTAAATGCCAAACACTGCAAGGTCTTTATATCCGGCGTATGGCCTTGTATTATCCGCTCACGCAAATCAACCCCATCAAGGAATTCCTCGCTATACACAATATATTCATTGCCGTTTAGGGTTATCAATTCCGGTGATAGTGAACCGAGGCGCACAATGTAATCACAATCGCAGGCTTTTATTGAATCAATTTCCCTCAATGTCCGTCCGATGATCTCATCACGCAAGCCTTCATTTTCAATATCAGATGGTATATAAATAAGCTTTATTGCCTCAGTTTTGCCACCGACAAATCCCTTGTAAACGGCCTTGAAACCTCCGCCCTTAATAAATTCTAAATTTTGTATGTTGCTCAACTTGTGCTGAAGGCTCTCTAATGCCGGTATGTTCTGCATCATAACTCCTTGCCAAAAAACTGCACATCACCACAATCAACATCTAAATCCTTAACCCGTATCTCACCCGTCATCAACTTGTTCAACATTGCTTTGAACAAATCTTGTAATTCAGTTTTTTTTGCGCTTTGGAGCTCAATTTTTTTATCAACAGACTGTAAAACATTCACGATTTCATTTTGCTCACGTTCACGAGGACACGGTATCAACAATGGAGAAATATCTTTTTTATTTAACTGAGGCGTTGGACCCAAATCCTGAATTTTTGTCAAATCAAACGTTAAAAACCAATAGTATAAAAATTCATAACTGATTTTTTTCTGTGGGATTAAGGCAATTAAGTTCGGATCCAAAAAAGTCCATTTTGTGGTTAGCCTTTTTTTGTTTGTTGCTATCGCCGCACCCCTTTTGGGGAAAATTATTGAATTCGCTGGAATAGCCTTTTGGGCAATACGCTCAAACGGATATTTAAAATTTATGTTAGCTTCATTAATCCATTTTTCATTCCCAGGTAAATTCATGTCAGAAACTTTTATTGCGCAACATTCACACCCATCTTCATTCTCATAAAACTTTTTAAACTCTTCAAAAGCAATGGTTGCACTCCGGATATTGCAACATTTAGATATTTCAACGACATCCCAGCTTTCCGGTATCCGGCCAAGCTCGGTTTCCTTTGTTTTCTCGCCCCGCAGGCCGCAGGTAAAAACATGCTGCATGGTTGATTTTTTCAACTCGCGGGTTGTTTCAATGATGCGCTCCTGTAATTCGATCGCTGTTTGAATTTTAAAAAGAACGGCAGCGATTTTTTTCTGCTCATCTACAGAAGGAACCCTCAAAGAGAATTCCCTTAATGAAGCCCAGGACGTGCGCGGATGATTAAGCCCATGAGTAGTCTTGTTTGCATATTGAATAAATTCATCCCTGTGCAAAACGCCCGCTAAAAAGTGTGGTGGTGTGCCACCCTTTGGTCTGAAAACCAGTATATCCGTAGAACAAATTCCTTCACGATCCGCTACCACTGCCTTATCAAGGTAAGGCCGCAACTTTCCATACAACACATCATTTTTCTTAAATTTATTTTTAGAACTCCGTACGTGGTGAGGGGAGCCATAGTTTTTTAAGTTAAACCTGCCTGACTCAATATGCTCTAACCCTATATATGCATCCACACCACAAGACGATGGATTGCATGTGTCTTTAACAAGAGAGCACAAACTGCTCAATGAGCTTTCTGCCCATACTGGTGTGGCCATATCTACTCCAGTTTCAATTTTTTGAAGATAGCGTCCAGTTCTGTGTCTATCGACTGTGCCTGCTGTTCGACCTGCTTCAATTCCAGCAATATTTCCGGGATGTGTCTATATATCTCCTTGGCCGCTGTATCTACATACCTTGACGGCGAGAGGTTATAATCCTCCTCCGCTGCTTTTTCGTTTGTAATGACCTTCACAAACCGCTCTATATCCTTAGCCTGAATAAAAGCATCGGCGATCCGGTGGATGCTTTCATCAGGGATGTAGTTTTTCGGCCTGCCTTTCTTGCATTCCTGGCTTGCGTTCACCAGCACGATTTTGCCTTTGCGAACAGGGGGCTTGTGCTTGTTAAATACAATGATGATTCCGGCTGCGGTGGTGTTGTAAAACAGGTTGTCCGGCAGCAGGATCACGCCTTCAACGAGATCATTATCAACAAACCACTTGCGGATTTTCTTTTCGCGGTCTTCGCTTTTACTCCCGCTGCCGCGTGTGACCGCGCCGGTATCGATAACCACGGCAGCGCGTCCGTGATCTTTGAGCGAGGCGGCGGTGTGCTGCATCCAGGCCCAGTCGGCCTTGCCGGTGGTGATGCCGCCCCGGGGTTCGAAACGATCGTAGGGGTCGTTGTCATACACGGCCGTATCAAAGGGCTGGTTCCACATGGGATTGGCGACAACGATGTCGAATTTTCTGAGGCCCGAATCCGACTCCCTGAACTTGGGATTGGTCATGGAATTGCCGCGCACGATTTCGCCTTCCATGTCGTGAATAACCATGTTCATGCGGGCGATGGCGTAGCTGGAGCCGGTCAGCTCCTGACCGTAGAGTTTGAGCGGGCGCTTCACTTTCAGCTCGCGCTCCTGCAGGGCAAGCTCGCACTTAATAAGCAACCCGGCCGAGCCGCAGGCAAAATCATAGACCTCTTCACCCTGACTCGGCCGCACAATATAGCCCATAAGCCAGCCGACCTCGGTGGGAGTAAAAAACTCACCCGCGCTCTGGCCCTGGCCTTCGGCAAATTTGCGCAGCAGGTATTCATAGGCCCGGCCGAGAAAGTCAGGCTCGACATCATAGAGGCCGAGGCGGTAGCGCGGATCAGTCAGCGTTTCAATCACACCGGAGAGGGCCGTGTCGCTGATCTCGCGCTCGCCGTTGCGGGTTTCATTGTAATCAACCGTGTCGATCACGCCGCTCAGGCTCGGGTTTTGTTTCACGATAGAGCGAACCGTGATGGTCAGCTGCTCACCCAAGGTCTTCGGCTTGCGGTCATCAGGCCAGTTAAACTGCTCGCGCCTGCTCACAACCGGCCAACGCGCCTCAGGCGGAATAAAAAAACGCACCAGCCCGTGATCAGCCTCAATTATGGACAAGGCCGTATCCGTATCGCCGTAGGTTTCAGAAAGTCGCTGCACTTCATCCTCGAACACGTCTGAAAGCCGCTTGATAAAAACAAGCGGCAGGATATAGTCCTTGAACTTGGGCGCGTCCTTTTCACCGCGAATAGAGCAGGCCGCACTCCACAGCATCTGCTCCATTGATCTGTTGCTCAACACGTCGTCCTTTGATTTTGAGCGCCTTCGCTTTTTGATCGGACTCGCGGAGGTGTCAGCCTCACCGGAATCGCTCTCATCAAGGCCGCTCTCTTCAATCAGCTTCTGAATCGCGGCGCGGGCCTTGCCGCGCGGCACGATCCGCTCGTTTTCCCAGCGGTTGACCGTGGCAAACGAAACCCCGAGCTTTGCTGCCAGTTCCTCCTGACTTAAATTCAGCCTGCTTCTCAATTCCTTCACAACCGTGCTTATATCGCGTATATCGAGCATGCTTAGTTCCTCCATATGTCAGGTATGCTATAGCATTTAAATTTATTTGTCAAGAACTTTTTTCAGTGATTGAAGCATTAAAGATATATTGTGGCACAGGTCATGATAGAACCACACTATATTGTGCTGTGCGGCTATTTAAACACATATACAAATTTAAAATGTTACGCTTGTTATATAACAAAAGCCCCCGTTTTGCAAACAAAGGCTTTTCAAAAACAATCTGTGCTGTATTTAACATTCATTCCGCGAGAAGCGGAATCAAAAGAGGAGCCGCAGAGGGCAGGCAGGGTTGAACTGGGTTGGCGGACATGCTGCGCTTAGTCCGCCCTACTGGAGATAAAAAAAGCAAGGTGGGCAGGGCGGAAACTTTAGAGCATTTTTCTTTTTACTGTAGTCCTTTAAAAGAGCAAAGCCGTTCGTGGTGAGCTTGTCGAACCATGAACGGGGGGTCAGCGTCAGCTGTCCGTTCAACCCTTCGACAGGCTCAGGGCGAACGAACGGTGTTCTATCTCAGGCTACACTATTTAGAAAATGCTCTAGGGCTGCTGATTTTTTTTGTATTTTTTGATCAGCAGGTCGCGCTTGAGCTTTGAGACCTTGTCGATAATCAGCGTGCCGGACAAGTGGTCGATCTCATGCTGCAGGGCCCGGGCAAGCAGGTCGTCGGCGTCGATGTCGAGCGGTTTGCCGGAGGTGTCAAGGCCGACAACACGCACGCGGGCGCTGCGCTCGACCTCGACATTGATACCGGGCAGGCACAAACAGCCCTCTTCCATGGTGTCGGTGCCTTCGGCAGAAGTGATTTCAGGATTGATCAGCGCCAGCGGGCCGTCGCCAACATCAAGCACGATCAACCGGCGGCTTACACCGACCTGGGGCGCGGCCAGACCGACGCCTTTATCTTCGTACATGGTCTCCAGCATGTCGCGCGCAAGCTGCACAACCGCATCATCAATAGTCTCAATCGGTTCGCATTTTTTGCGAAGCACTGAGTTGGGGTAGCGAAGAACTTCAAGCTTTGCCATAGCTGCTCCTGTGCATACCGCCATCCGGGCCTCTCACCTTCCGTCAAGACGGCTGAGAATCCAGGGGCCCTCTGCGGTGACGGCAACGGTATGCTCATAATGGGCTGAGAGTTTGCCGTCCTGCGTGACCGCGGTCCAGCCGTCATGCAGCACGCGTACCTTGTGCGTGCCCTGGTTCACCATCGGCTCCAGCGCCAATACCATACCGGCCTTCAAACGCGGGTTGAACGCGGCCGGGGAATAAAAATTGGGTATCTGCGGATCCTCATGCAGGCTGCGGCCGATGCCGTGGCCCACAAAATCGCGCACTACGCTGAACCCGTGATCCTCTACATGTTGCTGCACGGCCGCGGAAATATCCGCAAGCCGCCCGCCGGGCACGGCTTTTTCAATCCCCTTATACAGCGACTCCTCGGTGACGCGCAGCAGCTTGCGGGCCGCAGGCGCAATGTCGCCGACCGGAACCGTCAGGGCCGCATCGCCGTAAAATCCATCCAGCAGCACGCCGACATCGAGGCTGACCACGTCACCGTTTTTGATACGCCGCTTTCCGGGTATGCCGTGCACGACCTGCTCATTGATCGAAATGCACAGGGCTGACGGAAAACCGTGATAGCCCTTGAAGGCCGGCTCAGCTCCTTCGGCGCGTATGGTCTGCTCGGCCAGAGCGTCAAGCGCGGCGGTCGTCATACCGGGCTCGATTTTTTCGCTCAGCAGCCGCAGGGTCCGGGCCACGATCTGGTTGGCGGCATAGAGCTTATTCAGTTCAGCATCACTTTTCAGAACAATCACAGAAGCAACCCTTGAGCACATCGCAGCCGGTTCAGCATGCAGAGCTTCATATCAAAAAAAAAGAATGCCGCATACCTATAAACTATGCACGGCATTCCCGGCTGTCAAGAATATCCCGTTGCGCAGCTTAAAAATGCGGCGAACGGATGTCACGTGGCCGTACTGCCGCTGCCGCGGCGAAACGGCAGGGACCGGGACGCGGGCGTGAACGTATACAGGCCCGTCAGACCCTTGAAACGCTCGGCAACCGATTTTTTCAGCATGCCTGCGACTCTGCTGCCGCTCATGACCACCAGCCGTGCGCAGCCGGTGCGTTCAAATGCGCGCAGCGCATCCTCAATGCTCATATCCTGGGCAATGCTCTGAACCGGACGGGACATGATATCTCTGGCGCAGGTTGTGTCAGGGTCGCGGCCCGCCAGCAGCGCTGCCAGCACATCATTGACCGTGATAATTCCGGCAATCTCCTCGCCATGGGCCACCAGCACTGAGCCGACATGTTCAGCACGAAGCAGCTCGGCGGTCTTCCGGAGCGAAGTAACCTCCTCGCACATCACCACTTTTGTCAGCATAATATGGGATATCGGCATTGACATGATGGCAGCCCTCCTTCCTGATTATAGTATAGCACACACTACCAGAAGACGGACGGTACAGATCATGCTGCGGCGCTCAGAGCAGCACCCGCACGCCCAGCACTATGAAAAAAAGCCCCCCCAGCAGCAGCAACAGCAGCGCACCGTAGTGCAGGAACTGAGCCGCCAGGAACAGGGCAAACCGGCGCTTTTCCTCGCGACGGCTGCGCTCCCGGTGATGCTCATACAGCAGCCCGCCGGTCATGCCCCGGCCTGCTTCTCGCGGCTATCCAGCACGGCTTTTATTTTTTTCAGGCGCGTAAAGCTTTCACGCTCGATTTCATCAAGGCGCATGCGGATATATTTGACCGTGGCCCGCAGCCGCGGAACAACAATGTATTCAAGCGCGTTCACGCGCCGCTTGGTTTTTTCAACCTCGAGCGCAAGCCGGCGCACGGTTTCCTCAACCTCGGCCAGGCGGACAATAGCCTCGATGGCCTGCTCCATTTTCTTCGCGGCCTCGTCCAGCTTGGCGCTTGTGCCGGCAAAGCCGTAGCCGCGGCGGATCAGGCTGCGCTCGGCCTTGTCGGATTCAATGATCGGCACGGTCACGCCCATGATGTTGCGGGATTTCATGCGCACCTGCAGGTCCTGGCCGGTGTTCCAGGAAACTTCGCGCACAACCCCGACCCCCATAACGGCCTGAGCCTGCAGCATGTCAGCGTAAGCCGCGGCGAGCTGCTGCTGGGCAGCCTCGCGAATGGCGCGCACATTGCCGGCAATACTCAAAAACTCTGATATCAGTGCGTCGCGCTTTTCCTTGAGGAGCCGGTGCCCGCGCTCGGCCAGCACCGCGCGCTTGCGCAGCTGCAGCAGCTCCATGCGGGTCGGTTTGGTTCCCTCAATAATATCAGCCATGGTTCATGCTCCCCGCAAGGCTACTTCTTGTAATTGGGATGGTATTTTTTAATATGCTCGGCGTCGATGCGCTTGAGCTCGCCTTCGGACAGGATCGTGAGCAGGCGCCAGCCAAGATCGAGCGTTTCCTCGATCGAGCGGTTTTCATCGCGACCCTGGATGACGAATTCCTTTTCAAAGGCATCGGCAAATTTCAGGAACCGCCGGTCGCGCTCGGTCAGGGCCTCTTCGCCTACGACCGCCACCAGGTTGCGCACGTCGCGGCCTTCTGCGTAAGCCGCGTAGCACTGGTCCGACACGCCGGAATGGTCCTCGCGGGTGCGCTTCGGACCGATACCCTGGTTCATGAGGCGCGAAAGGCTGGGCAGCACGTCAACCGGCGGGTAAATGCCGCGGCGGTGCAGGTCGCGCGAGAGCACGAACTGCCCTTCGGTGATGTAGCCGGTCAGGTCGGGAATCGGGTGCGTGATGTCGTCATCGGGCATTGACAGAATCGGCATCTGCGTAATCGAGCCCTTGCGCCCGCGAATACGCCCCGCCCGTTCATAGCTCGAGGCCAGATCAGTATACATGTAACCGGGATATCCGCGCCGTCCCGGAACCTCTTCGCGCGCTGCGGCGATTTCCCGCAGGGCCTCGCAGTAATTGGTCATGTCGGTCAAAATGACCAGCACGTGCATGTCGCACTCAAATGCAAGATATTCAGCCGTTGTCAGGGCCATGCGCGGGGTGATGATGCGCTCAATGGCCGGATCATCGGCCAGGTTGATAAAGGCCACGATCTGCTCCATGGCGCCGGTGCGCTCAAAATCGCGCATGAAGAAGTTGGCCTCTTCACTGGTGATGCCCATGGCCGCAAACACGACCGAAAACGGCTCGGTCGAGCTGAGCACCTTGGCCTGGCGGGCGATCTGCGCGGCAAGCTCGTTGTGCGTCATGCCGGCCCCGGAGAAAATAGGCAGCTTCTGGCCGCGAACCAGCGTATTCATGCCGTCGATGGTGGAAATGCCGGTCTGGATGAATTCATCCGGAAACGCGCGCGCAGCCGGGTTGATCGAAGCGCCGTTGATGTCAAGGCGCACATCGGAAATAATTTCGGGGCCGTCGTCGATCGGACGTCCCAGGCCGTCGAAAAAGCGGCCGACCATGTCCTTTGAAACCGCCAGTTTCATGGTATCGCCGGTAAAACGCACGGTGGTGTCCCGTGTGTCGATACCGGCCGTGCCTTCGAAAACCTGTACAATCGAAAGCCCCTCGCGGGACTCGAGCACCTGGCCGGTGCGCTCCTCGCCGGAACCGGTACGAATGCGGACGACCTCACCGTAGGCTACGCCTTCCACCCCTTCAATGACCATCAGAGGGCCGGCTACTTCCTTAACTGTTCTGTACTCCCTGGTCTTGATATCGGCATTCATTACGCATCTCCCAGTGCTTTGAATTGTTCCTGCATCCGTGTCTCGAGCGCTGCATGTTCTTCTTTAAAGGATGCATTGGTAATGTACTTCATGCGCGAAATTTCATCCCGGACAGGCAGCTTGCTGATGGCTTCAATGCCTGCGCCCTTTTCCAGGGCGCGCAGCGCCAGCTCCTCAAAGGTCATGATGGTCGCGAGCATTTTGAGCTGTTTTTCAAGAGGGCAGAATGTGTCCTCCTTGTGAAACGCGTGCTGCTGCAGGTAGTCCTCGCGCACCATGCGGGCGATTTCAAGAGTGAGACGCTCGCGCTCAGGCAGCGCATCCGGACCGATCAGCTGCACGATTTCAGACAGCTCGGACTCCTCCTGCAAAATGATCATGGTTCGGGTGCGAAACTGCCGAAACGCCGCGGTTGCGTTCTCATCATACCAGGCCCTGGTAAAATCAAGGTACAGCGAATAGCTCCGGAGCCAGTTGATGGCCGGAAAGTGCCGGCGGTCAGCCAGGGTCGAGTCAAGCGCCCAGAACGCGCTCACCACGCGCAGCGTGTTCTGCGCAACCGGCTCTGAGAGATCACCGCCCGGAGGCGACACCGCGCCGATAATCGAAACCGAACCGAAGCGCTCATCGCTGCCCAGGGTTACGACGCGGCCTGCGCGCTCGTAGAAGCTCGCGATACGCGTTGCCAGGTAGGCCGGGTAGCCCTCTTCACCGGGCATTTCCTCAAGACGGCCCGAGATTTCGCGCAGGGCCTCGGCCCAGCGCGAGGTCGAATCGGCCATAATGGCCACATCGTAGCCCATGTCGCGGTAATATTCGGCAATGGTCACGCCCGTGTAGATCGAGGCCTCGCGGGCCGCAACCGGCATGTTGGACGTGTTGGCGATCAGGGTCGAGCGCTCCATCAGCTTATAGCCGGTCTTGGGATCATCGATTTCCGGAAACGTCTCGAGCACTTCGGTCATCTCATTGCCGCGCTCACCGCAGCCCACGTACACCACGACCTGGGCATCGGCCCAGCGGGCAACCTGGTGCTGGCTGACGGTTTTGCCGGTTCCGAACCCTCCGGGAAGGGCAGCCGTACCGCCCTTGGCCATGGGGAAAAACGTGTCATAGATGCGCTGACCTGTCAGAAGCGGCACACTGGGATCAAGCTTGCGCTTATTGGGGCGATTGATGCGCACCGGCCATTTCTGTTTCATGGTCATATTTATACGCTTGCCGTCATGCTCAAGCACGGCCACGGTTTCATCAACCGTAAATGCTCCCGGCTTGATTTCAAGCAGTTTGCCGCGCATACCCGGCGGCACCATGATTTTGTGCGTGATAACCTGTGTTTCAGGAACCGTACCGAGCACGTCACCTTCTTCAAGCTGCGCGCCGACTGCGGCCACCGGGGTAAAATCCCATTTCCTCTGCGGGTCAAGACCCGGGGCCACGATGCCGCGCGTGATATAGTCACCGGCCTGTTTCTTTATATCGAGCAGGGGCCGCTGAATGCCGTCGTAGAAATTCTTCATGATGCCGGGGCCCAGCTCAACAGAGAGGGGCTCGCCGGTGCGCATCACGGGCGCTCCCGGTTTCAGGCCGGAGGTGTCTTCATAAACCTGAATATAGGCCTCTTCGCCGTCCAGCCGAATGGTTTCACCCATGAGGCTCTCTTCGCCGACCCGGACAACCTCATACATCCGACAGCCCGCCAATCCCTTGGCGATCACAAGCGGACCGGCTATGCTTTTAATAGTTCCATCTTTGAATTCGGGCAAATTGGGACCCTCCCTGTTAAAAATTCATTTCCCGGACGCACCGGCCGGATCTGCAGTGCAGATAACCCGCGGCGCCCGTAAACCTTCCATACACAGACGTGTTATGCCTTGGCGGTCACATCCGCCCCTATCGCGCGCCGGATAAGCTCGCGGATCGGATCAATCTCGCGCTCTACAGGCCCGTTCACATCCGGAACCTCGACCACGATCGGTGTAATGCGTTTTGACGCCTTGTGATCATCAATCATGCGGCGATGCGTATCGGCAACGCGCTCGGTTACAATCAGCATGCCGACCTTGTCATCGGCAAGCAGGCTGTGCAGCTGCTCCTCGCCGGCGCCGCCGTCATAGACCCGCCTGACCCCGGCAAGCCGGAACGCCGTTGCGGAATGTTCATCGGCCATCACAACCAGTTCCATCGCATATACTCCATCAAACAAAACCCGGCGCCCGGGGCTCATACGCCCCCGGCAGTCCGCTGATTTATACGTTTACCACCAGCTCACGGATATATTCGGGCGCAAGGCCGGCTTCCTTGGCGCGTGCAATCGCCCTGATCGTGCGCACCTCCACATCCTTGCGCGCCAGAAACCCTGCAACCGGAGCAATTCCGTAGGGCTGCTTAACGGCCGTATCGCGGCCCACAGCCAACGCAGTTTCATCCAGCGCCTTTTCAAGAGCGAACAGGGACCCGTTGCGGTCATAATCGGCCAGCGCATCCATGACCGGCTTATAGTAGAGCGTGCCTTCCAGTTCGCTTACGAGCGCGCTGACATCATCAACCTCGTCAAAGGCCCTGATAAGACACTGCGAGGCCTGAGCGCCGCTGATCAGGTACGGCTCGACATCGGCCAGCAGCAGATGATCGCGCTTGGCGCGCAGCAGTATCTGTATATTCAAAGCGTCAATACGCGCGGCACAGAAAGGCTGCAGCACCTGCAGGGGCCCTCGCGCTTCAACCTCTCGCCACATGCCCTCGAGCAGCACTTTGTCAAGCGTAGCCTCAAGCGGCAGCAGGCTTGCCTCCTGTTCATAGGCCGGCAGCATCTGGGCCAGCGCTCCGTAGGGTGTTGCCTCAAGCAGGGGCAGCACATCATCAATACCGGAGCCCTCGGCCATTTTTTTCAAAAGCTCGGTGTCCAGGGTGCCGAACGGCAGAACAGAGGCCATTATTTTTTCAGCAGCAAGACCTGCGCGCACGCCGCGCAGCACGGTTTTCACATTACGCACATCCCACTGCCGGCGCAGAAAAGAAAAAGCTCCCTGCACCTTTGCGGGCACCAGCGCCGCGACTTCGCTGTAGATGTCCGCGGTCTGCCGCTCAAGCAGCTGTTCGATCGATTCGGCACTCTCAAGCACCAGGCCCTGCATGGCCAGGGCGTATTCCGTATTTTCAAGCAGCGAGGCGATCTCAGCCACCGAGCCGGTATTGATCATTTCCTCCAGGGTTTCGGGCTTGAGAAGCCGCGCCTCTTTGGCACGGATGCGCGCCGTGGCATACAGGTAGGGCAGGATAGAGCTGAGCAGTCGCATGAGGAAAACAAGCAGCGGCAGCGCCAGGCCCAGCACGATCAGCCCGAGAACCAGTAAAAAATTACTTTCCATGCATTACTCCCCGGCGAAAAGTTCCCTGGCAACCCGGGTACGGATCGCGTCCATGAACCGGGCGGTGCGGGCCTCGAATGTGTTGTCAACCCTTACCCGGCCGTCACGGCTGCGCACCACTGCGCCGCCCGCGCATGCAAGCGCTTCAGGGCTCAGCGTCAAAACGATATTGCGGCCGGTTGCGCGGCCGGCCTCGGCCGCAACAGCGCTGAGCAGTTCGGCGGTCAGCAGCGCCCGGTCGGCCTGACGCACCAGCACCTCCAGCTCGGCAGTGTCGGTTGCCGCGACTGATTCAACAATGAGCCGCTTTAAGATTTCCGTATAGGAAAAACCGCCGGCGTCCCCTTTGTCAGCCAGGGCCTGAAGCATCTGGCGCGCCTGATCAAAGGCCTGGCGGACACTGTCCTCCTGAGCCTGCACGCGCGCGCGCCGGGCCTGTATGCGCGCCTCGGCCAGAATACGCTGTGTTTCCCGACGGGCCTCCTGCTCACCGCGTGCAAGCGCTGCGCGTTCCTGTTCGGAGGCCTGCGTGCGCGCTTCAGCCAGCAGCGCATCGGCCCTGCTGCGGGCTTCGGCCAGAATATCGGCCACTTTTTCCTCAGCGGTTTTTTCGATCTGCGCTATTATTTTATCTACTCCGCCTGCCATCAACAGATCCTTTCATAGACGGGTGAAGGCGCCCCTGTCAGGTGCGCCCCGCCACAGCTCAGGTGCATGCTACATAATGCCGGCGCCGACCATGATCAAAATGGCGATCAGCAGCGAAAACACGGCAAATGTTTCAGACATGACCGCCAGCACCATGTTCTGGCCGAGCGAAGCCGGATTCTTGGCAACCGAGCCCATACCGGCACCTGCGGTAATGCCCTGACCGATAGCGGTAATGCCGCCCAGAGCCGAGGAAAGGCCCGCGCCCAGACAGATCAGGCCCAGTTCCATTGAAATCGGCTTGGGCGTACCACCCAGCAGGCCGACACCCATCAGGATCAAAACGGCCGTGACAAAGCCGTAAATACCCTGGGTCTGCGGAAAAGCCTGCAGTATCAGGACAGAGCCGAATTTCTTGGTGTCCTCGGCAATAACGCCCGCACCGGCCGCGCCGGCAATACCGACGCCGATACCGGAACCGATCGCCGCAACACCCATGGCAAGCCCTGCGCCGAGGGCCGCCAGTCCCAAGCCTAAGGTGAATTGTACTTCCTGCATGCCTCTACCTCCATCTGATTAAATAAAAAACAACGCTTCTGTTCTCGTTCTATGTTCTATCCCGGGCCTGCCTGCGGCAGACGCCCGGAAACCGTTACAGCTCCGTTATGCGACGCTTGATGCTAAAGGGGGTAAAATCCTCGCCGCCACCCTCGTAAAACTTCCCGAAGAACTCGACAAAATGCAGCCGGATACCGTGCGCGAACGCACCCATCAAATTCAGCACGAAGCTGAACAGATGCCCGCCGATCAAAATCAGCAGGGCAATGAGCCAGCCGACATAGTCAATACCCCACACCATTTTCGCCAACGCATTGATCGCCACGGCCAGACCGAAGCTCACGAGGCCAAGGGCCATCAGGCGAGCATAGGACAGCGAATCGCCCAGAAAACCTGTCAGGCCGAACAGGGCCATGCCCTTGGCGCTGTAAAGCAGAAACACAAGCGCAAGCACGCCGAACACGAGGGCAGGCGCCTGCGCCTTGTAATAATAGCAGATAAGGCTGATTTCCATGAAAAAGATCCACACGTTCTTCAGGGCTGAGGGGACGTTCGCGCAGCGAACGTCCTTTATGATGCCCACGACCGCGCCGACATTCAGATGCAGCACGCCCACGGCGATGGCAAACACGAGAAAGTCGGAAACGTCGACCATGGGATTGATAACGACCATGCTGTTAAAAAATGTAAGGCCGAGATAGTCAACAAAAAGATTGCCGAGCCATCCGCCGGTCAGTGCGCCCAGTACGATTGTGGAGGCTCCTCCCAGGGCCAGCATAATGCCGCAGCTCTTATACAGCGGATAGTATTTGCCGCCGCCGCGCAGAATAAAAATTCCCAGCAGAAGCGTCATCAAACCGTACACGGCATCGGTGATCATTAACCCGAAGAAAAACAAAAACGTGGGCACAATCAGCACGGTGGGGTCGATCTCATTATATTTCGGCGGGGCGTAGAGCTTGACCAGCAGCTCGAAATGCTTCAGGATGCCGGGGTTGTTGAGCGCCACAGGCAGCTTTTCCTCAGGCTCATCCGGCTCGGTTATAAACACGGCCGCCAGCCCGCCCAGGGCCGACTCAAGCTCACGTGCGACCGCCTCGGCCTGTTTGGCGATTATCCAGCCTTCAATGGCAACCACCTGACCGGTGCGCGCAAAGCCGGCGCAGGCGTCGCAGCGCTCGCGCTCAATGAGCAGAAGCTCACGCAGGGCCTTGAGGCGGCTGCGATGGCTGCCGGCCGCATCCATAATCGCGGCACGGCTTGCGCTCTGATTCTCATCAAGCTCACGCATTCGGCTGTCAATGTCGCGAAGCGCTTCAGCAGGCGTGCCCGCAAAGCGACCGGCGGCAATGCGCTCGACATCGTTTTTTCTGAGCAGCTGGTATACCTCATCAGCGCATGCGGCCGGGCAGATCACCAGCAGGCATGTTTTTTCGTCCGCAACACTTCTGGCCTCACAAACGCTCAAACCGCCCGCAAGCGCCTCTATGTCGGCTGCGAGCTGCGTGTACTCCCGTGCGGGGCCCAGCCCCAGAAAACTATGCACGAACGAACCCTGGCCGATATCGGCCAGACGCACCCCAAGCGAGGCGATCTGGGCAAAGGCAGCGCGCTGGGCCGCAAGCTCAGCCCGTTCGGCAGCTGCCTTTTCAAGCATCTCAAGGGGTTGGGCAACCGCTGCGTCAGCCGTGCCGAGCAAAGCCTGCACCTCCTGGAAAAGTGCCTCCCCGGACAGATCCTCAACCCTGATTTTCTCAGGCGGAGCCGGAGCGAACAGGGTTTTAAAAAAACCTTCCTGCAGCTCAGGCGCGATCGTGGCAAAAACATCCAGCAGCCGGTTAAGACCCATGAGCTGCGTGGTGATCCGGCGCACGTCAGAAGATGCGGGATGGGCCTGCAGAAGGTCCTTCCATTCGGAACGGGTCAGTGTGGTGCGAAAATCGGTTATCTGGACAGCGCCGAGTTCGTGCAGTTTCTTGACCGCAGCCTGCCTGCAGGATGCATGCGCCAGCAGCCGGATGCGCTTCATGCGCTCGGGAAAAAACATCTCAGGCTTCTCCTATGATATGCGCAACAATCAGGCTGGCGGCAGCGCCGAGCCTGCCCTGCCCCTGTGCGGCAATACGGCCGGCATCAGCCCGGCCGGCCTGGATAATTTTTTCAGCTTCGCTCCGGGCGTCCGTACAGGCTTGCTCCATCATAGTGCCGGCTTGTGCTGCCGCGGACGTTTCAGCCTGCGCGATCAGGGCCCTGGCATCAACGGCAGCCTGGTCCACAAGCGCAAGGGCTTTTTTCTCGGAAGCCCGCATGCGCTCATCTGCCGCCTGTTCGGACTGTTTAATGCGTGTAAGGGACTCAATCATGGGGTGCATCCTCCGTGGTGAAGCGCTGCGCATGCGGGTTTCAAAACCCGGGCAGGCGTATTCAGGCAGTCTACTAAAAAAAACCGCTGAAGGCAAGCAGAACCGGAAAACGCCTGAAAAAAAGTCCTGCTGAGCCGCGATTCTGGGCCTGCAGGCACGGCCGGTGGCACAGCGGATTTTTTTTCGTTATACTAATGCAGATATTTGCAATGACCGGACTGCCGTCCGGTAAGGGAACGCCTTCGATAAAGAAGGCAGATGCCCTGTGCGCCGGCACACTGCCGCTGAACCTTGATCCTGCATTAATCATGACTGACGGCACATATGAAATGGATGATCGGCAGTTTTCAGTGCTGCAGCAGCTGCTGACGGACAGGACCGGAATCCGCTTCAGGGGCCGCACGCACCTGTCTACAAAGCTCAGCCGGCGCCTGCGCGCCCTGGGCCTTGCTGATTATGGCCAGTACATTTCCCTGATCAGGAAACAGCCCGGCGAAACAGCGCATGCCATTGAGGCGGTCACCACCAATGAAACCTTCTTTTTCAGGGACGGCATTCACCTGGGCGCCCTTGAGAACTATCTGGACAGGCATCTCAATCCCACCCGAACGTTCAGAATTTGGAGCGCGGCCAGCTCAAGCGGCGAGGAAGCCTACAGCATTGCGATGACCGTACATGCATGGTCCGCGAAACGGGAGATTCCGCTCCACATGGTCAGAATAACCGGCTCGGACATCGATCGCAGCGTGCTCAGGCGCGCAGTTGAAGGCGTCTACCACCGCTGCAACATCGAGCGCACCCCGGCCGATTACAAGGCGTTCCTGATGCGCTATCTCGAGCAGGACGGCGGTGATTGCTTCAGCATCAAGCCCCACATTAAAACCATGGTGCGATTTAAACACTTCAACCTGACCCAACCCCTGCCCTTCAGCCGTGCGCTTGATGTTATCTTCTGCCGCAACGTGTTCATGTACTTCGGCCAGAGCCTGCGCAATGAAATTTTCACCGGCATGCACCGGGTTCTGAGGCCCGGCGGCCTGCTGGTCATGGGCCTGTGCGAGCCGATGCCGATCGAGCTGCCTTTGGGCTTCAAATATGCGGGCCATTCAATGTACGTTAAAACAGAATAAAAAACGCCCTTTCCATGAGCGCGACCATGCCGCACGACCACACAGCAGGCCCCTGTACGCCGCCCCCGGGCCAGGACATCCGCTACGAGAATGAAATCCGGCTCCTGCAGGACCTTAACCGCACAGAGCCCGTGCCGTGCAATGCCGTCGTATTCACCGGCAGCAGCATTTTCCGGTTCTGGTCAACGCTTGCGCGCGATATGGCGCCTCTGCCCGTGCTCAACCGCGCCTTCGGCGGGGCCCGCACATGGGAGGTGCTGCATTTCTTCGACCGCATCATTGCGCCCTGCCGGCCCTGCATGATCGCCTACTATTGCGGCAGCAACGATATTGAATGCGGGGAAGAGCCCGCCACGATTGCCGCGCGGTTTGAGGCATTCTGCGGGCGGGTACTGCGGGAACTGCCCCGCAGCCGCGTATTTTTTGTCTCCATCAACCTGGCTCCGCAGAAACGCGCGCGCTGGGATGCGATTGAGGCCGTCAACAGCCTGATTTTCCGCCTGTGCGCCGGCAGTCCTGCGCTTGGCTACATTGACGTCAATGCAGCCCTGTGTGACGGCTGCGGCCAGCCGCGCCCCGGCTTGTATCAGGAAGACGGCCTGCATCTGCGGCCGTCCGCCTATCAGGCGCTCAGTGCTACTATGCGCCCTGTGCTGCTGCAGGCCTGGCAGGAAATCACCGCGCCATCAGGCTGACGCATGCACAGCTGATTTTGATGCAGTCTGAAAAACAAGCATTTTCAGATTGCAGAGGGCGGACTGTTATGTCAAGAGAATCAAAAAAAGGAGGGGCGCAGCCTTTGATCAATCAATATACAGGCACTGCTGTCCACAATAGAGCCATTGGATTGGCGGCCGTCAGGGATGTTTTTACGGCGAGGAATGCCGTGTTGATGTCAATTATGCTTGACAAAAAACGATTAACAAGCACAATGGATTTCCGTAAGAACCACGAGCTCTCGAGCACCCATACTGACTGATTTGACCGGAGGCACACGATGAAAAAATGGCGCTGTACAGCATGCGGCTACATCCACACGGGCGACACCCCGCCCGAGCAATGCCCGAAATGCAAAATTCATCAGTCCAGAAAGCCGGGAAAACTTTTTGTAGAAGCCCACTAACGCTCCTGAGCTGCTGCACGGCTGTCTGAAATGCAGCTGTCCGCGCCACGCGGCACAGGCTGCAGGGGATGCGCTCGCCATGGAACAATCGCCTTCATGGCAGGGACTGCCGCCGGAATCAGTCGAAGGCACAGCCCTGCTGGTTTTTTTCGTAAGCCTTGCGTGCGCCTGCGTCGCGCTTTTCGGCGAACGCAGGCTTGTAGCCTGCCTTGTATTTACTGCAGCATGCACGCTTGTGCTCTACGTGTGTCTGCGCCTGCGCTCCGGCAGGCGCACGGGCACCGGCTTCACCATTGACGATGGCGCACAGTCGCTGCGAGTGCACGGCAGCCGCCCGATACCGTTGAAGGCAGTCGCTTCTTTGCGCCTGATTCTCTACCGCGACCGCGCCTGCCTGCATGCCATGACCGGTGCTCTTCGCCGAAGACAGCAGGTTGCGTGCGTATCCCGGCCCGGGCCTGTGCAGGACATTGTGGACGCGCTCACCGGACGCGGCTTAACCGTTCGGATTTCCAGGAATCCCTTCAGAAAAAGTACGGCCGAATTGATCCCGCTGCTGATTATGCCGCTGCTGGCAGCCATGCTGCTCTATGTCAGCATCGACATGTTCAGGCGCGGACCCGGCCTGGCCCTGCCGCCGCAGCAGCTCAGCGTGGAGCCGGCCCAGGACAGGGCCGGCAAAGAAATCTATCATCTGGGACCGGTTGCGCTCATGCTGCCCCGCGGCTACCGCCTGATCGACAGGCAGCCGGACGCTCTCATAGTCCACAGCCCGGCAGGCGATACACGTATTGCAATCGAGGCCGGTCCGGACCGCCGGACAGTGGCCCACAATGCACTGCTGCAGGCTCTCGCCGGCCTGCTCGGGTTCGGCAATGTCCATGACGCCGCGCTGCTTGCCGTGCATAGCCGTTTCGGCCTCATGCCCGCCATGATTAAGGCCGCGCTGCTCAAACGCTACGACGCAGACACGGTTCAGACATACTGCCTTCGGGCAGGGGCGCTCAGCGGGGTTATGCTGCGGGGGGAACAGGCCCGGCCGGGTGAAAACGCTCTGGAGCACATGCCCGACCAGGTTGCCGAAATCATGCTTCGCACGCCCGACCGCGCCCTGATCATACGCGTGCTGATCGCATCCCGGGCGCCGCTGGCTGTTGAACGCATCACAGGCCTGATCAGCGGCATACATCTGGGGGCACAGGACTGAGCGGCTTGCCGCTGCCGCACAACTATGCTATGGCATCCATACAGCAACGCCATTCACACTCTGGGGGCACCGACATATGCAGATTTTAATAGCCGATGATGAGCAGATTTCCCGGCGCATGCTTGAAACCCATCTTGTCAAATGGGGCTATGACGTGCTGGTGGCCATGGATGGCAGCCAGGCCTGGTACATCCTGCAAAAGCCCGACGCGCCGCACATGGCAGTCCTGGACTGGATGATGCCGGGGCTTGACGGGGTTGAACTGTGCCGGCGCATACGGCAGCTTCCCGGCGGCAGCCTGACCCATATCATTATCCTCACCTCACGGAAGGCGCAGGAGGATATCGTGGCCGGCTTTGAGGCCGGGGCCGATGACTTTATCGCCAAGCGCATCAACACAGAGGAACTGCGCGCGCGCATCCGGGTCGGCGAGCGCATGATTGAGCTGCGGCAGGCACTTGCCGGCCGCATCAATGAACTGGAGCAGGCCCTCAAGCACATACGGCGCCTGCAGGGCATCCTGCCCATCTGCATGCACTGTCATAAAATCCGTGATGACCGTGAAATCTGGCAGCGTCTGGAAGAATATATCGCCGAACATACCGAGGCCATGCTCAGCCACAGCCTGTGCCCGGACTGCATGCGCACGCACTACCCGCAATTCGCCTCCAGCCGGCACACAAACGACACTCCGAACAGCTGAACCGGCCTGCCGGCATCTGTCTACCGCTGCAGAAGGGCTTCAGTGGCCTCAAACAGGCTTGCCAGCGTTGCGGCATTTGAAAAGCCCTGTTCCTGCCAGCGGATAATGCCGTCGCGGTCGAGCAGAAACGCATAGCCGTTGCGCGGATCAAGCGCCAGGGCCTGCAGGTACGACTGCACATCTCCGTACATGCTAACCACGTGCTTATGCTTGAATTTCGGCAAACCGCCGCGCATGCCCCCGTCGATAATCGGCTTCATAAACCGGTACCCGCCTGTAATCATGGGCACCTCGTAAAACATGATCCCCTCCCGGGTGCCGAATTTTTCATAGAACGGGTTCAGCCACGAGTCCAGCTGCGACTGGCTTTCACGCAAAAACGCCACAACCACGAGCGTCACCTTCCCGGCCGCATCATCCGGCACGGTGGCTTTTTTGCCCTCAAGCGTTTCAGCGCTCACCACAGGAAATTTTTTCCCGATATTTGGATTTTCAGACGGCTGCATGGCTGTTCCTCTCCCTTGTGAGACGGCATCCGCGGCATACAGCGGCACGGACCCGGCAAGCAGAAACATCATACCTGCTGCAAGCAGGCATATACACACAACTGCGCTGCTTGTACGACTGCGTTCGATAGTTCTTTTCATATCAGCTCCTGTGATGAAATTGCGTGTCCCCTGGTTGTGATGCCGTCGCAAAAAGTCAAAACATGCTTGTTGTATCATTTCGACCGAAGGGAGAAATCTTTACGTATGACCTGCTAGCAATGAGTTAAGATTTCTCACCGCCTGAGGCGGATTCGAAATGACCGCATAAAACGCACTCTGCCTCGGGCCCAGTACATACTGTACGGAACTGTGGGCACCGGTGGAAGCATTTATATATAACAGATGGTAACCTCGCTAAACTGCCCCTCCTCCAGCCGGTAAGCGCCGATCTCCGGATGCTGTGCGTCTGCCAGTGAAATAATAACATACAGTGCATCCGGGTGAAAGGCAAGCTGCAGGTCCATGCCGGAGGGCTCAAGCGGGCCGGCGGGATGCGAGTGATAAATACCCAGCAGCTGCTCTCCGCTGGCCTCCATGCCGGTAAAAACAGCGATCTGCTGCTCGGGATCCATGTAATAGGCATCCGGTGCGGGCGGATCAGAGCGCATGGGCACGGCCCGCTCGATACGGGAGCGCCCCAGCAGCAACCCGCAGCACTCATTGGGCAGTTCCGAGCGGCTGTGGCTGATCATGGCATCACGCACTCCGGCAGGAATGCAGGCTGTTTTCATAGGCGCACAACCCGGTTCAAGCAAAACGAAATTGACATATCCGGCAGCGCGTGGTAAGGTGTCCGCCTGACTGTATCAGCGTATAATGAGTCCCTGCTGAAAGCAACCTGAAAATCTTTACTACCACTATCGGAAAAGGATGATCCCATGAAAGCGTTTCGGTTTATCGCTGAAAACTGCGACCTGTGCCGCAAGTGCGAAGAGGCCTGCGCCCAGGTGTGCGGCAGTTCAAAAAAGCAGTCCGGGGCCTATGTGCCCCATATCCGGGTCATGCAGAGCCCTGAAGGCCCGTTTATGCGCCTGTGCAAGCACTGCGAGGACGCGCCCTGTGTTGACGCCTGTATCGGCGAGTCGCTGCAGCGCGGACCCAACGGCCTGATTATTCAGGACGAAGACCGCTGCATCGGCTGCTTCATGTGCAACATGGTCTGCCCGCACGGAGCCATGAAAACCATCATGAGCCAGGAAAAAGCCTTCAAATGCACGCTGATGTGCGGCAAGGAGGAAAAGCCCACCTGCGTGTTCGCCTGTGACCGCGGTGCTCTGTTTTTTGACGATCTCAGGGCACAGAACAATGAAAAACGTCGCGCCAAACTGAGGGGGTATCCGAAGAAATGAAGAAAATCAAAACCGCTTCCACCACCGGCCGGCAGCATGTGATTGTCGGCAACTGCATTGCCGCCGTATCAGCCGCAGAAACCCTGCGCAAGATGAACCCGCAGGATTCAATCGTTATTATCGGCGAAGAGGATGTTCCCTCCTATTCGCGCTGCCTGATAACCTATTTTCTGGGCGACATGATTACGCGCAAGCATCTGCTGTCCCACGACGCGCAGTGGTATGCTGAGCGCAATGTCGAGCTGATGCTCTCGAGCCGGGCCGAAGGCCTTGACGTGAAAAACCGCCAGGTTATGGTACGGCAGAACGGCAAAAACAAAACAGTCTCCTACGATACGCTGCTGGTTGCAACCGGCTCGACCCCGATTTTTCTGCCGGCTTTCCCGTATGACCCGGACGGCATTATCGGCATGCGCAATTATGCCGACTCCGTCCGGCTCAAAAGCTGGGCCAAAAAAGGAAAGAAGGCCGTTATTATCGGTGCCGGGTTTGTCGGGCTGAAGAGCGCCTACGGCCTGGTGAAGCAGGGCGTGCAGGTCAAGGTGGTCGAGCTGCTGCCCACCGTGCTCGGCCGCATGACCGATCTTGAGGCCAGCGCCCGCGTGAAAGCGCGCCTGACGCGCCATGAACTGCTTGAAATCGAGCTGAACAACTCCGTGATCGCCACCCGCAAGCGCGGCGACGGCTACGTCGTGACCTATCAGGACGGCACTGAGGAGGCCTGCGACTTTATCGTGGCCTCGGTCGGCGTGCGCGCCTGCACGGACTTCCTGAAAGACTCCGGCGTAGACATTGACCGCATCGTGCTGGTCGATGACCGCCAGCAGACCTCGGTTGACGGCATCTATGCCGCCGGGGACGTGTGCCGCTCACGCCACATCGTGACGGGCGAGTGGATTTACAATGCCATCTGGCCGGTTGCCGCCGCAGGCGCGCGCATTGCCGCGGCCAACATGTCCGGCGAAAAGCTGACCTATGAGGGCAACATCCCGATGAACAGCGTTGATTTCTACGAGCTCTGGATCACCGCCATCGGCAACGTGCAGGACGAGGGCCCGGATGTCGAGGAAATCACCTTCAAGACCCCGGCCATCTATCAGAAGGTCAAGCTGCGTGGCGGCGTGCCTTTTGCCTTCATGTCAATCGGCAATGTTGACGGCGCCGGCATTATCCGCGGCGCGATTGTGGGCAAGACCCCGTGGGAGGAATTCGTCCGCCGGCCGAACGCAAAGGTGCTGCCGGTGGTGAACAGCTACGCTGCCGACCCGGCCGCGACTGCCTGTGCATGATTTTCTGCCGTATTCGCGGGTGCTGATCGATGTGTTCAGCACCCGCTCCTCATAGCCTCCCGAAAAACTTTTACAGGATACTATTATGCCGCCCGTCGACCCCAAGTTGAAAAATGTCATTATCGCGCGCATCAACGATGCCCGGATTACCGAGTTTGACGTCTCCTGCGGTCTGGAGCTGGCCTATGAGCCTCACCGCGACACCAAGGGCAAGGTGCGGCTCATGCAGAATGAGCAGTACGAGCTGCGCCAGGCGGTCATTGACCGCCTGATAACCCGCGAGCTGCTCTATCAGGAAGGCAAACGCCGCGGAACGCACATCAGCGATGCGGAGTTTGAAAACGCCCTGAAGGTCTCCATGCAGGAATTTCAGTCCGAAGAGCATTTCGCCGCGGTGCTGGCCCTGCAGGGTCAGACCCTTGAAGACTACCAGGAACAGCTCAGGCGCGATCTTATCACCAACACGGTGGCTGCCTCCGTGATTGAGGGCCGCCGACGCGAGGTAACCGATGCGGATGCCCGCGCCTACTATGAGGAAAACCGCAGCCGGATGCAGGGGCCGGAAATGCGCCATATCCTGCTCGTTGAGATCGCGCTTGACCGCTACGCTGAACCCGCCGAGATCAAGGCAGCACAGGCAAAGATTGAGCCCTGCACGCGCGGTCCGGAGGCCTTTATGGAAGTCTTTGAATCAAAAAAAACGGCCGAAGGCATGACCTGCCGCGATCTGGGCTTTATGACCCGCGGCCAGTATCACCCGCTGCTTGATTCAGTAGCGTTTCGCATGAGCTCCGGCCAGGTATCGCGCGTTGTCAGAACCGAGGCAAACTTGAACGTGCTGTATGTCAAATCCGTGCTTGCCGAAGGCCATATCTGGCCGTTTGAGGATATCGTGGAAAACCTCAAGAAAAGCATCTATGAGATGCACTCGGTTGAAATGATCAATGATTTTGTGAAGCAGCTGCGCCGATCAAGCACCGTGGTGGTCTACGACACGGCCACCGAGCAGCGCCTTGCCATGGAAAAATAATCTGCCGGCAGGCGGCTCAAAAGCTGCCGCCGCCCACAATCAGCCCGAACCAGAACTCATCGCCGTCACCCACGATGGTCTGCACCCCTTTGGGAAAATCCTGCACCCACTGTATGCGCCGCTTGTTGAGATAAATATTGGGCGTGCGGAATTTCTCGCCCCGCATCGTTCCTTCCGCATAGATATTCCTGGAAAACCCGTCGCCGTACTTTGCGCTCATGAAATCAAGGAATTCCTGCACGGTTTTCCCGGGCTGAAATTCAACAATCTCGCCATCTTTTTTGGTTGCACCCAGAACAGTGGTAAAATACTTACAGCTGACTTTAATGACCGACATACCTGAAGCTCCATCAATTGAGTTAATAACTGATCATGCCTGTTAGAAAACTGCCGAAACAGCAAGAAAGGACCGTCGGCCCGTGTATATTTTTTTCGTACACCAGTAAAAACTGATAATAAAAACATATAAAATTATATCAACATTCGTGCCCATTGTCAAATACTACCCGTTCGAGATGCAGTCTGTTCTGTGAAAACTCCGCGGCATATACTCTAGCCCTGCACAGCTCAGGCACACACTAAATATAAAATATCTTTACATAAATATTAAATTATTTTATATATAACGCGACTGCCGTAAGTCGTAAAAATAAAAAACAAAGTTATTTCAAAACAATAGATCGATCGTGCGTGTCGGCATGGTTAATGCAAATTTCTGGTAACTGGAGACGCGTGTATGATTAAAAGCTCACATGGATTTTCACTTACGGAACTGATGGTGGTGATTGCGATCATCGCCATTATGGCCCTTATAACCGCGCCCAGTCTTGTCTCCGGACTGCCTTCCTACCGTATAAAAGCGGCGGTGCGAGACTGCACATCGCAGTTGCGCAATGCGCGCCAGCTCGCAATCAAAGACAAACGCAACGTGACCGTTACCTTTGACGCCGACAGCCAGTTTTTTGAGGTGGACGGCCGCCGATTTCCGGGCAAAGGCTCACTTGATAATCAGTACGGCAGCGGCGTAGGGCTCGGCAGCGGCAGCGCCACAGCCAGCGTTAACGGTGGAAGCATGCCGGATGACGGTATCGAGCTGAATGACGGCAGTTTTACTTTCACGCCCAGAGGGCTGGCGGATTTCGGCGCGGGCACCGCGGCCGGAGCGGTCTATTTCACCAATAATCGCGGCGACGCCTACGCGGTTGCTGTCAACGCGGCCGGCGCCGTGACGCTTATGCGATGGAGGGGCAGCGGATGGACACGATAGGTACCGGCGCAGTACGAAACGCACCACCAGGACCCGCCAGTCAGCGCGGCCTGACTCTTGTTGAGCTGATGGTGGCGCTCATGCTCTTCGTCATCGTCATTACCGCCATTTATCAGACATTCAACTTCCAGCAGGAAGCCTACATGCAGACCGAGTCTAAGGTAAACATGGTGCAGGAGGCCCGGGCCGCTCAGTTTTTCCTGGCGCGTGATATTAAAATGGCCGGCTACGACCCTACCACGTTTGCCCGGACCGGATTTGATCAGGCCGAAGCCGGAGCCCTGAGCTTTTCAATGGACATCGCCGGCGACGGCAATCCCGCCGGCGTGGAAATCAGCCGTTTTGCGCTCACCTCGAACACCGGCACCTACGAAGACGGCCTGTGCCCGACCAATATGGACTGCCGCCTGAGCCGTGAATGGTGCGCTAACGCAGCCGACTGCGGCGGCATGCAGCCGCTTGCCGAAGGCGTTGAAGCCATCGAATTCTGCTACATCATCGGCAACCTGCGCGCTACAACAGCGCCCACCGAGTTTGAGCGCGGCCGGATAACCTCGGTGATCGTTTCCCTGCTGATGCGCCAATCATATCTTTCGCGGGGCCACGAAAATACAAACGTATACATCCCGGCCTCAGCCAATGAAGAGCTAACCCCGATTTTTATCGGCGACCGCCCCGACGCGTGGGGACCGTTCAATGATCCGTATCGCCGCAAGCTGGTCATATTTGAGGTAAAGGCCCGCAATATGAGCATGAACCCGTACATGGATTTTTAACCGCGCGCGACGCTGCACGGCTGACGCGGTATCAGCCGACAACGGTGCGCGCCGCAGGGAGCACCCCATGAGCAGACCTGAAAAAACGAATGCAAACGCATTCTCGGCAGCCGCTCCCGGCCCAGGCTGCAGCAGCATACCCGGGCCGCGGGCAAAGCACTGCGGCATGCCCTGTATACACTGCCGTCAGGCCGGCTTTACGATTGTTGAAGTGCTGGTCGCGGTCGTGGTGTTCGGCGTAGGCCTGCTTGCGATCGCAGGCATGCAGACCCGCTCGATTGAGCAGGCAACCTTCAGCGATCAGATGACCATGCGGGCAAACATTGTTACGCACTGGGCCGAAACCCTTTCGCGGCTGCCCGTCAGGGATGAAACCGTGGGCATTGACGAAGGCTCTTCGTTTGCTGTAACCGCCAGCACCATGTTCAGCGAAGACACTGCCTGCGAGTACGGAGAAACCTGCGACTGGGGTTACATTGTGTACAATGACAAAAAACCCCACTCGGTGCGCCAGAGGATCACGCGGGGCTATCCCCTGCCCAATCTCGTCATGGTCGAGATTGAGGCTGCGCCGCGGGGTGTTAACGACGAGACCGCCCAGCGCCGCGCCGTTAGCACCGCATACGTGCGCTCCCTGCGCTGGAACTGAAAAAAACCGGAGACTATCCTATGCCAGTACGCCTGTACACCAACCAGAACGGCATGATTTTGGTGCTGGCCATGTTCATGCTGGCCCTGCTGTCCATGATCGGTATTGCCTCGATGATGACAAGCACGACCGACATTGAAATCGCCACGGGCGAGCGCCAGTATGTCGAAACCTTCTACCGCGCTCAGGCCTCGCACACGATTGCGGGCGAACTGCTGCTTGCGGCGATGTGGGACCGCGGACTCGAAGGCTTTGAAACCATCGATCCTGACGGCAACCGGGTCGATTTTGGTGCCATTGACGACTATGCCTTTGCATTCCGCCTGCTTGACCCCGACCTGCTGCTGGAAGACTTTGACAGCGTGAGTGCAACCATTGCCGGCGGGCGCATGATCCGTATCTGGCAGGTCGACCAGCAGGCAGTCGACGAGCTGCCCTGCCCGCCCGAGCTGAGCGCAAGCGCATGTAAAGAGCTTGACACAGACATCAGCAAGCCGGGCTTCACCGACTTTGACCTGTGGACCGATGTGCGGCTCGTAGGCATGCAGAACGGCCAGCAGATCGTGCTTGCCGATATCGATATTGACAAGATCCACAGCCGCACCATAGCGGGCGGCGGCGCCGAATTCGCATCCAAGGATCTTGGCCCGGGATCGAACATGGCTGTTTTAAACTATAATATTGACGCGCGCGCGCGTCTGTCAAACGGCGATTTTAACCGCAGCCCCTCACGCCAGGCACTCGGCATGCGGGTGGTGAAATAGCCTGAATGATTGCGGCCCGGGCCGCGTACATTGCGGGAGGAACACCATGAAAAAAATGTATTCCCTGCTGATTATCGCATTTATCATTGCATGGCTGCCCCCAGCCGCGCAGGCCGAGTTTCGTGAAGAAGGCATCGCCATTATCGGGGAAAAAGGGCCTAATGCGCTGCGGTTTGAAGCCAACGGATTTAGCGCTTTCAGGGATCGCTACATGCTGGTCTCGGGCCTGACACGCATCTACAATGAAGCCGGCGAGCCGATCTCTCTGGCTGAGCTCAAGGTTCCCTGCGAGGCCCGGATACTGTACAGAAAGCGGGCATCAGACGGGGCCTCAGAGGCAATCAGCATAAACATTGAGAGCTATATTGAGGGCCGGGAAACCGAAACAGTCTGGAGCCTGCCGGAAATAGAACCGCTGCCGCCGCAATGAGCGCGCCGAGGGTATTCACCTTGTACACGAGAGGACTGCCGTCATGAAGCACTTTCTGCACTGCGCCTGTGCGCTCCTGGTCCTGTGTGCGGCCCTGCCGCTGCACGCCGCAAGCGAGCCCGACATGGCCGAATACACGCATTATCCGATCTTCAAAACCGAAAAGGTCATGCCGCGCATCATGCTTGCGCTGGATAATTCCGGCAGCATGAACTTTCCGGCCTACGGCAACGAAGTCGAGGACTGGCCCAACGCGGCAACGCTGGCCAAGGTGTATGACGGCCGCATCTGCTCTACGTTTTCCGGCCGGGTGAACAGCACCTCCGACGACGGCATGCAGCGCAAAAGCAACGGCCAGATCATACTGTGCAATACCTATAATACGCTGACCATGCTCGACTTCGATCTGGGAACGGACGATGATTCCTATCCCAACCCCAACAGCGCCTGTACCCGTCAGACGATGCTCTCAGCCCTGCGCTTCACCAATATCCCGATACCGCGCGAGGTTGCCGGCGTCCCGGCCAAGATAGAAAGCGCCTATATCGAGTTTACCGCGCGCACCAACAACGGCCCGAACAACGCGTTCAAAAGCGCGGCGCTGAACCTGAAAATAACCGCCCAGGCGGCCGACAATCCGTCAACATTGACCACGGCGGTCAACGATATCTCCAGCCGGCCTGATACGGCCGCATCGGTCACATGGAATCTCACCGGGGCATGGACGACCGGCACGGTATATCAAAGTCCGGAACTCAAGACCATCGTGCAGGAACTGGTCAGCCGGCCCGGCTGGAATTCCGGCCAGGCCATGCTGTTTAAAATCGACTGGGTAAGCGGTGCCGGCGGCCGCGTGGCAAATGCCTTCGACAGCAACGCCAGCCTGGCACCGCGCCTGGTCATTGTATATGAGCCCTGCGAAATCAACCGCTATTACGGCTATTTCAATCCGGACGGCCGCTATACCTATACGGGCAACCGCTTCAAGCCCGACCCGGCCGGCGTCTGGGACGGCAACTTCCTGAACTTTCTGTGCATGCGGCGCGGCGATATCGTGAAAAAAGTCGTTGTCGGCGGCGAGACCACAGCCATTGCCGGAACCACCAACCTGGGCCTGAAAGGCATAAGCGCGACCGCGGGAGGAAACGCCCGCTTCCGCAGGCGCCACACCGGCACGGGGGTCTCGCCCTGGGCTGATGCCTGGTATTTCATGGACAGCGGCAGGATCGATGTGCGCGCAAGCAGCGACTGGGCGGCGGCCACGCTCGGCCAGTTCAATATCGTGGTTGAAAAAATAAGCCCCAACCTCTACCCGGCAGACCCGGCACGCGATTCGGCGTCGGACTTCGGGCCTGACAATCTTCCGGGCGGGGTCATGCAAAAAGTCGGCGACCGGGCCGCCTGGGGCACTGCGTGGTTCTTGTCGTCCGGCGACGGCAATGCCAGCATCGACAAACCGATGAAAACGCCCATCAGCACCATAATCCCCACGATCAGGAGCAAGGCATTCGAAACCTCGACCCCGCTGTCCGAACTGCTCTATGTAGTCACGCAGTATTTCAAGCAGCAAAACCCTGAAATCACCGGGTTTACTTCCACTGCCTCGGGTAGTCCGTTCACCAACATTCGCGACCCCTATTTCAGCACAGACGGAACCGTGCAGGAGGCTTGCGCGCAGGGCTTCTGCCTGCTCGTGACCGACGGTATGTCAACCAATGACCAGCAGATACCGACCTATCTTAAAAACTATGCCGGACTGCCGCCGATGGAGGCCCTTCCCTCAAACGGCAGCAGCTATGCCCGCGATGTCGGCTTCTATATGAACTCGCAGGACCTGCGCGGAAAAACCATCGGTAAAAACATCCTGCCGGGCTATCAGAATGTTCGCGTATACGTTGTCTACGCCTTCGGAGCAGACGAAAAAGCGCGCGATCTGCTGAAAGATACGGCCAAATACGGCGGCTTTAAAGACAGCGACGACAGCAAAACACCCAACCTGAGGGGTGAATGGGACAAAAACAACGACAACCTAGCCGACAATTACTATGAGGCCAAGGACGGCGCCGAGCTTGAGAAAGCCCTGCTGGATGCCATCCTGGCGATGGTGAAGTCGGCCGGATCAGGCACGGCCGTGTCCGTTCTGGCGACCAAGGGCGAAGGCGAGGGCACGCTGGTGCAGGCGATTTTCGAGCCTTCAAAAGTAACCAACTCCGGCGATGTCACCTGGCTGGGCCAGCTGCACTCGCTCTGGGTTGACAACGAGGGCCATATCCGCGAAGACAGCGTCGGAGACTATAAACTCAATACAAACGAAGACAAGCGCATTGTATTCGGCAAAGACCAGGAGTGCGATGACGAGGGGGACTGCGTTGACAAGGGCGTGGTTTTCTGGACATACTCAAACGACGGCGAACAGGGAGCTGCTGAACCGCTGGACGCCATGCGCTCGATCTGGTCAGCCGGCGACAAGCTGGCTGATCTTGACCCGATCTTCCGAAAAATCTACACCTACAGCGGCCCCGGCACTGAGGCCGATCCGCATGTAAATTTTATAGAGCTCTCCAATAACTTCTGGAACCAGATGGACATCATAGACTACCTGGGTGTTAATGCTCCCAACGATCTAGATAATAAACCATGGGGTTACCTTGGCGCCGACGAGATACAACGGACCGTAAACCTGATGCGCTGGATACAGGGTTTCCCCACATATGTCGGAGGGGTCAATCTGCGCCGGCGCACCATGGATGACGGACGGCTGTGGAAGCTGGGCGACATCATTCACTCCACGCCGACTTCAGTGGCCCAGCCTCTGGCCGACTATGACCTGCTGTACAATGATGCTTCATACTATACGTATTACATGAAAAACCGCAGCCGCGAAACCGCGGTGTATGTCGGCTCCAATGCCGGCATGCTGCACTGCTTTACCGGCTGGGTCTACAACAATGACCGGTTCGTAAATCCCTATGACGTGCCGGGCTACTTTACATCGCACACTGATACCACCGCGGGCAATGTCGAGATCGGCTCGGAGCTGTGGGCCTTTATCCCCCAAAGTCTGCTGCCGCACCTGAAATGGCTGGCCGATCCGGACTACACGCATGTAAACTACATTGATTTGCGGCCGCGCGTGTTCGACGCGAAAATCTTTACGCCTTCAGCGCGTAATCCCAATGGCTGGGGCACGGTGCTGGTATGCGGACTCGGCTTTGCCGGCGGCATGCAGATACCCTGCAACCCCAACCATCCGGATCCCGCAAAACGTATCACCATTCAGCCGTCGTTTTTTGCCATAGATATTACCGAACCGCGCGACCCGGTTTTTCTGTGGGAGCGCAGCTTTCCCAATATGGGCATGTCCGCCAACTACCCCAACCTGGTGAAAGTCGGCGACAACTGGATGCTGGCCATAGGCTCGGGTCCGAACAGCATGGACGCCAACAGCTCTCACCCTGCCAGCCTGATTGTGGTTGACCTGAAAACAGGCGGCGATACCGCCAGAGGCGGTCTGAAAAAAATATTCACTCTGCCGGGCGGCAACGCCTTTGCCAATGAGCCGGTCGCCTTTGACAAGAGCATGAACTACAACGTGGACGCCGTGTATGTCGCAGCCAACTACAATACCGGAAGCAGCCAGGTGTTCCGCCTGACTATTCCGCAGAAAAACAATACGGAATTCAAGGCCTTCGATCCCGACGGCGGATACCCTGAATATGTCGATAATCCGGCTGACCCAGCCTGGACGATCACAAAAATGGTCAAATCCCCGCGCCCGATCACAGCATCCGGAACACTCAGCGTTGACCGCAAGGACAATGCCTGGCTGTACCTGGGAACCGGCCGCTTCATAACGCTCTCTGACAAAACCAACACCACCCAGAACTACATCATGGGCGTCAAGGACCCCTTCTTCAACCCTGATCTGACTGCCTGCAACTACTCATACCCGGCGGTTGAATGCGAGATCAACAGGCTGGGTACGGTCGCTGATCCGATGAACGATCTGTTTGACGCGGGTGCCTACGAGGTGTTCAGCCGCTCAGTTGTTGAAGGCCCGGACGGGGAGATCACTTTTGATGATATGGTGCTGGAAGCGCGCCGCAACGTATACCAGGGCTGGTACCGGACACTTCAGTATGAAATCGGCGTTCCTTCCGAGCGCGTGGTCAACAAGGGCGCCGTGCTTGGCGGCATTATGCTGATGCCGACCTTTATGCCTGATATCGACCCGTGCCGTGCCGGTGGATCGAGCCGGCTGTTTGCGGTCTATTATGAAACCGGCACCGCGTTTTTCCGCAAGGTATTCAAGGAAGACTCGGGCGAAGGAGCGATCATGGATGTGATAAGCCTTGGCGACGGCATTGCATCCAGCCTGAGCATTCACAGCGGGCGCCAGACCGGCGGCAAGGTGTATGTCCAGAAGAGCACGGGCGAAATCCTCGAAGTCGACGTTAACCCGGCCTTCAACATTAAGTCCGGGCCGGAATACTGGCTGGATGACGGCTATTATTAATCCGCGCACATACAAGCATATGCGTTCAGCAAACAGCCCCTGTGCATGCAGGGGCTGTTCTTTTATCGGGATCGAAATCGATACGTTGTACCCTTCTGTTTTCCCGTGCCAGTACTATCGGTACCGATTGTGATTGAAATCTGAATTACCTATACCCTGCGGCACAGGACAACCCGGTCGCATCCGGCGTAGTCGCGCACAACCTCAATGCCGCGATAGCATCCGGCAGCCGCAAGCAGCCCGGTGACGGCAGCGGCCTGATCATGGCCGATCTCAAACATGAGGCAGCCGTTTGCGGCCAGCAAAGGAGCGCACTGGGGAATCCAGCAGCGGTACACGTCAAGACCGTCCGGCCCGCCGTCAAGGGCTTCGCGCGGCTCAAAATCGCGTATATCAGATGCAAGGGTTTCTATATCAGCAGCCGAAATATAGGGAGGATTTGAAACAATCAGGTCAAAACAACCGGCATCGCGAATGCAGACTTCCGGAAAACGGCCCTGCTCTACCCTCACACGGTCCGCCAGCCCCAGGTTTTCCGCATTCCCGCGCGCGCAGGCCACTGCCTGCGCGCTTGCATCCAGCGCGACAATATCCAGCTGCGGCATTTCAGCTGCCAGGGCCAGTGCGATCGCGCCGCTGCCCGTACCGATATCAAGCACACGCGGCCGCGCAATATCCAGCGATACTAAAAACGCGAGTGCGTGCTCGACCAGCACTTCGGTTTCAGGGCGGGGAATCAAAATGCCCGGCCCGACTGCGAGTGTAAGCGTCCAGAAATCACGCCGGCCTGTGAGGTAGGCAACCGGCTCGCCCGCGGCTCTGCGCCGGATCAGTTCAAAAAAAGCCTGCTCTTCATCCCCGGAAACCGGACGCTCAGGGGCGCAATACAGCGCAACCCGGTCAAGACCGAGGCTGTGACCCAGCAGCAGCTCGGCGTCAAGGCGCGCTGATTCGATACCCTTGTCGCGCAGGCATTGCTGGGCGTCGGTAAGCAGTTCAAGCAGTGTCAATGGGATAACCGGAGCAAAAGTCCGGGCGAGAGTTCCTGCGGCCTACATACCCGCGGAATGCAGCGCCTCGGCCTGATAATGGGTAGTAAGCTGATCGATGATTTCCTGCAGATCGCCCAGCATGATGCTGTCGATCCTGTACAGCGTCAAATTGATGCGATGGTCGCTGACGCGCCCCTGCGGGAAATTATAGGTGCGGATGCGCTCGCTGCGGTCGCCGCTGCCGACCATACTTTTGCGCTGGCGCGATATCTCATCCTGCTGGTTCTGAACGGCAATGTCCAGCAGGCGTGACTTCAAAATTTTAAGCGCCTTGGCCTTGTTCTTGTGCTGCGATTTTTCATCCTGATTGCTGACCACCATGCCGGTGGGGATGTGGGTTACGCGCACGGCCGAATCCGTAGTGTTGACGCTCTGGCCGCCGGGGCCGGACGAGCGGTAAACATCGAACTTGAGGTCCGCCGGATTGATGTCAATATCAACGTCATCGGCCTCGGGCAGCACCGCAACCGTGACAGCCGAGGTGTGCACGCGGCCCTGGGTTTCGGTTTCAGGCACGCGCTGCACCCGGTGCACCCCGCTTTCATACCTGAGCTGGCTGTAGGCGCCCCGCCCGCTGATGAGCGCGATGACCTCCTTGAGGCCCTTGAGCCCGGTCTGATTCTGACTCAGGATTTCAACCTTCCAGTTGCGGCTCTCGGCATATTTGCAGTACATGCGGAACAGATCATAGGCAAACAGGGCGGCTTCCTCTCCTCCGGTGCCGCCCCGGATCTCAAGGATCACGTTTTTTTCATCGCGGGGGTCCCGGGGAAGAAGCATCACGTGCAGCTCCTGCTCAAGACGCTCGAGCGCCGCTTCCAGCTGGCCGATTTCAGCCTGGGCCATGTCGCGGATATCAGAGTCGCTGTCATGCAGCAGGCTGAGATTGTCCTGCAGATTCTGCCGGACCTTGCAGTAGCGCTGGTAGCCCTCCACGATCGGCTCCAGTTTCGCGCGCTCCGAGGTCAGGCCCTGATAGGCCTGCCGGTCGTTGAAAACAAGCGGATCGCTCAGCCGCAGATCAAGCTCCCGGTAGCGTTTAACTACTTCTTCCAGCTTCTCAAACATAGATCAGGCCACTGGTATCCCCAACAATGTATAAGAAGGCCCGTGGGCCGGTGTGCCCGGTCTCATCGGGCAGACCATGCACTGCCGTTGCGACGGCATGGTGTATACATGCAAGCAATGAAACGGCCCGGGCGCACTGCTGAATGTAAAAACCGATGGAACATGCCTGACGCGTTTGATCTTTTGCGGCACACGGGCCGATTATCCAATCAGACCTTTTTGCCGGATGAGGCCGGGCGCGCCGGCCCACGGGAGTGCATGCCCCTCCGGCCATGCAGGCCGGGCGCGGAACGGGAGTGCGGACGGGCTGAAAAAAATTACTTTTTAGCAGCGGCGTATTTTCTCTGGAACTTTTCAACGCGGCCGGCCGAGTCGACCAGCTTCTGCTTGCCGGTGAAAAAACCATGGCAGCCGGAGCATATCTCTACCTTTATTTCCGGGCGGGTCGAACGGGTTTCAAACGTGTTGCCGCAGGCGCAGCGTACCGTTGCAGTTGCGTATTTCGGGTGAATGCCCTCTTTCATTGCGCGTACTCCTTAAAAAATTACCTGTTCATTGAGCTTAGAAAATCTTCATTATCCTTGGTATCGTTCATTTTTTCCAGCAAAAATTCCATGGCATCGACCGTGTTGAGCGGCTGCAGCACTTTGCGCAGCAGCCAGATGCGCTTGAGCACGTCGTCGCGCATCAGCAGCTCCTCCTTGCGGGTGCCGGACCGGTTGATGTCGATGGCCGGGAACACCCTGCGGTCGGCA
>Ga0194126_10000695_pt1 | contig 56218 bp, 60 predicted proteins | sample TA2KigC150mmetaG_FD_148641 | JGI IMG/M metagenome (GOLD analysis project Ga0194126, IMG submission 148641) | Freshwater microbial communities from Lake Tanganyika, Tanzania - TA2015035 Kigoma Deep Cast 150m | ecosystem: Environmental > Aquatic > Freshwater > Lake | place: Tanzania: Lake... | reverse complement strand
GCAGCGGCTTGTCTTGATGATCCACTGCCCGGGCCGGGGAGCCGAAATCGATCCATCCGGCAGGCAACCGAGTCGTCCAGCCCTTCAGACGTACGTTCTGGAGCAGGCATGACAGGCAGGTCATGGCAGCCGAAAGCGGCGGATTTACATCCGGTTACAACCAGTCGATCCCGGGAAAAACCTCGCTTACATCTTGGGCGGATAGTGGCAGCCGTCCCATATCGAGGAGGTTGCCATGAAGTCCATTCTAGCGTTGATCACTTTGCTGGCGCTGTCCGCCCAGGCTGCTTTCGCCGACGGCGGCTTCGAGGATGTACGCGCGCGGCTCTTCAACGAGTTCAGGAACATCGAGTCCGTCTCGCACCGGGAGCGGATCGCGATCCTGCAGGAAGCCGAAGCCTGCATCCAGGCGGCGACGAACCGCGAGCAATACCGCATCTGCGAGGAGCGTGAGAACGCCGCCCGGGAGCGGAGCAACGACAAGGCGAAAGCCAGCCGTCAGGCGCTCAAGGCCCGGGTGGAGCAGATGCGCCAGTCGTTCGCAATGAACCGACCCTGAGGTTTCGCCCTCCGGCCGGCGCCGGACGGGCCGGAGAAAAGTCAGTCGCCACGACACGGCGATAGCGCCGCCCATGCCGTAACAATCCCGTCACATTGCGTAAATAAACTTCGCTCCGCATACACGGAAAAGGAGCGAAGAGATGAAGCAGCACATCGGGCGCGCGGTGCCGGCGCTGGTCCTCGGCCTGGTGGCCGCGGGGGTGGTCCAGGCCCAGTCGAACGTCGTCAGGATCGACGGTTCTTCCACGGTTTACCCGATCACCGAGGCGGTGGCGGAGGAGTTCCAGAAGGCGGAGAAGAACGCCATCAAGGTCACCGTCGGCATCTCCGGCACGGGCGGCGGCTTCAAGAAGTTCTGCCGCGGCGAGATCGACATCGCCGGCGCCTCGCGCCCCATCCTGAAGAAGGAGATGGAGGCCTGCGCCGCCGCCGGCCGAACGCGAGATTTCCGATGCCGGCGGCGCCTGGGGCAGGGCCTTCGTCGATCTCCACCGCCTGCTGCGCGAGCAGCAGAAGGCGCGCGCGCGCATCGAGGCCGACCTCGAGGTGTTCAGCCGGGCGGCCGAAGCCTCGCCCGACGGTCTGGTGTTCCTCGACGCCGAGGACCGCATCGCCTGGCGCAACCGCGTCGCCGAGCAGCACCTCGGCCTGCATGGCGAGCGCGATGCCGGCCTGCCGGTGGCCAACCTGATCCGCCTGCCCGGCTTCGCCGACTTCCTCGCCCGGGCCAGGGCGGGGGAATCGCTCGCCTATCGGCCGCAGGAGAGGAAGGGCAAGGCGTATTCCGTCGAGGCCATCCGCTTCGGCACGGACCGCAAGCTGCTGATCAGCACGGACGTCTCGCACATCGAGCGGGCGGAGAACATGCGGCGCGATTTCGTCGCCAACGTCTCGCACGAGCTGCGCACGCCGCTGACGGTGATTTCCGGCTACATCGAGCACATGCACGACGATGCCGCGCCGGATCCGGCCGAATGGAAGCGGCAGATGGAGATGGTGAACGATCAGGCCGGGCGCATGCTGCGCCTGGTGGACGATTTGCTCACGCTTTCGAGGCTGGAGGACGACACGCAGCCGCCGGGCGAGGAGGAATTCGACGTGCGCGACCTCATCTACGACATTTCCGCGGAGGGCCGGCGGCTCTCCGGCGGGCGCCACTCGATCACCTGCGAGGTGGCGCCGACGCTGCTCAAGGGCAGCCGCGAGGAACTGCGCAGCGCCTTCTCCAACCTGGTCAGCAATGCCGTGCGCTACACGCCCGAGGGCGGCCGCATCGTGCTGCACTGGGCCCTGCGCGAGGGCAAGGGCGTCTTCAGCGTCGAGGACAGCGGCATCGGCATCCCCGAGGAGCACATCCCGCGCCTGACCGAGCGCTTCTACCGCGTCGACCGCGGCCGCTCGCGCGCTTCCGGCGGCACGGGGCTGGGGCTGGCCATCGTCAAGCACATCCTGCTGCGCCACCAGGCCGCGCTGGAAATCGGTTCGGTGGCCGGGGCGGGCAGCACGTTCGCCGCGGTCTTTCCGGCCTGGCGCCTGCGCCCCCTCGGCGAAGCCCGTTCCTGATTCATCCGCCTCTCTGAAACACCTTTGACTTGTATCAAGGGCCAAACGCCCTGCGCCAAGTAGCTTCATCCTTCTTTTTTTCGCAATTTCTCAGTGGGGTAAGGCAAATGGCAGCAGTCATGCCGGCGCCGGCGTCGAGCCGGCTCCTGATGTCGGGCAACGAGGCCGTGGCGCGCGCGGTGTGGGAGGCGGGGACGAAGGTCTGCGCCGGCTATCCGGGCACGCCGGCCACCGAGATGCTGGAGCAGCTCTCGACCTATCCCGACATGTACACCGAGTGGTCGGTGAACGAGAAGGTGTCGCTGGAAGTGGCCATCGGCGCCTCGATGATGGGCTCGCGCGCCTTCAGCGCCATGAAGCACGTCGGCCTCAACGTCGCTTCCGACGCGCTCATGACCGTCACCCTGACAGGTGCCGAGGGTGGCCTCGTCATTGCCGTGGCCGACGACGTCGGCATGTCCTCCTCGCAGAACGAGCAGGACTCGCGCTTCTGGGGCCGCTTCGCCCACGTGCCCATGCTCGAGCCGGCCGACTCGCAGGAGGCCTACGACATGGCGCGCTACGCCTTCGAGCTCTCCGAGGAATACCAGGTGCCGGTGATTCTGCGCCTGACTTCGCGCATCTGCCACGTCAAGGGACTGGTGAAGGTCGGCAGCCGCGTCGAGCACAAGGCCAAGGGCTTCAGCAAGAACGCCGAGCGCTGGGTCATGGTGCCCGGCCATGCCAAGCGCCGCATCCCGCTGATGCTTGCCCGCGAACAGGAGCTGAAGCGCCTCTCCGACCAGACGCCGCTCAACGTGTTGGAGCCGGGCAGCGACCGCCGCGTCGCCTTCGTCACCAGCGGCCCGGCCTACATGCACGTGCGCGAGTCCTTCCCCGACGCGCCGGTGCTGAAACTCGGCCTCTCCTACCCCTGGCCGCTGGAGAAGGTGGCGAAACTCGCGGAAATGGCCGACACCGTGGTAGTGGTGGAGGAAGTCGAGCCGATTCTGGAGACCGAACTCAAGGCCGCCGGATTCAGCGTGCACGGCAAGGATTTCCTGCCGCGCATCGGCGAGCTCGCCCCCGAGGTACTCCAGCCTGCCGTCGAGCGCCTGCTGCGCAAGGAAGCCGCGCCCGCGCCGGCCGGCACTGCCGGAGTGCTGGCAAATGCGCCGCCGCTGTTCCCGCGCCCGCCCACCCTGTGCGCCTCCTGCCCGCACATGGGCATCTACTACACGCTGTCGCAGCTGAAGAACCTGACCATCTCGGGCGACATCGGCTGCTACACGCTGGGCGCCGGCCACCCGTGGAACTCGCTCGACTCGACCATCTGCATGGGCGCCTCGATGGGCGTGGCGCTGGGCATGGACAAGGGCCGCGGCGAGGCGGACAGGAACAAGCGCATCCTCGCCGTCATTGGCGACTCGACCTTCATGCACATGGGCATGCAGGGACTGCTCGACATCACCTACAACCGCGGCAACGTCACCGTGCTGCTGCTCGACAACGGCACGGTGGGCATGACCGGCGGCCAGAACACGCCGGCCAATGGCCGCGACATCCACGGCCAGCAGGCGCCGCGCGTCGATTTCCCGAAGCTGATCGAGGCGCTCGGCGTCAAGCCCGAGCGCATCAAGGTGGTTGACCCCTACGAGCTGCCGGTGCTGTTCAAGACGGTGCGCGACGAAACCAAGATCGACGACGTTTCGGTCATCATCGCCAACCGCCCCTGCGTGCTGACCGAGGACTTCAAGCCCTTCCGGCCCTACATGGTCGAGGAGGACAAGTGCACCGGCTGCGGCAACTGCGTCGAGGTCGGCTGCCCGGCCATCCACGTCACGCGACGCGAGAAGGCGGTGAAGCCTTCCGGCAAGGAAGTCGACCTTGCCTTCACCCGCATCGACAGCATCGCCTGCACCGGCTGCGGCCTGTGCGTGCAGCCCTGCGCGCCCGAGGCCATCGTGCATTTCGAGCCGGTGCGCCCGCTCATCAACATCCAGCCCGCCTGAGGACGCCATGCCGAACACGACGAACATTCTGGTTTGCGGCATCGGCGGCCAGGGCGTCATGACCGCCACCGAGATCCTCTCCGAGGCGGCCATCGCCGAGGGCCACGACGTGAAGAAGACCGAGGTTGCCGGCATGTCTCAACGCGGCGGCGTCGTCACCTCGCACCTGCGCTTCGGGCCGAAGGTGCTCTCGCCGCAGATCGCGCCGGGCACCGCCGACGTGCTGCTCGGCTTCGAGGCGGCCGAGGCGCTGCGCTGGGCGCACTATCTCAAGCCCGGCGCCCTGGCGCTGGTGAACGACGCGCGCCTGGTGCCGCCCATCGTCGAACTGGGCCTGTTCAAGTACCCGGACGACCCGATCGGCGAGATGCGCGCCCGCGGCGTGCGCACGGTTTCCTTCGACGCCGCCAGCATCGCCCGCGACCTCGGCGACCTGCGCCTCGGCAACACCGTCATGCTGGGAGCCATCGCCGACCAGCTGCCCTTCTCGGCCGAGGTGCTGCTCGACTGCATCGTCAAGCGCTTCGCGCGCAAGGGCGAGCAGGTGGTGGAAGCAAACCGCAAGGCCTTCGCCGCCGGCCGCGCCGCCGCCGCGCAGGCCACCGCCCCGGCCACGGCTTAAGGTCAACCGCATTTAGCACAGAGGACACAGAGGACACAGAGACACAGAGACACAGAGGGGAAACAACTGTTTTTCTCTGTGCCCTCCGTGCCTCTGTGCTCTCTGTGTTGAAAGCGGTTTTCAGCGGTAAAATACGCGTGCTTGCGGAGCCCCTCGGCTCCGCGCTCATTTTCGCCTCACCATGACCGCAAAGATCCTCGACGGCAACGCCCTCTCCGCCAAACTCCGCGAATCCCTCCGCCACCGCGCGGCCGAGCTGGCCGCCCAGGGGTTCAAGCCCGGACTGGCGGTGATCCTGGTCGGCGAGAACCCGGCTTCCCAGGTGTACGTCCGCAACAAGATCAAGGCCTGCGAGGCGGTCGGCGTGCACTCCGAGAAATACGAGTTCCCCGCCGACACGCCGCCGGAAAAGGTGCTGAAGAAGATCGCCGCGCTGAATGCCGACCCGAAGATCCACGGCATCCTGGTGCAGTTGCCCCTGCCGCCGCAGTTCGACGAGGACGAAGTGCTCGAGGCCGTATCCGCCGAGAAGGACGTCGACGGCTTCCATGCCGAGAACGTCGGCCTGCTGGCGCAGGGCAACCCGCGCTTCATCTCGTGCACGCCCTACGGCGTCATGGAAATGCTGAGTTCGGAAGGCATCTCGCTCCGCGGCAAGGAGGCGGTGGTGGTCGGCCGCAGCAATATCGTCGGCAAGCCGATGACCCTGCTGCTCATCGGCGCCAGCGCCACCGTCACGGTCTGCCACTCGCAGACGAAGGACCTCGCCTTCCACACCCGCCGCGCCGACGTGCTCGTCGCCGCGGTGGGCAAGGCGAAGATGATCACCGGCGACATGGTCAAGCCGGGCGCGGTGGTCATCGACGTCGGCATCAACCGTTTGCCGGACGGTAAATTGTGCGGCGACGTGGATTTCGAAACGGCGAAGGAAGTCGCTTCGCTCATCACCCCGGTGCCGGGCGGCGTGGGTCCGATGACCATCACCATGCTGCTCGCCAACACCATCGAGAGCGCGGACCGCGCTGCTGGAAAATAGGAAAGGAAAGACAATGACCAAGCATCCCCTCGTCGGCATCGTCATGGGCTCGGATTCCGACTGGCCCGTCATGAAGGCCTGCGCCGAGACGCTGAAGAGCTTCGGCGTGCCATACGAAGCGAAAGTCCTCTCGGCGCACCGCACGCCGGATGCGGCGCTCGACTACGCCAGCATGGCGGCCGGGCGCGGCATCAAGGTGCTGATCGGCGCGGCGGGCGGCGCGGCGCACCTCGCCGGCGTGCTGGCGGCGAAGACCGAACTGCCGGTGCTCGCCGTGCCGATGCCCTCCAAGCACCTGCAGGGGCTGGATTCGCTGCTCTCCATGGTGCAGATGCCCGGCGGCATTCCCGTCGCCACCTTCGCCATCGGCGAGGCCGGCGCCACCAACGCGGCCCTGTTCGCCGTCGCCATGATGGCGCTCTCCGACGCCGAGCTGGCGAAGAAGCTGTCCGATTTCCGCGTGCGTCAGACCGAGAAGGTGCTGGCGAAGAACCTGCCGGAAGTCTGATTCCGCCATCAGGCGCCGTGCTGCGCAGACTGACTTTTGCCGGCGCCCCCGATGACACCTGATATCGAACGCGCCGTCGCGCTGCTCAGGCGCGGCGAGTTGGTCGCCTTCCCCACCGAAACCGTCTACGGCCTCGGCGCAGACGCCGCCAATGCGTCCGCCGTGGCGAAGATCTTCGCCGCCAAGGGCCGCCCGGCCGACCACCCACTCATCGTGCACCTGCCCTCGGCGGCGCACCTCTCGCGCTGGGCGCGCGAAACTCCCGCCGAGACGGAAGCGCTCGCCGCCGCCTTCTGGCCCGGCCCGCTGACCCTGATCCTGAAGCGCCGCCCCGAGGTGTCCGATGCCGTCACCGGCGGCCAGGACACCGTCGGCCTGCGCGTGCCGGGCCACCCGCTGGCGCTGGAACTCCTGCAAGCCTTCGACGGCGGCATTGCCGCGCCCTCGGCCAACCGCTTCGGCCGCATCAGCCCGACCACCGCCGATCACGTGCGCGAGGAGTTCGGCGGCCGCGTGCCGCTGGTGCTCGACGGCGGTGCCTGCCCGGTCGGCATCGAGTCGACCATCCTCGACCTCTCGCGCGGCACGCCGGTGCTGCTGCGCCCCGGTTCGATCGGCCCGGCCGATCTCGCGCGCGTGCTCGGCCGCGTGCCGGAGACGGCGCCGCAGGCCGACGCGCCGCGCGTGTCGGGTTCGTTGGAAGCCCACTACGCGCCGCGCACGCCGCTCGCGCTGGTGTCCTCCGACGGCCTGCTCTTCGCCCTGAGGAATGCCCTGGTGGCGGGCGAGCGGGTGGCGGTGCTGGCGCCGACCGCCCAGGCCATCACGCACGACCTCGTCACCTGGAAGCAGGTGCCGGCCGAACCGGCCGGCTTCGCCCACGATCTGTACGCCAGCCTGCGCGCGCTGGATGCCCTCGGCTGCGCCCGCATCCTCGTCCAGCAGCCCCCCGCCGGCGAGGCCTGGCTGGCCGTCAACGACCGCCTGCGCCGCGCCGCGGCCGGCGCCGGCGAGGACGACGAGACCTGAGGTTTCCTCCCTCTCCCCTCGGGGAGAGGGCCGCCCTCCATTCCCCCTCGCCCCGCTTGCGGGGAGAGGGTCGGGGAGAGGGGAAATCTGGCAGCCTCTCCTCAAAACCGGCTATAATCCGCCCCTCTTTCGGGCCGGTAGCTCAGCTGGGAGAGCGTCGCGTTCGCAATGCGAAGGTCGGGAGTTCGATCCTCCTCCGGTCCACCAGAATACCAAAGCCAGCTTCACGCTGGCTTTTTCACGTCCACCGCCGACCTGCGCGGACTGACTATTCCTACTGGTTTTCTTCCGGCAGCAGCGCCACGAGCATGGCGACCATGTCCGGATCGAGGTCGAAGCCGGGTTCCTGGTCGGGGTTGATGGAGATCGACAGGCCGGCGCCCATGCGCCGCAGGATCCAGGACAGCTCGACCAGCATGCCGCCGCCGTAGTCGGGGAAGTGGGCGAGGAAATCCCGCGCGCGGGAGGGATCGGAGAACAACACCAGCACGCGTTCGCCTTCCTCGACGCTGACCACCAGCGGGTCGGCCAGCGTCGAGGACTGGAAGCCGGCGATCTGCCGCTTGTCGTCCCTGACGGGCAGGAACACATGCTCGTCGATGAGGCGGCGCGCGAACTGTTCCGCCTCGAGGGCGCCGGCGTGGAATTCCAGCAGCAGCGCCTCGAGGGCGTTGCGCGCGCCGTCCTGTGCAGACTGACTTTTCACGGCGTCAGGGCGAAATCGTCGGCGAGCGGCCTTGCCGGCATGTGGTAGGCGACCGGCCCGTCGGGCAGGCCGTCGACGAACTGGCGCACGAAGGGGTCGGTCGAGCTGCGGATCTCGTCGGGCGTGCCCTGCGCGACGATCCTCCCGTCCGAGATGAAGCAGGCGTAGTCGACCACCTTGAGCGACTCGGCGACGTCGTAGGTGACGACGATGGAGGTGACGCCGAGCGCGTCGTTGAGGCCGCGGATCAGGTTGCCGATCTGGGTGAGCGAGATCGGGTCGAGGCCTGAGAAGGGCTCGTCGTACATGATCAGCAGCGGGTCCATGGCGATGGCGCGCGAGAGGGCGACGCGTCGCGCCATGCCGCCGGAGAGTTCGCTCGGCATGAGCGGATGGGCGCCGCGCAGGCCGACCGAGTGCAGCTTCATCAGCACCATGTCGTGGATCAGTTCGTCGGGCAGGTCGGTGCGCTCGCGCATCGGGAAGGCGATGTTCTCGAAGGTCGACAGGTCGGTAAACAGCCCGCCCTGCTGGAACATCATGCCCATCTTGCGCCGCATCTCGTAGAGGGCGTCGGTGTTCAGCTCGTGGATCACTTGGCCGTCCACCCTGACGTGGCCGGCCGCCGGGCGCAACTGGCCGCCGATGAGGCGCAGCAGCGTGGTCTTGCCGCAGCCGCTGGCGCCGAGGATGGCGACGACCTTGCCGCGCGGCACGGCGAGGTCGAGGCCCTTGAGCACTTCGAGGCTGCCATGGGAGAACTGCAGGCCGGAGATTTCGATCAGGGTGTCGGTCTGGGCGGTCATTTCATTTCCTCTTCAACGAACGTACCCCAGCTTGCGCAGGGCGTCAAACACCTTGCCGGCCAGGACGCGCTGCCCCTCGGCGTTGGGGTGCAGCGGGTCGAGCTTCAGTGCCGGATCGGAGAGGACGTCGGGCACGGCGTCGGCGATCAGCGGCACCTGCCGTTCCCTGGCCACCTCGGCGTAGAAAGGCGGGGCGGATAGATTCTGGAACACGGCGCCGGCCACGCTCGGCTTCGGCGTGGCGAGCAGCACGGGCGGCGCGTGGCGGTCCTTGGCCAGTTCGAGGATGCGGAAGAGGTCCTGGCGCGTCTGCGCCTCGGGCAGCTTGCGCAGCATGTCGTTGCCGCCCAGCGTCACCAGCGTCAGCCGCGGCGCGTGCTCGTCGAGCAGCGCCGGCAGGCGCGCCAGCGCGTCGCCGGCCGTGTTGCCGCTGACGCCGCCGTTCACGATCTTCCATCCCGTTCTATCGGCCAGGTGCGCCGGCCAGGCCTGTTCCGGCGTCAGGCTGTAGCCGGCGGTGATGCTGTCGCCCAGCGCCAGCACCACGGTGCCGGGCGGCAGCGGTTCGGCCTTCCGGGTGGAACAGCCGGCGCCGACGACGACGAGGAGGGCCAGCAGCAGCCAGCGCAGCAGGCTCATGCCGAGCGCGCCTTGCGTTTCGCCGCGGCGGCCAAGGCTTGCGCCAGGTAGCGGCCGGTGTGGCTGCCCGCCTGCTGGGCGATCGGCTCGGGCGGGCCCTCGGCGACGATGCGGCCGCCGTTCTCGCCGCCCTCGGGGCCGAGGTCGACGATCCAGTCGGCGGTCTTGATGACGTCGAGGTTGTGCTCGATGACGACGATGGTGTTGCCGTGGTCGCGCAGGCGCTCGAGCACCTTGAGCAGCATCTCGATGTCCTGGAAGTGCAGGCCCGTGGTCGGCTCGTCGAGGATGTAGAGCGTGCGGCCGGTGTCGCGCTTGGACAGCTCGAGCGCGAGTTTCACGCGCTGCGCCTCGCCGCCGGAGAGCGTGACGGCCGACTGGCCGAGTTCGATGTAGCCGAGGCCGACGTCCATCAGCGTGTCGAGCTTGCGCGCCACCACCGGCACCGATTCGAAGAAGGCGTGCGCCTGTTCCACCGTCATGCGCAGCACGTCGTGGATGGTCTTGCCCTTGTAGCGGATCTCCAGCGTCTCGCGGTTGTAGCGCTTGCCGTGGCAGACGTCGCAGGGCACGTAGAGGTCGGGCAGGAAGTGCATCTCGACCTTGATCAGGCCGTCGCCCTGGCAGGCCTCGCAGCGGCCGCCCTTGACGTTGAAGGAAAAGCGGCCCGGGCCGTAGCCGCGGCTGCGCGCTTCCGGCACGCCGGCGAAGAGCTCGCGTATCGGCGTCAGGAGGCCGGTGTAGGTGGCCGGGTTTGAGCGCGGCGTGCGGCCGATCGGCGACTGGTCGACGCTGATCACCTTGTCGAAGAACTCGAGGCCCTCGATCGCCTCGTGCGGCGCCGGCTCGGCGCTCGAGCCGTAGAGATGGCGCGCGGCGGCGGCATACAGCGTGTCGTTGATGAGGGTCGACTTGCCCGAGCCGGAGACGCCGGTGATGCAGGTGAGGAGTCCGACCGGGAGACCGAGCGAGACGCGCTTCAGGTTGTTGCCGCGCGCGTCGAGAATGCGCAATTGGCGCGCCGCGTCGGGCGCGCGGCGCCGCTTCGGCAGGGCGATGGCGCGCCGGCCCGAGAGGTAGGCGCCGGTGAGCGAGTCGGGGTGGGCGGCGATCGCGGCCGGCGTGCCCTCGGCGACGATGCGCCCGCCATGCTCGCCGGCGCCGGGGCCCATGTCGACGACGTGGTCGGCGGCGTGGATGGCCTCCTCGTCGTGCTCGACGACGATGACGGTGTTGCCGAGGTCGCGCAGCTCGGCCAGCGTGGACAGCAGGCGCGCGTTGTCGCGCTGGTGCAGCCCGATGCTGGGCTCGTCGAGCACGTACATGACGCCGGTGAGGCCGGAGCCGATCTGGCTGGCCAGCCGGATGCGCTGCGCCTCGCCGCCGGAGAGCGTGTCGGCGGCGCGGTCGAGCGAGAGGTAGTCGAGCCCGACGTTGATGAGGAAGGTCAGCCGCGCCGTGATCTCGCGCACGATCTTCTCCGCCACCTGGGCGCGCTGGCCCTCGAGGGCGAGCAGGTTGAAGAAGTCGCGCGCGGCGACCAGCGGCAGGGCATTCACCTCGGGCAGATTGCGGCCGCCGATGAGGACGTGGCGCGCCTCGCGCCGCAGGCGCGTGCCCGCGCACTCCGGGCAGGGGCGCGTGTTGAGGTATTTCGCCAGCTCCTCGCGCACGGCGACGGAGTCGGTCTCCCTGTAGCGGCGCTCGAGGTTGTGCACGATGCCCTCGAAGGCGTGTTCCCGCGTGCTCGCCCGGCCGCTCTCGGAGAGGTAGCGGAAGGCGATCTTCTCGCGGCCGGAGCCGTAGAGCACGACCTGGCGGTGCTCCTCGTCCAGGGCCTCGAAGGGCCGCTCGATGTCGAAGCCGTAGTGGGCGGCGAGGCTGGCGAGCAGCTGGTAGTAGAACTGGTTGCGCCGGTCCCAGCCGCGGATGGCGCCGGAGGCGAGCGACAGGTGCGGGTAGGCGACGACGCGCGCCGGATCGAAGAAGCTGATCTGGCCGAGGCCGTCGCACTTCGGGCAGGCGCCCATCGGGTTGTTGAAGGAGAACAGGCGCGGCTCCAGCTCCGGCAGGGCATGGCTGCACACCGGGCAGGCGAAGCGCGCCGAGAAGAGGTGCTCGCGGCCGGAATCCATCTCCACCGCCACGGCGCGGCCGTCTGCGTGGGTGAGCGCCGTCTCGAAGGACTCGGCCAGGCGCTGGCGCGCCTCCGCGCGCAACTTGAGGCGGTCCACCACCACGTCGATGTCGTGCTTGCTGTTTTTCGCCAGCTTCGGCAGGGCGTCGATGTCGTGCACCTTGCCGTCGACGCGCAGGCGCACGAAGCCCTGCGCGCGCAGTTCGGTGAAGAGATCGCTCTGCTCGCCCTTGCGGCCGGCCACGACCGGCGCAAGGATCATCAGCTTCGTGTCTTCCGCCAGGGCCAGCACGTGGTCGACCATCTGCGAGACGGATTGCGCGGCGAGCGGCTGGCCGTGCTCGGGGCAGTGCGGCGTGCCGGCGCGCGCATAGAGCAGGCGCAGGTAGTCGTGGATCTCGGTGACCGTGCCGACGGTCGAGCGCGGGTTGTGGCTGGTGGCCTTCTGCTCGATGGCGATGGCCGGCGAGAGGCCCTCGATGAGGTCGACGTCCGGCTTCTCCATCAGTTGCAGGAACTGCCGCGCGTAGGCCGAGAGCGACTCGACGTAGCGGCGCTGGCCCTCGGCGTAGAGCGTGTCGAAGGCGAGCGAGGACTTGCCGGAGCCGGACAGGCCGGTGATCACCGTCAGCTTGTTCCTCGGCAGATCGAGGCTGAGGTTCTTCAGGTTGTGCGTCCGCGCGCCGCGGATGCGGATCTCGTCCATGGGACGGCAGGGCGAAAAGGGCAATCTGCTAATATACGCAATTCCCGCGCCTCAAGCCAAGCTCGTTCGATGTCCATCGCAAACCCAGACCGCATGACCCGGCAGGAGCTTCGCGCCGGTCTGTCGCTGGCGTCGATTTTCGCCCTGCGCATGCTCGGGCTGTTCCTCATCCTGCCGGTGTTCGCCGTCGCCGCGGCGCGGATGCCGGGCGGGGACAACCTGACCCTCGTCGGCATCGCCCTCGGCGTCTACGGCCTGACCCAGGCCGCGCTGCAGATCCCGTTCGGCATGGCCTCGGACCGCTACGGGCGCAAGCGCGTCATCGTCTTCGGGCTGCTGATTTTCGCCACGGGCAGCTTCGTCGCCGCCGTCGCGCCGGACATCTGGTGGACCATCGCCGGCCGCGCCCTGCAGGGCGCCGGCGCCATCTCGGCGGCGGTCACGGCGCTCGCCGCGGACCTCACGCGGGAGCAGCACCGCACCAAGGTGATGGCGCTGATCGGCTCCTCGATCGGGCTGATGTTCGCGCTGTCCCTGGTGGCGGCGCCGGCGCTGGACGCGCTCGTCGGCCTGGCCGGCATCTTCGTCCTTACCGGCCTGCTGGCGCTGGCGGCGATCTGGCTGGTGGCGAAGGTGGTGCCCGATCCGCCCGCGGCCGAGCACCACGAGCATGACCCGGTCGGCTTCACGGACGTCCTGATGAATCCGCAGCTGGCACGCCTGAATTTCGGCATCTTCGCCCTGCATTTCATCCAGATGGCGATGTTCGTCGTCGTGCCGGGAGCGCTCATCGCCACGGGCGGCATCCCGGTGGCCGGGCACTGGAAAATCTATCTGCCGGTGGTGTTGGCGAGCTTCGTGCTGATGCTGCCGCCGATCTTCTACGCCGAGCGGCGCGCGCGCATCAAGCCGGTGTTCGTCGGCTCGGTGCTCGTGCTGGTGCTGGCCCAGGGCGGCTTCCTCTACGGCAGCGGCATGTTCAACGCCCTCGTCGCCAACCTCGTCGTCTTCTTCGTCGTCTTCAACATCCTCGAGGCGAGCCTGCCTTCGCTCGTCTCGCGCATCGCCCCGCCGCAGGCCAAGGGCACGGCGCTCGGCATCTACAACACGACCCAGGCCTTCGGGCTGTTTGCCGGCGGCGCCGTCGGCGGCTGGCTGGCGCAGTACTGGGGCGCGGCCGGCGTCTTCGGCGTCGGCATCGCATTGGCATTGCTGTGGCTGGCGATCGCGGTTACGATGCAGGCGCCGGCCGTGGTCGCGCTGCGCGAGTACCTCATCCAGCCGCAGGTCGATCTCGACAGGCTGCGCGCGGAGCTCGTTCTGCTGCCCGGCGTGCGCGAGGCGGTGGTGGAGCCGGAGAAGCGCATCGCCTACCTGAAGGTGAATCTGGAACGTTGGGACGAACGGCGCGTGCGCCGGTTAATCGGAGGAGAGATATAGATATGGCATCGGTCAACAAAGTGATCCTGGTCGGCAATCTGGGCGCGGACCCGGAGATGCGCTACCTGCCCAGCGGCGAGGCGGTGGCGAACCTGCGCCTGGCCACCACCGACACGTGGAAGGACAAGGACGGCAACAAGCAGGAATCCACCGAGTGGCACCGCGTCTCCTTCTTCGGCCGCCAGGCCGAGGTATGCGGCCAGTACCTGAAGAAGGGCAGCCAGGTGTACATCGAGGGATCGATCCGCACCCGCAAGTGGCAGGACAAGGACGGCCAGGACCGCTACTCGACAGAAATCCGCGGCGACCGCATGCAGATACTCGGCCGCCGCGAGGGCATGGGCGACGCGCCGCCGCGCGAGCGCGAGGCCGCGCCCGCACCCGCCGGCGGCGGCAAGAAGGCGCCGGCGACGGGCTTTGGCGACATGGACGACGACATCCCGTTCTAACGCGAACCCGGGGCGTCAGGTGTCGGAACGGCTGCGCAAGCTCAAGCTGAAGCCCCTGCGCGAATTCTCGCTGCGCGATCTGCTGGTGGTCGGCGTTCCGGCGCTGGCGATCCTCTTCGGCGGCTTCTGGCTGGCGGCGCAGGAGGTGCATCGGGAGCCGGGCATCTTCCAGCGCCCGGGCGAATCTCCCCGTGCCGGCGACGCTGATTTTCCGCTTGCGCCGCAGACCGAACGCTTCTACAAGTCGGGCAAGCCCTTCCTGCAGCGCTACGGCGAGCTGAAGTTTCTCGAAGCGCAGTTGGAAACGAACCCGGCGCTGCACAGCCGGGCGGAATGGCTGGAGAAGCTCGATCGCATCGACGAGGACGTGCAGCACATTCCGACGCCGCTGGCCTTCGCCGACATGCTGTACACCCTGCGCAGCCACGTCGGGCTGGTGCGCGCCACCATCCTGCGGCGCGCGCCCCTGACGGTGCCGGCGGAAACTAAAGCGACCTGATCTTCGCCAGCAGGGCGCTGGTCGAGCGGTCGTGGCGGAAGGGGATCGAATGCACGCTGCCGCCGCGCGCGCGCACCAGCTCGGCGCCGACGATGTTCTCCGGCGCCCAGTCGCCGCCCTTCGCCAGCACGTCCGGTTGCACGATCCGGATGAGATCGAGCGGCGTGTCCTCGTCGAACCAGGTCACCAGCGACACGCTTTCCAGCGCCGCCAGCACGGCCATGCGGTCTTCGAGGGCATTGACGGGCCGGTCGCCGCCCTTGCCGAGGCGCCTGACCGAGGCGTCGGTGTTCACGCCGACGACGAGGCAGGCGCCGAGCGCGCGCGCCTGCGCCAGGTAGGTGACATGGCCGCGGTGCAGGATGTCGAAGCAGCCGTTGGTGAACACGAGCGGGCGGGGCAGGGAGGCCAGGCGCGCCGCCAGCGCGGAGGGCGCGCAGAGCCTGGATTCGAAGCCGGGCGCCGCCGGGCTCACTTCGCCTCGGCCGGCTTGGGCGCGGTCGCTTCCGGCGGTCGGCTGTCGAGCTGCTGCGCCTCGCGGATCTGCACGTACTCGAAGACGCGCACCACCTTCTTCACGCCGGCGGTGGTGCGGGCGATCTCGGCGGCGTCGTCGGCCTCCTGGCGCGTCACCAGGCCGAGCAGGAACACCGTGCCGGCCTCCGTCACCACCTTGACGTGGTTGGCCTTGAACTTGTTGGCGTCGATGAAGCGCGCCTTCACCTTGGAGGTGATGAAGGTGTCGTTGCTGCGCGCCTGGTAGCCGCTGGCGGGACCCAGCGCCACCTCGTTGGTGACGCCCTTGACGTTGGCGATGCCGGCGACGGCCTTCTCCAGTTCGGACTTGATGCCCTCGTCGGGCACTTCGCCGGTGAGCAGCACCTTGAGGTTGTGGCTGGTGACATTGACGTGCACCTTGTCGCCGAATTTCTCGTTGATGCGGTTGAAGGCGCGAATCTCGATCGCCTCGTCGGCGAGGTAGGTCTCCGCATTGCGTCGGTCGACGATCATCAGCGCGCCGGCGCCGATGCCGGTGGCGACCGCCGGCACGCAGCCCTGCAGGGCGGGCAGCGCGAGGGCGAGCAGGGTGGCGGCAAGCAAGGTTCTCTTCATTCGTCCTCTCCTAGCAGCATGCAATCGATGCCGTCGCACAGGCAGTGCAGGGTCAGCAGGTGCACTTCCTGGATGCGCGACGTGCGGTCGGACGGCACGCAGATGTGCACGTCCGTGTCCTTCAGCAGCGGGGCCATGGCGCCGCCGCCCTTGCCGGTGAGCGCGACCACGCGCAGTTCCCGCTCGTGCGCGGCGCGGATGGCCTCGACCACGTTGGGCGAGTTGCCGCTGGTCGAGATCGCCAGCAATACGTCGGCCGGCTGGCCGAGCGCGCGCACCTGCTTGGCGAAGACCTGGTCGTAGGCGTAGTCGTTGGCGATGGACGTCAGCGTCGACGTGTCGGTGGTGAGCGCCACGGCGGCGAGCGGCGGGCGTTCCTTCTCGAAGCGGTTGAGCAGTTCGGCGGCGAAGTGCTGCGAATCGGCGGCCGAGCCGCCGTTGCCGCAGGCCATGATCTTGCCGCCGGCGAGCAGGGCGCCGGTCATCGCCTCGACCGCCTGGGCGATCGGAGCGGCGAGCGACTCCATGGCGGCCAGCTTGGTCTGGGCGCTGTCCTCGAACTGGCGGGAAATGCGGGCGAGAAGGTTCATAGGGTTGCGCGTCTGATTCTAGCATGGAGGACAAGGTTCCCCGCTGTCGCTACAACACGACATACACCTCGATCCGGATGCGCTGCCAGGGGTCGCGATGACGGTTCAACTGCGCGATGCGCGCCTCCACCTTGCCGCCTCGATCCATCTCGGCGGCGACGGCGCGGTTCTCCTTGCGCGGGAGGTAACCCAGACTGCGCCCGCGCCACTCGATGCGCACGGCGTGGGTGTCATGCCGGTTGTCCGGTTCGCGCACCAGCGCCAGCGCATCGCCCACCTTCATCTCGTCCCACAATTCGCGGCCGGCATAGAACTGGAAGCCGGCCAGGGGCGAGCTTTGCACCATCACCTTGACCGATTCGGCGCGGGCGGGGACCGCCAGGCACAGCGTCAGGGCGAGAAGCAGGCTAGCTCGTTTCGAAGGCATTGCGGATCCAGTCGATGTTCTCGCCGTCCAAGAGCACGGCGTCGAAGCGGCAGGCGGGCATCGCCTTGCCGGCAAGATAGTGGCGCGCGGCGAGCGCGATGCGGCGCTGCTTGGCCGGCGTGATGCTGTCCGCGGCGCCGCCGAAGCCGCGGTTCGTGCGCAGGCGCACCTCGACGAAGACCAGCGTCGCGCCGTCGCGGCAGACGAGGTCGATCTCGCCGCCGCGGCAGCGGTAATTGCGCGCCAGAATCCTCAGGCCGTGCCGGACGAGAAAGTCGGCGGCCTGCGCTTCCGCCGCATCGCCGCGCCTGTTCATGGCTTGCGCGCGGACGCATGCCGCCCGACAATGCCGGCAGTCGAATCGAACAGGGCGGCGCGATGAGGCATCGGGATACGGGAGCCGGGCTCAAGACAGCGGCATTATATGTGGTGGCCACGCCGCTGGGGAACCTCGGCGACATCGGCGCGCGCGCGCTCGAGGTGCTGCGCGGCGCCGACGCCGTCGCCTGCGAGGACACGCGCCACACGCGCCGGCTGCTCGACCACTTCGGCATCCGCGCCGAGACCTTCTCCCTGCACGAGCACAACGAGGCCGCCGCCGCCGAGCGCCTGATCCGCCTGCTGCGCGAGGGGCGCAGCGTGGCGCTGGTGTCGGACGCCGGCACGCCGGCGGTGTCCGACCCCGGCGCGCGCGCCGTGGCGGCAGTGCGCGCGGCCGGCTTCGCGGTGATCCCGGTGCCGGGGCCGAACGCCGCCGTCGCCGCGCTCTCCGCCTCCGGCCTGACCGATCCGCACTTCCTCTTCTACGGCTTCCTGCCGGCGAAGCAGGCGGCGCGGCGCACGGCCCTCGCCGCGCTGAAGGGCCTGCCCTGCGCGCTGGTCTTCCACGAGGCGCCGCACCGCATCGAGGAGACCGTCGCCGACCTCGCCGCGGTGCTGGAGCCGGGCCGCACGCTGGTCATCGCGCGCGAGCTGACCAAGCTGTTCGAGTCCATCGTCAGCCTGCCGCTGGAGGACGCTACCGCCTGGCTGGCGGCGGACGAGGACCGCCGCCGCGGCGAATTCGTCCTCGCCGTCTCTTCGCCGCCGCCCGACGAGGGCGTGCCGGCCGGGGCCGAGCGCGTGCTCGACGCGTTGCTCGCCGAACTGCCGCTCAAGCAGGCGGTGAAGCTCGCCGCCGAGATCAGCGGCGCCTCGAAGAACGCCCTCTACGAGCGGGCGCTCGAGAAGAAGGGCCGCGTATAATTCGCGCATGCAGACGCTCACCCTGACCCGTCCCGACGACTGGCACCTCCATCTGCGCGACGGCGCCGCGCTGGCGACCGTGGTGCCGCACACGGCGCGGCAGTTCGCCCGCGCCATCGTCATGCCGAACCTCAAGCCGCCGGTGACCACCGTGGCGCAGGCGGCCGCCTACCGCGAGCGCATCCTCGGCGCCGTGCCGCAGGGACTGACTTTTGCCCCGCTGATGACGCTATACCTGACGGACAACACGCCGGCGGCGGAGATCGACCGGGCGAAGGCCTCCGGCATCGTGCACGCCGTGAAGTACTACCCGGCGGGCGCCACCACCCATTCCGATGCCGGCGTCACCGCCGTCGAGAACTGCTTCGCCACCCTGGCGCGCATGGAGGAAACCGGCCTGCCGCTGCTGGTGCACGGCGAGGTGACCGACGCCGAGGTGGATATCTTCGACCGCGAGCGCGTCTTCATCGAGCGCGTGCTGGCGCCGCTGCTGCAGCGCTTCCCGCGCCTGCGCCTGGTGCTGGAGCACATCACCACCCTCGAGGGCGTGCAGTTCGTCGAGGCCATGGGGCCGAACGTCGGTGGCACGCTCACGGCGCACCACCTGCTGTTGAACCGCAACGCGCTGCTCGCCGGCGGCGTGCGCCCGCACCATTACTGCCTGCCGGTGCTCAAGCGCGAGACGCACCGCCGCGCGCTGGTGAAGGCCGCCGTTTCCGGCAATCCGAAATTCTTTCTCGGCACCGATTCGGCGCCGCACGCGCGCGGCACGAAAGAGACGGCCTGCGGCTGCGCCGGCTGCTACACCGCGCTCGCCGCACTGGAACTCTATGCCGAGGCCTTCGAGGCCGCCGGCGCGCTCGACCGGCTGGAAGCCTTCGCCAGCTTCCACGGCGCCGACTTCTACGGCCTGCCGCGCAACACGTCGACCGTCACGCTGGAACGGACGGCGTGGCGCGTGCCGGAGACCCTGCCTTTCGGCGACGACGTGCTGGTGCCCCTGCGCGCCGGCGAGAGCATGACCTGGAGACTGAAGGCATGAGAGCTTACTATCTGCTGCCGGCGGCGCTGCTGCTCGGCGGCTGCTTCGACGACACCGCATCCCTGCGCCTCGGCGGCAACGACCATGCCTTGACCCTGCAGGCGCGCCAGCCGTATTTCTGGAGCCAGACGGTCGAGTTGGAAGCCGTCATGTCGCGCCAGCCGGACTGCCATCGCCGCAGCCGGCTCGATGCGGTCACGCTGAACGAGGTGAGTGTCGATGTCTATCGCCCCGAGGCGGGCGAGCACGCCGAGCCGATCCTGCTTCTCAAGCAGGGCGCGAATTTCTATGCCGTCAGCACGGCGAACTGCGAACTGCAGAAGTTCAAGGCGGCGCCGGCCAAGCCCGGCACGCGCCTCGGCACGTTCCGGCGCGAGGGCGAGAAAAAGCTGAAGTACGCCCCTGCGCCGGCTACCCCGGCACCCGCCCAGCCGCAGTAAGCCTCTCCTCCCGGTCGGATCGCAGCGCGGCGCGCCGCCCGCGTGCCATGTCGATGCCGGAGAGCAGGATCAGGCCGACGACGAAATAGGCGCCGGTGAAGAGGATCGCCGTGCGATGGTCGCCGCCGGAGAGCCAGTTGGCCAGGCCGTAGGTGAGGGGGCCGAAGATCGAGGCGAGCTTGACGGCGAAGCCCCACAGGCCGAAGAACTCCGCCAGCCGCGAAGGCGGCGCGAGAAAACCCACCATGGCGCGCCCGGCCGACTGCGAGGCGCCCATGCACAGACCGGCGATGTTGGCCGCCACCCAGAACAGCGTCGCCCCCTCGGCCAGCCAGGCCAGCACGATCATGACGATCCAGCCGCATAGGGTGAGCGCGATGGCGCGCACGTGGCCGATGCGGTCCTGCAGATAGCCGAAGCAGAAGGCGCCGACCGCCGCGGTGAGGTTGACCACCAGGATCAGCACCAGCGTCTGCTCCGTCGTGAAGCGCATCGCCTCCTGCGCGTAGATGGCGGCCAGGGCGATGACGGCCTGGATGCCGGCCTGGTAGAACAGCATGCAGATCAGGAATCGCGACAGGTCGCGGAAGCGCCGCGCATGGCGCAGCGTGCCGGCGAGGCGCGACCAGGCGGTGTGCGCGATGCCGCCCGCCGGCGCCTGCGGCACGGCGCGCTCGCGCAGGAAGAGAAAGGTCGGCAGGCTGGCCAGGGCGAAGAGGGCGGCGGTGATGAGCATGGTCTCCGGCACGGCTTCCGCCGTGCCACGCCCGGCGGCCTTGGCCTGCGAGAGCCAGGCGAGGCACAAGCCGAGCGAGAGCAGGCCGCCGAGGTAACCGAGGCTCCAGCCCCAGCCCGAGACGCGGCCCATGGCGCGGCTCTTCGCCAGCTCGGGCAGGAAGGCGGCGATGAGGTTCTCCCCCGTGCCGAAGAAGTAATTCGACAGGATGACGAACGCCACGGCGACGACGAGCGTGCCGGGACCGGTGAAGTGGAGCGCGGCGGTGAACAGCACGCAGCCGACGGTGGTGATGGCGAGCAGGCGCTTCTTGGCGGCGCGCGCATCGGCCCAGGCGCCGATCAGCGGCGCGGTGAGCACGATCAGTGCGTAGGAGACGGCCAGCGTCGCCGTCCACGCCAGCGTCGCCCAGGGCGCGCGTTCCGCCACGACGGCGACGAAGTAGGCGCTGAAGACGGCGGTGATCACCACCGTGGTGTAGCCGGAGTTGGCGAAGTCGTACATGGCCCAGGCCCAGGCCTCGCGCCGGGTCACGTCCTGGGTCAGGGTGCGGGAGGATTTCGTCTCGGCCATAATGGCGTGGATTATGGCCCAGATTGAGGATCTTTGTTCACTTGCGCGGCAACCGCTGTTCGAGCCGATCGCGGAATGGTTGGGCCGCTTCGGCGGCGCTTCGCTGCCCGCACTGGCCGCGCTCAACGCTTTGATCGAAGGCTGTGCCGTGCCGCCACGGGCCGCCGGCGGCACGCCGATCCGCTTCGTGCCGCCGGGCGGCTTCGACGGCGGCTACGAGGAGCGCGTCTTCGCGCGGAGCGAGGTCGAGACTCGGCCGGACAACTGGCACGACTGCTTCAACGCGCTGGCCTGGCTCGCCTACCCGCGCACCAAGCGCGTGCTCAACGGCCGCCACCATGCGGCGCTCGTGGCGCAGCGCGCGGCGGGCCGGCGCGAGCGCGGCGCCGTGCGCGACGCTGTCACGCAGTTCGACGAGTGCGGCATCGTCGTCGCCGGCGCCGATCCGATTTTGCTCGATCTGTTGCGCGGCCACGCCTGGAAGGAACTGTTCTGGCAGCGCCGCGCGCAGGTGGCGCGCGACCTGCGCTTCTTCGTCTTCGGCCACGCCACCTGGGACCAGTTGCGCGCGCCCTTCTTCGGCCTGACGGCGAAGGCGGTGCTGCTCGAGGTGCCGGCGGACTGGCCGGCGCAGCCGCTCTCGCAACAGATCGCGGCGGTGGACGCACGCCTGGCGGAAATCTTCTCGCGCCACGAGGCCTATTCCCGGCCGCGCGACTTCCAGCCGCTGCCGCTGCTCGGCATTCCCGGCGTGGTGCCGCACAACGCTGAGCGCGATTACTACGACGACACACGCCAGTTCCGCCCGCCCAGAAAAAAAAGCCCCGCATGAGCGGGGCTTGAATGGAAGCGGAGGTTTGAGATGGCTACTGCTAAGAAGCCCAATCCGTTCCCCCTATATTTTCCGGCGAGCCGGGGGGCAGATCAAGCTCGAAGCGAAAATATTTTCCAAGCTATTGAAAAACAAGGATGTTGTTTCGATATAATGGGCTCGGAAGTCCGCCAGGCAGCCGCTGTGCGCTTCGCGCGCATGGAGGAAAGTCCGGGCCCCATAGAGCAGGATGCCGGCTAACGGCCGGACGCCGCGAGGCGATGGAAAGTGGCACAGAGAACAGACCGCCTAAGTCCGCAAGGGCCGGCAAGGGTGAAACGGCGAGGTAAGAGCTCACCGCAGACCGTGGCAACACGGCTGGCACGCTAAACCCCATCCGGGGCAAGGCCAAATAGGGAAGCCATGGCGCTGCTCGCGCCGCTTCCGGGTAGGCTGCTAGAGCGCCGCGGCAACGCGTCGCCCAGAGGAATGGCTGCCGGGCAGCTTCGGCTGCCTTACAGAACCCGGCTTACCGGCGGACTTCCAATCCCCCTCCGGGTGGCGAGCAGCCACTTATCTTCAGAGTCTACTTTCACTTCGTTTTCTATACACATTGTTTTTTAAGGATAATTTTTTCAAGATTTTCTCTCGGCACGCTCTCTTAAGTCTTTGTTGCGACTGGAAAAAATCGCAATTTCCAGCTTGACCCTGAAATAAAACTCCTCTAAAGTGGGAAATAGTGGAAAAAAGTGGGAAACCGATGATTTGAGTTTCCTGCGCAAGGAGGGGGGTTGGATGTTCCAGGGGGCTGCAGCGCTGTATCTCGACGCGAAAGGGCGCTTGGCGGTGCCGTCACGGCATCGCGAGCGACTTGCTTCCCTCGCCAATGGCACGCTGGTGCTCACGGCGCATCCCCATCGCTGTCTTCTGATCTATCCCCTGCCGGCCTGGGAGCCCATTCGCGACAAGGTGCTCCAGGCGCCCAGCCTCGAACAGCAATCCGCCCTGTTGAAGCGTCTGCTCATCGGCTTCGCGCGCGAGGAGGAAATGGATGGCGCCGGCCGCGTGCTCATCGCGCCCGAATTGCGCCAGTACGCCGGCCTGGAGAAGGAAGTCTGGCTGGTGGGGCAGGGCAATCATTTCGAACTCTGGTCGGAGGCCGGCTGGAAGCAGCAGCAGGAAGCGATCTTCGCGCTGGGCGACAAGCTGCTGCCGCCGGGACTGGAGACGCTCACGCTGTGAGTGAAGCAGTGCAGCACAGGACAGTGCTGCTGGAGGAGGCGGTCGACGCCCTGGCGCTGAAGCCGGGCGGGGTGTACGTGGATGCGACCTTCGGGCGCGGCGGACACAGCCGGCTGATCCTCGAGCGGCTGAACGAAACGGGGCGGCTGATCGCGCTGGACCGGGATCCGGCGGCGGTCGCGGCGGGCGGGAAGATCGCCGATGCGCGCCTGAAAGTGATCCATGCCGCCTTCGGCAGCCTGGAGGGGGTGCTGAAGGCGGAAGGCGTGGAGGGGGTGGATGGCGTGCTGCTCGATCTGGGCGTGTCGTCCCCGCAGCTGGAGGAGGCGGAGCGCGGCTTCAGCTTTCGCCTCGATGCGCCCCTCGACATGCGCATGGATACGAGCCGCGGGCAGACCGCCGCGGAATGGCTGGCGCAGGCAAGCCGGCGGGAACTGGCGGAGGTGATAAAAAATTATGGCGAAGAACGGTTTGCTGATGCGGTTGCAAAGGCGATTGTTGCTGCTCGGGCAGGGGGGGCTATCGCAACCACACGACAACTTGCCGAGATCGTGGCATCGGCCGTCCGCACGCGCGAGCAAGGCCAGCATCCGGCGACGCGCAGCTTTCAGGCTATACGGATTCACGTCAATCAGGAGCTTGCGCAATTGTCGCTAGTCCTGCCGCAAGCCGTGGCAGCGCTGCGCTGCGGCGGCCGCCTCGCCGTCATCAGCTTCCATTCCCTCGAGGACCGCATCGTCAAGCGCTTCCTGCGCGACGAGGCGCGCCCGCCGCAGCTCCCCGCACGGTTGCCGCTGCGCGCCGCCGAGCTGCCGCCGCCGCGCCTCCGGCTGGTCGGCAAGCCGACGACGCCCGGCGAGGCGGAGATCGCCGTCAACCCGCGCGCCCGCAGCGCCGTCCTGCGCGTGGCGGAAAGGACCGGCCCCGTCGTCGGGCCGCCCCGAGACGGGGCCAGCCATGTGCGGAGCGGGCGCAGCCCGCGATCCGCCGTCACCCCCTTCCCTGGGAAGGGGGAGGGGAGGAAGGTTTAACGTGCTCCGGCTGAACCTCGCCCTCATCGCGATCGTCCTGGTCAGCGCGCTGGGGGCGGTGGCCTCCCAGCACAAGGCACGCAAGCTGTTCACCGAGATGGAGCGCGAGCAGGAGCGCATGCGCAGCCTCGAGGTGGAGTGGGGCCAGCTGCAGCTCGAGCAGAGCACCTGGGCGACGCACAGCCGCGTCGAGAAGGTTGCGCGCGAACGCCTGCACATGAAGCCGCCGGCGGCGGGGCAGGTGCTGGCGGTGGAGGCGGTCAAGTGAAATTCGCCAACAGCCCGCTCCTCTCGCAGCTGCTGCCGGCCTGGCGTGCGCGCTTCGTCGCCGCTCTCATCCTGCTCGCCTTCGGCGTGCTGGCGGCGCGCTCGGTCTGGCTGCAGGTGGTGAAGAACGATTTCCTGCAGCAGAAGGGCGAGTCGCGCTACTCGCGCGTGATCGAGCTCTCCGCCACGCGCGGCCGCATCACCGACCGCGCCGGCGACATGCTGGCGGTGTCCACGCCGGTGAAGTCGATCTGGGCGATTCCGGAGGACGCGCGGCTGACCCCGGCGCAGGCGCGCGAACTGGCGGCGCTGCTCGAGATGGACGTGCGCGAGCTCAATCGCCGCCTCGCCGCCGAGAAGGATTTCGTCTTCATCAAGCGCCAGATCCCGCCCGACACCGCTTCGATGATCGCCGCGCTCAACCTGCCCGGCATCCACCAGCAGCGCGAGTACCGCCGCTATTACCCCGCCGGCGAGGTGACCGCGCACATGCTCGGCTTCACCGGCGTCGAGGACAAGGGGCAGGAGGGCATCGAGCTCGCCTTCGAGGAGCAGCTCGCCGGCAAGCCGGGCAGCCGCCGCGTCATCAAGGACCGCCTCGGCCGCATCGTCGAGGACGTCGAGAGCATCCGGCCGCCGCAGGAGGGCAGGGACATCACGCTGTCCCTCGATGCCAAGGTGCAGTACCTCGCCTATACGCATCTCAAGCAGGCGCTCGCCGATCACAAGGCCAAGGCCGGCGGCGTCGTCGTGCTCGATGCCAAGACGGGCGAGGTGCTGGCGCTGGCCAACCTGCCCACCTACAACCCGAACAACCGCCTCAAGCTGACCGGCGCGCAGCTGAGGAACCGGGCGCTGACCGACGTCTTCGAGCCAGGCTCGACCATGAAGCCGTTCACCGCCGCGCTGGCGCTGGAGAAGGGACGCTACCGTTTCGACTCGCAGATCCAGACGGCGCCGGGGCGGCTCACCATCGGCAACGCCACCATCTCCGATGCCCATCCGCACGGCATGCTCACCGTGGCGCAGGTGATCCAGAAATCCAGCAACGTCGGCGCGGCGAAGATCGCCGGCACGTTCGCACCCGAGGAGATGTGGCAGATGTTCGACGCGCTCGGCTTCGGCCAGCCGATGAAGCTCGGTTTCCCGGGCGAGGTCGGCGGCCGGCTGCGTCCGCACAAGACCTGGCGGCCGATCGAGCAGGCCACCATGGCTTACGGCCACGGCATCTCGGCGACGCTGATGCAGCTGGCCCGCGCTTACCTGGTATTTGCCCGCGACGGCGACATGATCCCGTTGACTCTGACCCGGCTGGATTCGGCGCCGGTCGCGGGCAAATCCATTTTTTCCGCGCAGACGGCGCGGGAGGTGAGAGTCATGCTGGAGATGGCCGTGCAGCCCGGCGGCACCGCGCCCAGGGCGCAGATTCCGGGCTATCGCGTCGCCGGCAAGACCGGCACGGCGCACAAGCTGGAGGGCGGCCAGTACGCCAATCGCTATGTCGCGGCCTTCGTCGGCCTCGCGCCCGTATCGGATCCGCGGCTGGTGGTGGCGGTGATGGTCGACGAGCCTTCCGCCGGCAAGTATTACGGCGGCGAGGTGGCGGCGCCGGTGTTCGCCCAGGTGATGGCGGGCAGCCTGCGCACGTTGGGCGTGGCGCCGGACGCGCCGCTCAAGCCCGTCCAGGTGGCGCGCGATGCCGCGCTGGTGCCGGAGAGTCTGTGAAGCGTGAACCGGGAGAAGCACAACGCGTGCTCGATGAACTGCAAAGGCAAGGCGTGACGGCGAAGAGCATGTGCGCGGACTCGCGCGCGGTGGCGCCGGGGGACGTGTTCGTCGCATTTCCCGGTGCGCACGCCGACGGCCGCCGCTTCATTGCCGACGCGGTGGCGCGCGGCGCCGCGGCGGTGCTGTGGGAGCGGCAGGGCATGAATGAAGCGCCCGCCCTTGCCGTGCCGAACGTTGGCGTCGATGACCTGCAGGCGCTGTCCGGCTGGCTGGCGCATCTTGTCCATGGCCGGCCGTCGGAAAAGTTGTGGACGGTGGGGGTCACCGGCACCAACGGCAAGACCTCGGTGAGCCAGTGGATCGCCCAGGCGCTCGAGCTGTTCGGTCGCCGCTGCGCGGTGGTCGGCACGCTCGGCTGCGGCTTCCCGGGCAGGCTGGAGGAAAGTCTCAACACGACGCCCGACGCGCTCACCCTGCACCGCCTTTTCGCCGGCTACCTGAAGCAGGGCGCAGAGGCGGCGGCGATGGAAATCTCCTCGATCGGCCTGCACCAGGGGCGGGTGAGCGGCGTGCATTTCGACGTCGCGGTGTTCACCAATCTCACGCGCGATCATCTCGAGTACCACGGCAGCATGGAAGCCTACGGCGCGGCCAAGGCGGTGCTGTTCCGCACGCCAGGCCTGAAGGCGGCGGTGGTGAATCTCGACGACGCGCTCGGGCGCGGGATCGCGCAGGAACTGGCCGGCAGCGGCGTCGCGGTGAGCGGCTACAGCCTGCGCCCGGACAGCGGCGCCGCGCTGATCGCCGAGCGCATCGAGGCGACCGCGCGCGGCGTGCGCTTCACTGCGGTCACGCCGCAGGGGTGCGCCGACATCGAGAGCGCCCTGCTCGGGCGCTTCAACGTCTCGAACCTGCTCGCCGTGCTCGGCGTGCTGCTGGCGTCACAGGCGCCGCTCGATCGAGCCGCCGCCGTGCTGCAGGGGCTGACTTTTGCGCCGGGCCGCATGCAGGCCGTCGGCGGGGAGGGCGCGCCGCTGGCGGTGATCGACTACGCCCACACGCCGGATGCGCTGGCGCAGGCGCTGGCCGCGCTGCGCGATACGGCGGCGGCGCGCGGCGGGCGGCTCGTCTGCGTCTTCGGCTGCGGCGGCAACCGCGACCCGGGCAAGCGCCCGCTCATGGGCGAGGCGGCGGCGCGCGGCGCCGACGCAGTCATTCTCACCAGCGACAACCCGCGCGACGAGGACCCGCGCGCCATCCTCGACGGCATCGCGCGCGGGGCGCCGCGGGCGCGCATCGTCGCGGACCGCGCCGAGGCGATCCGCACGGCGCTCGCCGAAGCGGGTGCGCGCGACGTCGTGCTCATCGCCGGCAAGGGCCACGAGACGTACCAGGAGATCGGCGGACGCCGCCGGCCGTTCTCCGACGTCGAGCAGGCGTCCGCCGCGCTGGCGGCGCGGGGAGGGCGCTCGGCATGATGAGCCTCATGGAAACCGCGCTCGCCACCGGCGGCACCGCGCTCAACGGCAACCCGCGCATCGAGGGCGTGTCGACCGACTCGCGCACCCTCGCCAGCGGCGAGCTGTTCATCGCCCTGCGCGGCGAGCGCTTCGACGGCCATGCCTTCGTCGAGGCGGCCGCCGAGCGCGGCGCCGCCGCCGTGATGGTCGACGCGGCCTGGGCCGAGGGCCGGCTGCCGGTCATGCCGACGCTGGTGGTGGCCGATACGCGCCTCGCCCTCGGCTATCTCGGCGCCTGGTGGCGCGCGCGTTTCGAGCTGCCGCTCATCGGCATCACCGGCAGCAACGGCAAGACGACGGTGAAGGAGATGACCGCCGCAATCCTCCGCGCGCAGGCGCTGCTCGACGGCTACGACCCGGCGCTCGCCGTGCTGGCGACGACAGGCAACCTGAACAACGACATCGGCCTGCCGCAGATGCTGCTCCGTTTGCACGGCACGCACCGCGCCGCCGTGATCGAGATGGGCATGAACCATCCAGGCGAGATCGCCTATCTGACGCGCCTGGCGCAGCCGACCGTGGCGCTGGTGAACAACGCCCAGCGCGCCCACCTGGCCGGCCTCGGCGGCGTCGCCGAAGTGGCGCGCGCCAAGGGCGAGATCTTCGACGGCCTGCGTGCCGGCGGCACGGCGGTGGTCAATGCCGACGACCCTTTCTGCGCGCTCTGGCGCGGCATGAACGCCGGACGCCGCACGCTGACCTTCGGCCTCGAACAGGCAGCCGACGTGCATGGGCGCGCCGAACTCGGCGCACACGGCAGACTTGGCAGCGTGATCGCGATCGGCACGCCGCAGGGCGCGCTGGAGGTGGCGCTGGCGGTGCCCGGCCTGCACAACGCGCGGAACGCCCTGGCCGCCACGGCGGCGGCGCTGGCGGCGGGCGCGACGCTCGACGCCGTGGCGCGGGGACTGACTTCCTTCGCCGGGGTCAAGGGCCGGCTGCAGGTGCGCCGAGCCGCCGGCGGCGCGCTGCTCATCGACGACAGCTACAACGCCAACCCCGACTCGGCGCGCGCGGCCATCGACGTGCTGGCCGCCACGCCGGGGAAAAAGATCCTCGTGCTGGGCGACATGGGCGAGATCGGCGGACAGGCCGGGCAGTTTCACGACGAGATCGGCGGCTATGCCAAGAGCCAGGGCGTCGACCTCCTCTTCGCGCTGGGCGAGCACAGCGAGCTGGCGGCGCGCAATTTCGGCGCCGGCGGGCGGCACTTCGGCGGCGTCGACGCGCTGGTGGCGGCGCTGCCGCCGGAACTGGGCGCCGACACGGTGGTGCTGGTGAAGGGGTCGCGCTTCATGCGCATGGAGCGCGTGGCCGATGCCGTCGCCGACGACGGGGCGGCCGGAAGCGGGGCGCATTGAGCGTGGGGAGCGCGGAAGACATGGGGGACATGACGGTGGAGAGACAAGCCAGCATTGATGCTGAGGCCCGGAGGGGGCTGCTTGGCGCGACCATGCTAAACACACCCCATGTCTTCCGCGGTCTCCATGCGCGCAGGAAGGAGGCCGACCGTGCTGCTTGAACTGGCGCAATGGCTGGCGAAGGACCTGCGCGTCTTCAACGTCTTCAACTACATCACGCTGCGCACCGTGCTGGCGGCGATGACGGCGCTGGTGATCTCCTTCCTCTTCGGCCCGGCGGTGATCCGCTGGCTGGCGGAGAAGAAGATCGGCCAGGCGGTGCGCGACGACGGTCCGCAGAGCCACCTCGCCAAGACCGGCACGCCGACCATGGGCGGCGCGCTGATCCTCATCGCCATCGGCGTCACCACGCTGCTCTGGGGCGACCTGTCCAACCGCTTCGTCTGGGTCGTGCTGATCGTGACGCTGGGTTTCGGCGCGGTGGGCTGGGTGGACGACTGGCGCAAGGTGGTGCATCGCAACCCGAAGGGCCTCTCGGCGAAGGCGAAGTTCTTCTGGCAGTCGCTGCTCGGCGCCGGCGCGGCAGTGTTTCTGGCGACGAGCGCGACGCTGCCGGCGCAGACCGAGCTGATCGTGCCCTTCTTCAAGACCGTCGCCTATCCGCTCGGCATCGTCGGCTTCGTCATCCTCAGCTACTTCGTCATCGTCGGCACCAGCAACGCGGTGAACCTCACCGACGGCCTCGACGGCCTGGCCATCATGCCGACGGTGATGGTGGCCGGCGCGCTGGCCATCTTCGCCTACGTCGCCGGCCACGTCGGCTTCTCGAAATACCTCGGCCTGCCCTACATCCCCGGCGCCGGCGAACTGGCGGTGTTCCTCGGCGCGCTGTGCGGCGCGGGGCTGGGCTTCCTCTGGTTCAACGCTTATCCGGCGGAAGTGTTCATGGGCGACGTCGGCGCGCTGGCGCTGGGCGCGGCGCTCGGCACGGTGGCGGTGATCGTGCGCCAGGAGATCGTGCTCTTCATCATGGGCGGCGTCTTCGTCGTCGAGACGCTCTCGGTGATGATCCAGGTCGCCTACTTCAAGGCCAGCGGCGGCAAGCGCATCTTCCTCATGGCGCCGCTGCACCACCATTACGAGCTGAAGGGCTGGAAGGAAACGCAGGTCGTGGTGCGATTCTGGATCATCACGATCATGCTCGTGCTGTTCGGATTGTCGACCCTGAAACTGAGATGAGCTGGCAAGGCAAAACGGTTCTGGTGCTGGGGCTCGGCGAGTCGGGCCTGGCCATGGCGCAATGGCTCGCCCGCCAGGGCGCCCGCGTGCGCGTGGCCGATTCGCGCAGCGAGCCGCCCTTCGCCGCCGAGCTCAAGCGCAGCGCGCCGGGCGCCGTACTGCTGGCCGGCTCCTTCAACGACGATCTGATCGACGGCGCCGAGCTGATCGGGCTCTCGCCCGGGCTCTCGCTCAACGAGCCGGTGGTGGCGGAGGCGGCCCGGCGCGGCATTCCCGTCGTCGGCGAGATCGAGCTCTTCGCTGGCGCGCTGCGCGGCCTGGGCGTGCGCGAGGCCTGCAAGGTGATCGCCATCACCGGCACCAACGGCAAGACCACCGTCACGGCGCTCACCGGCGCCCTCTGCCGCGCCGCGGGCAAGGTGACGGCCGTGGCCGGCAACATCAGCCCGGCGGCGCTCTCCGCCCTGATGACCTGCCTCGACGCCGGCAGGCTGCCCGAGGTGTGGGTGCTGGAACTGTCCAGCTTCCAGCTCGAGACGACGGTGAGCCTGGCGGCGGATGCCGCCACCGTGCTCAACGTCAGCGACGACCACATGGACCGCTATGCCGGCCTCGACGACTACGCCGTCGCCAAGGCGCGCGTTTTCGAAGGCGGCGGCGCGCAGGTGCTCAACCGCCAGGACGCGCGCGTCATGGCCATGGCGAACGCCGTGTCACGCAGGCTGACTTTCGGCCTGGATGCGCCGCGCGGCCCGGACGACTTCGGTCTCGCCGAGGGCTGGCTGATGCAGGGCAACGATCGCCTGCTGCGCACCGACGAGCTGGCGCTGGCGGGCCTGCACAACGCCGCCAATGCGCTGGCCGCGCTGGCCCTGTGCCGCGCCATCGGCCTGCCGCTGGCGCCGCTCGTGCCGGCGCTGCGCGACTTCAAGGGGCTGCCGCACCGCGTCGAGCGCATCGCCGAGATAGACAATGTTGCCTGGTACGACGACTCCAAGGGCACCAATGTCGGCGCCACCGTTGCCGCCCTTGAAGGTCTTGGCGGCCAGATGGCCGCCCAAGCCGGTCGCCTCCCTCCCCCGGGGAGGGAGGTCGGGAGGGAGGGCGCACCTTCGGCGAACGCCGGCTATCAGAGCAATCGCAAGATTGTTCTGATAGCCGGCGGCGACGGCAAGGGGCAGGATTTTTCCCCGCTCGGAGCGGCGCTCGCCGCACATGGCCGCGCCCTGGTGCTGATCGGCCGCGACGCCATGAAGATCGAGGCCGCCGCGGGCGAGTGCGGCATCCCGCTCATCCACGCCCAGGACATGGAGCAGGCGGTGCGCAAGGCGGCGGTGGCGGCGCGCGGCGGCGACGCCGTGCTGCTCTCGCCGGCCTGCGCCAGCTTCGACATGTTTCGCAACTACGTGCATCGCGCCGAGGTCTTCGCGCAGGCGGTGCGCGAACTGGCCGCGCTGCGCAGGGAGGCGTCGTGAGCGCGCACGCCATGCACGGCTACCGCACCGGCGGCCCGGCTCGGCCGCAGGAGCTGGACGCCATGCTGCTGTGGCCGGCCGTGGCGCTGCTGCTGCTCGGCCTGGTCATGGTGTATTCCGCCTCGATCGCCACGGCCGAAGGCAGCCGCTTCACCGGCCACCAGCCGGCCTATTTCCTCATGCGCCACGGCGTCTTCCTCGCCGTCGGCCTGATTGCCGCCGTGGTGGCCTTTCAGGTGCCGCTGCGCGTCTGGCAGCAGGGCGCGCCCTGGCTGTTCCTGCTCGGCGTGGCGCTGCTGGTGCTGGTGCTCGTTCCCTTCATCGGGCGCGAGGTGAACGGCGCGCGGCGCTGGCTGCCGCTCGGCCTGGTGAACCTGCAGCCTTCCGAACTGATGAAGCTCTTCGCCGTGCTCTACGCCGCCGACTACACGGTGAGGAAGCTGGCCGACATGGGCAGTTTCCGCCGCGGCTTCGTGCCGATGGCGCTGGTGATGGCGCTGGTCGGCGGCCTGCTGCTGCGCGAACCCGACTTCGGCGCCTTCGTCGTCATCATCTGCATCGCCATGGGCATCCTCTTCCTCGGCGGCATCAATGCGCGGCTGTTCGCGCTGCTCTTCGTCGTCCTTGCCGCGGCCTTCGTCGTGCTGATCTGGACCTCGCCCTACCGGCGCGAGCGCATCTTCGGCTTCATGGACCCGTGGGCCGACGCCTTCGGCAAGGGCTACCAGCTCTCGCACGCGCTGATCGCCTTCGGCCGCGGCGAGTGGCTCGGCGTCGGCCTCGGCGCCAGCATCGAGAAGCTGTTCTACCTGCCCGAGGCGCACACCGACTTCCTGCTCGCGGTGATTGCCGAGGAGCTCGGCCTGGCGGGCGTGCTGACGGTGATCGTCCTCTTCGGCCTCATCGTGCAGCGCGCCTTCGCCATCGGCCGCCAGGCGCTGCTGCTCGAGCGCGTCTATGCCGGGCTGGTGGCGCAGGGCGTTGGCATCTGGATCGGCGTGCAGGCCTTCATCAACATGGGCGTCAACATGGGCCTGCTGCCGACCAAGGGCCTGACCCTGCCGCTGATGAGCTTCGGCGGCTCGGGCATCCTCGCCAACTGCGTGGCGCTGGCGATCCTGCTGCGCGTGGATTACGAGAACCGGGCGCTGATGCGGGGGCAACCCGTATGAAAACGATTCTGGTCATGGCCGGCGGCACCGGCGGGCATGTGTTTCCGGGCCTCGCGGTGGCCGACTTTCTGCATGCGCGCGGCTGGCGCATCGTCTGGATGGGCAACCCCGAGGGCATGGAGGCGAAGCTGGTGCCGGCGCGCGGCTACGAGATGGCCTGGGTGCGCTTCGCCGCGCTGCGCGGCAAGGGCTTCCTGCGCGCGCTGCTGCTGCCGGTGAATCTGCTGCGCGCCTTCCGCCAGGCGCTGTGCGAACTGTCGCGCGTCAAGCCGAATGTCGTGCTCGGCATGGGCGGCTACGTCACCTTCCCCGGCGGCATGATGGCGGCGCTCACCGGGCGGCCGCTGGTGGTGCATGAACAGAACTCCGTGGCGGGTCTGGCCAACCGGGTGCTGGCCGGCGTCGCCGATCGCATCCTCACCGGCTTTCCCGGCGTGGTGAGGAAGGGGGAGTGGACCGGCAACCCGGTGCGCGCGGAGATTGCCGGCCTGCCCGCGCCGGCGCAGCGCTATGCCGCCCGCAGCGGCCGGCTCGACGTGCTGGTGGTGGGCGGCAGCCTGGGCGCCCAGGCACTCAACGACGCCGTGCCGCGGGCGCTGACTTTGATCCCCGAGGCGGAGCGGCCGCGCGTGACGCACCAGTCCGGCGCGAAGCAGATCGACGCCCTGCGCGCCGCCTACGCCGTGGCTGGCGTGGAGGCGGAACTGCTGCCCTTCATCGACGACATGGCGGCGCGCTATGCCGCGGCCGACCTGGTGGTCTGCCGCGCCGGCGCGCTCACCGTCGCCGAGTTGGCGGCGGCGGGCGTCGCCAGCGTGCTGGTGCCCTTCCCGCACGCGGTGGACGACCACCAGACCGGCAATGCGCGCTTCCTCTCCGACGCCGGCGCGGCCATCCTGCTGCCGCAATCCGAACTCGCGCCGGAGAGGCTCGCCGCCCTGCTGCGCGAACAAACGCGCGCGAAGCTGGCGGCCATGGCGCAGAAGGCGCGCGCGCTGGCCAAGCCCGAGGCGACGCGCTACGTGGCGGAAATCTGCATGGAGATTGCCCGATGAAGCACAAGGTCAGGCATATCCACTTCGTCGGCATCGGGGGGTCCGGCATGAGCGGCATCGCCGAGGTGATGGTGAACCTCGGCTACGAGGTGAGCGGCTCCGACCTCGCCGAGAACGCCGCCACGCGGCGCCTGGCCGGACTCGGCGCCGACGTGCGCATCGGCCACCGCGCCGAAAACATCGACGGCGCCGACGCCGTGGTGGTGTCCACCGCGGTGAAGGAGGACAACCCGGAGGTGCGACTGGCGCGCGTCCGGCAGATCCCCGTCGTGCCGCGCGCCCTGATGCTGGCCGAGCTGATGCGCCTCAAGCAGGGCATCGCCGTGGCCGGCACGCACGGCAAGACCACCACCACGAGTCTCGTCGCGAGCGTGCTGGCCGAGGGCGGCTTCGATCCGACCTTCGTCATCGGCGGGCGGCTGAACAGCGCCGGCGCGCACGCGGCGCTCGGCTCGGGCGAGTTCATCGTCGCCGAAGCCGACGAGTCCGACGCCTCCTTCCTGCATCTGACGCCGGTCATCGCCGTGGTGACCAATATCGACGCAGACCACATGGAGACCTACGGCCACGACTTCGGCCGCCTCAAGCAGGCCTTCGTCGATTTCCTGCAGCACCTGCCCTTCTACGGCGCCGCCATCCTGTGCGAGGACGACCGCAACCTGCGCGAGATCATGCCCTCGGTCTCGAAGCCGATCGTGCGCTACGGCCTGGCCGAGAGCGCGCACGTCCGCGCCGTGGACATCCGCCACGAGGGCGTACGGATGAAATTCTCGGTGCTGCGGCCGGGTTCCGCGCCGAAGCTCGACGTCGTGCTCAACCTGCCCGGCGTGCACAACGTGCAGAACGCGCTGGCGGCGATCGCCGTGGCCGACGAGGTGGGCGTGCCCGACGCGGCCATCGTCAAGGCGCTGGCGGAATTCAAGGGCGTCGGCCGCCGCTTCCAGCGCTACGGCGAGGTGGCGCTCAAGGGCGGCGGGAATTTCACGCTGATCGACGACTACGGCCACCATCCGGCGGAGATGGCGGCGACGCTGGCCGCCGCGCGCGGCGCCTTCCCGGGCCGGCGCCTGGTGCTGGCCTTCCAGCCGCACCGCTACACGCGCACGCGCGACTGCTTCGAGGACTTCGTCAGAGTGCTCACCAGCGCGGACGTGCTGCTGCTGGCCGAGGTGTACCCGGCCGGCGAGGCGCCGATCGTCGCGGCGGACGGTCGCTCCCTGGTGCGGGCGATCCGCGTCACCGGCGCACTGGAGCCGATCTTCGTCGAGGACATCGCCGAGATGCCGCAGCAGATCATCAGCGTGGCGCGCGACGGCGACGTGGTGCTGACCATGGGCGCCGGATCGATCGGCGGCGTGCCGGGGAAATTGGCGCATGGACCTGTCTGAGATGACCCGCATCGAGCACGCGCTGCGCGGCGAACTGCGGTTCAACGAGCCGATGGCGCGGCACGTCACCTGGCGCGCCGGCGGCGCGGCGGCGCGCGCCTACGTGCCGGCCGACCTCGACGACCTCGCCGCCTTCCTGCGCGCCACGCGCATCGACGAGCCGCTGCTCTTCGTCGGCCTCGGCAGCAACCTGCTGGTGCGCGACGGCGGCTTCGACGGCACCGCGGTGTTCCTCCACGCCGTGCTGGGGAGACTGACTTTTGCCGACGGCCTGGTGTATGCGGAAGCCGGCGTCGCCAGCCCGAAGGTGGCGCGCTTCGCCGCCAACCACGGTCTCGCCGGCGCGGAGTTCCTCGCCGGCATTCCCGGTACGGTCGGCGGGGCGCTGGCCATGAACGCCGGCTGCTACGGCGACGAGACCTGGGGCATCGTCGAGCGCGTGCTGACGCTCGACCGGCGCGGCAATCTGCGCAGCCGCACGGCGGAGGACTTCGAGATCGGCTACCGCCATGTCGGCCTGGCCGAGGCGAGCGACGAAGTGTTCGCCGCCGCCTGGTTCCGCCTGCCGACGGGGGAAGGCGCGGCCTCGCGCGCGCGCATCCGCGAGTTGCTGGAGAAGCGCATCGCCAGCCAGCCGCTGCAATTGCCCAACGCCGGCTCGGTGTTCCGCAACCCGCCGGACGACCACGCCGCGCGGCTGATCGAGGCGGCCGGGCTGAAGGGGCTGCAGGTGGGCGGCGCGCGGGTGTCGGAGAAGCACGCCAATTTCATCGTGAACGCCGAGCGGCGGGCAAGCGCGGCGGACATCGAGGCGCTGATCGAGCGGGTGCAGGAGACTGTGCGCGAGAAGTTCGGCGTCGAGCTGGTGCGGGAAGTCAGGATCGTAGGAGATAAACCGTGAGCAGGGAATTCGGAAAGGTGGCGGTGCTGCTGGGCGGATCGTCGGCGGAGCGCGAGATCTCGCTGATGTCGGGCAACGCGGTGCTGGCGGCGCTGAAGAAAGGCGGGGTCGACGCCCACGCCTTCGATCCGGCCGAGCGGCCGCTGTGGGCGCTGAAGGAGGAAGGCTTCGCGCGCGCCTTCATCGCCCTGCACGGCCGCGGCGGCGAGGACGGCACGCTGCAGGGCGCGCTCGAGGTGCTCGGCATTCCCTACACCGGCAGCGGCGTCATGGCCTCGGCGCTCTCCATGGACAAGTGGCGCACCAAGATGGTCTGGCACGCCAACCAGCTGCCGACGCCGGCCTGGCACATCCTCAGGGCCGACAGCGACTGGAATGCCGTCGCCGACGAGCTCGGCCTGCCGGTCTTCGTCAAGCCGGCGCGCGAGGGCTCCAGCGTCGGCGCCGCCAAGGTGACGCGCGCCGCCGACCTGCGCGCGGCGTACGAGGCGGCAGTGAAGCACGACCCGCTGGTGATCGCCGAGCAGTTCATCGCCGGCGAGGAACTGACCGCCGCCTTCCTCGGCGAGCAGGCCCTGCCGCTGGTGCGCATCGTCGCGCCCGGAGGCAACTACGACTGGCAGAACAAGTACTTCAGTGACGAGACGCAGTATTTCTGCCCGAGCGGACTGCCCGAGACGGCGGAGGAGACGATCCAGGACCTGGTGATGGAGGCGGCGCGGCTGCTCGACTGCCGCGGCTGGGGCCGCGCCGACCTGATGCTGGATGCGGCGGGCAAGCCCTGGCTGCTGGAGATGAACACCTCGCCGGGCATGACCGGGCATTCGCTGGTGCCGATGGCGGCGCGCGCCGTCGGCATCGATTTCGGGGAACTGTGCCTGGGGATTCTGGAGCGGGCGACGCTTGGCTAAGAGAAAGGCAAACGACAGTGCGGGATTCTGGGACAGGCCGCCGCTGATGAACCTGATCGCCGATCTGCTGTTCTTCGCGTCCGCGCTGGCGCTCGGCTATGCCGCCACGCTGGCCGTGGCGTTCCTGCCGTTCTTTCCGCTGCGCGAGGTGGTGGTGGGCGGCACGCTGAGCGAAGTGACGCCGACGCAGATCGAGTACGCCGCACGCAATGCCATGACCGGCAACTTCCTCACGGTGAACCTCGACGCCGTGCGCGCCGCCTTCGAGAAGCTGCCCTGGGTGCGCAAGGCCGAGGTGCGGCGGCGCTGGCCGAACGCGATCGAGCTGGAGATCGAGGAGCACGTCGCCGCCGCGCGCTGGAAACAGGCCGACGGCGCCGAGGCGCGCCTGGTCAACCGAGAGGGCGAGGTGTTCGCCGCGGCGAGCAACGCCGAGCTGCCGTTCTTCGTCGGGCCGGAAGGGTCCGCGCCGCTGATGCTCGAGCGCTACCGCGAGCTCGGCCCGCTGCTCGATCCGATCGGACGGCAGCCGAGAGCCGTGGCGCTCAGCGCGCGCCAGGCCTGGCAGGTGCGGCTCGACGACGGCGTGCTGCTCGACCTCGGGCGCGACCAGGCCAAGTCGCGGGTGAACGAGCGGCTGCAGCGCTTCACGGCGGCCTACCGCCAGGCGACGGAGCGGCTCAAGGCGCGCGCCGATGTCATCGATTTGCGCTATCCGAACGGCTTCGCCATGCGCGTGGCGCGGGCAGGGGAAGGGAAGCGATGAGCGCCGTACGCCGGGCCGCCCCAAGTGCGGCGCAGCCAACAACATGGAGCGAGCGCAGCTCGCGAACAAACGTCACCCCCTTCCGTGGGAAGGGGCATGGGGGGAAGGTGGTTCATGTCTAAGGAAGTCAAGAATCTCATCGTCGGTCTGGACATCGGCACCTCGAAGATCGTCGCCATCGTCGCCGAGCTGACGCCCGAGGGCCGGCTCGAGATCCTCGGCCTAGGCACGCATCAGGAGTCGCGCGGCCTGAAGAAGGGCGTGGTGGTGAACATCGAGGCGACGGTGAACGCCATCTCGCGCGTCGTCCAGGAAGTCGAGCTGATGGCCGACTGCAAGGTGAAGGAGGTCTACACCGGCATCGCCGGCAGCCACATCAGGAGCTTCAACTCGAACGGCATGGTGGCGATCAAGGACAAGGAGGTCGCGCCGATGGACGTCGAGCGCGTCATCGAGACGGCGCGCGCCATGCCGATCCCCTCTGACCAGCAGATCCTGCACATCCTGACGCAGGAGTTCATCGTCGACGGCCAGGACGGCGTGCGCGAGCCGATCGGCATGAGCGGCGTGCGGCTGGAAGTGAAGACGCACATCGTCACCGGCGCCGTCTCGGCGGCGCAGAACATCGTCAAGTGCGTGCGCCGCTGCGGTCTCGAGGTGGTGGACCTCGTGCTGCAGCCGCTCGCCTCCAGCTACGCCGTGCTGACCGAGGACGAGAAGGAGCTCGGCGTCTGCCTCGTCGACATCGGCGGCGGCACCACCGACATAGCGGTGTTCACCCAGGGCGCCATCCGCCACACGGCGGTGATCCCGATCGCCGGCGACCAGATCACCAACGACATCGCCCACGCCCTGCGCACGCCGACGCCGGAAGCGGAGGAGATCAAGGTGCACTACGGCGTCGCCCTGCAGCAACTGGCCGACGAGGGCGAACTGTTCGAGGTGCCCGGCATCGGCGAGCGCGGGCCGCGCCGGCTGTCGCGCCAGGCGCTGGCCGACGTCATCGAGCCGCGCGTCACCGAGCTCTACGAACTGATCCAGGCCGAGCTCAGGCGCAGCGGCTACCAGGACCTGCTCTCCTCGGGCATCGTCATCAGCGGCGGCAGCTCGGTGATGCTCGGCATGGTCGAGCTGGGCGAGGAGATCTTCCACATGCCGGTGCGCCTGGGCATCCCGAAGTACGGCGGCAGCCTGGCTGAGGTGGTGCAGCACCCGCGCTACGCCACGGCGATGGGCCTGCTCATGGAGGGCATGGCGCAGAAGAAGCGCGGCATCCAGGCGCACCGGACGCGCACCTTCAAGCAGGTGCTGGGCAGCATGAAATCGTGGTTCGAGAAGAATTTTTGAGCAGATGCCGGTTGCCGGTTGCCAGTTGCCGGCAGTCAGAGCGCACAGGTTTCAACTGGCAACCGGAAACTGGCAACAGGCAACTGAACTTTTGACAAGGAGGCGAGCATGTTTGAAATCATCGACAAGGAACCGAGCGGCACGGTCATCAAGGTGGTGGGCGTGGGGGGCGCCGGCGGCAACGCCGTCGACCACATGATCCGCGAGGGCGTGCAGGGCGTGGAATTCATCTGCGCCAACACCGACGCCCAGGCGCTCAACCGCAGCGACGCGCACCGGAAGCTGCAGTTCGGCCCCGGTCTGGGCGCCGGCGGCAAGCCGGAGAAGGCGCGCGCCCTGGCCGAGGTGGAGCGCGAGCGCATCGCCGAAGCCCTGCAGGGCGCGCACATGGCCTTCATCACCGCCGGCATGGGCGGCGGCACCGGCACCGGCGCCGCGCCGATCGTCGCCGAGGTGGCGCGCGAGCTGGGCATCCTCACCGTCGCCGTGGTGACCAAGCCCTTCGAGTTCGAGAACGCCAAGCGCATGGCGGTGGCCGAGCAGGGCCTGGCCGAACTGGCGCGCCACGTCGATTCCCTCATCGTCATCCTCAACGAGCGCCTGATCGACGTGCTGGGCGATGACATCAGCATGATGGCCGCCTTCAAGACGGCGGACAACGTGCTGAGGAACGCGGTGGGCGGCATCGCCGAGATCATCAACGTGCCGGGGCTGGTGAACGTCGACTTCGAGGACGTCCGCACGGTGATGGGCGAGATGGGCAAGGCCATGATGGGTTCTGCCATGGCTTCCGGCATGGACCGCGCACGGCTCGCTGCCGAGCAGGCCGTCGCCAGCCCGCTGCTCGAGGGCATCGAGCTCTCCGGCGCGCGCGGCGTGCTGGTGAACATCTCCGCCAACAGCGCGCTCGGCATGAAGGAGGTGCGCGAGGTGATGAACACCATCCGCGCCTACGCCGCCGAGGACGCCCACATCATCTTCGGCACGGTGTTCGACGACGCCATGGAGGACGGCCTGCGCGTGACGGTGGTGGCCACCGGCCTCGGCGCGGCCACGGCGGCGCAGCAGTTCCGCCCGCGCATGGAGGTGGTGGCGCAGAAGACCGGCACGGACAACGCGCCGATCGTCGAGACCATCAATTACGGCGAACTTGAGACGCCGGTGGTGTTCCGCAGCGGTCGGCGCCATGCCCAAGTCGAGGCGATGGCCGCCAGCGGGGTGGACAAGTACGACATCCCCGCCTTCCTGCGCAAGCAGGCCGACTGATGGCGCGCGGGTCGGCGCAACGGCGTGCGCAGGGCAGCGCGGGGCCCTGCTATGGTAAAATTCGCCTCTTTGTCATGGCGTCGTCGTCATGCTGCAGCAGCGCACGCTGAAATCGCTGATCCGCGCCACCGGCGTCGGGCTCCATTCCGGGGTCAAGGTCACCATGACCTTGCGCCCGGCGGCGCCCGCCACCGGCATCGTCTTTCGCCGCGTCGACCTCGACCCGCCGGTCGATCTGCGCGCCGAGCCCTTCGCCGTCGGCGACACGCGCCTCGCCTCCTGCCTGGAGAAGGACGGCGCCAAGATCGCCACCGTAGAGCACCTCATGTCCGCCCTCTCCGGGCTCGGCATCGACAACGTGTACGTGGACGTCGACGCGCCCGAACTGCCCATCATGGACGGCAGCGCGGCGCCCTTCGTCTTCCTCATCCAGTCGGCCGGCATCGAGGAGCAGAACGCGCCCAAGCGCTTCCTGCGCGTGAAGAAGACGGTGCGCGTCGAGGACGGCGACAAATGGGCCGAACTGTCGCCCTACGACGGCTTCCGGCTCACCTTCTCCATCGTCTTCGACCACCCGGTGTTCGACAAGTCGCGGCCGAGCGTGACGGTGGATTTCGCCGAGCAGTCCTACATCCGCGAGGTGGCGCGCGCGCGCACCTTCGGCTTCATGCAGGACGTCGAGGCGATGCGCTCGCAGGGCCTGGCCCTCGGCGGCAGCCTGGAGAACGCCATCGTGATGGACGAATACCGCGTGCTCAATGCCGACGGCCTGCGCTACGGCGACGAATTCGTCAAGCACAAGGTGCTCGACGCGGTGGGCGATCTCTATCTCCTCGGCCATCCCCTGCTGGGCGCCTTTGCCGCGCACAAGTCCGGGCACGCCCTCAACAACAAGCTGCTGCGCGCCCTGCTGTCCGACCGGACGGCCTGGCAGATGGTCAGCTTCGACAGGATCGAGGACGCCCCGCCGTCCGTGGCGCGGCTGTTCGCCGAGCCGGCCTGATGCTCCTCCTCAGAATCGTCGGCGTCCTGGTGGCCATCACCGTCGGCGCCGGCATCGTCGCTTTCCTGTTTACCCGCGACCGACGCTACCTCCGGCTGTCCTGGCAGGTGGCCAAGTACGCCGGCCTGTTTGCCCTGCTGGTGCTGGCGCTGATGTTCTTCGAGCGCTTGATCGTGTTGTAGCGCAGCATTATTCTCGGCTGCGCTTGACGAGTCGGGCAAGCGGTTCCTTTAGTGGTGAATCTTCAGGCAAATCAGCTTCAAGTTGCGTCAGCGCAGCCTTGGCGTGAGCGCTTACTGCGGGCGTAGGCCGCCCCCGCTTTTGTTGCAATGCAATATGGCTGGGTTGCACTTTGACCTGTATTTCGGTAACCTCTGACCCCTTCGAAGAAAATTCGTCGATCAGGCTCGGCAGCATCTGCCTCAGCTTGGTGGCGACCGCGCCGGAATCGGCGTGGATAACAACCACCCCCGACTTGAAATTGGCCACGCGGCTCGCCGCGGCCAGATAGGACGGCGCGATCCGCTCGAAAACGCGCTGCAGTTTAACCAGCCGCCCGGCATGCGCGGAGAGCCGCGCCAGACCGCCGGTGGTGTTCAGGTAAGCGTCGAGAGAACGCGCTGACATGTGGATTAGATAGGAGGGACGGCGTGCATATTATTCTCGTCTCCGACCGACTGGCAACCGCCAAGACCATCACCCTCACCGCCCGCCACCTGGCGCTGGCGACCGTCGGCCTCGTGCTGGCGGTGATCGTGCTGTCCTCGCTGTTTTCCTACTTCACCGTGCGCCATGCCGCCGAGGTGCGCCTGCCCTTCCTGCAGAGCCTGCTGGTGAGCGTGCGCGAGCAGGAAACCCAGAAGACGCAGGAATTCCTGCGCGAGAACCTGAACGCCATGGCCGTGCGGCTGGGGCAGCTCCAGGCCCAGCTCATGCGCCTCGATTCGCTCGGCGAGCGACTCGGCCAGATCTCCGGCATCAAGCCTTCGGACAAGGCGGCCGACAAGCCGGGCCAGGGCGGCCCCTTCATCGCGCCGGCCAGGCCGCTCACGCCCGACGACCTGCAGCGCCAGATCGACCAGTTGTCCCGCCAGATCGACACGAAGGGCGACTACCTCGGCCTGATCGAGACCGAAATGATGGACGAGCGGGTGAAGAAGAACCAGTTGCCCACGGCCCTGCCCGTCGAGGCGCAGTGGAACGCATCCGGCTTCGGCTGGCGCATCGACCCGTTCACGGGCGAGCAGGCCATGCACGAGGGCATCGACTTCATCGCCGAAACCGGCACGCCGATCCATGCCGCCGCCGCCGGCATCGTCGTCACCGTCGAGCGCCATCCCCAGTACGGCAACCTGGTCGAAATCGACCATGGCAACGAGCTGATCACGCGCTATGCCCACGCCTCGAAGGTGCTGGTGAAACAGGGCGCGCTGGTCAAGCGCGGCCAGAAGATAGCCGAGGTCGGCTCCACCGGCCGCTCCACCGGTCCGCACCTGCATTTCGAGGTGCGCTTCAAGGGCATCGCCCAGAACCCCAACCGCTTCCTGCAGAACGCCCGGCCGCAGAAGCTGGCGGCTTACCGCCGCAAGTAAAAATTCAGCCTTCCCCCGGCCCGCTTCCCGCGGAAGGGGGTGACGGCTGTGCGCTTCGCTCCCCCCTGTCGATGCCGCGGTCAAAGAGGGGCGGCATGGTAAAATTCCCCTTTTTTCCAGCCGCCTACCGCGTTTCCGCATGATTTCCGGCCTCCTCAAGAAGATATTCGGCAGCCGCAACGACCGGCTGCTGCGCCAGTACGCGCAGACCGTCGGCGCCATCAATGCCCTCGAGCCCGCCATCGGGGCGCTGTCCGACGAGCAGCTGCGCGGCAAGACCGACGAACTGCGGCGCAAGGTGGCCGACGGCCAGGCGCTGGACGACGTCCTGCCCGAAGCCTTCGCCGTGGTGCGCGAGGCAGGCAAGCGTACGCTCGGCATGCGCCATTTCGACGTCCAGCTCGTCGGCGGCATGGTGCTCCACCACGGCAAGATCGCCGAGATGCGCACCGGCGAGGGCAAGACCCTGGTCGCCACGCTGCCGGCCTACCTGAACGCCCTGTCGGGCAAGGGCGTGCACATCGTCACGGTAAACGACTACCTCGCCAGCCGCGACGCCGAGTGGATGGGCAAGCTCTACCGCTTCCTCGGCATGACGGTCGGCGTCAACCTCTCCCAGATGCCGCACGAGCAGAAGCAGGCCGCCTACGCCGCCGACATCACCTATGGCACCAACAACGAGTTCGGCTTCGACTACCTGCGCGACAACATGGTCTATGCGGCGAAGGACCGCGTACAGAAGAAGCTGAATTTCGCCATCGTCGACGAGGTCGACTCGATCCTCATCGACGAGGCGCGGACGCCGCTCATCATCTCCGGCCAGGCCGAGGACCACACCGACCTCTACGTGCGCATGAACCAGGTGGCGCCCCTGCTCACGCGGCAGAAGGAGGAGAAGGGCGAAGGCGACTACTGGGTGGACGAGAAGGCGCACTCGGTGCTCCTGTCGGAAGCCGGCCACGAGCACGCCGAGGAGATCCTCGCCCGCATGGGCCTGCTGCCGGCGGGCGGCAGCCTCTACGAGCCGGCCAACATCCTGCTCATGCACCACCTCTACGCCGCCCTGCGCGCGCACAACCTGTTCCACCGCGACCAGCATTACGTCTCGCAGAACGGCGAGATCGTCATCGTGGACGAGTTCACCGGCCGCCTCATGCCGGGACGGCGCTGGTCCGACGGCCTGCACCAGGCGGTGGAGGCGAAGGAAGGCGTGCCGATCCAGAACGAGAACCAGACGCTCGCCTCGATCACCTTCCAGAACTACTTCCGCATGTACGGCAGGCTCGCCGGCATGACTGGCACGGCGGACACCGAGGCCTACGAATTCCACCAGATCTACGGCCTCGAGACGGTGGTCATCCCGACCAACCAGCCGATGGTGCGCGACGACCGCATGGACCAGGTCTACCGCACCGCGCCGGAAAAATACCGCGCCATCCTCGCCGACATCCGCGACTGCCACCAGCGCGGCCAGCCGGTGCTGGTCGGCACCACCTCCATCGAAAACTCCGAACTGATCTCCGGCCTGCTGGAGAAGGAGAAGCTGCCGCACCAGGTGCTCAATGCCAAGCAGCATGCGAAAGAGGCGCTCATCGTCGCCCAGGCCGGCCGTCCGGGCATGATCACCATCGCCACCAACATGGCGGGCCGCGGCACCGACATCGTGCTCGGCGGCAACGTCGAGAAGCAGGTCGACGCGCTGCTTGCCGACGGCGCCATCGCCGAAACCGGCCGGGAGTCGCGCATCGCCCAGATGCGCGGCGAATGGCAGAAGCTGCACGAGCAGGTGGTCAGCGCCGGCGGCCTGCACATCATCGGCTCCGAACGGCACGAGTCGCGCCGCATCGACAACCAGCTGCGCGGCCGCTCCGGCCGCCAGGGCGACCCCGGTTCCAGCCGCTTCTACCTCGCGCTCGAGGATCCGCTGCTGCGCATCTTCGCCGGCGAGCGCCTCAACGCCATCATGGTGCGGTTGAAGATGCCCGAGGGCGAGGCCATCGAGCACCCCCTCGTGACGCGCTCGCTCGAGTCCGCCCAGCGCAAGGTCGAGCAGCGCAACTTCGACATCAGGAAGCAGCTGCTCGAGTACGACGACGTCGCCAACGACCAGCGCAAGGTCATCTACCAGCAGAGGAACGAGCTGCTCGAGACGGACGACATCTCCGAGACCGTCACGGCGATGCGCCAGGGCGTGCTGCACGACGCCTTCCGCACCCACGTGCCGGCCGACAGCGTCGAGGAGCAGTGGGACATCGCCGGCGCGGAGGCCGCGCTCGCCTCCGAGTACCAGTTGCAGCAGCCGATCGGCGAGTGGCTCAAGGCGGAGCCGAACATCACCGACGACGCCATCGTGCGCCGCATCCTCGACGAGGCCGACAGGCGCTATGCCGACAAGGTCGAACTGGTCGGCGCCGAGCCCTTCCACCACTTCGAGCGCAACATCATGCTGCAGAGCCTGGACACGCACTGGCGCGAGCACCTGGCGGCGCTCGACCACCTGCGCCAGGGCATCCACCTGCGCGGCTATGCGCAGAAGAACCCGAAGCAGGAGTACAAGCGCGAAGCCTTCGAACTGTTCGAGGGCCTGCTGCAGACGGTGCGCAACGAGGTGACCAAGGTGCTCATGACCGTCGAGATCCGCTCGCAGGAGCAGATCGCCGAGAGCGAGCCGCAGGCGGCGGTGGAGAACGTGCAGTACCACCATGCCGACTACGACGAAGCGCTCGGCGCCGCGTCCGACGCGGAGAAGCCGACCCAGCCCCAGGTGCGGCAAGGCGAGAAGATCGGCCGCAACGACCCCTGCCCCTGCGGCTCGGGCAAGAAGTACAAGCACTGCCACGGCAAGCTGAGCTGACGCTCGCTCGCGGCGCGCAAGACCATGCAGAAAAAACAGGGGGCGCTCGGACTGGAGGCCTGGCTTGGCCGCATCCGCGACCAGGAGCTGCCCATCTTCGGTCGCACCGCCGAGGAGATCCGCGCGCTCACCGACAGCGAGAGGTCGGCGGTGTCCGAACTGGCCGACGCCATCCTGCGCGACGCCGGCATGACGGCCAAGCTGCTGCGCATCGCCAACAGCGTGATCTTCAACACCAGCGGCGTGCAGATCACCACCGTGAGCCGGGCCGTCGTCATGCTCGGCTTCGACATGGTGCGGCAGATCGCCCTCTCGGTCGCCTTCGTCGACACCTTCCTCAAGGGGCATGTGCGCGAGCATGTGCTGCGCGAGATGGGCCGCTCCTTCCACGCCGCGGTACAGGCGCACTGGCTGGCCGCCAGGCGGCACGACGCCCAGCCCGAGGGAATCATCATCGCCGCGCTGCTCTGCCGCTTCGGCGAGCTGGCCTTCTGGTGCTTTTCCGGCAAGGAGGGCGAGCGGCTCGACGCGGCCCTGCGCCTCAACCCGGAATACCCCGGCGACACGGAGCAGGCGCTCCTCGGCTTCCGCCTCAGCCAGATGACGGCGGCGCTGACGCGGGTCTGGCGCGTCAGCCCCCTGCTGCAGAGCGTCCTCAAGGGCGGCTACCCGAAGCGCTCGCGCGAGCATGCCGTGGTGCTGGCCTACCGCCTGGCCGAGGCGGCGGAGACGGGCTGGCGCTCCGAGCAGGGCCGCGCGCGCCTGAAGGAAGCGGCGGATTACCTGCAACTGCCGATCGAGGACGTGGTCGAATCGGTCAGGCAGAATGCCGCCGAGGCCGCCACGCTTGCCGAGTGCTACGGCGCCGGCGAGGCCGCGCGCTTCATCCCGCAATAACCGCCCGGAGACCTGTCATGCCCGTGAACCTGAAACCGCCGGCCGCCGAGCGCCTTCTGCCCGTCAAAGGCGTCGCGCTGGGCATCGCCCAGGCCGGCATCCGCAAGGCCAACCGCCGCGACCTGCTGCTCATCCGCCTCGACGAACGTGCCGCCGTCGCCGGCGTGTTCACGCAGAACCGCTTTTGCGCCGCGCCGGTGCTGGTCTGCCGCGAACACCTGCGCTCCGGCGCCATCCGCGCCCTGGTGGTCAATACCGGCATCGCCAACGCCGGCACCGGCGAGGCGGGACTGGCCGCCTCGCGCGCTTCATGCGACGCGGTGGCGCGGCAGCTCGGCTGCGACCCGGCCCAGGTGCTGCCGTTCTCGACCGGGGTCATCATGGAGCCGCTGCCGGTCGAGCGCGTCGTGGCCGGGCTGCCCGCCTGCGCGGCCGACCTGCGGGAGGACAACTGGGCGGCCGCTGCCGAAGCGATCATGACCACCGACACCCTGCCGAAGGCGGCGTCGAGAAAAGTCAGTCTCGGCGGCACGGCGGTCACCGTCACCGGCATCGCCAAGGGCGCCGGCATGATCCGCCCGAACATGGCCACCATGCTCGGCTTCGTCGCCACCGACGCCGCCGTGGCGCAGGCAATCCTGCAGCGCCTGGTGCGCGAGGCGGCCGACGCCTCCTTCAACTGCGTCACCGTCGACGGCGACACCTCCACCAACGATTCCTTCGTCCTGATCGCCTCGGGCAAGGCCGGCAACGCGCCCGTCGCGGACGCCGGCTCGGCCGAGTACGCGGCGCTGAAGAAAGCCGTCACGGCCGTGGCGGCGGAGTTGGCGCAGGCCATCGTGCGCGACGGCGAGGGCGCCACCAAGTTCATCGCCATCGAGGTGAGCGGCGGGCGCGACGCCGCCGAGTGCAAGGCCGTCGGCTACGCCATCGCCCACTCGCCGCTGGTGAAGACCGCCTTTTTCGCCTCCGATCCCAACCTGGGCCGCATCCTCGCCGCCATCGGCAACGCCGGCATCCACGACCTCGACGTTGCGCGCGTGAAATTGCGGCTCGACGAGGTGCTGGTGTCGGAAAACGGGGGCAGGGCGGGGAGCTACCGCGAGGAGGACGGCGCCCGCGTCATGGCGCAGGCCGAGATCGCCGTGCGCGTCGACCTCGCCCGCGGCGAAGCGCGGGCGACGGTGTGGACCTGCGATTTTTCCTACGACTACGTGAAGATCAACGCCGACTACCGCAGCTAGGTCAGTGCAGCACGCGCGGCATGGCCAGCGCGAATTCGGCGATCGGCGCCTCGAACTGCGTGCCGTCCTCCGCCGCCATCCGGTAGCTGCCGCTCATGGTGCCCACGGGCGTGGTGAGGATGCAGCCGCTGGAGTACTCGAAGCTCTCGCCCGGCTGGAGCAGGGGCTGGTGGCCGACGACGCCCAGGCCGCGCACCTCCTGCACGTGCGCGTCCGCGTCCTTGATGATCCAGTGGCGTGAAATCAGCTGGGCGGGGACGCTGCCCGTGTTGCGGATGGTGATGTGATAGGCGAAGACATAGCGGTCGTCATCCGGCTTGGACTGGTCGGCCAGGTACTGCGATTCGGCCGCCACCGTGATCTCGTATTTCCTGCTTTCCGCCATGGGGGCCATTATAGGGGGGCGTCTTATGGTTGCCATAATTTCTTTTAGCCGGGCGTCGCGACAAATCCGTTTAGAATCATGGCGTCAACCGGGAGACGCCATGAACTACCGCATTGCACCGAGCATCCTGTCCGCCAACTTCGCCAAGCTGGGCGAGGAGGTGGACAACGTCCTCAAGTCGGGCGCCGACATCGTGCACTTCGATGTCATGGACAACCACTATGTGCCCAACCTCACCATCGGCCCGCTGGTGTGCGAGGCGCTGAGAAAGCACGGCGTCACCGCGCCCATCGACGTGCACCTGATGGTCAAGCCGGTCGATCGGATCGTGCCCGACTTCGCCAAGGCCGGCGCCAGCTACATCACCTTCCACCCCGAGGCCTCCGAGCACATCGACCGCACCATCGCGCTGATCCGCGAAACGGGCTGCAAGCCGGGCCTGGTGTTCAATCCGGCGACGCCGCTCGACGTGCTGGAGTGGACGCTCGACAAGATCGACATGGTGCTGCTGATGAGCGTGAACCCGGGCTTCGGCGGGCAGAAGTTCATCCCGCACGTGCTGGACAAGGCGCGCCAGGTGCGCAAGATGATCGACGCGCGCAAGCTCGACGTCAGCCTGGAGATCGACGGCGGCGTCGGCCCGGCCAACATCCGCGAGGTGGCCCAGGCCGGCGTCGACACCTTCGTCGCCGGCTCGGCCGTCTTCGGCGCCGGCAGGGAGAGCGACCCCAACCGCTACGACAGCATCATCGCCGCCCTGCGCGCCGAGCTGGCAAAAGTCTGAAGGCAACCGCCTTCGACACAGAGGACACAGAGGCACAGAGTGCACAGAGAGAGCTTCTCTCTTGTTCCTGCCTTTCTCTGTGTCCTCCGTGTCTCTGTGCCCTCTGTGTTAGAAGTGGTTTCCCCATGCCCATCAAAGCCGTACTCATCGACCTCGACGGCACGCTGCTCGACACCGTTCCCGACCTCGCCGAGGCGGCCAACGCCATGCTCGCCGAGCTGGGGCGGCTGACTTTGCCCGTCGAGTCCATCCGGGATTTCGTCGGCAAGGGCATTCCCAACCTCGTCGGCCGCTGCCTCGGCTACCCGGGCGAGTCGGATGCTCCTGAGGCGAGGGAGGCGCTGGCGGTCTTCAAGCGCCACTATGCCGCTGTGAACGGCCGCAACACCCGCATCTATCCCGGCGTGCTGGAAGGCCTGCAGGCCATGCGCGCGGCGGGACTGAAGACCGCCTGCGTCACCAACAAGGCCGGCGCCTTCACCGGGCCGCTGCTCGTCGCCACCGGTTTGTCGCCGCTGATCGACCTGACGGTGAGCGGCGACACCCTGGCCGAGAAGAAGCCGCATCCGCTGCCCTTCCTGCACCTCTGCGAGCGTTTCGGCATCGCGCCGGCCGAGGCGCTGGTGGTGGGCGATTCGCGCAACGACGTCGCCGGCGCGCGCGCGGCCGGCTGCCCGGTGTTCTGCGTGCCCTACGGCTACAGCGAGGGCGAGGACGTGCGCGATCTCGGCGCCGATGCTATAGTGGCAACCCTCGAGGAGGCGGTTCATCGCCTCGCGAATTTGCCCTCTCCCCCGCGGGGAGAGGGCTAGGGTGAGGGGATCGTGCTCCATCTGGACTTGAAACGCGTGAGGAAATACGCCGTCGGCGGGGAGGCCTGGCCCTGGCGTCGCTTGCCTGACTGAGTCGCGCAAGCAGCAGGCGCACGCCTGCTTTGTTCCCGCAGTTCAAGTTGTGGAGTCAAGATGACCGAAGCCGAATTCAACGCGTTGGCCGCCCAGGGCTACAACCGCATCCCGCTGACCCTGGAAACCTTCGCCGACCTCGACACCCCCCTCTCGATCTACCTCAAGCTGGCCGACAGCGCGTATACCTACCTGCTCGAATCGGTGCAGGGCGGCGAGCGTTTCGGCCGCTATTCCTTCATCGGCCTCTCGGCGCCGACGCGCATCGCCGCCTACGGCCGCGACGTCATGGTGCTCACCGGCAACCGCATCGCCGAGCGGCGCGAGGATTGCGACCCGCTCGTCTTCGTCGGCGAGTTCATGGCGCGCTTCAGGCTGGCGCCGCGCGCCGGCCTGCCGCGCTTCTGCGGCGGCCTCGTCGGCTGCTTCGGCTACGACACGGTGCGCTACATCGAGCCGAAGCTCGCCACGACGCAAAAACCCGACGCGCTCGGCACGCCCGACGTCCTCCTGCTCCTCTCCGAGGAGATCGCCGTCGTCGACAACCTCTCCGGCAAGCTGACCCTGGTGGTGTATGCCGAGCCCGGCGTGCCCGGCGCCTGGAAGCGCGCCCAGGCGCGGCTGAAGGAGCTGCTGGCGCGATTGCGCGAGCCGGTGCAGATTCCCGCCGAGCGGCCTGCCGCGCCGCAGGTGGCCGTGTCCTCCTTCGGCGAAGCGGCGTTCAAGCAGGCCGTGGCGCGCGCCAAGCAGTACATCGTCGACGGCGACATCATGCAGGTGGTGCTCTCGCAGCGCATGTCGAAGCCCTATGCCGCGACGCCGCTGGCGCTCTACCGCGCCCTGCGCACGCTCAATCCCTCGCCCTACATGTTCTACTTCGACTTCGAGGACTTCCACGTCGTCGGCGCCTCGCCGGAGATCCTCGTGCGGCTGGAGGACGGCAACGTCACGCTGCGCCCCATCGCCGGCACGCGCAAGCGGGGAAAAACCGTCGAGGAGGACGAGGCGCTTTCCGCCGAACTGCTCGCCGACGAGAAGGAGCGCGCCGAGCACCTCATGCTGCTCGACCTCGGGCGCAACGACGTCGGCCGCGTCGCACAGACCGGTACGGTGCGCGTCACCGAGCAGTTCGTCATCGAGCGCTACTCGCACGTGATGCACATCGTCTCCAACGTCGAGGGGCGGCTGAAGCCGGAGCTGGATGCCCTCGCCGTGCTGCGCGCCACCTTCCCGGCCGGCACGGTGTCCGGTGCGCCCAAGGTGCGGGCGATGCAGATCATCGACGAGCTGGAGCCGGTCAAGCGCGGCATCTACGCCGGCGCCGTCGGCTACCTCGGCTTCCATGGCGACATGGACCTCGCCATCGCCATCCGCACCGCGCTGATCAAGGACGGCCAGATCCACGTCCAGGCCGGCGCCGGCATCGTCGCCGACTCCGACCCGGCCGCGGAATGGCAGGAGACGCAGAACAAGGCGCTCGCCCAGTTGCGCGCCGCCGAGATGGCCGAGTCTGGGCTGGATACACGGCTGGAGTAAACCGCTTTCAACACAGAGAACACAGAGAACACAGAGACACAGAGAACACAGAGATGGAAGACAATGTTCTTTCCGGTCAGGTGATCGGCGCCGCCATCGAGGTGCATCGGGTGCTCGGGCCGGGACTGCTTGAATCGGCCTATGAATTGGCGTTGGAGCGGGAGCTTCTGCTGCTCGGGCTCGACATTCGGCGCCAGATACCGGTCCCGCTTCAGTACAAGGGGGCGAGCCTGGGCGACGGTTTCCGCATAGACATTCTCGTGAACGAATTGTTGCTGGTCGAGATCAAGGCGGTCGAGCAGCTTGTGCCGCTGCACGAAGCCCAGCTTTTGACTTATTTGCGCCTGACCGGCAAACGACATGGGCTGCTCGTCAATTTCAATGTCGCGGCACTCAAGAACGGCGTCAAACGGGTGACGAATGGTTATTAGATTTCCCTCTGTGTCTCTGTGTCCTCTGTGTTGAAAGAGGTTCCTTCGATGCTTCTGGTGATCGACAATTACGACTCCTTCACCTGGAACCTCGTGCAGTACTTCGGCGAGCTGGGCGAGGACGTCCGCGTCTTCCGCAACGACGAGATCACCGTCGAGCAGATCGCCGCGCTGAAGCCAGACCGCCTCGTCGTCTCGCCCGGTCCGTGTTCCCCGGCCGAGGCCGGCATCTCGGTGGCGGCGATCCGGACCTTCGCCGGCAAGGTGCCGCTGCTCGGCGTCTGCCTCGGCCACCAGAGCATCGGCGCGGCCTTCGGCGGCAGGATCGTGCACGCCCGCCAGCTCATGCACGGCAAGACCTCGCCGGTGCGCCACGCTGACAAGGGCGTCTTCCGCGGCCTGCCGAATCCCTTCACCGCCACGCGCTACCACTCGCTCGCCATAGAGCGCGAGACGCTGCCGGCCTGCCTGGAAGTGACGGCGTGGACCGACGACGGCGAGATCATGGGCGTGCGCCACAAGGATTTCCAGCTCGAAGGCGTGCAGTTCCACCCCGAGTCCATCCGCAGCGAGCACGGCCACCGCCTGCTGCAGAATTTCTTGCGGGGCTGAACGAAGCATCGGATAATATAGCCATCTAGATAGCCATCTGGAGTTTTGCCATGGACAAGATTTACTCGATCGCGGAAGCCCGCAACGATCTCTCGGGCGTGGTGCGCGAGGCCGAGGCCGGCCGGCCGGTCACCTTGTCGCGTCGCGGCCGCCCGGTGGCCGTCGTCGTGTCGGCCAGCGAGTTTGCCCGACTGGCGCCGCAGCGCCGTGCGGTTGCTGCAGCCATCGATGCTTTTCGGCGCGATCACGGCGCCAGTCTCGAAGATGCCGATTGGCTACCCGAGCGCGACGCCTCATCGGGCAGGAGCGCGTGGCGGCCGTGAGTCTTCGCTACCTGCTGGACACCAATGTCCTTTCCGAAGCGACGCGCGCCACGCCCGATGCCAGGGTGATGTCGCACCTGCTTCGCCATGGCGACCGGATCGCCACCTCGGCGGTGTCCTGGCATGAACTGCATCATGGCCTGGCGCTGATGCCTACCTCTCGGAAGAAGACGGCCATCGCCGCCTACCTCGAGTCGCTGGCCCGGGCCGAGCTCCCGGTGCTGCCCTATGCGGCCGAAGCCGCGGAATGGCATGCCCGCGAGCGCGCGCGCCTGGCCGCCGCAGGCCGGACGGCGCCCTTCGTCGACGGACAGATCGCCGCCATCGCCCGCGTGAACGGCCTGACGCTGGTGACCCGCAATACAGCCGATTTCAGGCATTTTTCCGGCATCAAGGTTCAAAACTGGTTTTCGGAACGATAAGGACCCGCCATGATCACCCCACAGGAAGCCCTGCAGCGCACCATCGAGCACCGCGAGATCTTCCACGACGAGATGCTGCACCTCATGCGGCAGATCATGGGCGGCGAGATCACGCCGCTGATGACCGCCGCCATCCTTACCGGCCTGCGTGTGAAGAAGGAGACCATCGGCGAGATCTCCGCCGCGGCCAAGGTGATGCGCGAGCTGTGCACCCGCGTGGAAGTTCCGCACAACCCGCACTTCGTGGACGTCGTCGGCACCGGCGGCGATTCCTCCCACACCTTCAACATCTCCACCGCCGCGGCCTTCGTCGCCGCCGCGGCCGGCGCCACGGTGGCGAAGCACGGCAACCGTGGCGTCTCCTCGAAGTCGGGCTCGGCCGACGTGCTCGAGGCGCTCGGCGCGAAGATCGACCTGACAGCGGCCCAGGTGGCCGAGTGCATCCGGACCGTCGGCATGGGCTTCATGTTCGCGCCCAACCACCACCCGGCCATGAAGAACGTCGCCCCGGTGCGGCGCGAGATGGGCGTGCGCACCATCTTCAACATCCTCGGCCCCCTCACCAACCCGGCCGGCGCGCCCAACACCCTGATGGGCGTCTTCCACCCGGACCTCGTCGGCATCCAGGTGCGCGTCATGCGCGAGCTCGGCGCCGACCACGTCATGGTGGTGTGGGGCAAGGACGGCATGGACGAGATCTCGCTCGGCGCGGCCACCATGGTCGGCGAGCTGAGAAACGGCGAGATCACCGAATACGAGATCCATCCCGAGGACTACGGCCTGCAGATGGTCTCCAACCGCGGCCTGCGCGTCGCCGACGCCGCCGAATCGAAGGAGATGGTGCTCGAGGCGCTCGCCGACACGCCCGGCACGCCGCGCGAGATCGTCACCCTGAACGCCGGCGCCGCGCTCTACGCCGCCAACGTCGCGACCTCCGTCGCCGACGGCATCAGTCGCGCCCGCGAAGCCATCGCCAGCGGCGCGGCACGCGCCAGGCTCGACGCGTTCGTCAATTTCACGCGGAGGTTTGCGTGAAAACCTCATTCAACACAGAGAATACAGAGGCACAGAGGACACAGAGAAAGGCTTTTTCTTGATGTTCTCCGTGCTCTCTGTGCCTCTGTGCCCTCTGTGTCAATAGCGGTTAAGGTTTTCCATGTCCGACATCCTCCAGAAAATCCTCGCGCTGAAGCGCGAGGAAGTCGCTGCTGCCCAGGCACTGAAACCGCTCGCCGTCCTGCGCGCCGAGGCCGAGGCGCAGCCGCCGCCGCGCGACTTCGCCGGGGCGGTGCGGGCAAAAGTCAGCGCCGGCGGCACGGCGGTCATCGCCGAGATCAAGCGCGCCAGCCCCTCGAAGGGCGTCATCCGCGCCGACTTCCGCCCCGCCGATATCGCCCGCAGCTATGCCGCCCACGGCGCCGCCTGCCTCTCCGTGCTGACCGACCGTCCTTTCTTCCAGGGCGCGGCGGAATACCTGATCGAGGCGCGCGCCGCCTGCGCGCTGCCGGTGCTGCGCAAGGACTTCATCGTCGACGCGTACCAGGTGGTCGAAGCGCGCGCCATGGGCGCCGACTGCATCCTGCTCATCGTCGCCGCCTTTTTCCCCCCTCTCCCCCGCGGGGGAGAGGGGGCAGCCTCCCCCTCTCCCCTCGGGGAGAGGGCCGGGGAGAGGGGGGCGGTCGCCCGCATGCGCGACCTCGAATCCCTCGCACACGAACTCGGCATGGCCGTCCTCGTCGAGGCCCACGACGCCGCCGAGCTCGATCTCGCCCTGCAACTGCAAACCCCGCTCATCGGCATCAACAACCGCGACCTGCGCAGCTTCGAGGTTTCGCTCGAGACGACACTCTCGCAACTGGCGCGGATTCCCGGCGACCGCATCGTCGTCACCGAAAGCGGCATCCTCGCCCCGGCCGACGTCGCCCTCATGCGCGGCCGCGGCGTCAATGCCTTCCTTGTCGGCGAGGCCTTCATGCGCGCGCCCGATCCGGGCGCCGCCCTCGCCCGCCTTTTCGCCCCCCTGTAGGAGCGGGCTTGCCCGCGATAATTCGGCGCGATAGACTGAAACCGAAAAGGACGGTTCAAATGACGACCAAGATTTATTTCGTGCGCGCGGAGTGGGACGAGGAAGCCAGGGTCTGGGTGGCGACGAGCGATGACGTGCCTGGGCTGGCCACGGAAGCGGATACCGCGGAACTTCTCGTGGAAAAACTCAAGACCCTGATCCCGGAACTGCTCGACGCCAACGGCTGTCCGGATGGCGGAGAAGTCCCCTTCGAACTGCTGACGCGCCGCTTCGAAACGACCCGCCGCGCGGCCTGATGGGCGGCAATTTCACGCCCGAACTCAAGCGTCTGCTTCGTGATGCCGGTTGCCGCCACGAGCGTGCCGGCAAGGGCGATCACGAAATCTGGTTCAGCCCCCATACGGGAGTACGTTTCCCGGTCGACCACAAAATCAAGTCGCGTCACACCGCGAATGCGGTGTTGAAGCAGGCTGGTCTTCCAAAGCATTTCTGAAGCCGGGATGCTGGCGGCCTGAATTCGTCCGGCGCAAGCTCCAGTTCATCGCTCGGGAATATCCTGCTGCATGACTACAACGACGCCGATCGCCGCCTCATTTGCGGTTCCGTCCGTCCCTGCCTCGACGACTACCGCGAATATGTCGAGTGCGTGACAGGCTTCATCGGCCGCCTGCATCCCCTGTAAGAGCGGGCTCCGGTGCCAGCAGATGGTTTTAGGAAACCGTGGTCTGTCCCCGGTTTTCCTGTCCCCGGTTTTCCTTGACACGCCATAGGCATGGCGTAATATCCAGTATTACTAAATGACATTGCCGGGAATGCCATGAAGGACCAAACCTATCAGCGCTTTGCCATCAGCATGCCGCCGGCAA
>Ga0194126_10000693_pt1 | contig 56320 bp, 49 predicted proteins | sample TA2KigC150mmetaG_FD_148641 | JGI IMG/M metagenome (GOLD analysis project Ga0194126, IMG submission 148641) | Freshwater microbial communities from Lake Tanganyika, Tanzania - TA2015035 Kigoma Deep Cast 150m | ecosystem: Environmental > Aquatic > Freshwater > Lake | place: Tanzania: Lake... | reverse complement strand
CAATTCCTGCATTAAAACAGCGGCTGAAGAAACTTCCGGCGGATAAACGTCGGCGACAATTAAGATTTTCATAAAAATGAATATAACAAATTTTTAGCAAAAGCAAAATATTGACAAAAATGTAAAAATATTGCTTTCTTTAGAGAAGTTCTCAATAAATTTAAAGAAAGGGGGCGATGGTAATGACAATGACAGATTTTGATTTTTCGAGGGATTTTGGTAAAGCCATGATGATTCTGTCGGCTGATTGGCCGGCAGAACGAATGGATGCTCCATTTATTCACGCTGTCAGCCGGGACGCTACCGGCGACAGCCAATCCGCCGAATCCGATTTTTTCTTATTTGCCGGGGAGCTTTTTAAGACTAACCGCATTGGCGCGGTAGTCATTAACGGCTCTCTGGGAGAAAGGTTTGGCCGGAATATTCCCGGCGAAAACTGGGAAGGCGCCACTGGCTGGAAGAAAAGGTTGGTGGCGGCCGGTATCCCGGAGCCGGCGATTGTTTTGGCCGGGCCAGGTCACAACACCAAACAGGAAAACCTAAATTTTTTAACAGTCGCACGCCAGTGTGGCTGGAAAAGAGTCGGTGTCCTTTCGGTAAATTATCATTTACCGAGAGCCTTCATGGGTTATGTTAAAGCCATGGAGGAAATAGGGTGGTGGACGGACCTTTTTGCCTTCAGCTTCCGCCGGGTGGACTGGTTTTCTACGATGACCGGTTCGCAGGGCATTGCCACCATGCCTACACTGGAGTTGGCGGAGGCGGAGCTGGCGCCGAATCGGTTGCCAGCTTATTTAGTCAAGGGGGACCTTTGCTCTTTCGAGGAACTCTTTAATTATCTGTCCAATAGAAAAAAGTAGCCGGCATTTCGGCCGGCAGAAAATTTCTAAGGCTGTTTAGCGATTTATTTTTGCAAACAGCCTTTTTGTTTCCCTTTAAATTCTCTCTTTTTCTGAATAATTTTGGCCAATCCGACAATCAAACGAAGGACTTTACCGGAAACATTTGTGTCCTGATAATTTCTTGGCGTATTAAACTTTTCGGCAGCGGCAAATTGTCCGGTGGTAATCTCAATTGCCTGCAAAATAACATCTTTATCCAGGCCGGTTAAAATTAAAACTCCTTCGTCAAACGCTTCGGGGCGCTCGGAACTCGCTCTAATTTGAATAGCCGGAAAACCCATAATTGACGATTCTTCCTGAATGGTGCCGCTGTCCGACAAAACACAGAAAGCGTTTAGCTGAAGATTATTGTAGTCAAAATACCCTAATGGTTTATGAAAATTAATTAGTTGACTTGTTTTAAGTTTATATTCTTCAAGCCGCGCCCGGGTTCGCGGATGCGTGCTCATAATAATCTGCAATTGATAAGTTTCCCCCACGGCGTTTAATGCTTCAATTAATTTGGTAAGTGATTCCCTGCTTTCCACATTTTCTTCGCGATGAATGCTCGCCGCAAAATATCTGTTTTTTTCCAGGTTTAATTCTTTTAAAATCTGCGATTTTTTTATGTCTTCTTTGTAAAATTCCCAAATTTCAGCCATAGGCGAGCCGGTCACATAAATTGTTCCCGGATGAATGCCTTCCCGAATCAAATAGTGTCTGGCGTTTTCGCTGTACGGCAGATTGATATCGCTAATATGATCAATGATTTTCCGATTAATTTCCTCCGGCACCCGCTCATCAAAGGAGCGGTTGCCGGCTTCCATATGGAAAATCGGGATTTTCAGCCGCTTGGCGACAATGCCGGCCAAAGCGCTGTTGGTGTCTCCTAAAATCAAGACCGCGTCCGGCATTTCTTTTTTCAGCACCCCTTCGCTTCTCTCTATAATTTTGGCGATTTGCCCGCCTAAAGTCTCGGATTTTACTTTTAAAAAATAATCCGGCTGCCGAATTTTCATTTGTTCAAAGAAAATTTTATCCATTTCATAATCATAACTCTGGCCTGTATGCACCATAATATGATTAACATACTCGTCTAGTTTGGCGAAAATCCGCGACAAACGGATTATTTCCGGCCGCGTTCCAAAAATCGTCATTATTTTAAGCTTATTAATCATTTTGTTCATACTTCTTCGGCATAAGTGTCTGGGTCATCTGGGTTGAAAATCTCATTTACCCAAACCAGCAATTTCATTTCGCTATCGCCTGTATTCCTTATATTATGCGTCCAATTGACCGGCATTTCAAATATCTCCGGCTTTTTTCCGGAAGCCATAATTTCTTTAATTTCTCTGGTTTCTCTATTTTTCAATTTAATCAACCCCTTGCCTTCAATTATGCAAAAATATTCTGTTTTGCGAAGGTGATAATGGTTGCCGCGAATCATGCCCGGCTCGGTAGTACAATAAAAGACCTGACCTACTCCGGAAATTTTGAAAATTTCTATCAACTTACCCCGCTCATCTTGTTTAACTTCTAATTCACGATTCATAAATAAGATAAATAGGTTCGATATAAATCTTTATAAAATTTGTTTTTGGAGGTTTTTGGTTTGCCGGTTTTAAAAGAAGCTATTTTCTTGGCTAAATCACCAACGGTTATCTCGCTCTTGCTGGTTACCCGTTTAAAATAAAATAAGCTTTGACGCTTGGCAAAAACTTCCTTAATAATCATTTTAGCCGCCTCTTTGACATAAATCAGGTTTATTTTTTTATTTCTGCTTGGCGGATGAACAGTAATTGCCTGATTATCCGCCGCTTGATAACAAAAGGTAGCCACTGCCGAATTATAAAACGGCCGGCAACCCTCACCGAACACATTGGTCAGGCGAAAAATTGAAACCGGGATTTTATCCCGGCGGGAAAAATCCTCTAATATTATCTCCGTCAGTTTTTTGCTCTGACCGTACAAGGTTTCTGTTTCCGCCTGAATTGAAGAAAGAAAAATTAATTTTGCCCGGCTTTTAAATTTAGCCATCGCCAAAATCAAATTATAAGTGGCGGCGACACTGCCGGCTATTATTTCCGCCTCCGAACCGCGATTAACGGCCGCGGTATGAATAATTGCGTCTTTGCCGCGAACAAATTTTTGCAGATTTTCCCCCGGTTCCAGAAGATTGTTTTCCGGCAAATCAAAAAAAGATAAAACGACGTTGCGCTTGCCTTTTAATAAATCAATAATGTGTTTGGCAATAAAACCTCGGCTGCCGGTAATGCCAATTTTAACCATTTAATTATTTTTTAAAATTTTTGAGTTCTTCTTGTATCTCGTCAAGCGAAAGGAGTAATTCCTTCAATTCTTCTTTGGTTAATTTTCGGGTATTGGCCGAGGTATAACCTTCATGCGACAAGGTGTTGTTTTTCTGACCCCGGAAATAATATTGCCGATAATCCATACCCGGCGCTTCGGGATTGATTTTATAATAATCGCCGCAATCTTCAACCCGGAAAGTTTCTTCGTTAGAAATTAAGGACTCGTGCATTTTTTCGCCGGGCCGCGTGCCAATCTCTTCAACTCCTTTCTCATAATTAAAAATTTCTACCAGCGCCTGAGCCAAATCGCCGATAGTCGCCGCCGGCGATTTTCTAACATAAATTTCGCCGTCTTTGCCGTTACTTAAGGCGTACAAAACTAAATCAATCGAATGAGCTAGGGGCATCATAAATCTAGTCATATTCGGGTTGGTAACCGTCAGGGGCTTGCCGGCTTTCATTAAATCCACAAAATAAGGAATGACCGAGCCGCGAGTATACATCACGTTGCCGTATCTGGTGCCGCAAAGTATTGTCCTGCCTCTTTTTTCTCGGGAAACCGCAATCATAATTCTTTCCATCAACGCCTTGGACATCCCCATAGCGTTTATCGGGTAAACTGCTTTATCGGTACTTAAAACCACTAACCGCTCCACGCCCTGAAGAATAGCCATATCAATCACATTGTGCGCGCCCAAAGAATTGGTTTTAATCGCTTCCCAGGGAAAAAATTCGCAATTTGGCACCTGCTTTAAAGCGGCGGCATGAAAAACATAATCAACATCGTACATCGCGTGAAAAACCGCGTCTCGGTCACGAACATCGCCGATAATAAAACGCAGTTTGTCACTGTTGTATTTATTGCCCATATCAAACTGTTTCTTTTCGTCGCGGCTGAAAATAACAATTTTTTTTGGATTGCAATTCAAAAACCGCTTAACTACCGCATTGCCAAAAGAGCCGGTGCCGCCGGTAACCAAAATTGTTTTATTTTCTATATTTTTTTCAATTTCTGTCATAGTTTTTTGTTCTTTTTTATTTCGTACAATTTGGCATCTATTAGAAAACGATACCATAAACCCTGTAAAAAGTGAAATATCAAACCTTCTTTGCCGTCAAAGAAACCGAAGCGGAAAAAATAGCGATAAATGAAATAGAGAAATGCTCGGCAGAATAACGGCAGGTGATAAAAAAATTTTTTTCTAGCCCGACCGTAATCGCCGGACAAAACATCCTCTGCTTCGCGCGAAGAATAACTGTTGTGTTTGGCTATCCAATCAGTTAAGGGTTTTTTATTATCATCAACAAAATCGTTTTTTAATTTACCCGCCCTCCCTTCTAATAAAACAATATGTTCGTCCATTTTCCGCCACTCTGATTTCGCCTTGCCGTTCCTGAATAATCTTAAAAGCCAGACAGGGTAATAACCGCCATGCTTTATCCAGCGGCCCATAAAATAAACGCGGCGTTTAATATAATATCCATTAACGCCTTGCGGAGGCGTTAATTTAATAATTTCTTGTTTAAGTTCTTCTGTCAAATATTCATCAGCGTCCAATCTTAAAATCCATTCGTTTTTAATATCTAAATTATCCAACGCCCAATTAAACTGCTGCGCCTGATTCACGAAAGGATGTTGAATAATTGTTGCGCCGTATTTTCTCGCAATCTCTAAAGTGCTATCCGTGGAATAAGAATCAACGACAAAAATTTCGTTTGCCCAAGCGGCGATATTTTTTAAGCAGTTTTCTAAATTTAATTCTTCGTTATAAGTTAAAATTATAACGCTAACCGGGATTTTCATGTTATTATCTCATTATATTCTTTAATAAATTTCTCCGCCACCGCTTCGCTGGAAAATCCTTTTTTTGCCAATCGGCGGCCGCTTTCACCCATTTTCCTTGCCATTTCTGGATTATTTAAAATTTTTAAAATTGCCCCTGATACTTGCTGGATGTTTTTTTCAACCACTATTCCGGCGTTTGCCCTCCTTACATAAAAAACTAAACCGTTGTTTTCTGTAATTATTATCGGCAAACCAAAATGCATTGCCTCAAGTGTTGCCATACTGAAAGCTTCGGTGTAAGAAGGCAAGATAAACGCATCGCTGTCCAGCAAAGCAGCAACTTTATCTTCGCCAAGCAATATCCCGGCGAAAATGATATTAATGTTTTTGCCGTCGTAAGACCATTGATCTTGCGACGATATTTTATTAAATCCGTGACCGATAATCATTTGGATAACTTTCTTTTTATAATTTTTATCATCTGGCCCAGCCAAAATCAAAACCGCCTTTGATTCTTTTTTAACCGCCTCGGCAAAAGCCGGAATCAAAGTGTCTATTCCTTTAATCGGGTGCAGGCGCCCCAAAAATAAAATAATTTTTTTATCCTTATCAATCCCGAATTTCTTTCGAAAACAACATCTATGGTCTTGCGATGACGCTATATTGAAATCTGAATTGTTTAAGCTGTTTGGAATTACAACGGCTTTTCTGAGCGGCAGACCGGCTCTTATATATTCGTCCCTTTCTTTTTCCACAACAAAATGCACGGCCGAAGCGCCCGCTAAATTTCTCTTCTCTATTAAAGAAAGATAAATTTTCTTTTTTAAAAAACCGCGTTCCAGCGGTCTCGCCATTAAACTGCCGTGCGGAGAAATAATGTACGGCTTTTTTAGTTTTTTGGCATAATAAGCGCCGAGCGCCGAGACCGAAAGAAAAACCGAAGTAATGTGAATTAAATCAAAATTTTTTATATTTCTGGCCAACGCCCGGTGCAACTTGTAAGAATATTGCCAAGGCCGAAAATTAACCGGAAAATAACAAACCCTCACTCCGTCTAAATCAGTTTCTTTTTCAAGCGGAACATTCAATTTCTCGTCTTTATCCAAATTCATTGTGTAAACAACAACCTCAACGCCCTTTTTAACTAGCGCTTTATTAAGAAAATGCGTAGGTCTTATCGGACCGCTCGCGTAAACCGCCGGCAGATAACTGGGAATGATGTGCAAAATTTTCATTGTTAAATACGGGCTAAATAATTTTTAACACCTTGTTCAAAGCCAACCCTGGGCCGCCACCCAATAATTCGTTCGGCCTTTTTGAAATTCAAAGCAATCCGGTAAACTTCGCCGTTCCGAAAAGAAGCGTAAATTGGCGGTTTATTGAAACCGACGCAATCGGCCAGCGTTCTAAAAACTTTTTCATCGCCAATCTCTTTCCCGCGGCCGATATTCAAAATTTCGTTCCTGCCCTTCTTCAGGCATAAAATATTGGCTTTTACGACGTCCTCAATATAAACGTAATCGCGGGTTTTCGCGCCGTCTCCAAAAATTTCAGGTCTAATATTATCCCTCATCAAATCGGCAAAAATTGCGACCACTCCTGCTTCGGCTTTGGGATTTTGCCGCGGCCCGAAAACGTTGCCGTAGCGGAATATTAAATAATCAAAACCATAAATTTTGCTATAAAACTTAACGAGTTCTTCTCCAATAATCTTGGAAACCGCGTATGGCGATAAGGGGCCGGGCGGGGATGTTTCTTTGACCGGCAATTCTTTGGCATTGCCGTAAATTGCGCCGCTTGAAGCAAAAATAATTTTTTTAACATTTGATATTCCGGCCGCCGCCAAAACATTGACTGTTCCTAAAATATTGACTTTATAAACAAGATCGGCGTTCTTAAATGACTTCGCCGCCTCAACAACGGCTGCGTGGTGATTGACGATCTCCGGTCTTTCTTTTTGAAAAACATTCTTTAATAATTTAATGTTTCTTATATCAACTTTGTAAAATCTCGCCTTTTTATTTAAATTTTTTTTGAAGCCGGTAGAAAAATTATCAATCACCGCCACCCGATGACCGTTCTTAATATAAGCATCAACAATATGACCGCCGATGAAACCGGCGCCGCCGCTAACCAATATCGTCATGTTTTTATCGTTTTATAACCGTTAAATACCTTGATAATTTCTTTTGCCCGGTCCTTAATTTCGTGGCCGTCTCTTAAAAGACGTTGATAACCGGCCTCGGCAATTCTTTTTCTATCCTCCCCGTGGGTTAAATAATATCTTATTTTTCTTAGCATCTCTTCTTTATTTCTGAAATATTCGGCTTCCCTGCCTTCTTGAAACATACTGTTTAAATCATCGGTATATTCACTCAACATAAAAGTTTTAGCGGCAGTAATTTCAAAACATCTCCGAGTATAAGTATCATTATTTAATTTAGACAAAAACACAAGAGCGATTTTGACGCTGTTTAAACATATATTATAATCTTCTTTTAAATATACCGGTTCGCCTAACTGCTGGCAAAAAAAATCATAATATTTAGACATTGACCACGAAGCGCCTCCAAACAGCTTGAAATTTATGCCTCCGTCAATTATTGCCTTAATGTATTCGTCGCGGCCGTCATTTTCATAATGACCAGCAAAAACTGCGTCGCAAACATATTTGTCTGTCGGCAATTTTTCAATTTCAATAGGAAAATTATCTTCTTCAATGTAATAAGCTGTCAATAAACTAATTTTTGTATAATTAATTTTTTTATAATCATGCAGATTTTTACGCCGGTAAACAAAAATGTGGTCGTAATAAGGAATTGATTTTTTAAAATGCCGCCAAAAATAAGCAGGGTGTCCGTCGCTGAAAGGGTCGTCGTTATTGTATCCAAAAATAACCGCGCCGCTCTGTTTAATTTTTTTGATGGCGGCTGAATAAATGTGGTTGCCGCGATAGACAAAAACCAAATCCGGTCTTTCCTTTCCGGCCGTCTCGATTAAATCCGAATTTATTTTTCTAATAATTGAACCGAATGAAAATTTATTCTGCAATCGCTGGAAAAAAGTTTTTTCCTTAAAATAATCGCCGGTTGCAAATTTAATAACTCGGTGCCCCAGTTTTAGAAAAGCGTTATACAAAGCCGGCTCATAAATATCGCAAAGAAAATCGCCGACAACAAGAATCTTCATAATTTGGTTTTAATTTGAATTTAATTCTGATTAACAAAATCAATTATATTTTCTCCGACGAATAGATAAAAAGAAGCGCATTTACCGCATTTTAATCCTTGTCGCAATTTTTCAAAAAAAGAATCGCGGCAAGCGGGGCAAATAAGATAATTTTCTATTTTTAAGCGCTTGTTTCTTTTCCGCTGAGAAAATAATTTTCTAATTAAAAAAAGGGCTAATCGTTTTGTTGAGGCGACCCATGAAAATTGGGGGACAGCGGGAGCGGTTATCGGAGGCGGCAACCAATTAAATTTATATTCCGGGTTAACCATTCTGTATTTTATGCCCCCGCTGTCCCTGCTCCAGTGATAACGAACGTGAAAATGAAAGGGATTCTTTGAAACCCAATCAGAAAATATTAAACTGGTTTTTTGAGTAAAAAGATTTTTTATTTCTTCATCCTGAACCGGCCCTTTCTTTTTCAAAATCACCAATTCCCCGTTGTTTTCGTCAATCTCCAATCTGTGATCCGAATAACCGCAGATTCGTTCAAAAAGCGCGTTTGGCGTTTCTATATACCCAGCCCTGCCCACCCTTTGAATTTCCGTCAAAAATCTTTCCGGGTCGGAAGAATGCTCCAATACATGGGAAGCGATTATAAAATCAAAAGCATTATCTTTAAAAGGCAAATTTTCCGCGAAAGCGAGAACTGTCGGCCGGTCGTGAATCAAAGAAGTAAAATGTCTTTGGCTTGTTTCTGTTAAATAGGCGTCGCAAAGAACATTTGCCCTGAAATACGGCTTGCTGCCGCTGCCGATTTCCAAAACCAAATCATTTTTTTTAACCGGGCAATGAAGCCGCCTTAGAGACCAGGCGACAGAATCCCACCCTAATTTTCTAAAAAATTTCATCAAGAAACTTTCGGTTTTCATAATTGAGGCGTTTTACCCAAAATATTTTTTAGTATCCTTATTCCATTATCGCAAATCCTTTTTCCAAAAATAATCAGCAGTATCACATAAAGGTAATAATAAAAAGTGATATTAAAGCCGAGTTGGTTCAATTTTTTCACATAATCCCAGAAAATCCTGATTCCCTTATTTCTTTGAATCGCCAAACTGGGATAAAAATATTTGGACATATCTTTTTTTATCGCGCTGGTAGAATTTAAGTTGTGTTTCTGATCAATAAACTGTGTTATTTTGAAAAAACCCTTTAAAAAATTAATAGAATTTTCAATCGTAATCGCGCCCGGCGTGTATAATTTTTTTTCCGACTCTGCCATGCCGAAAAAGGGCCGATTGCCCTCCCGATAAGCCCGAGTCAGCGGTTCGTCGAAATAAGCCGAGGGGTGTTTTAGGGTCGTTTCGGCTAACAAATATAACTGAAACAACAAAGTGCCGTCAAATTCGTCAATCAGATACGGCAAAATTAATTCTCTTCTAATAATAAAACCGGAGATAAAAACGCTTTTGCGAAATAAAGCGATATAACTATTGGGACCGGGTTCAAAAAATTTTGTCGCCCCATAATAACGGAATTTCTCCGCCTTTCTATTTTCTTCATAAGCGAGATGCGATTTAAGCACATATCCCAGCGCCGGATGCCGTTTTAAAAAAACCATTAATTTATCCAGTGCTTGAGGCGCAAAATCGTCATCATCTCCCATAAAAACAATCCACTCGCCCCTTGCGTTCCTTATTAATTCTTTCAAGTTTTTGTCGAAACCGAGATTTGTTTTATTTTCCCTGTAAATCGTCCTATAATTTTTTTCCTTTTTAAATTTTTCCACCACCGCTCTAATTTCTTCTCTTTTCGGGCTCTTGTCCTCGTAAATAACCACTTCTAATTCAGGCTCAATTTTGGCGTCAATGCTATTTAAAAGACGTCGCAACGTCTCTGGGCGATTATAGCTGGGAATGCATATTGAAATTTTAATTTTTGAATCTGCCATATTTGTTAAAAACAAAATCAATAAAGCCGCGAAAAACGCGGATTAAAACCGAAAACCTTTCCCGGTTAAAAATAATCTGAAACAGCAAACAGAACACAAGAGTAGCATAAATATTTTTGATTATTAAAACAGGAAATTTGCCAAAATACCTTAGCCAAAAATACAAATGATTTCTTGTAATATAATACATTCTTAAAGGAGAATATAGCGGTATGTTTCTATTAAAAATTATTTTGGGAATTCCGCCTTTATGCAGAATAAATAAATTAACAAAATGAATCACTCCGAAATTCAATAAGCGGGCGCGCAGGCAATAATCATAATCAACAACGTCAATAAACAGCGCTTCGTTAAATTCTCCAATTTTCCGATAAAGATTCAGATTTATCCAAGAGCCGGAAGTAATCGCCAATAAAGAGTTTTTATAAAAAAACGGTTTTTCTCGCGCAATTTTAATAAGTTCTTTATTTATTCTGTTTTCGCTCCTTGTCGCCAAAGAAATGACGGCGATGTTGTTTAAATTGTCCAGGCGTCCAAAGACATTTCCGTAGCAATCAGCCATTTGAGAATTTAAAAAGCGGGAATCCTGATCCATTGTCAAAAGGAAACCGAAGCCCATCTCAATCGCTTTTTTAGCCGCCAAATTCAAAGCTCCGGCCACGCCGATATTTTCCCCGTTAAAAACATAAATTAATTTTTCGTTGTCTTGAAGCAAATCAACCACCTCTTGATTTCTTTTTTCCGAGTTATCTATAATGAAAACTTTTTCTACAATCCTGCTATAAGAAAAAATATTTGAAAGAACGTCTTCTTCCGGATTGTATAAAACCACTGCCGCCGCCTTTCGCGCGACCAACTCTTTTTTTATCGCTGTTAAATTTTCCATCTTATTTGATTGGCTTAATGCCGAAAAACCTAAAACCAGAAGTAAGATGCGCCAATTTCATCATAAATCTCAATGGATAACAAAAAGCAGAAATGGCAAGAGAGATAATTCCGAAAAGCGGCCATAGAATGAAATTATTTTTTATAAATTTTTTTAATTTAACAAATCTCATTCCCAGACTATTAATCGCGCTTCCGGCAAATTCATATTCAATTTTTTCTACTTTAAATCCAATCGATAGCAACATTTTATTCAAAGTAAAATCGGTAAAATTAAAGAGATGCCGCGGAATATCTAATGTGACCGAATATTCTCCAAAAACCATTCTTTCCCAGCAGTTAAAATTCGGCACGGCGACTATTAAATGCCCCCCGGGTTTTAAAATTCTGTAACATTCTTTTAACGTTCCCGCAGGATTTAATACGTGTTCCAAAACATGATTTATTAGGATAACGTTAAAAAAATCATCTGGAAAATTTGCTTCTTCTAAAAATCCTTTTCTAACCCTAAAACCGCTAACCCTGCTTGCTTCCATAAAAGAATTTTCGTTTGGTTCAATGCCGTAAAACTTCCAAGAAGGATAAAGCGGAATCATTGTTTTTTCGCAAAGGCCTTTGTCGCAGCCGATGTCTAAAAATTTTCCTCCGCTTTTTCCGCAATCCCAAAGCGCCGGCTTTTTAAATTTCTTTTTAAAATTGTCAAAAAAACGCAATATCGGATTATTGCTTTCATCATAGTAAGTCTGTCTGCCGTCATCGCTGCAATAAAAATATTTCAATTCTTCCCATTCTAATCGGGGATTTTGAAAAATTAATCCGCAATCCCGACATTTATAAAGTTTAAATTCGCGTTTATCGTCAACCCTGACCCTTCTGTCGCGCCCTTTTAAAACAAAAATTAAATTTCTTCCGCCGCATAAGTTGCAATCTGTGTATTTCATGCAATTTAAAAATTATAATCTAGGGTCATCGCAAGGCCCTATATTCTAACCAAAGAGAAAGATTTAATAACGCCCAGGTCTTATAGTTGTTTTTCGCGCTCAATGACTGAACGGCACCGAAAGAAATTATATCAAAAATTTTTCTTTTTGGATTGCGCAAATAATCTTCTTTAAGCGCCGCCACCGACTTGTCATTTAACCATTTTGCAATCGGCGCGCCGAAACCCTGCTTGGCGCGTTTTCCGATGGACCGCGTCCATAAATCGCCTACTGCCCGACGCAGTATTATTTTGTCGCTCTCTTTGCTCACCTTTAATTGATAAGGCAAAGAAACGCAGAATGAAGCGAAATCAATATCCAAAAACGGCGCCCGCAATTCCAGCCCGTTAGCCATCGATGCTCTATCTGTTTTTACCAAAATATCGCCCGTAATATAATTTTCCAAATCGCAGCGAAAGATATCGTTCAAATCGTTGGTTTCCTGCCAACCGGGCTGATACGACATTTTTTCGTCGAATCCTTCTAATCCCAAATCCCCTATCTCTTTATTGCTTAAAATAACATTCTCCCCGACCAGATGCACCTCAATTGCCGAAGAAAATTCTTTTTTGAAACGCGCCCCCATAACTTTTTGCAATAGTAAATTACTGCCGCTTATCCGCCGCAATGCCCGGCTGACAAAACGCGCCAATTCGCTTCTCAAAAAAGCTCCGCCATTGCTGTTTATATACAAAAACGGCTTGTACCAGCCGTAACCGCCGAACAATTCATCTCCGCCGTCACCGGTTAAAACCACTTTGGTATGCCGCCGCGCCAACTTTGATATTAAATATGTCGGGATGTTTGATGAATCGCCGAACGGTTCATCGTAAATTTCCTGCATCTTTATCAAAAGTTCTCCCAAATCTTCCCGGTCGTCAAAGAGTTCAATGTGGTCTGTGTCGTATTTGATAGCAATTTCGCGAGCAAACGGCGCTTCGTTTATAGAATCGCGGAAAGCAAATGAAAAGGTTTTAATTTTTGGCTTAAATTTAGACGCAATCGCCACGATGGTGGAAGAATCCAGGCCGCCGCTTAAAAGCGCGCCCAACGGCACATCCGCCACCAGTTGCCGCTGTACCGCCTTATTTAACAAATCCTTAAAAACAGAAGTTGCCTCATCAAGGGTAATTTTTTTGTCTACCGCCGGCAAACGCCAATATCTTTCAATTTTAACTTTGCCGTTTTTCCAAATTAATTTATGACCGGCCGGCAAAATATAAACGTTTCTGTAAATGGTTCGTGTCGGATAAATATATAAATGTTTTAAATAACACGCAATAGATTTTAAATCTAAAACCGGGTTAATTAATCCCGAAGCGATAATCGCTTTAATTTCCGAAGCAAAAATAAATTCCTCGTTTTTGCCCCGGGCGTAATAAAACGGCTTTTCGCCAAATCTGTCTCTGGCGCAAAAAAGTTTTTGTTCTCTATCGTCCCATAAAGCAAAAGCAAACATTCCCGGCAAATACGGCATCATTTCTTCGCCATATTTTTGATAAAGCGCCAAAATAACTTCGGTATCCGAGGTTGTCTGAAATTTATAATCTGACAACTGTTTCTTAATTTCTTTATAGCCGTAGATTTCTCCATTAAAAACAACGGCTAATTTTGAAGCATCAAGCGCCCCCGCGCTAAATCTAAATCTAGGGTCTTGCGATGACACTATATTGTCAATAGTCATAGGTTGGTCGCCGGTTTTTAGGTCAATGATTGATAACCGCCTATGCCCCAAAGCGCAGTTTTCAAAAAAATAAAAGCCTTCGGCGTCAGGACCGCGATGAGTTAGTTTTTCGGTCATTCCCCTCAACCGAACTTCATATCTTTTTGAATTTTCCGCAACAATGCCAGCGATGCCGCACATTTTGTTACTTTTATTTAATAAAACCCAAAACCCTCAGAGCCGAACCGATATTTTTCTCCCAAGTGTAGTTTTCTCTCGCTTTTTTAAGGCCAGCCCCGGCTACTATCTTCAACTTGTCCAGGTGAGCCAAATAAAATTTAATTTTATTAATGCATTCGTCAATCGAATCATAGCATTCTATTTCTTTTCCCTCTTCAAACAATCGCAACAGGTCCGGATTACGATTGGTAAGGTAAAGACTGCCCGCCATAGTCGCATCAAAATCTCTAAGCTTAATCGTTAAAATATCCGTATTGTATGCGACATAGCCGCTTCCCAAAACTATCTTCGCCTTTCCGAAGACCTCGGCAATTTTTTCCGCATTAATAAACCCGTTGGGAAAACCGGGTCCAAAGGCTTCAATTTTGATACCGGCGGACAAAATTTTCTGCACCAGTTTTCCGTGAATGCCGTATTTCCCGCCGACAAAAACGACATCGTAAATTTTTGGTTCTCTGGGATAAAATATTTCCGGGTCGCTCGCCAACGGCCAATAAATTGCCGGCGCGCCTTCAACTAAATACCAAAGACACGTGTCGGGCGAAGTGGTTAAAACCAAATCAAGACCGTTAGCCAATCCGACCGATCCCATCAATCCGTTTTTCTCCCTCCGCCACAAATCGGGCAGTTTATCGTCCATTGAGACATTAATCGTTGGCAGGCCCATCTCTTGAATTATTCTCAAAACGTCAACATCTAAAAAATCAGCCCACATTTGACCCATTAATAAATCTAATTTTTTCCCCTGATTAGCCTCTTTAATTTGTTTAAGAAGGGCGCGGCTATTGCTTTCTTTCGCCTCGGACTCGCTCATTTTTGTTTTAACTGTTTGAGCAAATAAAAGACCATATCCCCCTTCTTCGTTTTGGAAAGTAATTACCTCCCCGAATTTTTTTAGCCCGCCCAAAAAACCCGAGGCATCTTGACTATAATGCGCTCCGACCCAAAAAATTCTAAATTTTTTTTGAAGCGCGGGGCGAATTCCCCTCTTTGCTAATCGTTCACGAACCATTTTTATAACTCCAGACTCGGAATATTCCAAATTTAAAACGCGCGCTTTTTCTTGATAATAAGCGTAAAGCTTCTTTGTTTTTCTGGTGTTAGCCCTAGCCTTTAAAAAGGCGTTTAGGGAATAAATCCAGGATATTTTTTTTAGCGCCTCCTTTGTTTTTTTAAACATTTTTTGAATTCTATTACCCTACTTTTTAATTAAGTATTTACCCAGCGCAAGATGCCGCAGGCCGGAATTGGCAAAAGTATAAATAGTTTCTTCCGGACCACAAACCAGCGGCTCGCCGTGCAGATTAAATGAGGTATTTAATACTCCACCAATACCGGTTCTTTTTTTGAATTCGGCAATGACGCGATAATACGACGGATTCCAGCTTTGGCAGACACAATGGGGACGACCGGTAAAATCATATGGATGCAAACCAGCAATTAATTCTTTCTGCGCCAAATCGGTGGAGTCAAAAGTTATAATCATATAGGGGGCGAATATGTTTTTGGAATTTTTCATATAATAGTTAAAATCTTCTTCTAAAATTGATGGAGCAAATGGCATCCAAAAATCTCTATTTTTTATCATTTCATTAATGATCATTACGCTTTCCCGAGAAGAAGGGTTAGCAAGGATGCAGCGATTGCCGAGAGCCCGAGCTCCCCACTCCATCCGGCCGGAAAACCAAGCAACAATTTCTTTCTTGGCTAATAATTCGGCTACGATTACTTCAATATTTCTTGGCCGATTTATTTTATATTTTTTTGCTTCCGCAGAAATCTCCAGATAATTTTTAATTTCATTATCGCTAAATCCCCGGCCAAGATATAAATCGGTAAATGGCCTGGGAGAAAAAACAAGATTATTTGCTTCGCAGTATTTTTTATGGCCATAAAATAGACAACCAAAAACCAATGATTCATCACCGCATGAAGGCATTATAAAAACTTTATTAACTTCTTTGAGTTCAGAAATTTTCTGATTTAGCTTAACGTTCATAAAAACACCGCCGCTTAAAGCAATTTCGTTAATGCCAGTTTTTTTAATCCAGCCGGAAATCCATTCAATCACTATTTCCTCTAAAAAACGCTGAACGGCCGCTGAAACATTATCAAAACGTTCATAAACAATATGTTCAAACAAACAATACCTCATCGATCCGAATGGCAGCCTGGTTTTTATTTCTAAATTAGAATCGAGATAAAAAATATTTTTAAATTTTTCATATATTTGTTCTACTTGTTTAGAATTAACCTTTGCGTAAGGAGCCAAACCCATTACCTTGTATTCATCCTCATTTGGCTTCATTCCCAAAAGTCCGGTCACCTCGCTATAAAGTGCGCCGAGAGAATTGAATCTTGATATTCTGCCGATATTTTCTAAATTTCCCCGCTGATAAATATTCACGGAACCGGATAAATTATCGCCCTCGCCATCTAGAGTAAAAATTAACGTCTTTTTATCGGCGTCCAGATTAAAACAAGGAGAATAAGCGTGAGCTTGATGATGATCAAGAAAAATAATTTTTGATTTATCAAGGTTGGTGACTTTAGAAAAATATTCATCCGCCTCCTCGCGAAATTTTTTATCACTGTCTAAATTTATTTGATAAGCCCTAACTTTTTCTTTTAAGTATTTCGCGGCAAGCTCGGGAAAATACTTAAAAAGAAAATAACGAATTAAAAAATGGATATCTCGCGGTCTAGTATTGGTAAAATAATCAAGGTATCGCGTCGATTTAAAACCGCTGTTTTTTAAAAATGCATAACTTAGCAGAGACGCGCCGGGAAAAACCACCAAATCAATATCTTTTCCGAATGTTTTGTAAACGTAATCAAGAGTCAACGAGGGAAAACCGGTTGAGTTTTTAAGGTGGTTAATCCGTTCCTCGCTTTGGCAAAAAATAATTTTGCCATCCTTCAATAAACCAACTGTGGCATTATGCCCGTAATAAATACTTAATATTTTCATAATTTATAAATAGTATTATAATCAGCAGATCTTATTTCTGCAATCTTAAAGCGCAACCAATAGGAGACGGCCTTGAAAAATAAGAGTCCATATTTAAAACTTTCTCGTCGTCTGGCTGGAGTTCTTTTATTAATTTTTTAATTTCTTCATCCGATTTACAATGCTGATATTTATGACTACCATAGCCGTCAAATGTATTAAGCGCTCCCGCCAGATACAACCTTTTCAAATAATTTTTTCCCCTGGGAACATCTCCTCGAATCATCAGTGAAGATTTCTCCAAAAACCAGCCAAAAATAGGAATAAATCTTAAAATAGACATTATTTTAGAATACCAAAGCAAAAAACTAAAAGATCTCTTTGATAAAAATTTTCTCAACAAAATATGAAGCCGCCAACGCAATTTCCTAACCAGTCCCTCGTTATTAATTCCATAACAATTAAAAACAAATTCGCCACCGGGAGCGACAATTCTCCATAGAGCACGGGCTGTTTCCTCAACCGATCGCGTATGTTGAATCACATTATGACAAATCACAATACCATCAATAATATCGTCTTTTATCGGCGGCCGATCAATCGAGCATTGAATAATATCAACGTTGGATGCGTTTTTCAAATTATTTTTCATGACGCCGTCAACCGAATCAGAAAGCTCTAGAGAAATTACATATTTTGTTCCCGCCTCGCTCATCCACAAAGATTGCATGCCCGCACCGGCACCGGCATCAACAATAATTTTGTTTTTAAAAATATCTACTGAACCGAAAGTATTTTTTACTAAATGATTTAACCAATTAATTCTAAATAAATTATAATTAAAATAATTCCATTCTCTGCCAAAAGATTCTACGGTTTTCTTAATCAAATCACCAACCTTTACAAATCTTGGTATGCCATCAACAACGGGATAGGAACGGCCGGCGTCAGATAATAAAAAGCCGCTGATTATATCGCCATCTTTGTTATAAACAGCGTTCTGCAACCGAAGAGCCGATTTGTCAATCGGATCGCACAAATAATTTAACAGCTGAATTTTCATATTTTAGCGCTTGATATAATGCCAAAATTTAATTTTCCAAAGAAATATTTTTACAAAATGTTTCAATTTAAGATAAACGATGTAATAGAATTTATTATTCTGCCAATCGCCTTTTTTCAATAATTTTTCGTTAAAACCGTCTTCATGTTTTAAGCAAAAATACTTCTCGTAAAGCAAAATCAGTTCTTTTGCTTGTTTTTCCAAACTTAAATTTTCCAGTATATATTTTCGCGACTGAAACTTTGACCAATTTTGTTCCATAAAATTAATGGCGGCCGGCAATTCTTCTTTCTCTTTTATCTTTATCCCGCACAAATCGTTAAAATAAGGAATGCTGGTGGTATCCTGGTAATTCCTTTCTTCTTCGTTGAAAATTGCCGCGATTTCTTCACTAACCCCCCACTGACCCATATATTTTACATCCCACACCAAAAATGACGTATTAGCCGCCAATCCTTCCTGAAGAGCAATACCTTGACTTTCCTGACAGCCTAGCCAAATAATATACTTTGCTTTATTCAATAAATATTTATAATCTTCTTCTTTATAACCGGCCATATAATTAATGATGTGATAATTTATGTTTCTAAGTAAAAGATTTTTTTTAATTATTTCTAATTCTTCGTTAAATCTCTGTTTAAAATAAATTAAAACAAATTCTTTTTTTTGATGACTCGATTTAAATTCATCCGTATCAATACCGACCGGCCAAATCTCTATCGGGCATTGATTAAAACCAAAATACTCCCAACACTTTTTTGACCACAGTGACGGCTGAAGATAAACCGCTTTTTTTAATTCTAAATTCAGCGGCATATCTCTGGGTAAATTATACAAATTCGGACCAACAATTACTTTGATTTCCGGCGGCAGATTAGCAATTTTTTTTAATGCTTCCCGGTCATCCTGAATCCACAACCTTTTACAGGTATCCAATCCTTTATTTACCACATAAGGATAATGGAGTTTTTGTAAGCCCTTTATTAAATTTTCCACTACCTTTCTTGGGCCGCTGATATTTTTAAATAATATAGAACGGGAAATTATGTTAATCATTGCTTTATTTTATATTCTATCTATATTTCTCTCCCTTAATTGATAGTGAAGCAAAAAAGGCTGACGGCAAAATATATCTTAAAATTGAATCAAAACGTGTCGCTATCGCCTGCAATAATTCTTCTGAAAAGCTCAAACGGCGCTTATCTTTGTTTAAATGAAGTTTCAAAAAAGCTACAATTATCGGCCGCAAAAAATGCCAATCGGTTTTTTTCACTTCAATAAACCCGACCCTACAAAACAAATCAACCAACTCATTCTTATAAAAAAGCCAAACATCGCTCCCGCCGCCGGGTCGCACTAACACATTAGGATATCTCTTTAACCCTCGCTCGCTAATAAAATCAATATATTTTTTGCCTTTAGTTAGATAAAACCAGTAATTCCAAGGGTTTTTTGATTCAAAAGCCGTAGAGGCAATGGTTGGCTCGTGCAGAGAAATAAATACGCCTCCCGGTTTTAATAATCTATAAAATTCTTTAAGTGCTACCGGTATGTTGTAAAAATGATGCAGAAAAGAATTGCCAATAATAATATCAAAAGAAGCTGCCGGCAACCGCGAATTAACGGCATCTGCCACCGCACAATTTATTTTTACTCCGGGATAGTTATTGGTCAGCAAATTTTTCGCCGTTATAATTTCTTTTTCGCTTATATCTAAAATTGTTAATTTTTCCGGTTTTATTCTTTTTAAAAGATGGAAAGCAACAAATCCCGTTCCGCAACAAATATCTAAAATTTTTTTATTTTCAAAATCCGATTCTTTTAATCCCAGCGATTTTATTTTTAACCATAGTTCGTCGCCATAAATTCTTTGCAATCTTAATTCCGGTCCAGAATCGCTTTTTTTATTTTGCTGAACAACCCATGAAATAATCTTTTCAGGCAAAATATAATTTTCCCAATCAGCATTCTTTATTTTTCTTGAGAAATCAGGGTTGAGCATAGCATTGCCGGTTCAAATTTTATATAATAAACCGATGCGCCATTTTATCATATCATATTATCCTTTTGTTTTGCCAGCCCTCCTCTATCTACCTTTTATCTTTTTAGGCTATGGCTCTTGGTTTGATATTTATTTGGTAATTGATTCAGGAAAAAATTTTTTAGAAACCGGCGTTTGGATTCCTTCACGTAATCCCGGTTATTTTGTTCATGAGTTTTTCACAATGATTTTGAATTATTTGGGCGGCGGTATATTAGGCAATTTGGGGACTGTCATCATGGCCCTTCTCGCAATTTACGGATTTATTTTAATCTGCAAAAAATTTGAAGTGCCGCATTATAAAACTCTCGCCTTGATAATGGCTGTCAATCCGATTTTTTGGGTAAACGCTGTTTCAACCATCGATCATATTTGGGCTATTGGTTTTATATTAACCGGCTTTTTTTTGCTTGTTCAAAAAAAATATCCGCTTGGCGGATTGCTTCTCGCTTTGTCGGTCGGCAGCCGCCTTTCTTCAGTTATTGCCGCGGTCGGGATTTTTGTTTTTCTTTGGTTTACTGCCAAAAATGATAGAAAATTGATTGCTCTATCCGCTCTCTTATGCGCGTTTGTTTCCTGTCTATTTTATGCGCCATCCTTTATTAATGCCAATTATACTTTAAATTTTCTAAGTTTAGCGATGGGCGGACCGGAATTATGGACACTGTTTTTACGCCTAAGCAGGTTTTGTTATAAAAATATTTATTTATGGGGTTTACCAGCTTTTATTGCCTTAATTCCTATCTTTTTTATTTTCATTAGAAACCGACAAAATTTTCTTCAGGAAAAATGGCGCGCTGTTTCATATCTTTCACTGACAATGCTTATTGGTTATGAAACGCTTTATTTTCAATATCCCCTAAAAACAGCCTATCTCTTACCGCTTTTACCATTCGCGCTTATTCTTTTGGGAATCGGGTTAAAAAATAATCTTAAAATACTTATTTTGTTCACCGCGTTATTGTTTTCATATAATTTTATAAATTTTAATGTCGCTCAACCCGATATTCCCGGTCAGGCCAGCGGCGCCAAATTCAAATTTACTATTGAAAACGGCTATCTTTTGCGGGATATAAAAGAACGGCTGATATTCTATAAAGCCGGTTGCGATTCGATAAGGTGCGCTGAGAGGGCTTATCAAAATTCGCGGTAAAATTTTTCGTCGGCAATTTGAAAAAGCCAATCATCATCACGGCTATCGCCATAGACATAAAGGTAATAATTTTGCCGATTGGGATATTCTAATAAAAATCTTCTACTTTTCTCTTCACGGTTACAATTTTTGCTTTTAAATTTACCGTTAATTAATCCGTTTTGGCAATCGGGAATAGTGGCTATTATTTTATCGAATGCCATTCTTTTCGCCCATGGCTTTATCCAGTTTTCTATTGAGGCGCTAACAATCACTAATTGATGGCCTTGTTTTTTGTGCCAATCAATTTTTAAAAGCGCCTCTTTTTTAATAATCTTTCGTAATTTATTTAAAGAATAATTCCGGCAAAGTTTATTGAATTCACCATCTGGCATTCCGCCAAAAAAATCAGCGAAAATTTTTTGTTTGGCCTCATCCGCCGAGACAAGTTTTAAAAAAAACAAAATTGCAATCGGCAAGGACTTTATCCCGCCAATCAACAACCGCCAAAATCCGCAGACGCACAAAATAAAATCCAGAAAAGTGTCTTTTCGGGTAATCGTGCCATCAAAATCAAAAACAGCGATAGTTTGATTCATTGATTGGCTAATTTATAAACTTTCCTATAATTAACGGGGTTTCCTTTTTATTCTTACTCGAACTGCTATATATTATCTGTATATCCCCAAAAATATCTCCTTTTCCATCATTCCAAAAACGCGATTGCCAAATAAATGCTTGTTTGCCATCCATTATATAATCAATATTATTTTCTTTTATATATCTACGAATCTGATGGGTTTTTATAAATGGATAAATTTTATTATTAACGACACCATCTAAATTAACAACTATTCCTTTTTCAAAAAAATAGCCCATAATACCAGCATTCCAGGCTCCCACCACTGAACTCTCTGGCAAGATATAGTTAGCCACCGAAACTAATTTGTAAAATTGCATTTGCGCCGAAACGATTTCTGGCGAAATTAATATTTTGATTATTGATATGTATATAAACAATAAAATTGTTCCCGCCAACAATCCACCTTGCCTTATCAAATTTTTAGAAACAGATCTATACAGAATTTTTATTATAAAATCCAAAATAATAATCAATGTCATTAAAAAAATCGGCGCAGTTAAGAAAAAATGCCAGGGATATAGATAAACAGCCCTAAGGGTATGAACGAGAATAAACAAAAAAGAGGCGGCGGCTAATGGCCATATTGTTTTTAGATTCGTAATCAATTCCTTTTTATCTTCTGATGTTTTTTCTTCTTTTAAAAATTTAATTGCCGCCAAGAGCACGCCGATTGCGATAATTACTATTAAACTAATAAATTGAAAAGACCATTTTGAAATCACGTCCGGCGAAATAGTGTATAAAATATACGCCATAATCAAAACCGTCGCCATCGCTACCATTGCCATATTTAAAAATTCCAAATTATAACCATCAACCGCTTTTCTGGTTTTTGCCCCATCGTTTAAATAAATCAAAATATCATCCCGACGTTTGGCAAAAGCGACAAAAAGCGCCAAAAGAAAGGTCATAATGATAATCCACATTGAAAGAGGGACGTCGGCCGCCTCGGAGCCGACAAAAAGACGAAAAATAAAACTTGCGCCAATCGCGGCGGCGTCAACAATCGGATAGTGTTTTAATTTAAGCGTGTACAAAAGATTAAAAACAAAATAACCGATAAAAAGCAGGAGAATGTTAAAACCCAAAAACATTGAAATCCCCAAACCAAGCAAAAGCAATCCAAGCGCCCACAGGCAAGCATTGGTCTTTGAAATCTTCCCGGCGGCAAGCGGCCGATTCTTTTTTACGGGGTGGCGTCTATCTTCCTCAACGTCATAAATGTCGTTAATAATATAAACAGCGCTCGTCAAAAAAGAAAAACCGATAAACGCCAGCAAAGCGCTTAAAACCGCATTATGGTCCAGCAATTTTAAACCGAAAACAAGCGGCAGAAAAACAAAAATGTTTTTGATGTATTCCTTAACCCGCAAAAGATTTAAATAAACATTCATAAATTTAAAAATTTGGGAAATTTCAATTTAATATGGGGTTGGCTCAAAAACAAATGAATAATCATCAATAATATAAATAATTTTACCAAACCGGCGTACACCGGAGCAGTCCAATCCTCTATTCCCCTGACAATTTCTATCCAAAAAACGGCGTAAAACAAAATTCCTGAAAGCGACCCGCTTGATTTTTTAATAAAATAAACATAAATTATCCGCCATAAAAATCCCATTAAGAACATCCCCAGAATGATTCCGCGAAGACCGAAATTTATATAAAAATCACCAATTATTGCCGGGCTGACGCTTGTCATCCGATCCGTATCTCCCAAAACGCCGATTTTTCTGCCAAATTCGTTGCCTTGCGCATTCAGTGAAAGCGGTTTATTTTTCCAGATAAATCGCGGGGGGGCCAACCTTACAAAAAAATCGCTAATCATCCGGCCGTAATCACCGAGTTCGTTCGACCCAATCACTTTTGAAAATATATGGGATTGATTAATTCTTGTCAAAAAAGTGTCAGCCGCAAAAATTCCGGCATTGGGCAAATTTACCCCTTGTTCGTCTATTGCGGGATAAGCATTCAAAATCGCCGGCCCCCGGCAAATCGTACCGAGGGGAAATAAAAGAAAAACAGCCGCGGCCGCCGCCGCCACCGTCCAGTAATCGGGCCTGAAAGCATACCAGCGCACAATCAAACAAAGCATAATCGGAATAATTGCCGCCAGTTTTGAGCAAGTCGGCAAAGCGTAAAGAATTTCTAAAATAAAAACCGAGTAAGCGGCAATTCTCCAAAAACGATATCGGTTATCGCCCGCTTTTTTTAGGGAAAAATAACGGACAAAAGCGATAATTAAAGCGATATATCCCAGCCAGTTTAACATCATCACCGCGCTGTACAACGGGCTTGCTACAAAAACCGGATCCTGGGCAAGATGAAAATATCCGCCTTTTAAAATTTTTATTATTTTAATAGCCAAACCGGAAACAAAAACCACGCCGAAAACCCATAATGCCCTGCTAAAGTCCCATTCACCCCTGAAAATATCCGGAATTTTTTTGGTTATTTTATCAGCCAAACCGTTATAATAGCCGATAATCGCAAAGACAAGCCCAACGGTCAAATAAATCATTGCTTTCTGATCAATGTTATAGCCGCTTGAGGCAAATTTAAAATTTATTCCCAAAAAGGACAAAACCGGCATTAAATAAAAAATCAACACAAAAGATAAAACCGCTGAGGGACCCAAGCCGAATAAATCAAATTTTTTCATATTGTTTTATTAAGCATTTCACGAAGCTGCTCCTTGTGTTCGCGACCGCTTTTTAGAATTTTTTGCCGCCCGGCTTTCGCTATTTTTTGGCGCGTCTCTTCATTAGACAAATATTTTTTTACCAAAACGAGCATTTCTTCGTCTGAACCAAAGAATGCCGCCTCTTTGCCGTCTTCAAAAAGCTCTGAATGTCTTTTTGTTCTTTCCGCCAGCATAAAGCCGCCGCAAGCCGGAATTTCTACGCTCCGGCTGGTAATTTCATCTCTGTTTATTTTTCTTAAAAAACAGAGGTTTATTTTTGAGGCGCTAATTGCCCCGGCATAATCTTCATAAAAAAGCGGTCTGTTTTTAACAATTAAATTGGGATGCCCGTCTATCCAATAATTCTCCCATCCCGAACCCCAAATTACAATTTTAATCCCGTTTTTTGCCAAATAAAACATCTTTTTAAACCTATCCTCCTCAAAGCCGCCGATAAAACTGACGTCGGCCCCAAAACATTGCCTTTCTTTGTCGCTTAAATTCGTCGGCCGATGAAATCTTTCATCATAGGCGTCAAGAAAAAGTTCGGTTTTTTTCGCTCCCAACAACTTCAGTTCGGTTAAATTATAAATTTTTGTCGTAAAAACAATATCGTAGCCGGACAATCCGCGAAGATAATAACGCGACTGGTTATGCGGGGCATACATATCGTCTTCGGAACAGGAAATAATTTTTGCCGCCGGAAGAACGGTTTTGAGAAGAATCAGGGTTTTAGGCCGAATAGTCAGTCCTTTATCAATCCAAACAGCGTCAAATTTTTCTTTTTTTACGGCTTCGCGGATCTTTTCATTAACGCCCGCGAGGTCAAGCGGCAAGGACAACTTCCACATAACCCGAGAAAAAAAATTCGGCTTGGGATCTATTCCCGGGCGAAACGGCACCGGCGTATGAGACAGCCCCAACACGTCGTGTCTCAAATCAATCAGGGCCCGGTAGCGCTGATGGCTTCGGCAATATCCATTAAGGTCTCCGACAAATAAAATTTTCATTTATTATTTCGTCGCAGGCGCGCATAACCTCTTTTGGAGTAATTTGCGCGACGCTCTTCTTGATGCATTCTTCCAGTTTGTAATCGCAATCCAGAAATTTATGATATAAAATTTTATGCCTTGAGCCGTAGGGAAACCACCGGCCAAAAATATTTCTTACCCCATACAGACCTATTGAAGGAATGCCGGCCGCGGCAGCCAAATGAATTGCTCCGGTGTCGTTTGAAATTAAAAACGAACAGCGCTTCAGCAACTCAAAAGTCTCCAGAAATTCCAGTTTGCCGCTTGCCACAAACACGTTTTTGTCGTCAAGATTTGTTTTTATGATTTCCGCTTTTTTAACATCGTCTTTGCCGCCGGTAATTATAATTTTAGCGCTATATTTATTTTGAAGGTATTTAGCAACTTCATTAAAACATTCGGCTGGCCACTGATTGGCTTCATATTTGCCGCCGGGATGCATCGCCGCGATAATTTGTTTTCCGTCCAATATTCGCCATTTTTCTGCCAAAAAATTCTTTATTTTATTTTTCTCTTCTCTGCCGGCGCCGAAATCAAACTCCGCTTCTTTAACGGAGATATTGTTTTCTTTTAAAATATCCAGCAAATTTTCCGCTTCGGTTTTATAAAACAAATAATCAACCTGCGTTTTCTTAAATAGCCGGACCGTTCTTGTCTTAAAACCGAAGGCGGATTTTACTCCTAAAACTTTGGCAAAAACCAGATTTCTAAAAAGTCTTCTCGGACAATCATCGGGCAGGTGGATAAATAAATCGTAATGATTTTTCCTCAAATGGCGGGTGAAATTGGCTATTTTTTCCCAGGAGTTAATGTCTTCGGTATAATAAACCTTTAACTCGTCAAGGTACCAAACATTTTTCAGCAACTCCTTTGCTCCGGGCATTCCCTTTTTCCCCGGCGAAGTCAACAGGGTGATTTTTGCCCCGGGGAAAGCCCGGCGGACAGCGATGAACGAGGGCGCGGCGCAAACAATATCGCCGATATTGCCGGCTCTGTAGATTAAAATATTTCCGGGATTTTTTATTTTGCCGGGGAAAAAGATGAGCCGCAACAAGTTCAAGGCAAGATTCAAAAAAGCGATAAATATCTTTGCTGTTTTTAACCGCAGTTTTTTAAATAAGGCGATTTCGTCCATTGTCGTTCTATTCCGCCGATTTTATCGCGTCTTTAATCCTTTCATCGTCGGGCCACAGCGATAAAATTTTCTCGCCGATTTCCCGCATTTTTTCCGTATTGCCTTTCATTTTGTATAAATCAAGAAGGCCGTATAAAGTCAGCGGAAGCCCGGGTCCCAAGGGAAGCGCTTTTAAGTAATATTCTTCTGATTTTCTGAAATCATCTTCTTTTTGACCAAACCTGTCCCAAAGAACCCGATACATATCCGCCGCAATCAAAAGATGTTTAACATTGTTTTTTGCCAGTTTCGGTTCGATGTAATCAACCAGAAAACGCGCCGCTACTTTCGGCTGTTCCGGACTGGCAAGCGGATTGAGGATAGAGCTGGCCAAATGTCGGGCTATTTCCTCGTCGCCAACCGGACTGTAAGATTGCCAAACTTTGTCAAAAATTTGTTCAAACTCTTCAAGCGTCTTTATGTTGGGTGATTGCTGGATGGCCGCAATATAAAGTTTCGCTCGCTGGAAAGGAAGGATTGCTCCGAAAATAATGCCGAGAATAGCCGAGATAATGCCGATGATAATTAAAAATTGTTTTAGAAAAATATTCATATTTTCCGTTGATTAACTCTTGTTTCTTAATTTATGGGCGGCGAACGCCAGAAACAAAAACAGATTCAAATAAAGCGGCAGGATTTCAAACAAAACAATGCCCTGAACCAGATAGGCAATGGGAAGGGCGAATAATAGAGTATTGATAATCAGCGATTGGGTAATCGGATAATTGGGTAATAATTTATCATCGGCGTTTTTCCGGGGAATAGAATTTGGGAGTTGTCTATGATTCAAAACCGGCGAGCGAAACATTTTTATTAGAGAAAGATAAAAAACAGCAAATACTGAAAGATAAGCCAGCAAGCCGAAACCGCCTGTCTGGCTTAAATAATCAAAAAAAACGCTGTGCGCCCGGTCAAACCAGGCGGTGAATCCCGCCTTGGGATCGAAATAATTAGGATTAAAATGGCGGATAAAAATTTGGGAGAAGTTCTCCGGGCCCCAGCCAAACAACGGTCTTTCCCGCCAGCCGTCAATCGCCGCTTTCCACATATAGGTGCGGTGCCGCCATGTCTCAGCCGAAACAGTGATGTCAAAAAGCCGCGACCCCGGCAGAGAGCTTATAAAAGCCGTGTCTCTGAAATGAATTAAAAGAATAATGGCCAGCAAGAGCAGACCGGCGGCCACCAACATAGGCTTGCGCCATTTTTTATACTGATAAATAAAGCAAAACATTCCGCCGAAAACCGCGGCTATCAAACCCATAAACGCTCCGCGGGTGGCGGCCAGCCAGAAAAAGACAAAAAAGAAAATCATTACCGCCCCAAGAAACCAGGATTGTCCCGAAAAAACAAATTTCCATTTCGGGACCGCCGGCGCCTTTAAATCGTCTTTTTTGGCGCCTTGAGCCCTGAATGCTTTTAATCCGCTGACCAATAAATAACCGGCGTAAAACAGCGCGAAAACCAAATAGGTGGCGGTGTAAGCCGGATTGCCCAGCGAGCCGCTGAAACGGAAATGCGGCTCATTAAAGGAACCGCCGATAAAATTCTTAAAGGTCTGGTAATAAGGACCGCCGCGGCCGGTCATCATCTGAACCTCAAAACCGCCTTCTACGCGCGTGGTCATTTCCGCGTCAAGATACTTAAGATGGGCGCCAACGCCGTAAAAAATTACCAAGCTGGCCGCCAGAACAGAGAACCAGAATAATTTTTGCCAATCCTTTTCCTCGCGGAACAGGATAACCAAAAGTGCGAAAAAAATCCCCAAACAAAGTATCTGTAAGCCGCCTTCGCCCCGCTCAAAATTGGACCAGAAAGACATTTTCGGATCAGTGCCAAACAGGCAAGCCAAGAGAAAAATCAGCACAAAAGCCGCAACGGTAATCGCTAGAGGAGTGATGATTAAATGATAATTAAGCGGTGGTTTATTGTAATTTGGCGACGGATTCCGATGAGGTTTGACCCTTGAGACGTTTTCAGGCTGAAAAAGCAAGCCGAGTAAAAAACAAATTAGTGCCAAAAAAACCGTTGTTCGGAAAAAAGCGTATTTGCCGACAATAAAAGGAAAAAGTGTTGAGGGCGTGACAATAATCACCGTCAGAGGAACGAGATATAAAAAAAATCTGGCTAACTTAAAATATCTTGGCATAAACTTGTTCTTTTATTATATCTTTGATGTTTGGTGCGCGTCAATCAGCGCCATTTAGGAAAAATCAAAACAGCCCTTACGGGCTGTTTTGATTTTTCCGCCAAGGAACGGAATTTTAATTAATTAGCAAGAGCCACATTGCTCTTCCAAACCGTCTTGTCAAGGAAAGTAATGGTGGTACCGCCTGGCGTTCCATCGCCGCGCATCCATTTGACTTCACCCAACTGGAAGTAATTGTAGTAATTGTAGTATCCAGCCAGCGCGCCAGTAAATGGCGTGACTGAAAGCGCTACGGCGAATCTGGCTGTCTGACCCTTGGCAATTCGGAAATTGTTATTTTCCGTCAGCGAAGCATTCGTCGGCCGATCATAAACCAACGACAAATTGGTCGTTGACGAAGCCGCGGTAGAAGTGGCGTACTGCAAGACAAAAGCGCCGGACGAAGATACGTAGATATCGCCGCCAGAAGCGGTTAGATCAAAAGCGAAAGTACCGCTCAAGGTGCCGCTGACTTCTTGTCCCGGCCGGCTGTAACTGGCGGTCGCGCTGACCAAAGCCAGTACTGGAGCTAAAGCAGTCACTCTCATTGTTTCAGAGACCGCATTACTGCCGCCAATTGTCGTCAATGCCACGCCATCGTCTCTTTCCGCGCTGATGCCGCCGGTATTAACCGTCACGACCGCTGTATCAAAAGCGGTGGAAGTGGCGCCGGTAAAATCAGCCTTAACCGTCAAAAGCTTGATCTGGTCTTTATCAACATAAAGATCAGTCAGGTTCGAAAACAGAGCTTGGTTACTGCTGACGCCGGCTGAAGCAATCAGATTAGCGCCGTCATACAAATAAAGGGCACTGGCACTGATATTGCCGCCGGTAACCGTGGTGGTCGCCAAAAGGTCGGTAATTTTCACCCGGCCTTTTTCCGCGCTCAAAGCCAAAACCAAGATTGTGTTTACATTAACTTTGCCAGTGCTGTCAGACACTAAAATGCCGATTTTCGGCGAAGAAGCGTCTCTGGCTAATGACAAAGTTGCTTGTTCAGCTTCTGACTGCTCCACTGTCAAACTGCGAACGCCGCTAACTGTGGCGTATTGATTTATGCCAGCGCCGTCAACCGCCCGCACGCCGTCAGTCGGAATCGAAAGAGTTACGCTGTACGATCCGCGGTAAGTTGAATCAATGCTGCCATAAAGCGTTCCCTTAATCACCAAATCCTTGTAGCTGTCTTTGGAGACCAAAGCGGAAAATCCGCTGAAAGTTACGCGGAAATCAGCGGTTGTTTGTTTTACATAGGCAGCGGCCGGATTGGCGATTTCAGCCAATTTGGTACTGCCGTCATACAAAGCCAAACTGGAAAACACCTTGGTAAAGAGGTTTTGACTGATTGATTTCAACACTATGCGCTGCACTAAAGCATCGCCTTGTTTGGCTTTTACTCGGATGCCCAAAATGCCCGCATTTGATTCGCCTACGCGCAATGTCGGATTATTGGCGGGCGAAGGTGAAAACTCAGCCGTCAGGACCGCTTCCACTCCGGGTGTGGTAATCGTGCTCGGGGTGGTTGGCGTAGTTGGGGTAGTTGGGGTAGTTGGGGTAGTTGGGGTAGTTGGCGCTACAGCCAAAGAAGCCAAGTAAGCTCGGGTTTTCGAACCAAAATATCCAGCAGCTGGCGTAATGCCTTTGGCCGCCTGATATTTTGCCAAAGCCGCTTGAGTCAACGGACCAAAAGTGGTGGTTTCGTTGCCCGGCGAACCTGCGCCCGAAACTGCTACCTGCAACCCTTGTGCGTTTAAGAACTGCTGCAATGCCTTAACATCGTCTCCCTTAGAACCCACGGTGAGGTCGCGAGTAATGGCGGGAACCGATGCTGTCGCCTGACCCTGCACACCAGCCAACTGCTGATTTAAGCTCTGAATTTGAGCTAATAAGCTGGCGATTTGTGCCTGCAATTCTTCAACAGTAGTCGCTGAAGCAATTGATAGAGCCGGCGCTATTCCGGAAAGACAAGCCGCAGTGGTAACTGATAAACCGATGGCGGAAATTCTTTTTGTAATATTACTCATTTGTTTTTATTAATTTATTAATTATCTTCTGAACAATTATCCTTGTTATTAATCGACCCGCTGACCCGGCAGAAAGTTTTACTTCCGGCTGGGCTGACTAACTCTTGTGAGGTAGAGCGCAGCTTAATAAAAGAATAATCTCGATATCTTAGAAAAATTTTAAATTTTTAATTTTTAATTAATAACGGATAACCATCCATCAGATCAAGAATTTTACCTGGCACCTGCCTGTAATTCCCTGATTTGTTCTTTCAGCCGGCTAATTCGTCTACGATGTTCTTCTAATAAAATAATCTCGATTTTAGTAAGCCGTTCATCAATTTTATTTATCTTTTTATTCATTGAAGAGACTTCAAGATATAATGCGTCTATTTTATTATCTAATCCCTCTATTTTTCCCTCTATGCCCTCTATTTTTCTTGTCAACTTTGTCAAATCTTTTGTCAAATCCTAAAAAACCGCGCTGGATCGTTCCGGCTAAAATGTCAAGAGTAATATTTTTTCGAGGGAATTTTCCCATTAATTAAATTAAAAAAACTCGCTTTTTTTGAGCGAGGCTGACACCTTAAAATTTACGCGAGGCATTTATGCCGAGCTAATTACTATAAATTACTACTTAATTACAATCAGCGATGTAATGAGCGGCTTCGCTGCGTAATTGATGGTAACTTGCTCAACCTAAAGGTTTCGCGTAATTAATATTGTGGTCCAGCCTCACCCTGAACCTGATTTTATTCCATTGTAAAACAAACCTCCGCCGCGGTCAATGTGGATAACTCTGCGCGCTTTCTGTTAAAAAATATAACGATTCGGGCAATCTTTGGTTACGGCTCATAAACTCCATTGGGAAGCGCCAAAAATAAGCAGTGTTAAAACCAGAAAAACCGTAATGTTTCTTAAAACGATTTGGCGGCTCATCATGCCCGTCAAATGACGGACAATAAAATCCTCAAGGATTAAGAGCGCCAAAAGGACCAAAGACGCCGCGTTGAGAAAACTGAGCGGCAAAAGAGCAATTGCCCAGAAAAGCTGGAGAATTAAAAAGGCGGCGCCGCCAATAATCAGATTTCTTTTCCGAGAATTCGCCGGCTCGGGCGCGGAAAAAAATAAGAATTCCTTCAGGAGTAGAAAACAAGCGAGAAACAAGGCGGGATACTTGATAAAAAACAAGGGGGAGACATCCGATCTAAAAAAAAGAATGGCAACCGTCAAAAACAGAAAGCCGTTAAAAAGAATATAAGCCGGCTGCCGCCGGATAAAAATTAAATTTTTAATCCCCAGAAGAAGAAAAAACAGGCAGCCGAAAAACAGACTGACGGCTAATAACCACTGGCTCTGAATTGATAAAACAACCAAAAACGAGACCGCCAGCAGAATCAAAAAAGAATAAATAAATTGGCCGACATTGAGAAAAGGCCGGAGATAAAAATAAAAAGCCGCGGCAAGAAACACGGCGAAAAACCACCGGCTCTCAACCAAAGACAAATAAAGAAAACCTGAAAAAAAAGCCGCTCTAAACGCCAACGGCAATATTAAGCCCGCGGGGGTCTTTAAAGCCGATTTTAATTTTTTTAGCATTCTTAAACTCGCCGTGAATAAATCGGTCAGCCAATTTGTCGAGAACCAGCTTTTGAATCAGCCGTTTAATTGGCCGGGCGCCGTATTCCGGGTCAAATCCTTTTTCCGCCAGATGTTTTTTAAGAGAAACATCAAAAAACGCTTCAATCTTTTTCTGGATTAATTTCTCTTTGAGAAGACTGAGCTGAAGTTCAACGATTTTTTCAATCTCTTTGGCGGTCAGGGAATTAAAGATAATAATTTCGTCCAAGCGGTTAAGAAATTCCGGCCGGAAAGTTGATTTAAGATTATCCATCACTTTTTCTCTGAAAATTTTTGCCTTGTCGCTTAAATCCCCCTGTTCGGCCGGCCCGGCTTCAAATCCCAGACGGGAGATTTCCTTGAAGTACTCGCTGCCAATATTTGAGGTAAGAATAATAATGGAGTTTTTAAAATTAACCAGTTTTCCCTTTCCGTCGGTCAGCCGGCCGTTATCCAAAATCTGAAGCAGGATATTAAAAACTTCAGGGTGGGCTTTTTCAATTTCGTCGAAAAGAATCAGGCTGTACGGCCGGTGTCTGACTGCTTCGGTCAATTGCCCGCCTTCTTCATAACCCACATAGCCCGGCGGCGAACCAATCAGGCGCGCCACCGAATGTTTTTCAATGTATTCAGACATATCAATTCTAATCAATGTTTTCTCGTCATTAAACATAAATTCCGCCAAAGCCCGGGCTAATTCGGTTTTACCGACCCCGCTCGGCCCCAAAAACATAAAAGAACCAAGAGGTTTGTCTTCCTCGGCTAGGCCGGCTCTGGCTCGCCTTAAAGCCGCAGCCACCGCTTTAATCGCTTCTTCCTGTCCAATTACTCTTTTGCCGAGCGCTTCTTCAATCCGAGAAAGTTTTTCCATTTCCGATTCCAACATTCTGGAAACCGGGATGCCTGTCCAGCGGGAAACTACATCGGCTATGTTTTCTTCGCCAATCGCTTCTTTAATGAATTTCTCGCTCTTGGTTTTCTGTTTTTTGTCCATGGCGTATTTTTTCTCCAGCGCTTTGAGTTCTTTTTCCGCCTGAGGCAGTTCTCCGTAAATAATTTTAGCCACTCTTTCCAAATTTCCTTCTCTTTCGGCGAACTCCGCTTCCCGGCGCAAATCCTCAACCTTTTTGCGAAGATTATGCAGATATTCAAAAGAAATTTTTTCCGCGTGCCATTGCGCCGAAAGTTCGTCGTTTTTCGCCTTTATTTTTTTTAATTCTTTTTCTATTTCGGTTAACCGCTTGTTCTTCTTGTTTTCGGATAAAAGAGCCTGACGTTCAATTTCCAGCCGAGTGATTTCCCGGCGCAACTTATCAATATTTTTGGGCAAACTTTCGCTTTCCAATCGACTGGCGGCCGCCGCCTCATCAATCAAGTCAACGGCTTTATCCGGCAAGAATCTATCCGTAATGTAACGACTGGCAAGATTAACTGCGGCCACAATGGCTTCATCGGAAATTCTTATACCGTGGTGAATTTCGTATTTCTCTTTCAAGCCGCGGAGAATCGCAATACTGTCTTCAATCGACGGTTCTTCCACTATAATCGGTTGAAATCTTCTTTCCAGAGCCGCATCTTTCTCAATATAGCGCTGGTATTCGCGCGTCGTAGTGGCGCCAATCGCCCTTAGTTCTCCGCGCGCCAAAGCCGGTTTTAATAAATTAGAAGCGTCAACTGCTCCCTCGGCGGCGCCGGCGCCGACAATCATATGAATTTCATCAATAAAAAGAATATATTTGCCGGCCGCCTGCTGAATTTCTCTAATAAAAGCCTTGAGACGATCCTCAAATTCGCCCCGGAATTTGGTGCCGGCAATCAAAGAACCCAAGTCCAGCATAATGATTTCTTTGTCTTTTAGCGGTTCCGGTACATCGCCGGCCACAATTTGCTGAGCCAATCCCTCAACAATTGCTGTTTTACCCACGCCCGGTTCGCCGATTAAAACCGGGTTATTTTTGGTTCGCCGGCTTAAAACCTGGATTAAACGTCGCAGTTCATCGTCGCGGCCGATCACCGGGTCAAGTTTTCTTTCCCGCGCCTGCTGGGTCAGATTAACGGCGTATTTTTCCAAAACCTGAAATTTGGATTCCGGCATTTCATCGGTGACGCGAACCGAACCCCTTAATCCGGCTAAAATCCTTAAAATTGTTTCTCGGCGCAAACCAAATCCTTCCAGTAGCTGGCTGGCGCTGGAAGGAGTTTCTACTATCGCTAGGAGCAAATGTTCGCAGGAAACAAATTCATCTCTCTGGCTGGAAGCGATTTTTCCCGCCTTATCCAGTACCTGTATTAATTCTTGTGAAAAATACAACTGAGCCAAACCGCCGCCGGAGAAAATTTTTGGCTCTTTTTTCAAAGATTCATCAATGCGCTGAGATAAAATTTCTAAATGGACGCCGGCTCGCAAAAGCGTCGGCCGCACCAAAGAGCCCGAATCTAAAATTAAAGCGGCCAAAAGATGAACTGCCTTAAACTCTCCGTGATTTTCCTTGGCGGCGATTTCCTGCGCGTTTTGCAACGCTTCCTGAGCCTTGATTGTAAAACGTTGAAAATTCACCCCGTTAGAAATTTGTCTTTATATAGTTCCCTGCTAATTTCAGACAAACTTTTATTTATTGGTCAAACCCCGTTATTGCCAAGCAAAAAAATTTTAATAAAAATTTTTTGCTTAAAACTTCTAACGGGGTTCATTTTTTATAAGTTTGTCGGTCTTTCCTCAATGACCGCTTCTAAAACAAGTTCTTTATTGTTTCGTAAAATTTTAATTTTAATTTTGTCGCCGGCGCTGGATTTTTGAATTAAAAATGCCAGGGTGTTTTGCGGAGTAATTTTCTCGCCGTTAATTTCCAGAATAATATCTTCTGCCTGAATGCCTGATTTTTGCGCCGGCGAATTTGGTATGACGCCCGGACCATCCTGGTTGCCCCTGACCAAAGCGCCGTATTCTACGGACAATTTTTCTTTCTTGGCCAATTCAGAATCGATAATTATATAACGCACTCCCAAATAAGGGGCGATAATCCGACCGGTTGTCTTAACCGAAGTAATCGCTTTTTTCACCTGATTAACGGGTATGGCAAAAGCGATGTTTTGCGCGCCGGAAACCATGGCTACATTAATGCCGATTACTTCTCCCTTTAAATTCAGCAGAGGTCCGCCGGAATTACCCTGATTAATCGCCGCGTCTGTTTGGATCAATCCCTCAAATGTTTCAGAAAAGCCGGCTCCGGAAGCGGTCACGCTCCGGGACAAACCAGAAATTACGCCAACCGAAACGGTGTTCCGAAATTCTCCCAAGGCGTTGCCAATGGCAATGGTTGTCTGACCAAGCTTCAATGTGTCCGAGTCGCCTAAACCGACCACCGGGAGATTGGTGGCGGAAATTTTTAAAACCGCAAAGTCTCTTGACGGATCACGGGCCAACACTTTGGCTTCGTATTTTTTTCCGTCATTGGTCAAAACCATATAAGAAGCTTTTTCATCAACCACCACGTGTTTATTGGTAACAATCAAACCATCCGAGGAAATAATAAAGCCAGAGCCGCCGCCTATCTCCTGTTTTTTGGTGCCTTTCTGACAAGGTTGATAAAATTCAAAGCCGAATCCGCCGCCAAAAAACTGTTGAAACTCCGACGGCAAATTAGAAAACGGACTGTATGGGCATTGCTCAATCACCGGCAAATCTTTGGAAATAATAATTGAAATTACGGCCGGCGATGCTTGCTCCACGGCTTTAATTATCGCCTGTTCGTAATCAATAGTTGGCGCATAAACCGGCGGCAAGGACGCGGTTGATTGATTTTCGGCGGACAGCGGCTGGTTGGTTGACTGCCGCTCATCGGCCGGCGATTGCCCCGGGAATAACGGTTTTAAATGCTGCTCAAAAAAATTTTTGAATAAATTTGCTTCGGCTGGCTGACTTGAAATTAAAGAACTCAAAATTCCGCCCCCCAGGGCCGCTAACACAATTAAAATTAGAATCGGCTTATTGACTTTCATTGGTTTTAATTATAATTAAAGAAACCTCCCCGTCAAATTAAAATAAAATGTTCTTCTCTTAAAGTATAACAAATCTTCACGATCGTGAATAAATGTTATACTTATTAGACAAACTTGTCAAGCAATGACTGTCCTGCCAATTTATCGCTTTTTTGAAACAATACCGGGAATTCTATCCTGGATGACAATAATTTTAATGTTTGTTTTGTCTTGGCAAACTCCGGCGGCGGCGGCAACTTTCATCATTCTTTTCGATATCTATTGGCTTTTTAAAACAATTTATCTTTCTTTCCATCTCCGCGCCACTTTTTTCAAGATGCGGCAAAATTTAAAAATTGACTGGCTTGAGAAATTAAAAACGATGACCGATGACGATAACAATAACAAAAGTCATGGTCATTGGTCAGATATTTATCATTTAATTATCCTCCCGATGTATAAAGAGCCATATGAGGTTATAAAAGAATCTTTTACCGCCTTAATCAGAATTAATTATCCCAAGGATAAACTAATGGTGATTTTAGCCACCGAAGAAAGAGCCGGTCTGCCGGCCCAAGAAACAGCCGAAAAAATCACGCAAGAATTCAGCGATAAGTTTTTTAGGTTTTTAATCACCGTTCATCCGGCCAATGTTCCGGGCGAACTCCCCGGCAAAGGTTCTAATCAGACCTGGGCCGCCAAAGAAGCCAAAAGATTAATTATCGATCCGCTGAAAATTCCTTATGAAAATATTCTCGTTTCGATTTTTGACGCTGACACCCAAGTTCTGCCGGGATATTTCGGCATCCTTACTTACAATTTCTTGACCCGTCTCCATTCCCAACGCTCCAGCTTTCAACCCATTCCTTTATTTACCAACAATATTTTTCAGGCGCCGGCTCTGGCTAGAGTTATCTCTTTTTCTTCGGGTTTCTGGCATATGATGCAGCAGTCGCGGCCCGAAAGACAAACCACTTTTTCTTCGCATTCTATGCCCTTCAAGGCAGCAGTGGAAATCGGATTTTGGCAAACCGATGTTGTTTCTGAAGATTCCAGAATTTTTTGGCAATGCTATCTTCATTACGGCGGCGACTGGCGCGTGACGCCTCTTTTTTACCCGGTCTCTATGGACGCCAATGTCGCCCCCGGTTTTTGGCAAACAATGATTAATCAATATAAACAGCAGCGCCGCTGGGGCTGGGGCTGCGAAAACATCCCTTATTTTTTAGACGGTTTCAGAAAAAATAAGAAAATATCGTTCCGTAAAAAAATCTATTGGAGCTTTGTGGTGATTGAAAGCTTTCACTCCTGGGCTACCAATGCTTTGATTATCTTTGCTTTGGGCTGGCTGCCTTTGATTTTGGGCGGACCGGAATTTAATATCACTCTTCTATCCTATAAACTGCCCCTTTTAACGCGCTGGCTTATGATTTTGGCCATGGTTGGTATCGTAACTTCGGCTATTTTAAGCATTATTTTATTGCCGCCCAAACCTAGATGGTTTAAAAAACGGCATTATTTCCTTTATTTTTTTCAATGGATACTTATGCCGCTGACACTAATCGTTTTTGGCGCTTTTCCCGGTTTGGAAGCTCAAACCCGGCTGATGTTGAGCGGCAAATTCCGGCTCGGCTTCTGGTTCACCCCCAAGCACCGTTAAATTTCGAAATATCCCCTAACAATATTTTCTTTCATTAATTCCTCCATTTTTTCCTCGCCGAAATACTCGCAAAAAATTTTGTTCCATAAAGCCTCTTGGTGATGATAGAGGTATTTTATCAATTCCTTTTCTTTGACTAAGGACATCGCCGTATCAATTAAATTAAAACTAATCAGGATATCAACGCCGGTATCGGTTTTGAAGTAATCTCCTACCCAGTTAAGGTTTTCCCAAAAAGCCAGCTCAGCGGAAAAATCATCAAACAGCCGGCCGGCCCTAACCAATTTTTTCTCCGCTCTTTCCCAATGGAGAGCCTCCGGATTAATATGCGGCTCAAACAGTCGCCAATCATTTTCGTCGTTTTTCGCCAAATATCTCTGAATAATCAGCCAGCGGGATTTTTCTGTTCCGCCGGCCGGCGGCGGCAAACGTTCATCCAGGACGTCGCCGCGCAACAAAGAAATCAAATTTTGAGCAAAATATTTTTCGTTGCGACTGAACCTTCTTAAAATATCGGAATAAAATAAAATCTCCTCAAAGTAATGAAGAATCAGGCTGAAATTTCTTAATAGTTCTCCGGAGACGCCGAGCGAAAGAGGAATAATAAAAATTACGCCCAACTCTTTAAGATGGCTGATATTATGGTATTTTTTTTCCGCGAAGGATTCGGCGGCTGCCACCCATTGACGACCGAGTGTTTGCACCGCAATCGGTCTTTCTTCAAAATCATCCGGCTTCAAGCCATCATATTGTTTAAAAAATACCCTATTGAGCCAATCGGCGTCTTCTAAAAATCTTAAAGCGCAAAAAATTTCCCAAAGACTCTCCCGCTGAAGGAGTTCTTCCGCGCTATGACAACCGAACAGCTTAATTATCTTCGGCGGCGGCTCCTTGATTAATAATTCCCTCGCTTTTTCTTTTTTTAAAAAAAACCCAACCGGTTCTTCGGCCGCCTTTTTTGCCTGCTCTAAAATACAATCGCATCCCTCGCCGGTAGCGATATCCGGTCTTGCCAATGCTTCAAAAAGTCGGTGGTCGTCCGCTTCTATTTTGCTAATCAAGGCATCGTAAATCTGTTTAGCGGTGATTTCTATGCCCAAGCCTAAAAAATCCAGCCGTTTTCTGATTTCGGTTTCGTTTTCCTCAAGTAATTTATCCATCACCCTTTTCTTTCCCGTTGCCGCGCTGAATCTTTCCTCAATTAAACGGACCTTGTCTTTGTCGACCCGGAGAATTTTGGCGATTTTTTCGTGCGATTTCATTGTTATATTTCCATCATTGTAACCCGCAATGTTTTCCAGCGTTGATTGATCTCAAGGTCTCTTTTAAAAACTATTCCTTCTTTGGCGCCGATTTTTTCTATGACCGAGGTAGCGTTAGCCGAGCCCAATCGAATAGCATATTCAATAACGGGTTTTAGGTTATAGGTTTTAGGTTTTAGGTTTTTTTGTATTAGAGCCGCGACAAAACCACTGCCAAAGGCGTCGCCGGCGCCGGTTCGGTCAATCAATTTACCCTTAAAAACTCCCGCCTTATAAATGTTTTTGCCATCGGAAACTAAAACGCCTTTACCGCCTTCTGTCATTATGACAATACCATCAATTATCTCATCTAATTTTTTAAAAATCTCTCTTTCTTTTTGATAATCAATGCCAACAAGATTGGCCGCTTCTTCGCGATTTAAAAGCACCACCTTAGATTTGTTTAAAAGCGGCTTTAATTTTTTAATTCCCATCTCCAAAAAATAAGACGAAGGGTTGAAAGCAATCAGGGTTTTGTTTAGAGAAAAATAATTAATCAATCTTTCTATTACCTCATAAGAAATCCCTCCCGGAGAAATATAAGCCCAACGGGACTTTAATTTAGAAAAAGGAATTTCTTTAATTTTTAAATCATCTGAGGCGCCACGATAAACTAAAATTGTCCTTTCGCCCGATGGAGTTAAAAGAATTACCGAATAAGCGCTGATTTGATTCTCGTCAAAAATAGACAAGGGAGCGATTTTTTCTTTTAAAAGTTCTTTTAAAATAGAGTTGCCCGTTTCATCTTTTCCTATTTTAATCAAGGTGGCGGTTTTAAATCCTTGTCGAGCAAAAGTAAAAGCAGCGTTGGTTGCTCCGCCGCCGGTGGTAAAAATCAGTTTGTCCGCTTCAACCTTTCCGCCCAAGGCAAAACACTGAGCTTTGCCGGTTAAAAAACCCATCTTTTTTAAACGATCTGAGTCGCGCAAAACTTTAAAGAAACGACTAATTAAAAAAATGTCCCGCGAAGCTGTACCTATAGTAATGATGTCGTTCATATTTTAAATTATATCAGATTAAAAACTTCTTTGGCATTAATTGTAGTTTGCTCTCTTACTTTCTCTAATGACGCTTTTTTTATCTTCGCTAATTTTTTAGCCACTTCGGTAATATAAAGCGGTTCGTTTCTTCGGCCCCGATAAGGGACGGGCGCAAGATAAGGGCAGTCGGTTTCCAATAAAATATCTTCCAGCGGAGTGTCTAAAATTACCCTGTCGTAATCCCGGGCAAAAGTGATAATCCCGTTAAAGGCGATTTTGAAACCCAATTCGCGGTACTGTCTGGCTTGCCCGTGGTTGCCGGAAAAACTATGAACCACGCCGGCGGGAGAAGCAAGGGGCGAGGAATGAGAAACGAGAATATCAAGAAGTTCTTTGTGCGCTTCGCGGCAATGAATAATAATTGGTTTATTTACCTCCCGCGCTAATTCCAATTGCTTTATAAAAATTTCTTTCTGTTTGTTTTTATCCTCATCTTCTATTTCTTCTTCCTTATTTCTACGATAATAATCCAAGCCGATTTCGCCGATAGCCACCACCCGTGGATGCTCCGCCAACCTCCGATACGTTTGTTCATTAAACTCTTCTGCGCTGACCTCAAATTGCATATCTTTTTCTTTAATTTTTTGCGCTCTCAGGTGAATCGGGTGAAGGCCGACGCTGGCAAAAACGCCCTCGGGAAAGCGCTCGGCATATTCTACCGCCCTTTTTGATGTGTCGGCTTCGGCGCCGACATTAATCATCCAGATATTATTTTCCAGCGCTCTCTCTACCACTTCGTTGCCGTCTTTTCTATAATCTCTAAAATTAATGTGAGCGTGGGTATCAATCAATAAACTCATAATCTGGGAAAAAGATTTAATTTTTCTGGTTGCCAACCTAAATTTTTAAAATAACTTTCCGCCTGCGCCATTTTTTCCGGCATAAAAGGCTTGAGCAAAATGATAATATTTTTTATCCCAAAAATTAAGGAGTCTAAAATTTTTTTAGCCTCAGGGTTTTTATTTGCAATCAATTTCCACGGCTCTTTTTGATTGATATATTGGTCTAATTTTTTAACAAAAGATAAAATCGTACCAAGGGCTTCATAAAGTTGGTAGTCATCCATTTTTTGTGAATAGTTTGTTTTTGTTTTCTCCAAAAAATCGCCGATTTCTTTATCAATTTTGTCATTATTATCGTTATTGTCATAGTCATAGTTATAATCTCGCGCCATTGTAAAAACTCTTTCAAAAAGATTGCCGATGCCATTGGCTAAATCAGCATTATATTTTTCTTTCAACCTATTCCACGAAAGATTGCCGTCTCCGCCGTAAGCCAGCGAGGAAGCCAAAAGATAGCGGCTGGCATCGGCGCCGAATTTTTCGACTAAATTTTCCGGCCAAATGACATTACCAAGAGATTTTGACATTTTTTGTCCCTCAACCGTAAAAAATCCATGAACTAAAAATTTTTTGGGCAAAGGAATTTCCAGGGCCAAAAGGAGAGCCGGCCAAATAACGCTATGAACCCTTAAAATATCTTTGGCCATTAATTGGACATCCGGTGGCCAAAATTCTGATACATCCTTCGGCTTTCCGGACCAGCCCAATCCTGTCAAATAATTTAAAAAAGCGTCAATCCAGACATAAACGGTAAAAGAGGGGTCAAACGGCAGAGAGACTCCCCACTTGACGGCTCTCCGCGAAATAGCAATATCTTTTAATCCTTCTCCTAAAAAATTTAAAATTTCGTTTTTTCTTTCCTCCGGCAAAATGATAAGTTCTCCCCCTAAAATTTTTTCTTTTATTTTTTTTTCAAAATGCGACAGCCTGAAAAGATAGCATTGTTCTTTCAGCAAAACGAGCTCTTTTTGATGGTCGGGGCATTTGCCGTTTATTAAATCTTTCTCGTTTTTGAACTGCTCGCATTCTTCACAATAATTTCCCTGATACTCGCCTTTATAAATAAATCCATCTTTAAATAAAATTTCCAAGGCGCGGTTAACGGCGAAAATGTGCTCTGGGTTAGTGGTGCGAATGAAATTATCGTATTTAATATTTAAAATTCGCCAGGATTCTTGAAATTTACCGGCATTTTCGTCGCAAAAAACCCCGAAGTCTTTCCCTGCTTCGCGGGCCGCCTTTTCAATTTTTATACCATGCTCGTCAACGCCGGTTAAAAAAAAGACGCGCTCCTTTTTTGCGCGATGACATCGAGAAAGAATGTCTGCAAATATGGTGGTATAGGCATGACCAGCATGGGGCCGATCGTTAATATAATAAATTGGCGTCGTGATATAAAATTTATTCGTCATTGCACTTCTAATCTCTGGGTTTTCAGTTTTCTTCTTTCCCAATCTTCAATTACTTCCTGAATAACCACGGCAGTCGGCACCGCCAAGACTACCCCGATAAAACCGGCTATCTGCGAACCGGCTAAAATGGAGATTACAACCACCACCGGACTAATGCCAATCGTTTTCTTCATCACTAAAGGAACTAAAAGGTGGTTTTCCAGCTGCTGAATAATCAAAAAAAGAATTATAACATAAAACCCCAAAGTCCAAGACTTTGAAACTACCGTTAAAAAAGCGATTGAGCCGGCAAAAATCGGGCCAACTACCGGCACAATTTCCAAAATGCCGGCCAAAACACCCAGAACCAAACTATGTTTAATTCCCAAAATCCACAAACCTATTACGGTGGCTCCTCCGACTATCAGCATCAAAATAATCTGACCTCGCAACCAGAGACCCATTTTGTTTTTCGCTCGCAAGTAAATGCCGATTATGTAATCTTCTTGGGTGAGCGGCAAAACGCTTCTTAAAAATCTTTCCACTCCTCCCTGGTTGACTGTCAAATAAAAAGAGAGGATGAGGGTAACGAGAACGAAGATGAGATTCCCAAAAATTGTTGTTATAACGTTGATAAACGACGTCCCGCCGCTAAATAAAATATTGGCTGATTTTTCCAAGCTTCCCAAATATTTATTAATTTCTCCGAATTGCGAAATGTCCAGGCTGCCAAAAACAGGAATTTCTATATTTTTTAAATTTTCCAAAAAGCTTTTTGATTCAAAAATGACGATTGGAATAAGGGTGTATAAAAGCATCGCTAAAATTACCAGGGCCGTTAAAAAAACGAAAAGCGTGCCGAGTATTCGGGGAATTTTTTTTCTTTGAAGATAACTGACGATTCCGTCAAGCGCCGAGGATATGATAATCGCCAAAAAAAGAATGAGCAGAGCATCTCTGGCTAAAAATAGCGCCGCCGCCAAGACAAGCATCAAAAATATTCGCCAAAGAGTTGCCCAGGAAATTTCGAAATTGGTCATAAATGCGATGCTAATATACTAATTCATACTAATTATACCAATTAATACTAATTTAGTAAACATTCGTATCATTAGCATTTATTCGTGGTTGGGCGGTTTTACAACTTCCCTCCCCGCTCATCCGCCTAAAGCGGACTGCGCGATATTGGCATCGGATTAGCGCAGCGACAATATTTTCTCAAATTTTTCTTTTTCCCTAAACGGCCCGGTAATCGCTAAGTTTAATTTTTTATTTTGAAAAATTTCCGAGGCGACCGCCATAATCTCGTTATTTTTTACCGCCTGAATTCTTTTGATTGTTTCTTGAAGGGTAAGCACTTCCCGGGCAACGATCTCTTGGCCGCCGTAAAAATTCGCTAATTGATCCGATGTTTCCAAGCCGATAATCAGTCGGCCAACCAAAAATTCTTTGGCTCTTTCCAATTCTTTTTTTTCCAGTCTTTTTGCTGTTAACTTTTTAAATTCTTCAAGCACCGCCCGGAGCACTTCGCTGATTTTATTGTGATCAACGCCGGCTGAAACAGCCAAATAACCGTGATCGGTGTAAAGATCGGCATCGGCGCTAATGTAATAAGCGGCTCCCATCTCTTCCCTGATTTTTTGAAACAACCGCGAACTAAATCCGCCGCCCAAGATATTAGATAATACCTCCAGGGCGTATCGCCGCTCATCAAAAATATCAAAAGCCCGGACGCCCAGAACCAAATGGGTTTGGTCGGTTTCTTTATGCTTTAACAAAATCTCGGGTTTTTTCTGATACTCGATTGTTTTAACTTTTGGAATTTTTTTGCTTATTTTAATTTTGCTAAAAGCCTGTTTGATTTTTTGTGTCATATTTTCTTCGTTAAATTTCCCCGCTACCAAGACAACGGTTGACCGAGAAAGGTAGTGTTCTTGCCGATATTTTACAAAATCGTCGCGGGTTAATTTTTTGATTATCTCTTTTCTGCCGAGAATATCCCAGCCAGCTGGCTGGTCGCCGTAGAGCAAGCTGGTAAATAATTCCTGAACCCGCCTCATCGGTAAATCCTCATACATATTAATCTCTTCAATAATTACCCCCTTTTCTTTGTCAACTTCGCTCGGATCAAAAACCGGATTAAGATAAATATCGGAAACTACATCTAAAATCGTGTCGAAATGATTGAGCCTGGCTTTGGCGAAATAACCAGTGTATTCCATCGAGGTGAAAGCATTGTAGGCCGCGCCAATATTGTCTAATTCTAAACCGATATTAATGCTCTTGGGCCGCTTTTTGGTGCCTTTAAAACACATATGCTCTAAAAAGTGAGACAATCCATTGGTTTCTTTGGTTTCATATTTAGAACCCGCCTCAACCAAGACCAAAATCGTAATCGTCAAGCTATCCGGCATTAATGCGGTAATAATCCGCAGATTATTATCTAATATTGTTTTTCTATAATGCGGCATAGGATGTTTAACGTCCTTAATATTATTTCCGCCAGCGGCCGATTTTCAGATAGTAACCGATGTTAGCGTTCTTATTAATAACCGGCTTGATTTTTCCGTCTTTAGAAGTGGCAATAGTGGCAACACCCGGGCCATGACCAGCCAAAACGCAGTCAGAATGAACCACTACGCCGATTGTCATCGCCCCTGGTTTAAAGCACCGGCCAAAAGAATTATCCGTATCTTCAATCGCCACCATATCGCCGAATCTTAATTTGTCCAAACCTAATTTTTTAATTATTTTTTCATCAGCCATAGTAATATCGTAATCGCCGCTAGCCGCCGTGCCATGTCCCAAACCAGAACCCATTAAATACGGCGGCACGACGGCCACCACCGGAAATTCCAGCTTTTTCTCGCGATTAAATTTAGGATTTATTTTTATGAGCAAATCCGGATCCAAATTGAAAAATTTTATTTCCGGGACACCGATAATCGCCAAACCCAAGCCAAAAGCCATAACCTGCGCCTTATCGCCATAAGCCAGTTTTTTAACCGCCTTGTCAGAAAAATCTATTAAGACGTGTTCCGCTCCACCATGTGTACCGGTAACTACCCCTTTTTCACCTTTGGCGTCGCCGCTAATCAAAACAGATGAATTTCCAATACAAGAGAGCATATTATAACCAATATTTTCGCCGGAATAGCGGGTCTCGCGGCCATCTTTGCCTTCTTTATTGTACGTGCTGACTCCCGGTTCAATATGGTCGCCAATCCAACCCCTTGCCGAATCGCCGATTTTAACATTGTAAGTTATGCCGCCGATAGAAGGCAGATTAAACGGCTTACCCTCATGAGACACCTGATAACCCTCCCTTAAAACCGGGCTGGCAATTTCACCAACTACCGCCACCTTAACTAACTGATTAAGATTAAGCTTCAACATAATTTTTCCTTTAAATAATCCGTTAATTTCCCGATTTTAATTCGCGTCTGCCGCATGGTGTCGCGATCGCGAACCGTTACGTCGTCTTTTTCCAAACTATCAAAATCAATCGTTACACAAAACGGCGTGCCGATTTCATCCTGGCTGTAGTAACGTTTGCCAATATTGCCGCGATCATCCCAAGCCGTTGAATAATAAGTTTTAAGCAATGAATAAATTGTGCGGGCTTTTTTAATTAGCGGCGACTTATTAGCCAAAAGCGGGAAAACAGCCGCTTTGTAGGGCGCCAGATTGGGAACCAGTTTTAAAATGATTCTTTCTTTTTCCTGGCTGTATCCTTCCGACAAGACGGCCAACACCGTTCTATCCAAGCCGAACGTTGGTTCAATAACCCGGGGTATATATTTTTCTTTTTTTTGTTCATCAAAATAAGTTAAATCCTTGTTGGATATTTTCTGGTGCCTAGACAAATCATAATCTGTCCGATAAGCAATTGCCCAAAGTTCATCGCGTCCCCAGGGAAATTGGTATTCAATATCTATGGTGCGCCCTGAATAGTGCGCTCGTTCTTTTTCGGGAAGTTCGTGATTATAAAATTTATCCCGGCTCAAGCCGATTAAATCGGCGAAGCCGTAAATATAGTCAAGCCATTCTTCAAAAATTTTGCGCCAATCGCTCTGCGGCGCAATGAAATATTCCAATTCCATAATTTCAAACTCAATTGTTCTGAAAATAAAATTGCCGCCGGTGATTTCGTTGCGAAAACACTTGCCTGCTTGAGCCACCCCGAAAGGAATTTTTATATTGGCGGAATCAAGAATGTTTTTAAAATTAATAAAAATATTTTGGGCGTTTTCCGGCCTGAGATACGTAATTGTACCCTCTTCTTCTATTGGCCCGACTGCGGTTTTGAATAAGCCGCTGAACAAACGCGGTTTGGTTAATTCTCCGGCGCAATCAGGACATTTTGACGCGTCGACTAATTTGTCAAGCCTGAAACGACGATGGCAGCCCCTACATTCCGCCAGCGAATCTTTAAATTTTTGGATATGGCCCGACGCTTCCCAGGTTTTTGGATTTAAAAGAACGCCTCCTTCCAAACCAAGCATATCTTCTCTCTGCTGAACAAAATATTTCCACCAAAGCTGCCTGAGGTTGTTTTTTAGTTCGACTCCCAATGGGCCGTAGTCATAAGTATTGGCTAAACCGCCATAAATTTCTGAGCCGGGATAAATAAATCCGCGTCTTTTTGTTAAACTGATAATTTTTTCCATTAAATTATTGCTCATACTCAGGGAAGCACGTTTTCTCTGGTGCTTAAAGCGTTGAACGAACTTCTTAATTCCAAATTGGTAAATTCATCTATGCCCTTGATGGTCGTCTCGCTCAAAAGCGGCAACGGCTGATTAACTTGCGTAATGCTGGGGGTAATTTCCATCTGAAAACTTGCTTCAACCGACCGAGAAGTTATTCCCTTGGTTGCGGCTATCCGATCAATCTGCCAAACAATCTCCTGGGTTCGTTCATTATAGGTAGGAGCGATGGTTAGGTTGCTTTTAACTTCGGAAAACCACTTAGCGCCCGACTGAAGAAAGGCTTTTATTTCAATGTTTTTGACGTCGGTTGGATAATTGACGATCGTCCAGCGGACAGTAAAAACGGTCGGCTTATTGACTTTTGGCGGCCAGACGCCCTTCAAAAAAACCGCTTCGCTGTTAACCGTGATTCGGCCGGCGACCTTAGTTTCCAGTTTGGCCAAACCGATGGTTTTTTCCGACGCCACATAATAAGGAACGGTTGGCGAGGAAATTTCTGCCTCAACTTTTAAAATAAAATTTTTATCGCTTACTCTTTTAATGGGGTAAAAATTTTTAGTTTCGATCTCGAACTCAACCGCGCCTTCAACTCCGGGATTAATCAACCGAAGCGCCGGGGTATTGGCCGCATTCCAGGTAATTACGCCGTCTTTTGAACTGAAAAATCCGGCGCTGCGAAGAGTGGTAAAATCAAACATTTCTCCGGTTAATTTGGCCTTGACAACCATATCATTCAGCCCCATGTCAGAATTGTTTTGATAGGCAATGATATATTTTAATCTGTCGTCCAAATGAGTTAAATAACCAACTTGATTGTTCAGGGAAACGGCTATTGAGAGCGGCGAGGGGGCGATATTTATTTCCGCCGCCTTTTTGTTAATCACATATTTCTGGCCGGATAAAGTTATTTTTAGCGAGCTTTCAATTTTAAAAAAGGATTTCTCCGCGCCGATAACCTTTCCTTGGATAAGCAACGAATCTTTCGGCCCGCGCTTTATTAAATCGCCAATTTTCCAAAAATTATTTCTGCTCGCCGGTTTAATTGTCGCGTTCTCAAAGGTAAAAATTTTTGGATAATCAAGCTCTAATTCCACCCCTGAAAAATCCGTGTCGGAAATATTCTGATAATGAACTTCTATCTCAAATTCTTCGCTATTTAAAACCTTTTGCGGCGTAATTAAATCTAATTTAATTGCCGATCCGCGAACCGCCACATCGACGCTTTTTGTCTGTTCAAAGCGCCCTTTCGGCCCCAGCGATGGCGGGAAATAAGAAACAACAACCTCTAATCGTTTAAATGCCTGCTCGCCTTCAAGAATAATAATCGGAATTTTTTTCTGAAGAGCGCTGTTTTTATCTAAATCTCCGAGATTTTCATTTAAAACCCTCTTCTGTGGAGATTCGCCGGCAAAAGCAGTCCCCTCGGGCAGAATCAATGAAAGATTAATATCCTTAAAATGCTTATCCGAATTATTGGAAACGTCAATTTCAATATTAAAAGGAGCGGCCAAAAGAACGTCTTGGGGGGCTTTTAGGGAAAAAGTGATATCGCGGCCGGTAAAATATTGATGAAAATAAAAACCAATAACCGCAATTATCAGCAAGGCGGCGGCAATTAGTGCCCAAAATAACCACCGGCTGATTCGGCTGAATTTCGCGAAGAATCCTTGTTTTTCTTCCGGCATAACCATCATATAAATATTACTTTATCTTTAAAAATTTTCCAACCCTGCGTCTTTTGGTCTCGCTGTTGCTTGGGCAATCCAAAAAAATAGTTGCTTGAAAATGTTTTTTAAGCGGGGCATCGCCGGAAAGTTAAAATTTAAATTTGGATTAAATCGGAAAAATTTTCCTGCCCCGCGCCGCTCGGCATGCCGTAACGAAAACCGCATCTTCGGCATAAAAACACCTGCTCCGTTTTTGAAAAATAAATCGGGTATTTGCCGCCGCAAAGATTGCACCGGGCAAACGCCGGTTCAAAACCAAGCGCTCCAATCAGCGGTCGGTAAGAAATCTTTTTGCCGTCCTTAATTTCTCTAAAAGCTTTTTTCGCCAATAACCAGAATTTTTTGTCGGGCTGAAACTCAAAAGTCATTTCTTTTATGAATTGAATTAATGATAAAGCCGCCTGAGAAGGTTTCGCGCGTTCGAAAATTATGGCATCAACCACCTGAAAGCCGTTTTTTTCCACCAACCTGACCTGTACGAAATTAAGGGGCTGAAGATGGGCGGCTAATTTGGAAGTGATTTTTCTAATGCTTTTGGCTTTAGCGGTAATCCTGCCCAATTTTTCGGTGTATAAATAAATAGATTTATCAAGCTCGCCGCTATTTTCGGCATCTAAAACCAAAGCTTCGGTAAAATACTCGGTCATGGCAATTTATTTGATTAAAGAGAGGGACTTATGTTCTTGACTATCTAAAAAAAGTATACTAAACTAATCGCGTTATGGAAGAGCAGGAGAAAAAAGATTATTTGCTGCCAGCCGCTATCTTTGTTGCGGCTATCTTAATTTCTGGTTCATTGATTTATTCAACCGGAAAAAAAGATTTTGATTCAAAAATGCAAACCGCCGCTGTCCAAGAAACCGCCCCAAAAATAACCTCTCCGCAAATCGACGACGATGTTGTGCTGGGAGATCCGGAGGCGCCAATTACTATTTTTATTTTCAGCGACTATCAGTGCCCTGCTTGCGGTCTTCTTTATAAAGAAGCCGAATATCAATTAAGAAAAAATTACGTGGAAACAAAAAAGGCAAATATGGTTTATAAAGATTTCCCCTTGGAAAATATTCATCCGCAGGCGCGGCCGGCGGCGGAGGCGGCGGAGTGCGCCAAAGATCAGAATAAATACTGGGCTTACCATGACGCTCTTTTTGAAAAACAGGCGGAGCTTGGCAGTTTGGATTTTGTGGAGCTGGCAGGGACGCTGGGTTTAAACAAAACAGAATTTAGCCAATGTTATAGCAGTCGAAAATACAAGGATGAGGTGACCGCCGACCTTAATGAAGCATTAAGTTTGGGTGTGCGAGCCACGCCGACAATTTTTATCAACGATAAAAAAATTGAGGGTGCTTATCCTTACACCGCTTTCAGCCAGATCATTGATGAAATATTAAATAAAAGGTAATCTTAAATTTAAAAGGTTTTAAGACAAAATTGAGCATTCGAACAGGGGTATCAACTTTGGCTACGGCCGGAGTCGGTAATCCAAAAAACGCTCATCCGAATAATTATTCGTTTGCAGCCCAACTTTCGCAAAAGCCGTTTTGCCTTAAAAATAAATAAAAGGGGCGAAAAAAAATAATAGCAGGCAACCAATAGCTTATAAAGTTGCCTGTTGTAAAGTAAGGCAAAATGGCTTACGATCAAAATCAAGGCGGTTTTCAGCGCCAAATGTATCAAGGCAGCTGGAAATGCTCTAAATGCAATACCGACATCACTGAATTGCCTTTTGAGCCAAGTCCGGATAAGTTAGACCAGTTATTGTGCCGCGAATGCTTTCGTGAAAAACGCCAATCTTTCGGGGGGCCAAGAAGACCCTTTAGAAGGTAACCAGAACCGCTCCGGCCAAACCGGAGCGGTTTTTTGTTGAAATTTTGGCCAAGATGTGAATAACTCTGTCTTGTCTCTGATAAATTTGTTATAATTAAACAGAAAGGTCGTTTGAAAATATTTTGGATTAAAAAATTATGAAATATCTAAACTGGATTCAATTAGTCTTGGGCCTTTGGATTTTTGTCTCGCCGTGGATTCTTGGTTTCTCTGATATTGCGACTGCTTTATGGAGTAATATAATCGCCGGAGGGTTAGTGGTAATTCTCGCTCTTTGGGGAATATTTGAAAGTAAACCCTCGACGCCCCAGACTGCGCAGTAAATAAATGACATAATTTAGTTTGAAATTCCAATGGTTAAAATTTACTCTACTCCAACCTGCCCTTACTGCGAGATGGCCAAGGAATATCTTAAGGAACGCAATGTTGCTTATGAAGAGCGCGATGTTTCGCGGGACGAAAAATCACGCGAAGAAATGGTGAATAAATCCAAGCAGATGGGAGTACCGGTTATCGAGATTGACGGCAAAATTATTATTGGTTTCGATCGCTCGGAAATAGATCAAGCTCTATCGGGGCTAAATAAATAAGGCAAAAAAACTGTTCTGGCGGGCAGCCAGAGCAATTTTTGCGATTTTTGCCGTTGGATTCGTAACTAAATTGCAAATCGTATGCGCGAATTAATCATCGTGGGTGGCGGGCCGGCCGCTGTCGCCGCCGGTATTTATGCCAGCCGTAAAAAGCTGAAAACGCTTTTGGTTACGGACCGCTTTGGCGGCCAGTCAATCGTTGCCGGCGATATTCAGAATTTTATCGGCATAAAGTCGATTTCCGGGATAGATTTGGCGAAAACGCTTGAAAGCCATCTCCGCGCCCAAAACGGAATTGAGATTAAAGACAATGTTCTGGTAAACAAAATAGAAAAGAGAAATGAAGGGTTTGTAATCGCCACCGAGAAAGGAGATTTTTTTGAAACCAAAACTATTTTATTGGCGTTAGGCAGCCGCTACAAAAAACTAAATGTTCCCGGCGAAGAGAAATTCCGGGGTCGGGGTGTTTTTTATTGCGCCACCTGCGACGCTCCCCTAATGAAAGATAGGGCAGCGGCCGTGGTCGGCGGCGGTAATTCCGGCATTGAATCAACCATCGATCTTCTGCCATATGCTTCCAAAATTTATCTTTTGGAATACACCGACGCCCTGCGAGCTGACGCCGTCACCCAAGAAAAAGTGAAAAGTTCGGAAAAAATTGAAAGGATTACCATGGCCGCGGTTCAGGAAATTTTCGGCGACGAATTTGTGAAGGGTTTAAAATACCAAGACCGGCGAACCAATGAAATAAAGGAGTTGTCTGTCAGCGGCGTATTTATTGCTGTCGGCTACCAGCCCAACAGCGAAATTGTCAAAGATTTGGCGGAACTAAACAAAGTCGGCGAGGTAATAGTTGACTGCAAAACTCAAAAAACTTCCTGCGATGGCATTTGGGCGGCAGGCGACATCGGCGACTCCTTATATCATCAAAACAACATTGCCATCGGCGACGCGATTAAAGCGGTCTTAAACATTTACGATTATTTAAAAAAACAGAGATATGGATGAACAAAACCAAAATAATTTTTTGTTTGTCTTAATTAAAACAAAACTTAAATCAAGATATGGCAAATTCGCCGCCGGATTTTTAGTGATTATCATTATGACCGGCGGTTTTTTTGTTTGGGGCGAACACCTCGGTTTAGCCGCCGTCAAAACAACCAAGAATTTTATTGCCCAGGTTGGCGACCTTTTTTCTGAAATTATTAAAAAAGATTCCGGTTTCCAACCAATAGGCCAAATAAGTCTGCGCGGCCAAGACGCCGACGGGAATCGGGAAATGTTTAATCCTCTAAACATTAAACAATGCTCTTTTGCCACCGAGCAATCCCCGTCTTATCAAAAAGCGATTATCAACGAAATTGCCTGGATGGGCACAACCAACAGCGCTAATGACGAGTGGATTGAATTAAAAAATATTTCCCAGACATCCATAGATATTTCCGGCTGGCAATTACTGGACAAAGATGAGCAAATAAAGATAGTTTTTCCGTCCGGTTCAAAAATTCCCGGCCAAGGATTTTATCTTCTGGAACGCAACGAAAGCGCTGTTTCCGGCATTAAGTCTGATATTTTATACACCGGCAATTTAAAAAACAGCGATGAAGGGCTCAGATTATTTAACGCGGGTTGCGATTTAATTGACGAAGTTTTGGCTGACTCTAAATGGCCGGCCGGCGATAACTCCGGCAAAAAAACAATGGAACGCGGGGAAGGACTTAAATGGCACACTTCAAGCGTTATTAACGGCACGCCGAAAAAAGAAAATTCACCGACGCCAGTGGCTTCCGCAAGCGAAAATCAAAGTTCGCTTTCGGTGATTACCAACGAAACCACGGCTAGTAAAACAGCCGCCACTACGGCCACGTCTTCAAAAAATATAAACACCGCCGTTTCCGGCATTCAATCCGCGCCGTGCTCCCAACAAAATCTCAACCAGCCCTCCCGCGCTGTTTTAATCAATGAAGTCGCTTGGGCGGGAACCGCCAGCGATAAAACCGCTAAAGAATGGATAGAGTTAAAAAATAATACCAGCCAGACAATTGATTTAAGCGGCTGGCAATTATTGAATAAAAGCGCCACTATTAAAATATTTTTTGAGGCCAACGATAAAATATCCGCGACCGGTTATTATCTTTTGGAGAGAACCAGCGACGAAACCGTGCCGGGAATAAAAGCGGACAAAATTTTCAGCGGTGCCATTAAAAATAGCGATGAATCACTAAGGTTATTTGACCAAAACTGCCGTTTGATTGACGAGGTGCTGGCTAATCCTGCCTGGCCGGCTGGCGCTGCTTCGCCGGATTACCGCACTGCTGAAAGAACGTCTGGTTTATCGTGGCAAACTTATGGCGGGACCGGCGCCAACGGAATTTTCGGCACGCCCAAAACGGAAAATTCAAAGCTGGCTTCGGTTCAATCGCCATCCCCTATTCAATCTCCTCAATCTGAATCCGCTTTCCGGCCATCCACAACTTCGGTTCCGATTTATTATTCGCTGACGGTTACTAAAACCGGTGATGGGTCCGGTTCTATTATTAGCAATCCAGCCGTTATTGATTGCGGAGAAAATTGCAACGAGGATTTTATTTCGGGAACCACCATCACTCTTACCGCTACGCCATCTGTTAATTCTGTTTTTGCCGGCTGGTCAGGCGGATGCGGAGGCACAGAAAATTGTATAGTGACAATAAATAACAATATCGCGATAAGCGCGGTATTTAATTTATTATCTCCGACCCCATTTCCCTCTTCGCCAAGCGGTATTAATCATTTAGTAATTAGCGAAGTTCAAGTTACCGGTGGGGCTGGAAGGGCTAATAATGATTTTATTAAAATTTATAATCCTACAACTTCCGCAATAGAGATAAGTAATTGGAAATTAAGAAAAAGAATCCAGTCTGGCGTAGAGTCTTCGATTCGGGTTTTTCCGACTGGAAGTGTGATTCCGGCTCAAGGATATTTTATGTGGGCTAATTCAGATGACAATTTTCATTTAAGCGTGAATGCAAATGTTTGGAGTACGGCAATATTAAGTGAAAATTATAGTATCGGTCTTTTAAACGAAACAGGAAAAGTTATTGATTCATTGGCATGGGGAGCGGGGCATGTTAATCCTTCTGTTGAAAACACGCCATATCCAACCAATCCCGGGGCCAATCAATCGCTTAAAAGAAAATTTGTTGATGGCATTATTCAAGATACCAATAATAATGCTGCCGATTTTGAAATTTAGATAATCTATATTAACGCCTTGCGGAGGCGTTAATATAGATTAATGGATTCTATGCGGGAAAAAATTGTTTCTGGAAATATTTATCACATTTTAAATAGAGGAGTTGATAAACGAAAGATATTTTTGGACGACGAGGACCATTTACGGTTTATTCATGATTTATTTGAGTTTAATGACGTTAATCCAATCAATAATAATTTTTATAGATTTCAATATAACGCCTCCGCAAGGCGTTATATTGAAAAACCACGACCGCGAAAATTATTAGTTGAAATACTCGCCTTTTGTTTGATGCCCAATCATTATCATTTGTTATTAAGGCCGTGTTTTGACGATGGCTTGCGTAAATTTGTATCAAGATTAAATATGGGTTATGCTCATTATTTTAATCAGAAATATAAACGGAGCGGAGCGCTTTTTGAGGGTAGATATAAACTTGTCCCGATTATTGATGAAAGTCATTTTGTCCACATCCCTTATTACATTCATTTAAATCCGCTTGATTTTATTGCGCCAAAATGGCGGGAAAGAAAAATAGAAAATTACAAGAAAGCGTTTAAATTTTTAAAGAATTACCGCTGGAGTAGTTATTTAGATTATATTGGGCACAAAAATTTCCCGTCGATTACATCAAGAAAGTTTCTTTTAGAAATTTTTGGGGGGAGCGAGGAATATAAAAATAAAATAAAAAATTGGCTTAAGAGTTTTGAGATATCGCAAATAAAAGAATTTATCTTAGATTAATTAACGCCTTGCGGAGGCGTTATATGAAAGTTATTCACAGAGAGTGAATTGATAAAGGTAGAAGATAACTTATAATTTAAATTATGGAAGAACAAAACTTAGAGAAAACCAGAAAAACATACTGGAAATTCATTGTTATTTTTTTGATGATAATTGTAATAACCGGCGGCGGTTTTTTTGTTTGGGAAAGATATTTCAGTCAGCAGGCAGAAATTAACCGGCAAACGCAGAAAAATTACGAAAAATATCTGGAATGGGAGAGAAATTATGAAAAAGCAATGCGGGAAGATATCTATGGCGGCAAAACGCCAGAAGAAACATTGCAAATGTTTATTGAAGCACTGAAAAAAGAGGATATAGAATTAGCGAGCAGATATTTTATGCTTGAAACAAATACGGAGGACTTGAATTATTTAACAAGAAAAAAATGGGAGGAAGCACTAAAAAAAGCTAAAAATGGTGGTAAATTATCAGAAATTTTGATGATTTTATCTCGAGCTAAGACCGCTGATTCATCCGTGGAGGGATATTTTGGTTTCGAAGTAAAAGATGATAAAAATGAACTTATTGCAGATATTAATATGCGACTAAATCGATACTCTGGCATATGGAAAATCGAAAGTTTATAAAATCAATCCCAATATTAATATTGGGATTTTTTATCCTTCAAATTAACGCTGTTTTGGCTTACGGCGTTGAAACTCACGCCTACTTAACCAGCGAGGCAATCAAATTTTATAATCAGAATTTTTCAAATAACAGAATCCAAGAAGAATTAAAGGATTATTTAATTGACGGTTCGCGAAGAGAAGATGATAAACCCCGCTGGATGAATCATTTTTATGATCCGGTTTATAATCGCGGCTTAACCAGTAAAAT
>Ga0194126_10000688_pt1 | contig 56611 bp, 51 predicted proteins | sample TA2KigC150mmetaG_FD_148641 | JGI IMG/M metagenome (GOLD analysis project Ga0194126, IMG submission 148641) | Freshwater microbial communities from Lake Tanganyika, Tanzania - TA2015035 Kigoma Deep Cast 150m | ecosystem: Environmental > Aquatic > Freshwater > Lake | place: Tanzania: Lake... | reverse complement strand
CCCCTCGATCGTGAGGGTTTCGAGGTCGATCGTTTGCCGGCGCGTCGTCTCCTCCGGCGAGCCGGGGGAGGCGGCGCGGAGAGGAGAGACGAGAGCGAGAAGAAGCGGGACGAGGAGAAGCGTTCTCATCGGTTCTCTCCTTCGCGGCGTCCCGCCTCCTCTCCCCCGCGAAGGGAGAGGTCCGCGGGAACGACTTCCGGGGACGCGTCCGGGAGCGAGAGGAGCCACTCGGCCGCCCGCGCCTCGAAGGCGCGCGCCTTCTCCTCGACGAGCCCGCGGTAGAGAACGAGGTCCTCCCCCGCGAGGTCGCCCGGCTCGGGAGCCTCCCGGAGGAGCGCGGCGCCCTCCTCGAGCGAGGCGGACGCCCGGAGCGCGAGCGCCGCCCGGTTCGCGCTCCGCGTGTGCGGCCCCTCGATCGACTCCTGCCGCCGGAGAAGATCCGCCGCCACGCTCCACTTCTCGTCGCACCGTTCGATCGCCTGAAGAGCGGCGCCGATCGCCTCGGCGCGCGCCTCCGGATCGGCCGGGAGGCCCGCGAGGGGGAGCGCCGCCGCGCGCGCATCCTCATCCGCCCGGCGGATCAGCGTGTCCGCGAGGCTCGCGTAGAGAGAGAGCCGGCGTCCCTCTTCCCCCGCGGATCGAAAAAGAACCGCGGCGTCCGCGTAGAACGGCTCGGCGAGAGAGGCGGAGGCGGCGCGGCCCGCCTCGATCTCGCGGAGGAGAGCGGTCCTGCCGTAGACCTCGAAAACCTCCGCCGCCTCGCGCGCCGCCGTCTCGGTCGTCCCCTCGAAGCGGAGGGCGATCGCCCGGCGGTAGAGATCGATCCGCTCCTCGAGAAGACGGCCCGCCTTTTCGCCCGATCCTCCGCGGCGCCAGCGGGCGACCTCCTCGGTCCAGGTTTTTTCCTTGACCCGTGAATAATCGATGAAGGCCCGCGCCGCGTGCGCCTCCTCTTCTTGGCCGGAGGCGCCCTCCGACTCGGACGCGCGGACCGCTCGGGAGAGGCGGTCCGCCGCCCGGGCCTCGTCGCCGGCGGCGAGCCACGCGCTCCCGGCGCGCGCGAGAAGCTCGATCGGCCGGTCCTCTCCCTCCTCCCGGGCCCGGTCGAACGCCTGCGCGGCGCGCCCGTTCTCTCCGTCCCCCGCGTAGACGAGGCCCAAGCGATAGAGGGCTTCCGCCGCGAGCGGCGTCCCCGCACCGACCGCCGCCGCCTGCTCGAGGGAGGCGCGCGCCGCCTCCCTCTCCCCCGCGCGCTCGAAGGCTTCCCCGGCGCCGAGGAGATCCTCGGCCCGTGGGAGCACCCGGACCGCGCGCTCGTAGAGCCGCGCGGCGAGGGAGTCCCGGCCGGCGCGCGCGGCGCCCTGGGCCGCCGCCGCGAGCCCGGCGCGCGTCTCCTCGCTCCCCGCGCCCTGAACGGCGGCCGTGTCGGCGAGCGCGAGGACCTTCTCCCGCTCGTCGAACAGGGCGCGGCACGCCGTCTCGCGAAGAAGAGCGTCCGCCGCGACCGCGGTCGATCGGTACGCGCGGACGACGCGAGCGTACCCGTCGGCCGCCCCGGCGGCATCCCCCTCGGCCTCAAGATCCCCCGCCGCGAGAAACGCGCTCGCCGCGGCCCGCTCGAGGCGATCCTTTCGGTCCGCGTCGTTCTCGGCGGAGGCGGCGGCGCGGAGGAACCACTCCTCGGCCGCCCCTTTCTCCTCCCTCGCCGCCGCGAGACGCGCCGCCCTGGCCTCCGCCTCTCCGCGGAGAGGCGGGGCTGCCCCTTCCGCCGCCCGCGCAGAGAGAGCGAACGCCGAGGAGAGACGCCCGGCCGTCTCCTCCCGCTCCGCGGCGACGAGGAGCGCCTTCCGCGCTTCCTCCGATTCCGGATACGCCTCCGCGTACCGGATCGCGGCCCGCGCGAGCCCCTCGTCGGTCCGCCCGAGGCTCCGATGCGCGAGGACCGCGCCCCGGAGCGCGTGCTCCCTCTCCTCCTCGGGGAGCTCTCCCGCATCGATCCGCTCGAGGAGCGCGAGGCTCTTCTCGTTCTCGCCGAGACGCGCCCGCGACTCGGCGGCGAAGAGGAGGGCCCGCGCCGTCTTGTGCGCGCCCCCCTGCGTGTCCGCGTGCTCCTCGAAGAGACGCGCGGCCGCGCGGAGATCCTCCTCCGTCCCCGTCTCGAAGCGGAGGAGCGCGGCGTTCCACGTGTTCCTCTCGATCTTCCCCCGCACGGCGTCCGCCCGGTCCCCCTCCGGCCTCGCCGCCTCCCACCATTCCCCGCCCGGGGCGTAGCGCCGCACGAAATCCTCCATCTCCATCCCCGCCTCCCGCTTCCGCTCGCCTGCGCTCAATGCTTCAATCATTCGATCGTGAACATCCGGAGCGTCGGACGCGCCTGCGTCCATCCGAAGCGCGCTCCGGAACGCCCGCTCCGCCGGGGCGGGCCGGTCGTGCTCGAGAAGGGCCTCCCCGAGCTCGACGAGCGCCGCGCGCCGGAGGCTCCCCTCCGGAAAGCGCATCGCGAAGCCGTCGAGATCGCCCGGATCGGTCTCGACCTGCACGAGGGCGAGCGATCGAAGGATCTCGGAGAGGCTCTCCTCCGGGCGCCCCGCGAGATCCCCTTGGAGCGCGCGCGCGAGCGCGGCCTCGAATCGCTCCCCCGCCTCGGGGAGGGCGCCTTGTTTCAGGCGGCACCACCCGATCCGGTAGTCGAGCTTCATCGCCCCGGCGTCCACGCCCGTTTCCTCGGCCGCCTCGAACGCCTCCCGCGCCCCCTCCCAGTTCCCGCGGGAGAAGCGGAGCTCGCCGAGCCGAAGGAGCGAGGCGGCGCGAAGGGCCGGTTCGGAAGCGAGAGCCGTCGCCTCGAGAAGCGCCCGCTCCGCCTCATCCGCCCGCCCCATCTCGTCGTGGCAGACCCCGAGCGCGTGGAGCGCCTCGACGCTCCCCGGGAAGTCGGCGCCCGAGCGCGCGACCTCCTCGAACGCGCGGATCGCCTCTCCGTAATCGAGAACCGGAGGCGGGGCGGAGCGTCCGGCGGCGAGCGCCTCCTCGTGGCAGAGGGCCGCCTCGAGATACCGGGCCTTCTCCCGCTCCGCGTAGAGATCGCCGAGGAGGAGGAGAACGGGGGCGCGCATCGCGCTCTCCGGATACCGCGCGAGGAGCGCCTCGAACGAAGCGATCGACGCCTCCCGCGCCTCCCTGTCCCGACCGGCGCCTTTCTCGGCCGCCGCGCCCGGAGCGAACCCGGCGAGAAGAGCGAGCGCGAGGCACGTCGCGCCGGTTCCTTTCCACATGAAGAAGATTCCGCGCCGCATCGTTCACCACCCCAAAGCGAGAGAGATGCCGAACTGAAGAAGAAAGCCCGTGGCGAAGGCGATCTTCTTCCCGTCGGCGTCGGTCGTGCAGAAGGTCGCGACGGTCCCGGCGAGGATGCCGCGCGGGATCGCGTTGCGAACGACCTCCCCCCGCGTGAGGACGAGATCTTCCGGACGGATATGCGGAGAGGAGCGGAGCGGCGTCGCGGAGAGGTCGGGGGCGTTCGGATCCGCGTTCTCGATCGGATGGAAGAGGCGGACCGAGCCGTCCGACCAATGGATCTCGCGCACCTCCGCGAGCGGGAGAAGGCGGCTCGCGCTCCGAAAGTCCTCGCGGATCGCAAGGTCGGTCGCGTCGAGCGAGAGGATCCTTCCGACACGAACCGTTCGATCCGCAAGGATCACGCGATCGAGGGAAGGCTCCCCCGTCTCCGCGAGGCCGGGCGCGGCCGCCGCGAGAAGCGAGAGGGCGAGAACGAGCCTCCTCATCGGTTTCCTCCCGCGCCGCCGAGCGCCGCCGTTTCCCGGGTCTCCCCCCGGCCGCTCTCGAAGAGCGCCTGGGCGAGCGAGAAGTCGGCCCTCTCCCGAATCGCCGCCCGGGCGGCCGTCTCGCTCTCCGGATCCCCGGCGCGCGGTACGCTCGCCTCGATCCGCTCCACGCGGAGGGTGAGCGTCTCGTGTCGTCTTCGAAGGGCCCGCAGAGCGCTCTCCCCGCCCGCGTCCCCCGCGGGGAGAAGACCGAGGACCGCCCCCTCGTGCGCCTTGATCTCCTGGGAAAGCTCCCGAAGTGCCTCCCCGCGCTCGCGGGCGAGGTCCGCCCCGCGCGCCCCCGCCGCTTCCCAGGCGGCGCACGCCGCGAGCGCCTCCCGAAAGACGGCCGCCGCCTCGCTCCAGAGCCCGAGGCGCGCCCGGCACGAGCCGTCGAGAAGAAGCGCCTCGGCGGCGAGACGCGGGTCCTCCGAGACCCGAGCCGCCGCGAGGAGCTCGATCGCCTCCCCGAAACGGTCCCGCTCGGCGGCGACCCACCCGCGCGCGAGGGAGGCGCGGGCCTCCTCCTCGCCTTCCACGCGGGCGAAGCAGGCGTCCGCCTCCTCAAGCCGCCCCGCCCGATGATGAAGATCCCCGAGCGCGAGAAGCGCACGGCCCCTCAGGCGGCGTTCCGATTCGGTTCCCCCGCCCGGCGCCCCCGCCTCCTCGAGCGCCGCGCGGGCGGCGCTCTCGTCCCCCGCGCGAAGATGCGCCTCGGCGAGCGCGTACCGTGCGAAGCGGCGCCACGCGCTCTCTTCCGGCACCGCCGCGAACAAGGCGATCGCCTCGCGGGTTCGTCCGGCGCGCGCGAGCGCGGACCCGCCGAGATAGCGGGCGGCTCCTTCCTCGGGCGAGCCGGGAAAGCGCGCCGCGATCTCGTCGGCGAGACGGAGAACGGTCTCCCCCTCCCCCGCTCGAAGGGCCCGCTCGGCGAGGCGGACGAGCGCCGCGGCAGCGAAGGGGCCCGCGCGCATCCCCTCGTAGACCGCGCGCGCCGTCTCCTCGAAGCCGAGCTCCTCGAGGGAGCGCGCCTGGTAAAGGCGCGCCTCCTCGCGAAGGTCCCCCGGCCGGAAGCCGGCGACGATCGCGCCGAACGCCTCCGCCGCCTCCCAGAACCGGCGGCGCTCGTACGCCCGCATCGCGCGTCTCCAGGCCGGGTCTTCCCGCGTCAGGACCGGAGGCCCGAGGCGCTCGTCGAGCCGCATGCGGGCGATCAGGCTCCGCACGCCGTAGACCGCCATCTGCTTCGTGTCCTCGACCGGAAGGGGAACGCTCTCGGTGATCGACGCCCGTCCCGCGAGCAGAACCCGCCCTTCCCTCGTCGAAAGAAGACGACACTCCATGAAGAAGTGGGGACGCTCGTTCCATCCGAGGAAGCTTCGCGTCTCGCCGTACCCGGTGACCGTCCCCACGAAGAGGCCGTCCGCCCCGAGCTCCTCTCCGATCGCCCGCAGAACGTGCGGCGCGGTCGCCTCGGCTTCCGGAATGCCGCGCGCGCGAAGGAACGCCGCCACCTGATAGCGGTCGACGAGAGCGGGGAAGTATTTCTTTAGCTCTAAACTGAACGCGTCGGTGGCGAGCTCGTCGAGATGCGGAGGACATCCCGCAACCTGTTTTCGAAAGAGAAGAACCGCGGCGTTCTCGATCGGGCGCTCCTCCTCGGCGTCCTGTCCCCGCCGGACAAAGACCGACGGAGCGCATCCCGCGAGGGGAAGCGCGAGGAGAACGAGGAGAGCGGACGCCGCGGTCCGCCGTCGCATGCGCATGCAGGGCCTCCCGGGGGGAGGGCTCCCGCTTCCCCCCGCTTCTCCGATGATCGACCGAGCGGCCGTTTCCCTTCGCCCCGCCGGGTCGCATAAGGCGTGCCACCCCTCGACGCGCGCGAGAGCGCCGGGGAGGCCGCGCGGGCCGCGCGCACGCGCTCCCGCGGCCGGCCGATCGCGCGGCGTCCACGAGGCCGAACGGACGCGAGAAAAGGTGCTCAACAACCGATACGCTGTTCAGGAAACGAACGCCCGGGCGGGTTGACAGGGGACGCCCCGGTTCCTATTCTCGGCGAGGACCCTCACGAAAGGACCCCCGATGAACGATCCGGAAACCGGACCGCCGGAGGCCGCGGAGACCGAAGAGACGCCTCTCTCGATCCTCTCCCACATCTCGACCGATCTCAGCCACCTCTCCCACGAGCGGCGCGTCAGCTCGCTTGTCCCCTGGAAGTCCGAGGTCACCCGTCTCCTCGAGACCCTCCAGAAACGCTCGAACCACAACGTGCTCCTCCACGGACCGGTGGGGGTCGGGAAGCGGACGATGGTTCTTCGGCTCGCCGAGCTGATGGCCCACGGCAACGTCGCGCCGAACCTTCGCGCGAAGCACATCCTCGAGATCACGCTGCCGAGCGTGATGCCGTACATTCAAGACCCGGGAGATTTCGAGCGGGTGCTCTTCCACGCGATCAAGGAGGCGGTGGGCCGCGAGGACGTGATCCTCTACTTCAACCAACTCGAGAACTTCCTCGGCCGAACGGACGGCGGGTTCGGGGGCGCCTCCGCTCTCCTCGAGGTCGCTTCGCGCCAGCCGCAGCTCCAGATCATCGCCTCGATCTCGGAGTGGGCCTACCAGAGGGCGGTCTTCGAGCACCCCTGGATCGAGTCGAACCTCGTCCCGATCCAGGTGGCGGAACCTTCTCCCGACCTCGCGCGGAAGATCCTCCGCCTCGTGCGCGGGAAGCTCGAGCGGTTCCACTCGATCGAGATCACGGCGAACGCGGTGGACAAGGCGATCGACCTTTCGAGTTACTATCTTCGCTCGCGCGTGCTCCCCGGGAAGGCGCTCGAGGTCCTCGACGAGGCGTGCGCCGCCGAGGTCGTGCGCGCGCGGGGCGAGAGACGAAAGCCGCGCGCGGTGAACGCGGAGGTCGTCGGGGAGACCGTGAGCCGCCGCCTCGGCATCCCGATGGAGAAGCTCTACGACCGGGCGGGGGGCTATCTCATCCGCCTCGAGGAGAGCCTCTCTGCGTGCATCAAGGGGCAGTGCGAGGTCGTGCGCCGCGTGGCGGACGTTCTCCGCGTGGCGAAGGTCGGGCTCTCCTCCCACCCGGAACGACCGGACGGCTCGTTCCTCTTCATCGGCCCCTCAGGGGTCGGAAAGAACCAGCTCGCCCGGCGCCTCGCGATCGAGCTGTACGGGAACCTCGACCATCTTCTCCACCTCGACATGGCGCAGTTCACCGGGGACGACGCGGCGCAGAAGCTCCTCGGGACGCGCGGGACGCCCGGCGTGAAGGGGGTCCTCGCGGCGCTCATCGAGCGGCGGCCCAACGCGGTCTTCCTCGTCGACGGGATCGAGAAGGCGAACCCGAAGGTCGGACCGATCCTCCTCCAGCTCCTCAAGGAAGGGAGGATCACCGACGAGGAGGGGCGCCACATCTCGTTCGCCGCGACGACGGTGGTGGTGATCGCGAACTCGGACAACCTCTTTCAGGAGGAAGAGCAGAAGACGGTCGGGTTTCTCGAGAGCGAGAGCACGAAGACGATCGAGATGCAGCGCCGCGCGATTCAGCAGGCGACGGAGAGTTTCTTCGCCGCCGACTTTCTCCACGCGTTCGACGCGGTCCTCTACTTCGACCCCCTCACCCCCGAGTCGGTGCGCGCGATCGCCGAGATCGAGATCGAATCGATCCGCGAGCGCCTCGCGCGGCGCGGGGTCTCGCTTGTCGTGGACCCCAAGGTGGTCCGCCTCGTCGCCGAGCGGGGGTTCAGCACGCGCACCGGCGCGCACCAGCTCACCCGAACGGTCGAGGACCTCGTCCTCCGCCCCGTTTCCCTCTATCTGCTCGAGAACCTTGAGGTGAAAAAGATCGTCCTGGAGGCGGACGGGGAGACCGTGCGCGCGCGGAGCGCCCCCTCGCGGAAGAAGAAATAGGCCGCGGACGCCCGATCCTGAGTGGGGGACAGACACCCTGAATCCGTAGGGGGCCTGTCACCTTGTCAGAAGGGCGGCGACCCGCGCCTCGAGCTTCGCCGCCTCGGCCGGCTCGTACCCGACGATCTTCTCGACGATCTTCCCCTCCCGATCGATGAAGAAGAGGGTCGGGATCGCCCCGACCTGATACGGCTTTCCCGTCGCTCCCTTCTCCCGATCGTCCATCACGACCGAATAGGAGAAGCCCTTTTCGCGGAAGAAGCGTTCCACATGCGCGGCGGAGTCGTCGTAGCTCACCGAGAAGAGAACGAGCCCTTCGGAGGCGAATCGTTCGGCCAGTCGTGCGAGTTGAGGAGCCTCCTCAACGCATCCTCCTCACCACGTCGCCCAGTAGGAGAGAAGCGTCGGCCGTCCGGCGCGCGCCTCGGCGAAGCGGATCGGCTCGCCGTCCGTGCGCGGAAGGGTGAAGTCGGGGGCGGGGTCTCCGGGAAGGAGGGCGCGGCGTGCCTCCGCCTCCTCGGAGCTCCGGGCCAGCACGACCGAGGATCCGTCCCACGCGACCGATGCGATGCGGTAGGACGCATCCCCGAGAAGGAACGGCTCGTCCATCGCGTAGAGCTCGATGCTGTTCCGGTTCCCGTCGAAGGTCCCGTCGCCGTTCGCGTCGATCACGAGCCGGTCCGCATGATCATAGATCCCGTTTCGATCGTTGTCGTATAAAAGAAAACGCGTCCCGCCGCGAGGGAAGACCCCGGTCCTCGTCTCGGCCGGATAGAGACGGACACGCCCTCCGGTTTTGCCGATCTCGAGGAGAAGACGGAAGGAGGCGCTCCCCTCCGCCGTCCCCGAAGCTCCGGCGACCGGGAAGGCGAACGAAGCCGCATCGGTCCAGAAGTACCCCTCGCTTGTCGAATCCGGTTCGAGCGGAACCGGTTCGGCCGAGAGAAAATCCCCGATCCCGATGGGATCGATCCAGATGCGGCTCTCGATCGGAAGGCCCGAGGCGTCGGTCGCGGCGAGGATCGCGGGGCCGCTCTCCGGGTCCGATCCGATCGGGAGGCGCGCCGTCCAGAGGACCGCATCGGGAGGGAGCTCGGGGGCTCGGTCGCCCCGCTCCGCGCGCTCGAGCGGGAGGCGCGGCGCCCTCGGGCTGTGCACGAAGAGATCGCCGGCCGGCTCGCTTCTCGTCGCGACCCGCTCCTCTCCCGCTCCGCACGCGAGGAGAAGAAGAGAGAGAGCGAGCGGAATCCTCATGATCATGTCGCCTCCTTCGGCTCGGGGGACCGAGCGGGAACCACGCGATGAGAATAGAAAAGAGCGCGCCGCCGCGCCAGGGAAAGCCGATTCACGCCGGGACCCGCACGCGAAGCGCCCGCGGCCGGATCGAGTAGTCGAGCACGTGCCCGAACCGGAACGGCTCGCCGTCGAGGTGCACGGGACCGCTCTCCGATCGGACGATCCGGAAGGAAGCGCTCCGCAAGGTCTCCAGGTTCGAGAGCTCCCGGACCGATCCGTCGAAGAGCTTCGGCGCGTAGAGGAGAAGCTCGAAGGCGGAGAGCTTCCGCACGACCACGATATCGAGAAGCCCGTCCGAGGGGTCCGCGCCCGGCGCGATGATGGCCCCCGCTCCGAACTGGTTCAGGTTGGCGACGGTGACGAGGAAGACCCGCGCGATGATCTCGCGGTCGGGGAGACGGAGGCTCACCTCGGCCCGTCGGTACTGGAGCGACTCCCTGGCGGCGATCCCGAAGTACGGGAGAAGCCCCCGAAACGGTCCCCGGTTGAACTCTTCCCCGACCACCGCGTCGAAGCCGATCCCGGAGACGTTGAAGAACGGCTCGCCGTTCAGGTACCCGACGTCGATCGCGCGGTCCTTCCCCTCGGCCAGCACGCGGAGCGCCCGCCTCGCCGAGACCCCGATCCCGAGCCCTCGCGCGAGCCCGTTCCCCGACCCGAGCGGAAGGATGCCGAGCGCGGTCTCGGTCCCCTGAAGCGCGGAGGCGACCTCTCGGATCGTGCCGTCCCCTCCGACCGCCACGACGAGCCTAGCGCCCGAAGCGGCGGCCCGCTCCGCGCGCGCGCGAAGCGCCTCCCGGCTCCCGGGCACCTCGATGGCCACGTCCTCGGGCGCGAGGAGAGAGACGATCCGCTCCGAGATCATGAGCCGATCGCGGCGGGTCCCCGCCCGCGGGTTGACGAGAACAAGGACGCTCACGCCGGCCCCCCTCCCTCACCCGCGCGCGGGGCGAAGCGCGTGGGGCCTTCACCGGATTGCGCCGCCCACTCCCCTCCCGCCCCGACACAAAAGGGCCGCCCACGAACGGACGGCCCTGAACAAATGTCCCCCGCGCAACCCGTGCACGCTACATTGGAAACCCAGGGTAGTCTAGGCAGTTTCCCTTTCGAACGATTTGGTTCACAGGACGAAGCGCGACACGAAGGAAGGCAGGGGATCTTCTTCCTCCGGCGGCAACCCTCTTTACAAGAGACGTGCCAGGATCCCCGTCGCGGGCCCGCATCTAATCCTCTACCCAGTCGCCGGTTACGTCGATCCCTTTTCTGCGAACTTGATTCACAGTCGAAAAGGGCCCTCCAAGCTACAGGAATTGGGGAAAAACCCTTCACGTTTTTTGTCAGATCCTCCATCGATCCTTTTCTGATCGCATCGGATAGAAGCCGTTCTTCGGAGATCCCTCCTCCCGCGAGGGGAAGCTACGTCCCGTGTAGCTTCCAGGCGGGTTTCTTCTCGGGCACGATCGGACTTCCTTTTCTATCGCTCGGGCGGCCGATCCCCGTTCCCCCCGCCTCAAGGAATCGGGAGGGAGTAGATCACCCCGTCGTGCTCGACGAGCGCCTTTCTTTCTTGGATCGAGAGGACCGTCCAGCCCCGATCCGAACCGCCCGCGGCGAGGGGGCGCGACTCGGAACGGCCGAACGCGAGAACGATCGTCCGTCCTTCCCCCTCTCCCAGGGCGCGGGCGATCCGGGGGATCGCCTCCGATGGGGAAGGGGCCGGTGGCGGGGCGGAAGGAGCGGAGCCCCGGAACGGATCGCGCGGGATCGGCCGCTCCGCCCACTCCTCCGCCATGCGGTCGCGCGCGCGGGCTCTCTCGAGGACCGGGGGCTCCTGGGAGGCCGCAGGGGCTTCCGGGCGATCGACCTCCGGAAGCGCCTCGCGCCGAAAATGCGCCGCGTCGAGGGCGCGCCACGCGCCGAAGAGGACGACCGTCGCGAGAAGGAGAACCGCAGGACGCGGCAGGCGGGCGCTCATGTTCAGGCCCCTCCCTCCGCCACCGAAGAAAACTGGACGGTGAGCGCGACGCCCCCTCCCTCGGGCACGATCTCGAGGCGGTCGATACGAAGCGGGCCCGGCGTTCGGTCGATCACGCCGAGAAGATGCGCCGCGTCGGCGAAGCGCCCGCGGACGCGAAGCCGGATCGGCTCCCCGCCGCTCCACTCCGCTCGACCGGGAGCGAAGCGTCCGAACGCCTCCCGCCATGCTCCCGGGACCCCCTCCTCAGGGAGAACCCCGCGGGGCGCGAGCGCCGAACCCGCGGAGGCGAGGTACTCTTCGAGAAGGCGGCTCTCCGCCCTCTCCCGGGCGCGCGCCTCCTCGAGCGCCCGCACCTCGGCTTCCCTTCGGGCGATCTCCTCTCCCCACTCCGACCGACCGAAGGGACCGCTCCCCCCGACGGCGATCTGCAAGGCGAGAAGCACCACGGCCCCCGCGGCGGCGAGAACCTCCGGGCGGCTCATGGGGCCCTCCTCTCCTCGGCGAGAAGGACGAAGGACGAGGGCCCGGTCTTTTCCTCCCTCACGGTCGGGAAGGAGCGCGCGACGAGTGGATCGCGCGCGAGGGCTCCGGCGAGCGCCGCCCCGGTCCCCTCGCTCCCCTTCCCTTCAATCCGAAGGGCGCGCGCCGCCCCGTCGTACGCGATCCGTTCGATCCTCCCCTCCGGCGGGAGCTCCTCGGCGAGAAGAGCGAGGAGCGCCTTCCAAGGAACCCGCTCCACCCGCTCCTCCACCCGTTCCCTGGCGCGCCATCCCTCCGATCCCGATCCGGCCCCCGCCTCCGCGGCCCTCGCCTCGACGCGCCTCCGCGCCTCCTCCCAACGATTCGCCGCCTCCCGGCTCTCGTGCCTCTCGACCGCGAGAAAGAGAACGCCGATCGCCAGAAGCAGGAGGGGAAGAACTGCGCCTGGTCTCCGATCGACCGGGCGGACCGCGGGGAGGAAGTCGAGATCGTACCGATTCTCGCTCATGCTTCCCACCAAGCGGTGAGGCCGACCGCCGTGAGGAAACGCGCCGCCTGCCCCCGCAGAAGGTTCCTCTCTTTCTCGCTCCAGCGCGGCGGAAGCTCCAGGCTCTCGAAGGGGTCGACCACGTGCGTCTCGAGCGCGAGCCGCCGCCCGAGGAGGTGGTCGATCCCGGAAAGGAGAGCGCCCCCCCCGCCGAGATGCAGCACGCGCACCGGCCCGTGCTTTCGGCGAAACCCATCGATCGCCTCGCGGGTCTCGTCGGCGAGGGAGAGCGCGCTTTCCCGAACGAGATCGATGAGCGTCGGCGCTTTCTCCCGCCATTCGGGGCGCACGCGGGCGAGAGGGACTTCCCCCCGCTTCACGTTCTCCGCCTCCTCCCGGTCGATCCCCGCGCGCTCCATCAGTTCATTCGTCAAGCGATTTCCGCCCGTCCGGAGACGCCGGCAATAGAGAGGAGAGCCTTCCTTGCGGATCACGAGCCAGCTCCCGCTCTCCCCCACGTCGAGGAGAGCCCGGCAGCTTCGTTCCTCGCGGAGGGCGGGATCGTGGAGAAGGTGGCGGATCCCGGCGATCGGCGCGGCAGTGAGACGCCGGGGATGCATGCCCATCCGCTCGAGCGCCGCGAGGGACTCCTCCGCTTCCTTACGGGGGGCGATCGCGGCGAGAACGGAGAGGCGTCCTCCCTCCTCGTCGCGCCGCGTGACCTCGTGCGCGAGCACCCAATCGACTTCCGCGGAGAGGGGGGCATGGCGGCGCATCTCGAAGGGGAGCGAGGATGCCCAGTCCGTTCCGGGCGCGAGCGGGAGGTCGATCTCGCGGATGTGGATCTCCCCCTCCGGGAGAGAGGCGCGGAGATCGGCGCCGCGCCCTCGGATCCCCGCGTTCCGGAGCACCATCCCGGCGCGGGCTTCTCCCCTCGCGGGGCCCGACGCCGCGTGGGAAAGCCGCGCGCGTCCCCCGGAGAGAACCACGCGGACCGCCTTGACGCTTGTTCCCGACCAGTCGAGGCCGATCCGCACCGACCGCCTGAACATGGCGCTCGCTCCCTTCTTCCGGTGACGAGGGTACTGCCCGACGCGCGGGAGGGACAACCGCGGGATCGAGGGCGAGGCCCCGATCTTCTTCCCGGAGGCGCTCGCCGGGCGCGCCGTTTCGGCCTCGCGCGTTCCTTGAAGAGAAAGCGAGAGGACGGCGCCGGTCCCGCCGGACGCCGTCCACGCGAGCGAGCGCGCGGCGGGCCTTCCCGCCCGATCCTTCACCCCAAAAGAAGAAGGCCGCCTATTCGCCGTGAGCCCAAGGGAGAGTGGAAATGCGGACGTCCACCTCCATTCACAGACTCCGAACGAGAAAGCGGCCTGTTCGATCGTATCCGTGTTCGCCGGCGCCGTTCGCCCGCGCCGGGCCGGCTCCCGGGGAGCAGGGGGTGAGCCGTGAACTCCCCGCACGCCCCCCGGGCTTCCGCCGACCCGCCGAAGCCCGGACCGCGCGGCCGCTCGGCCGCGCTCCCTCCGCCGCGACGCCGGCCGCCGCGCCAGGTCGCCGCCTCGCGCACGCTCGCCATCCTCGCGACCGATCCACACCGGGGCGCGAAGGCCGGTTCCCGGCCGGTTTCTCCCGGTCGCGCAAAGGGTGGAGCGGCATTGTAGGATCCCCAATCCTCCCTGTCAACTCTTTTCTCGCGGGGATCGCGTCCGCATCGAACCGATTGTCTCGCAACGGATTACCCAGATTCGGCACTCCGATTCCCGCCCGTGTTCGCCCTTTTTGCCGGGTGCAACCTCTCCCGCGCCGGTTCCCGGCGGGGCGCGAGAGGCGAGAAGCCGCATCCCCTCCCAACGAAGCCCGCCTCGCCCCGCGCGCCCAGACATTTCGGTTGGACGGAGAGAGCGGCTGGGCTACAATGCACCCTGCGCCGCGCGGCGAACGCCGGCTTCTTTTCTCGACATGCGCCCGTAGCTCAGTGGATAGAGCACTGGCCTCCGGAGCCAGGTGTCGGAGGTTCGAATCCTCTCGGGCGTAGGCCTCTCGGGGATCTTCCGTGCCGGAAGATCCCCTTCGCGGTTCGGGTCTCTCCTCGGCTCGAGCCGAGAACCCGCGATCGACTCGATATCAATCAATCGACAGTCAAACGTATCGATTGATTCGATCGATAGATGCTTTTCTCGTCTCTTGTTTATCGAAACCACATCGATCGACATCTGAATAGTTGCGGCTCATCGAAGGAGCACGACCTTCTTCCGCTCCGTTCCTCCGTCCGATCGGAACACGCAGAAATACACCCCGGGGGCGGCCCGATCTCCCCGCGCGTCCCTTCCGTCCCAGACGAACTCGTTCGGTCCCGCGTCGAGGCGCCCGAGATCGACCCGAAGGACCTCCCTCCCCGCGAGGTCGTGAACCCGCGCCTCCACAGGGAATGGGCCGGGGAGACGGAAGGAGACCCGCGTAGACCCTCGGAACGGGTTCGGCCCGCCCGCCTCGGGCCTCGCCCCCTCGGCCCTCCGCGGACCCTCGAGACCCGTCGACAGATCCTCCAAGATCTCCTCGATCGGAAAGCCTCTCTCGAACGGGTTCTGAAATCCCATCAAGTGGCGGACGGTCGCCGCGACGTCCTCGAGCCTGTACGTGCCGAACGCGACCGTCCCCGCGCGGATTCCAGGCCCCACGAACACCGCCCAGATCTCCCGGCACCCGGCGCAGTTCAGTTGGCAGCCCGAGTGGTCCGGAAGCCACCCGTGGCCGTGATCCACGAAGCCGGTTCGCACATCATCCAGATGGCGTCCATGGTCGGTCGCCACGACGAGGAGCGTGCGGCCCGCGTAGAGCGGATGGGATTCGAGGAAGGGCCAGATCTCGTCGACGACGAGGCCCTCGGCGGTGCGGTAGACCTCCTCCAGGCGCGCCCAGTAGCAGACCGTATCGTTCTCGCAACAGGTCAAGCCGACCGCATGCGCCAAGAAGTCGTACTCGCTCAGGTTCACCCCCATCCAGACGACGTTGTGGTTCTGCAGGTGGTCGAGCGCCGCCCGAACGATGAGCGAGTCCGGCCCTTCGTAGAGCGCGCCGACCCCCATGCAGGAAGGGGCCGGAGACCTCACGAGACAGGTGTGCGCGCGGTAGAGCCTTCCGTATTCCGGATGGGCCGAGAACGCGTTCGTCGCGACGAGATGCTCCTTCCCCGTCGCGAACGCAACCACGCACTCCGAAAGCCCTCGTTCCTTCCGGAGAAGCTCGAAGTGCATCGGCTCGGCGGGATGTCCTTCCATGTTGAGGCACTGCCCGGGATCGCCTGATCCCCAGAGGATCGCGTGGTTCGGATCGGTGATCCCCCGCGTCTCGTTCACCACATCCGGAACGTACGCCCCGTACGAGCACGCCCAGTCGGCGAGCCGCTCCCCCCACGCGAGGAACTCCGACTCGCGGATTCCGTCGATCGTGACGACGACCGCGCGAAGGCCTTCGGCGCGCACCGAGGGGGAAAGCCAGGGCGAGGCGAGGAGACCGCACGCCAGAAGCGCGGCGGCGATCGAGGAACACGCGGGGGGGAACGGCATCCGGGCGCCCGGACGGCTCACGGCGAGCCCTCCCTCGACGATCACGGACGAACCCGCGAACACCCGCCGATCCGGCGGGGACCCGATTCCGAAAAGGGAAACAACCGATCCGGCTTGCCCTCAGTAAAGCCTCTCTTGGGCCAACTGTCAAGTCCTGAAGGATGAAATCCCGTTCGAATGGTCGGAGAGATCAGCGGGAACGAGGGGGCTTCCCCTTCGATCCCGAAACCTTCTTGCCGAGGCTCTTCCGGACCGTCTCCAGGTCCTTGTCCCCCCGGCCGGAGAGGTTCACGAGAACGAGGGTCTTCTTCGAGAGGGCGCGCGCCTGCTCCGCCAGGTAGGCGAGCGCGTGGGCCGATTCGAGGGCGGGGAGGATCCCCTCGGTCCGCGCGAGAAGGTGGAAGGCATCGAGCGCCGCCCGGTCCCCGACCCGCGCGTAGCGAACCCGCCCCTCGGCGCGGAGGAAGCTGTGCTCCGGTCCGATCGAGGGGTAGTCGAGGCCGGCGGAGATCGAGTGAGTCGGGGCGATCTGCCCGTGGCGATCGTGAAGCAGGAAGCTCCGCGTGCCGTGCAGGACCCCTTCCGATCCGCCGAAGAACCGGGCCGCGTGCGCGCCGAGCGCCCCTCCCCTCCCTCCCGCCTCGACCCCGACCATCGCCACCCGCTCGTCCCGAAGAAACGGATGAAAGAGGCCGATCGCGTTCGACCCTCCCCCGACGCACGCGACGAGGAGGTCGGGAAGGCGCCCCTCGCTTCGAAGGATCTGCCGGCGCGCCTCCCGGCCGATCACCGTCTGAAAGTCCCTCACGAGGAGCGGGTACGGGTGCGGGCCGAGAACCGATCCGAGGAGGTAGTGGGTCGTTCGCACGTTCGTGACCCAGTCCCGCATCGCCTCGTTGATCGCATCCTTCAGGGTGCGCGATCCCGCGTCGACCGGCGCGACCTCCGCGCCGAGGAGCCGAATCCGCGCGACGTTCGGGGCCTGCCGCCGCATGTCCTCGGTCCCCATGTAGATCGTGCACTCCATCCCGAGGAGCGCCGCCGCGGCCGCCGTCGCCACCCCGTGCTGCCCCGCCCCCGTCTCGGCGACGATCCGTTTCTTCCCCATCGAGCGGGCGAGGAGCGCCTGCCCGAGCGCGTTGTTGATCTTGTGCGCCCCCGTGTGGCAAAGATCTTCACGTTTCAAATAAATCTTCGGGCCGCCGAGGGCGGCGGAGAGACGCGCGGCGAAGGAGAGCGGCGTCGGCCTTCCGCAGTGCGCGCGGAGGAGATCCGAGAGCCGGCGGCGGAAGGAGCGATCCCTCCGGCACGCCGCGTACGCCTTCTCGAGATCGAGAAGGGCCGGCATCACCGTCTCCGGCACGAAGCGCCCGCCGTACGCCCCAAAATATCCCCGCCGATCGGGCACTCGCTTGGTCATGTTCCCATCTTCTCCCACGCGTCGCGCGCCGCGCGGACGAACCGCCGGATCTGCTCGCGGCTCTTCCGCCCGGGAGCCTCCTCCACGCCGCTCGAGACGTCCACGCCGTCCGGACGGAGGATCGCGATCGCCTCGCCGACGTTCTCCGGGCGGAGCCCCCCAGCGAGCAGGAAGGGGCGCGGAAGAGCGAGCGAGCGCGCCGCTTCCCAGTCGAACGCCCGCCCGGTCCCGCCCCCTCTCTCCGGATCGAACGCGTCGAGAAGATACCACGCCGCGGACGGGTCGTTCGCGCGGCCGACCAAGCGGTCCCCATTGACCCGAAGCGCGCGGATCACCGGGAGGCCGATCGCCCTCGCGTCCTCCGGTCCTTCCGACTGGAGCTGAACAAGATCGAGCCGGGCCTCCTCCGCGATCCGCCGGATCTCTTCCGGCGTCCCGCCGACGAAGACCCCGACCGCGCGGACCGGCGTCCCCTCGAGACGCGCGCGAAGGACCGAAGCTCGGCGCGCGCTCAGGCGCCTCGGGCTGGGAGCGAAGACGAACCCGGCGAGATCGGCCCCCGCCTCCGCGGCCGCCTCCACATCCGCCTCGCGGGCGAGCCCGCAGATCTTCACGAGCCCCACTCGGTCCCCTCCAGAAGGCGGCGGACCGCATCCCCCGGCGAGGGGGCGCGCATCAGGTGTTCCCCCACGAGGATCGCGTCGAACCCCGCCGCGCGGAGGAGCCGCGCTTCCTCCGGACCCCGGATCCCGCTCTCGCTCACGCGAACCGCATCGGGCGGGATCGCGGGCGCGAGCGCGAGCGAGACGCCAAGGTCGACGCGGAAGGTCGCGAGGTCCCGGTTGTTCACGCCGATCGTCTCCGCCCCCGCGGCGAGCGCCTCGTCGAGGTCCTTCCCGCAATGCACCTCGACGAGCGCCTCGAGGCCGAGCGCGCGCCCGAAGGCGAGAAGGTCCGCGAGCTCCGCCCGCAGAAGCGGCCCCGCGAGAAGAAGAAACGCGTCCGCGCCGTGGACCGACGCCTCGGCGATCTGGTACGGATCGACGATGAACTCCTTGCAGAGAACGGGGAGCCGAACCGCCGCGCGCGCCTCCCGAAGCGCCTCGAGCGATCCCTGGAAGAAGCGCGCGTCGGTCACGACCGAGACCGCCGACGCGCCGTTCGCCTCGTACGCCGCCGCGATCTCCGCCGGGTGAACCACCCCCCGGATCACCCCCGCCGACGGGGACGCTTTCTTGATCTCGGCGAGGAGCGCGAGGTGTTCCCTCCGAAGCGCTTCTCGAAACGGCCGAACGTCCGTTCGTTCTTCCGCCTCGCGCCGGAGCGACGCGAACGACCGGGCCTTCTTCCTCTCCGAGACCTCGTCCCTCTTGTGGCGGAGAATCGTATCGAGGATCACGTTCTACGAGCCTTCGGGGAGGAGCCGTTCGGGGCCCCGGCCCCGCGAGCGAAGGAACTCGAGCCGCCCGCGCGCCGCCCCCGAATCGATCGACTCGATCGCCCGATCGATCCCCTCGGCGAGCGTCCCGGCCGTCCCGGAGACGAGGAGCGCGGCCGCCGTGTTCGCGAGGATCGTCTCGCGAGCCGGACCCGGCTCCCCGGCGAGGACCGAGAGGGCGATCGACGCGTTCGTCTCCGGCGGCCCGCCGCGGATCGCATCGACCGGAACGGAGGCGAGCCCGAAGTCCCGCGCGGAGAGCGTGAGGTTCCGCACGCGCCCCCCTTCCACCTCGGAGACGAACGTTCGCCCCCCGAGCGTGATCTCGTCCGTCCCCTCCTCGCTGTACACGACCCACGCGCGCTCCGCCCCGAGACGCGCGAGCACCGTCGCGATCGGCTCGGTGAGCGCCGGTCCGTACACGCCGAGAAGCTGGCGCTTCGCGCCCGCGGGGTTCGTGAGCGGCCCGAGAAGGTTGAAGATTGAACGGACGCCGATTTCGCGCCGCGGGGCGATCGCGAACTTCATCGCCTCGTGAAGGAGCGGCGCGAAGAGGAAGGCGATCCGCCCCTCGTCGAGACAGCGCTCGACGTCGGGATAGGATAGACGGATGTCGATGCCGAGCGCCTCGAGAAGATCCGCGCTTCCGCACCGGCTCGACACCGAGTAGTTGCCGTGCTTGGCGACGCACGCTCCCGCCCCCGCCGCGACGAGCGCGGTGATCGTTGAGATATTAAAGGTCCCCGCTCCGTCCCCTCCGGTGCCGCACGTGTCGAGAACCGGATCGTGGATCGTCCGCAGGCGCCGCGCCTTCGCGCGCATCGCCTCGGCGGCGCCGAGGATCTCCTCGACCGTCTCCCCCTTCATTCGGAGCCCCACGAGAAACGCCGCGATCTGCGCGTCGGTTCCCCGGCCCTCCATGATCGCGCGCATCGTCTCGCGCATCGTTTCGGCGCCGAGATCGCGGCGGTCTTGCACGAGGGCGCGGATCGCCTCCCGGAGAGGAGAATGGTTCGGGTCGTTCGCGTGCGCGCCGGGTTTCATGCGATGTCGAGGAAGTTCCGGAGGATCCTCTTTCCCCGCACCGTGAGGATGGATTCCGGATGGAACTGGATGCCCCACACGAGGTGCTCCCGGTGCTGGAGCCCCATGATCTCCTTGTCGGCCGTCCAGGCGATCACCTCCAGGCATTCGGGAAGGTTCTTTCTCCGGACGACGAGGGAGTGGTAGCGGGTCGCCTCGAACGGGTTGTCGATCCCGCGGAGGATCCCCTTCCCGTCGTGGATGATGTGCGAGGTCTTCCCGTGCATGATCGTCTTCGCCGGCCCGATCTCCGCCCCGTACGCCGCCCCGATGCACTGGTGCCCGAGGCAGACGCCGAGGATCGGGATCGATCCTCCGAGACGGCGGATCGCCTCGACCGAGATCCCTGCGTCCTCGGGCCCGCCGGGTCCCGGGGAGAGCACGAGGTGATCGGGCTTCTTCCGGCGGATCGCCTCGACGCCGATCGCGTCGTTTCGAACGACCTCGATCCGCTCCCCCATCTCGCCGAAGTACTGCACGAGGTTGTACGTAAAGGAATCGTAGTTGTCGATGAGGAGGATCACGCCGCGTCTCCCCTATTCGAGCCCGCGCGCCGCGGTTTCGATCGCCTTTCGAAGGGCGTCCGCCTTCGAGAGGGTCTCCCGGTACTCCCGCTCGGGGACCGAGTCGGCGACGATGCCCGCCCCCGCGCCGATCCGCGCCCGCGTCCCCTCGACGACGATCGTCCGGATCGCGAGGCACATGTCCATATGGTTCGCGTATCCGAAGTAGCCGACCGCTCCGCCGTACACCCCGCGCCGGACCGGCTCGCTCTCCTCGATCAGCTCCATCGCGCGGATCTTCGGCGCGCCGGTCACGGTCCCCGCGGGGAAGCACGCGCGAAGAACGTCGAAGGAGGTGAGCCCCTCGCGGAGCCGCCCGCTCACGTGCGAGACGATGTGCATCACGTGCGAGTACTTCTCGAGCACCTGGAACTCCTCGGTCGCGACGCTTCCGAACTCCGCCACGCGCCCGACGTCGTTCCGCCCGAGATCGACGAGCATCACGTGCTCCGCCCGCTCCTTCTCGTCGGCGAGAAGCTCGCGCGCGACTCTCTCCTCTTCCGCCGGATCGGCGCCGCGCGGCCTCGTCCCCGCGATCGGCCGCACCTCGATCTTCCCGTCCCGCTCCCGGACGAGCACCTCGGGGGACGAGCCGATGATCTTGAGGTCCTGAAGATCGAGGTAGTACATATAAGGAGATGGATTGATCGTTCGGAGCGCACGGTACACATCGAACGGATCCGAACGGAGGGTCGTCTCGAGGCGCTGCGCGAGGACCGCCTGCAGGATCTCCCCCTCCCGGATCCACTTCTGGATGCGCCGCACCTTCCGGCAGTACGCCTTTTCGTCGAGCGTGCTCGTGTAGTCGATCCGCCCGCCGCCCCGCGGGCTCTCCCGCGGCGGAACCGGCCGCCGGAGCTTCTCGATCACCGCCTCGATCCGCTCGGCGCCCGCTCGGTACGCGCGCTCCGCGTCTCTCCCCTTCCCCGCGCGGACGAGCGTGAGGACCTGCACGCGGTGGGTGAGGTTGTCGAAGACGAGAAGGGTCCGCGGAAAGAGGAAGAGCGCGTCCGGAACCGGCCGGTCGGCGCGCGCGCGGACGGGGAGCGTCTCGAAGGCGCGGACCGCATCGTACGAGAGAAAACCGACCGCGCCCCCGTAGAAAGGCGGGAGCCCCTCGCAGGGGACGACCACCTCGCCGCGAAGCGCCTTCTCCACCGGCTCGATCGGGTCCTTCGCCGGGAACCGCCGGGGAGCCGACCCGGCGCGCGCGACGACCGCCGTCCCCTCCGCGACCGTCACCGTGATCTCCGGATCGAACCCGAGGATCGAGTAGCGCGCCCACCTCTCCGAGACCTCGACGCTCTCGAGGAGGAACGCGCTCCCCTCGCCCATGAGCTTGAGGAACGCGGAGACCGGGGTTTCGAGATCGGCGAGGATCTCCCGGTAGACGGGAACGAGGGTCCCTTGGCCGGCCAGCTCCCGAAACTTCGCCCATGAAGGAATCGTCATCGATGCTCCCGGAATCGGATCGGCCGGCGGCCTTCTTCGCGGAACGCGCGCGCCGCGCGCCCGCGAACCGCTCGCGGCGGGAGGATCCGGGGCTTTCGCCTTGCCCCGTTCGTGCGGGGGTTCGATCTTCCAGCCGCCGAAGCCGACTGTCAAGCGTTTTCCCGGAAACGCCCCGTCCGCGCGCTTCCCGCGCGGCGCGGCCGCTCGCTATCCTGCGCGCCGCGGGCGGCGCGCGGAACGGAGGATCGCCTCCGCGTGCGGAACGCTCGTCTCCCGCCGGGACGCGCCTCCGAGCATCCGCACGAGCTCCTCGACCCGCTCCTCCCCCTCGAGCGGAGCGACCTCGATCCGCGTCCGGCCGCCGCGGACGCGCTTCACAACCCGAAGGTGCCGGTCGGCGAGGCTCGCGATCGAGGGGAGGTGCGTGACGCAAAGGACCTGCCGCCTCGCGGCGACCTCGGCGAGCGCCTCGCCGATCGTTTCCCCGACGTCCCCGCCGACCCCCGCGTCGACCTCGTCGAAGACCGCGGTGGGAACGGGAGCGACGCCCACGAGCACGCGCTTCACCGCGAGCATCACGCGCGAGATCTCCCCGCCCGACGCCACCCGCCGGAGCGGGAGGAGCGGCTCCCCCCGGTTCGCCGCGAAGAGGAACTCGACCCGGTCGATCCCCTCCTCGCCCGCGCGGAAGCTCTTTCCCCCGATCGCGAGCTCCCCCTCCGGATCCTCGAGGCGCGCGACCTCGGCGGCGAACCGGGCGGCCGGGAGCGCGAGAGGACGGAGCGCCTTCTCGATCGCCGCGCCGAGACGGCGGGCGCTCGCCGCGCGCTTCTCCGAAAGAGCCCGCGCGACCTCGGCGGCGAACCGGGCGGCCGGGAGCGCGAGAGGACGGAGCGCCTTCTCGATCGCCGCGCCGAGACGGCGGGCGCTCGCCGCGCGCTTCTCCGAAAGAGCCCGCGCCGCCTCGGCCGCCTCCACCCCGCGGCGCACCTCCTCCTCGCCGAGCGAACGAAGCGCCTCGCCGCCGCCGTCGAGGAGCGCGATCTCCCCCGCGATCGTCTTCCGGAGCGCGAGGATCTCCTCCGCGCTCTTCTTGTGCTTCCTCTCGAGCGCGCGGATCCTCTCGAGCCGCGCGATCGCCTCGTCGATCGCCCCCGGGGGCGCGTCGATCCGTCCCTCGATCCGGCGAACGGCGGCGAGCGCTTCCTCGATCTCGATGAGCGCCCTCCGGCACGCGTCCGCGGCGGCGTGGGTTTCCTCGGGCGCCGCCGAAACGCGCGCGAGCCGTTCGGCCGCATCCCCGATCCGATCGACCGCGCTCCCCTCCCCGTCGTGCAGCTCCTCCCGCACGCGGTGGATCATCTCGCGAAGACGCTCCGCATCTTGGAGCGCGCGCACCGTCGCCGCGAGCTCCTCGGCTTCCCCCGCGCGGAGGTTCGCCTCATCGATCTCGCGCGCCTGCCACCTAAGGAACTCCTCCCTTTCGCGCGCCGCGCGGAGCCGCTCCTCCGCCTCGCGCCGCGCCGCGCGCGCCCCCTCGAGCGCGGCGTACGCCTCGCGAAAGCGCGCCCTCTCTTCCTCCGTCCCCGCGAACGCGTCGAGGTAGGCGCGCTGAAGCGCCGGATCCAGAAGGTGTTCCCTCTCCTGCTGCCCGTGGAAGGCGACGAGCGCCGCGCCGAGCCGGCGGAGCGTCTCGAGCGGAACGAGACGCCCGTTCGCCTCCGCCCTTCCGCGCCCCGAACGGGGGATCCGCCGTTCGAGGAGGAGCATCCCCTCCTCGTCGACCCACTCCCGATGCGGAAAGGACCCCTCGCGCGAGAGATCGAACCGCCCTTGGAGAACCGCCTCCTCCGCCCCCTCCCGCACCGCCGGACGATCGCTCCGCCCGCCGGCGAGAAGCGCGATCGCCTCGAGGAGGATGGTCTTCCCCGCGCCGGTCTCTCCGGTGAGCACGTTGAGGCCGCTCCCGAACGCCACCCGCAGGCGTTCGACGAGCGCGAAGTTTTCGATGTGAAGCTCCTGGAGCATCCCCGCCCCGCCCCTCCCTCTTACTCCCGCTTCCCCCAGTGAAGCTTGTGGCGGAGCACCTCGTGAAAGTCCTTTCCTCCGACCCGAACGAGGCGCGTCGGCCGGCGCGCGGCCCGGACGCGGATCACCGCGTCCGACCGGTAGACATGCGACTCCTGCCCGTCCGTCGCGAGGCGAACCTCCTCGTCCGGCTCGGTGCACTCGACGCGGATATGCTCGGTCTCCGGAAGGATGAGCGGGCGAAGCCCGAGGGCGTGCGGACAGATCGGCGTCATCACGATCACGCGGAGGGTCGGGTTCACGATCGGCCCGCCGGCCGAGAGGTTGTACGCGGTCGATCCGGTCGGCGTCGAGAGGATGAGCCCGTCCGCGGTGTACGCGCTGATCAGGCCGTCCCCGAGGTAGGTCGCGAAGTGCCCGATGCGCGTCGCGCCGACGCGCGTGATCACAGCGTCGTTCAGGACGCGGAAGCTCCTCTCTCCCGCCCGGTCGTTCACGGTCCCCTCGAGGTTCATCCGGTCCTCGAGGTGGAAGCGCCCGGCGCGCAGGCTCTCGAGCGCCTCCTCGATCCCGTCCGCGCCGATCTCGGCGAGGAAGCCGAGCGATCCGAGGTTCACGCCGAGGATCGGGATCTCCCGCTCCCCGACGAAGCGGGCGGCGCGGAGAAGGGTCCCGTCGCCGCCAAGGGAGATCACGAAGTCCGAGCGGTCGAAGCGCGCCCGGTCGATCGCCTCCGGCGCGGCCCCGTCGATCGTGTACGCCTCCTGGCCGCGGCGCTCCGCCCAACGCTCGACGGCCGCCGCCCGCTCATCCGCCCCCGGTTTTCTTCGATTGACCACGACGGCGAGCTTCATGGTGGATCTCCTATCAAACCCTAGCCGGCCCGGTCAACCGCGAAGCGGGCGACCGCCGCGAGAAGACCGTCCTTCGTGTCGCGCGGGAGGGCCGCGGCCGCCTCGCGCGCGAGCTCCTCGGCGATCGCCCGCGCGCGCGCGACGCCGACGAGACCCGGGTAGGTCGCCTTCCCCCGCGCGGCGTCCTTTCCCGCCCGCTTCCCCATCGCTCCCGCGTCCCCCACCGCGTCGAGAAGATCGTCCGCCACCTGGAACGCGAGCCCGAGCCTCCGGCCGTACGTCTCGAACCCCTTCTCTTCCTCGAGGGGGCATCCGGCGGCGATCGCCCCGGCGAGGACCGATGCGGCGAGAAGGGCGCCGGTCTTTCGTTCATGAATCGTTCGTACCTCATCGATCCGCGTGACCGGCCGCTCCTCGGCGGCGAGATCGAGCACCTGCCCTCCGATCATCCCGCTCTCCCCCGCCGCGCGCCCGACGAGCGAGACGATGCGGAGGCGCCGCTCCGCGGGAACCCCCTCCGCCTCGGCGAGAAGGGTAAGGCCGCGCGTGAGGAGCGCGTCCCCCGCGAGAAGCGCGAGCGCCTCGCCGTGGACGACGTGCGAGGTCGGGACGCCGCGCCGAAGATCGTCGTCGTCCATGCAGGGGAGGTCGTCGTGGATGAGCGAGTAGGTGTGGATCATCTCGATCCCCGCGGCGATCGCCTCGATCCCGGAGGCGCTCCCTCCCGCCGCCTCGTGCGCGAGGATCGCGAGGATCGGACGGAGACGCTTTCCGCCGGCGAAGAGCGAGTAGGCCATCGCCCGGCGGATCGCATCGGGCCCCTCCTCTCCTTCGGGGGAGAGATGCTCGCGAAGCGCGCGTTCCACGCGCTCCCGGTACGGCCGGAGCCGCTCCGCCGGCGATTCGCTCACCCTGCCTCCTCCTCGAACGGCTCCTCGCGCGCCTCGCCCTCCCGCTCGACGAGCGTTTTCACGCGAAGCTCCGCCTCCGCGAGACGCTTCTCGAGCGCCCGGACGAGCGCCGTCCCCTCCTCGAAGAGCCCGAGCGACTCGTCGAGCCCGGCCGCTCCCCCCTCGAGGGCGCGCACGATCTCCTCGAGCCGCTGGACGCTCTTCTCCCAATCGACCGGCTCCGGCGCTTTCTTCATGGTTCAATCTCCTTCCGACTCCGGATCGACCCGCTCGGCGCGCGCCTCCGCTCTCCCCCTACGAAAGTGAAGATCGAGAAGCGCGCCCGGCGCGATCGCGCGCGCATCGACGACCGGAGCCCCGCCTCGGCCCTGGCGGCAGATGCAGTAGCCCCGCTCGAGGATCGCGTAGGGATCGAGCGCGCGAAGCGCCCTTCGCATCCCCTCGAAGCGGTCGCGCGCCCGCCCGAGCCGCGCCGCCGAGGCGCTCTCCATGCGGCGCGAGAGATCGTCGAGACGCTGGGCGCTCTCCCGGACGAGCGATTCGGGACGGGCGAGCGCGCGGCTCTCCCGGAAGCGCCGGATCCGTTCCCTCCAGAAGCGGACCGTCTCCCGCGCGCGAGCCGCGAGGCGCTCCCTCCTCGCGCGAAGGAGCTCCGCGATCTCCTCCCGCCCCGGGACGAGCATCTCCGCCGCCGCCGAGGGGGTCGGCGCGCGCACGTCCGCCGCGAGATCCGCGATCGTGACGTCCACCTCGTGCCCCACCGCCGAGAGGACCGGGAGGCGCGAGCGGGCGATCGCGCGCGCGAGAACTTCCTCGTTGAAGGCCCAGAGATCCTCGAGCGATCCCCCGCCGCGCCCGACGAGAAGGAGATCGACCCCTCCGCGCGCGTTCATCCGGTCGATCGCCTCCGCGATCTCTTCCGCCGCCCCTTCTCCTTGCACCCGCACCGGGACGAGAAGCACCTCGATCGGGAAGCGCCCGCGAAGGACGCGAAGGATGTCGTGGATCGCCGCGCCGGTTGGCGAGGTGAGGACCGCGACCCGCCCGGGGAAGCGCGGAAGCGGCTTCTTCCCGGCCGGATCGAAGAGTCCCTCCTTCTCGAGCCGCTCGACGAGCTGCCGAAACGCAAGCTCGAGCTCCCCGACCCCGATCGGGACGAGGCTTCGCACGAGAAGCTGGTACTGCCCGCTCTTCTCGTACACGGTGAGCGCCCCGCGCGCCCGGACCTTCATCCCGTCCTGCGGCCGAAAACGGAGAAGCCGGTTTTCTCCCCGGAAGAAGACCGCGCGGAGCTGCGCCTTCTCGTCTTTCAACGAGAAATACATATGTCCGGATGAATGATGCGTGAAGTTCGAGATCTCCCCCTCCACCCAGAGCGAGGCGAACTCCGCCTCGAGGGTCGATTTGACGGCGGAGGTGATCTCGGAGACGCTCCACACCCTCTCGTCCTGGAACGGAAGAGGCCGCGGGAGAGGCGTCCTCATCGGGCGCCCCCCGCCGCCCGCGCGGTCGCCCGAAGGAGGACCGCGGTCGTGACCGGCCCCACGCCCCCCGGCACCGGCGTGATCCGCGACGAGGCCGCCTCCGCTTCGTCGAACCGGACATCCCCCGCGAGGCGCCACCCCTTCGCCGAGGAGGGATCCGGAACGGAGTGGGTCCCGACGTCGATCACGACCGCGCCCGGCCGCACCCAATCGCCGGGGACGAACTCCGGCCTCCCGACCGCGGCGACGAGAAGATCCGCCTGCCGCGCGAAGCGGGCGAGGTCCCCCGTGCGCGAGTGGCAGACCGTGACCGTGGCGTCGGTCCCCTTCTGAAGAAGGAGCGAGGCGAGCGGCGCGCCGACGACCCGGCTTCTCCCGAGGACCACCGCGTGCTTCCCCGCGAGCGCGATCCCTTCGGCCGCGAGGATCTCGAGGACGGCAAGCGCGGTGCACGGAGCGAAGCGCGGGCGACCGAGCGCGAGAAGTCCGGCGTTCAGCGGGTGATGCCCCTCGACGTCTTTCTCCGGCGCGATCCGCGAGAAGATCCTCTCCTCGGAGAAGCCGGCCGGCAAGGGGAGCTTGAGGAGGATCGCGTGGACGGAGGGGTCCTCGCCGAGCCTCTCGAGCGCGTCGAGGAACCCTTTCTCTCCGCTCGCGAAGGGGACCGTCTCGACATCGGAGCGGATGGCGACCCTCCGGCACGCCGCCTCGCGCGCCCGGAGATACGACGCGAACGAGGCGTCTTCCTCGTCGCGCGCGAGGGAGACGAGCCGGGGCTCCGTCCCCGCGGTGCGGAGACGCGCGACCTCCGCCGCCACCTCCTCCTCGATCCTCATCGCGATCGCCTTCCCGTCGATCCGCTTCCCGTCCACGACGCCTCCTCGCGGCGGCCGGACGCAGCCGGCCCGGCGCTCAGAAGAGATCCGCCGCCTTCTCGTGAATCCTTGCGATGCGAAGGGCCCGCCCGCTCGCCGGATCGACGTCGACGACCGCGCCGGAGAAACGCGGGTCCCCTTCCGCCGGCTCGAAGCGCACGGGCATCTTCAAGAGAAAACGTTTGAAGATTAAATCGGTCTTCACGCCGATCACCGAGTCGTGCGGGCCGGTCATCCCCGCGTCGGTGAGGTAGGCGGTTCCTCCCGGGAGGATCGTCTCGTCCGCGGTCTGCACGTGCGTGTGCGTCCCGATCACCGCGCTCACGCGCCCCTCGAGGTAGCGACCCATCGCGATCTTCTCCGAGGTCGCCTCGGCGTGGAAGTCGACGAGGAGGATCGGCGTCTCCTCGCGAAGGACCGGGATCGCCTCGTCCGCCGTCCGGAAGGGACAGTCGTACGCGTCGAGAAAGACCCGGCCGATCAGGTTGAGCACGGCGACCTTCGCTCCCCCCCGCGAGACGAAGACCCCCGCCCCCCGTCCCGGCGCGCCCGGCGGATAGTTCGCCGGACGGAGGATCCGCCCGTTCTCCTCGAGAAAAGGGAGCGCCTCGCGCCGGTCCCAGGTGTGGTTGCCGCCGGTGAGGACGTCGATCCCCGCCTCGAAGAGCTCCTCCGCGAGAGCCGCCGTGAGCCCGAACCCGGCCGCGAGGTTCTCCGCGTTCGCCACAGAGAAGTCGGGAGCGAGGCGCCTTCGAATCTCCGGCAGGCGCTCGGCGACCGCCCGGCGCCCCGCCGCGCCGAACACATCGCCGATGAAGAGAATCCGCACCCTCTTCCCCCTCTCCCGCGCAGCGCGCGGCGCGTTCCGTCGACGAGCGCGCTAGCGCGCGTACTCCACGGTGCGGGTCTCGCGAATCACGACGACCTTGATCTGTCCGGGATACTCGAGCTCCTTCTCGACCTTCCGCGCGATGCTCGCCGAAAGGTTCGCCGCCTCCTCGTCCGAGACCTTGTCGCTTTCCACCATGATGCGGATCTCGCGCCCCGCCTGGATCGCGAAGCACTTATCGACCCCTTTGAACGACGTGGCGAGCCCCTCGAGCTTCTCGAGGCGCCGCACGTAGGTCTCGAGCGTTTCGCCGCGCGCCCCCGGCCGCGCGCCCGAGATCGCGTCGGCCGCCTGCACGAGCGGCGCGTAGAGCGAGGTCGCCTCGATGTCATCGTGATGCGCGCGGATCGCGTTCACCACCTGCGGCGGCTCCCCGCAGCGTTCCGCGACATCCCCGCCGATCAGCGAGTGGATCCCCTCGGTCTCGTGCGTGAGCGCCTTGCCGATGTCGTGAAGAAGTCCCGACCGCTTCGCGATCTGCGGATCGAGCCGGAGCTCCGAGGCCATGAGACCCGAGAGCCACCCGACCTCCTTCGCGTGCGAGAGCACGTTCTGCCCGTACGACGTGCGGAAATGCAGCCGGCCGAGAAGCTTCACGAGGTCCTCGTGGAGCCCGACGATCCCCATCTCGAGGACCGTCTGCTCGCCGATCTCGACGATCCGCTCCTCGAGCTCCTTCTGCACCTTCGCGACGAGCTCCTCGATCCGTCCCGGATGGATGCGCCCGTCCGAGATGAGGCGCTCGAGGCTGATCCGCGCGACCTCGCGCCGAATCGGATCGAACCCGGAGAGAACGACCGCCCCGGGCGTGTCGTCGATGATCACGTCGACCCCGGTCGCCGTCTCGAACGAGCGGATGTTCCGCCCCTCCCGTCCGATAATCCGCCCCTTCATCTCGTCGTTCGGGAGCGTCACCACCGAGACGGTGTTCTCGACGGAATGATCCGCCGCGCACCTCTGGATCGCCTGCGTGACGATCTTCTTCGCTTCCTTCTCGGCGGAGCGCTTCGCCTCCTCGCGGATCTGCCGGAGCGTGCCGGCCGCCTCGTGCCGCGCTTCTTCCTCGAGGTTCTGCAAGAGGAGCGTCTTCGCCTCGGCCGTGGAGAGACCCGCGATCCGCTCGAGCTGGCGGTTCTCCTTCTCGACGAGGACCTTCACCTCCTCCTCCGCCTTCTGCACATCCTCCTCGCGCTTCGCGAGCTCCTTCTCGCGGCGCTTCGACTCCGACTCCTTCTTCTCCAAAAGCTCGACGCGGCGGTTCAGGCTCGCCTCTCGTTCGGTGAAGCGCTTCTCAAGCTTCTCCATCTCCTTCCGCCGCGAGGCCGTCTCTTGCTCGAACCGTTCCTTGGCCCGATACCATTCCTCTTTCGCTTCGAGGATCGCCTCTTTCTTGCGGGTCTCCGCTTCCTTCTTCGACTCCTCGAGAATGCGCGAGGCGATGTTGCGGGCCGATCCGACTTGCCTCGTCCCGAGGCGCCACTGCACCAGCCAGGCAACCGCGAAGAGGATCGCTCCGAAAACCACGCCGAGAACGATCGACACGGGATTCATGTTCCGCTCCCTCCCAGGGAAGATCCCATCTATGTGAACGCGGGGCGGAGGCGCCGCCCTCCGCGGCGCCCGCCCGGGAAACAACCGAAAGCCCCGCCGGCGCCGGCCCCCCGATTCGCCGGGGCGCCGCCTCGCGGGCGGGGCTTCTCCTCGGACCGTCTCGGACACAGGCCCCGGCGACCCGGGGCCTCGGATCAATCGTTCGTTCGTCCCTCCAGAATACCGGCCAACTCGGCCGCGCGCTCATCCACCATGCGCTGCCACGAGTCCCGGGCTTCTTTGGCCCGGTGCAGCTCGTCGGCGATGTTCATCGCCGCGAGGATGGCGATCTTGGTGGAGGACGAGACCGTGCCGCGCCCCTGGAGTTCGCGCATCTTCCCGTCGACGTACCGAGCGATCCGCTCGATGTACGCAGGATCTTCGGTTGCCTTGATGCTGTAGTCGCTCCCGAAGATCGTGACCTTCGCGCTCTTCTTCTCGGGTTCCACTCTCTCCCCGCAAACGAACGATCGAGTACCGACGTCCGGTTTGTCTTTCCAGAACTCTCGAAGCCCTTGCCCGCGCCGCGGGCGATCGACCGCAAGTCCTTCTATATAAATACGGAATCGCCTACCGCTCGATCGAACGAATCCTCTCGAGCACGCGGCCCACCTGCTGGCGCGCCGCTTCCTGGCTCTTCCGGTACCGTTCGTTCTCCGACTCGAGAAGGAGAAGGCGCTTCTCCGCCTCGCGAAGGGCCGCCATCTCCGCCTCGAGGGCGCGGAGCCTCTCCTCGAACCGGCGGCGCTCCGCCTCCCAGCGGGCCCGCTCGTTCCTCTCTTGGAGGAACCGCTCCTGAACGAGGGCGATCTGCTCGTCGAGGCGCCGCAAGTTCAAGTCCTCCATGAGGAATCGCTCCTTATCGATTCAAAACATAGCACATCCGCTCCGGGCGTCCAGCAGAAAAAACGAGGGACGCCGGAGCCCCGCCCGGAAGAACCTACCGCTTCGCCTCGGCCCCTCTCGCCGTCTCGACGAGCTCCTTGAACGCGTCCGGCTGGTGGACGGCCAGGTCGGCGAGGACCTTCCGGTTCAGGTCGACGTTCGCCACCTTGAGGCCGTGCATGAACGCGCTGTAGGAAAGGCCGTGCGCGCGCGCCGCCGCTCCGATCCGAACGATCCAGAGCCCGCGGTAGTCGCGCTTCTTCTGCTTGCGCCCCCGGTAGGCGTGCTGAAGGCCCTTGATCACCGCGCGAAGCGCGCTCCGATACGTGTTCTTGCGCGCCCCCCGGTACCCCTTCGCCTTCTCGAGAAGCTTCTTGTGGCGACGGGCCCCGGGCGGGCCGCTCTTCGCTCGCGGCATGACTCTCTCTCCTCCCCTGGAACCTTCCGTCCGGAAGATTCCTTGACCCATTCATTATTCGTCTATTCGTTTCTCTCGCCGGCCCCGCTCTCCTCGAGGGCGGGGGCCTTCTCCGTCTTCCGCTCGGGCGTCTTCGGGCGTCCCTTCGGCGAGAGGACGAGCGTCATCGTCCGTCCTTCCATCCGGGCGGGGACCTCCACCGCGCCGGCCTCCCCCACGTCCCGAACGAAGCGCTCGAGGATCCGGCGCCCGATGTCGAGGTGGGCCATTTCCCGCCCGCGGAAGAGGATCGTCAGCTTCACCTTGTCCCGCTCCTCGAGGAACCGAATCGCGTTCCGAAGCTTGAACTGGTAATCGTGCTCCTCGATCTTCGGGCGGAGCTTGACTTCCTTCAGGTGCGTGACGTGCTGCTTCCGCTTCGCCTTTTGGGCCCGCTTTGCTTGTTGATATTTGAACTTTCCGTAGTCCATGATCCGGCAGACCGGCGGCCGAGCGCTCGAGGCGACCTCCACGAGATCCAACCCCTTCTCCTCGGCCATCGCGAGCGCCTGTTCGGTCGGGACGATCCCGATCTGCTCGCCGTCGTCCCCGACCAGACGCACCATCGGAACGCGGATCCTCCGGTTCACCCGGACTTCTATCGGTTTGATCGCTTCTCCTCCCTCGGGGCGAGCCCCGTCTCCCGCCGCTCGATCTCGCCCCGAATCCTCTCCAGGAACTCGTCCACCGTGAGGACGCCCGTCTCCCCCTCCCCGCGTTTCCGGACGGAGACGGTCCCCGCCGCCGCCTCCCGCCCCCCGAGGATCAGAAGATACGGGATCCTCTCCTCGCGTCCTTTCCGGATCTTGTTTCCGAGCGTCTCGTTCGCGTCGTCGAGGACCGCGCGAACGCCGGCCGCGCGAAGCTTCTCCCCCACCCGGGCCGCGTAGTCGTTCTCCTTCTCGGAGACCGGAAGGAGACGCGCCTGCTCGGGCGCGAGCCACACGGGGAACGCCCCGGCAAAGTGCTCGACGAGACATCCGAAGAACCTCTCGAAGCTCCCCAGAAGCGCCCGATGGATCATGATCGGACGGTGCTCGGCCCCGTCCGCTCCGCGATACGAAAGATCGAACCGCTCCGGGAGGTTGAAGTCGACCTGGATCGTCGAGCATTGCCACGACCGCCCGAGGCTGTCGCGGATCTTGACGTCGATCTTGGGCCCGTAGAAGACCCCCTCCCCCGGGTCGACCGTAAAGGGGAGCGCCGATTCCTCGAGCGCCGCCAGAAGGGCCGCGGTCGCCGCCTCCCAATCCGCCTCGCTCCCCACCGACTTCTCCGGCCGCGTCGAGAGGTAGACGTCGAACGCGTGGAAGCCGAAGGTCCGGAGCATGTGGAGCGTGAAGGCGAGAACCCTGGCGATCTCGTCCGCGAGCGTCTCCGGCGTGCAGAAGACGTGCGCGTCGTCCTGCGTGAACCCGCGCACGCGCTTCAGACCGTGGAGCTCCCCCGACTGCTCGTAGCGATACACGGTCCCGAGCTCCGCCCAGCGGAGCGGAAGATCCCGATAGCTCCGAAGCCGGCTCTGGTACACGTGGATGTGGAACGGGCAGTTCATCGGCTTCACGATGTAGTTCGTCCCGTCGATATCCATCGGCGAGTACATTCGCTCCCGGTAGAAGCTCATGTGCCCCGACACCTCCCAGAGCCTTTCCTTGGCGAGGTGGGGGGTGTAGAGGACGTCGTACCCATTCCGAAAATGTTCTTCATACCAGAAGCGTTCGATCTCGTTCCGGACGCGCGCCCCCTTCGGATGCCAGAAGATGAGCCCGGGCCCGAAACGCTCGTCGATCGAGAAGAGATCAAGCTCCTTCCCGAGCTTCCGGTGGTCCCTTTTCTCCGCTTCCTCGAGATTGCGGAGGTATGCCTCCAGCGACTCCTCGTCGGGGAAGGCGACCCCGTAAACCCGCTGGAGCATCCGCTTCGTCTCGTCCCCGCGCCAATACGCCCCGGCGACGGAGAGAAGCCGGAACGACCGGATCTCCCCGGTGCGCGCGAGGTGCGGGCCGCGGCAGAGATCGACGAAATCCCCGTGGCGATAGAGCGTGATCGGCTCCCCGTCCGGGATCTCCCGGAGCATCTCCACCTTGTAGTTCTGCCCCCTCTTCCCGAAGAGCGCGATCGCCTCGCCCCGCGCGACCTCCTCCCGCACGAAGGGGAGATCCGCCGCCGCGAGCTTCCGCATCTCCTCCTCGACCCGCGGCAGATCCTCCGGGGTGAGCGCGTGCTCCATATCGAGATCGTAGTAGAAGCCGACCCCGCCGAACTTCTCCCCCTCCTGCGTCGGCGGACCGATCGCGAAACGAACCCCCGGATAGAGCCTCTCGATCGCCGAGGCCATCAGGTGGGACGCCGAGTGCCGGTAGACCTCGTACGCCTCGGGGCTCAGATCCTTTCCGGACACGCGCCGATCCCCCCGCGCGCGCCGCCTCCCGGCCGGCCGCGCTTCAAGACAAAAAGAGACCCGTGTCCGGGGCCCCGCCGCGCGCGGGGTCCTTCCCTCCCTCGGACCGGATCGCAATGGTGGGCGATACTGGACTTGAACCAGTGACCTCTTGCATGTCAAGCAAGCACTCTAACCAACTGAGCTAATCGCCCGATTTCCCGAAAGATACGTCCCATGAGTGAGTCGATTATAGGCCCGGGGCGGCCCCTGTCAAGGCCTATCGGTCCTCCTCCTCGTCGTCGTCCGCGCCTCTCGAGAAGTCGACGAGATCCGCGATCGTCGTCTTCGCGCTTCCCGAATGGCGGCGCGCATAGCCATCCACCTCGTCCCGCTCCTCCTGCTGGAGGAACGCCTTCACCGACAGCACGATCCTCCGGTTCTGCGGATCGACCCGCACGACGCGAAGGTCGAGATTCCTCCCCGGCGCGAGGCCCTCCTTCGAATCACGAAGGATCTCGTCCGGAATCTGCGAGAGGGGAACGAACCCCTCCACGTCGCCGCCGAGATCGACCACGACCCCTTTGTCCAACACCTTGACGACCGAAGCTTCCACCGTCGATCCCTCGGGATGCCGGATCTCCATGTGGTCCCACGGATCCTCTTGGACTTGCTTCAGGCCGAGCGAGATGCGCCGGTTCTCCTTGTCGATGTTGAGGACCATCACCTCGACCAGGTCCCCCTTCTTCACGATCTCGTTCGCGTGCTTGATCCTCTTCGTCCACGACATGTCGGAGATGTGAACGAGCCCGTCGATCCCCTCCTCGAGCTCGACGAACGCGCCGAAGTTCGTGAGGTTCCGGACCTTTCCGGAGAGCCGCGAGCCGACCGGATAGCGCTGCTCGATCGTGAGCCACGGATCGGGCTCGGTCTGCTTCAGGCCGAGCGAGATCTTCTCCGCCTCGCGGTCGACCTTGAGCACGACCGCCTCCACCTCGTCTCCGACCCCGAGGACCTTCGAGGGATGGCGGATGTGGCGCGTCCAGGACATCTCCGAGACGTGGATCAGCCCCTCGACCCCCTTCTCGAGCTCCACGAAGGCGCCGTAGTCGGTGATCGACACGACCCGCCCCTTGATGCGCGCGCCGACCGGGTAGCGCGACTCGACGTCCTCCCACGGATAGGCGGTGAGCTGCTTGAGGCCGAGCGAGATCCGCTCCTTCTCCCGGTCGAACTCGAGGACTTTCACCCGGATCGTCTCGCCGATGTTCACGACCTCGGACGGATGCCCGATCCGGCCCCACGACATGTCGGTGATGTGAAGGAGCCCGTCGATCCCCCCGAGGTCGACGAAGGCGCCGAAGTCGGTGATGTTCTTCACGACCCCCTCGCGGATCTGCCCCTTCTCCAGCTCGCCGATCAGGCGCTCCTTCTTCTTGTTCCGCTCCTCCTCGAGGACCACCCGGCGCGAGACGACGATGTTGCGGCGCCGCTTGTTCAGCTTGATAATTTTAAACGTAAACACTTGACCGATCAGATCGTCCAGGTTGGGAACCTGGCGAAGAGCGACCTGGGAGCCCGGAAGGAACGCCTCGACCCCGAAGAGGTCGACGACGACGCCCCCCTTGATCCGGCGGACGAGCCGTCCGTCCACGATCGAGCCCGCGTCGTACGAGTCCTTGATTCGCCCCCAGACCCGGAGAAAATCCGCCCTCTGTTTCGAGAGGACGACGAGACCGTCCTGGTTCTCCAGCTTCTCGAGATAGACGTCGATCCGATCCCCCACGCGAATGTTGATCGGCTCGGGGAACTCGGAGAGAGCGATCACCCCCTCCGACTTGAAGCCGACGTCGACCATCACCTCGTTCTCGCCGACCCGGAGGACCGTCCCGGTGACGATCTGGCCCTCCTCGATCTCCCGCATCGACTCCTCGTACACGCCGAGCATCTGCTGAAGATCCGCGGATGTCTCCTCTCCGTCCTCCTCGTCGATGTTGACGAACTTGATCCGCGCCGGACGGGGACCTTCGTCCCTTCCCCCGTCCCCTCCGTCCGCGCGCCCGTCCTCGTCGCGGTCGTCCGCGTCGTCGTCGTACGGGCGGCCCCGGCCCGCGCGTCTCCCTTCCTGGTTCCACTCCATACCGATTCTCTTCCTCCTCATACGGAACGATTCGCCCTCCACGAGGGCAATCTCTTATCTTAGAGCACCCTCCCCCCTTCGCGCCAGCCATATTTCGACTGGAGGGCGCGGATCCGGCGGGTCGTCTCCTCGGCGATCTTCCGGTAGCGCTCCTTCCGGTTCGCCCCCGGGATCGACCCCGGATCGAGCGGCGGCCCGAAGAAGACGCCGAGGTGTCCTCTCCGAACAAGCGACCCGCCCATTCGGCGCGTCCCCCGAAGGTAGGCCGGCACGATCGGGACCGAGGCGGCGAGGGCCATCATGCCCACCCCGGGGCGCCCCGCGCCGATCGTTCCGTCCCGGGAGCGGGTCCCCTCAGGGAAGACGAGAAGCGCTCCACCTTCCGCGAGGAGGCGGATCACCCTCTCGAGCGTCCGCCTCTCGACCTCTCCCCGGTCGACGGGGAGCGCGTTGTGCGCGCGGATGAGACCCCCGAGAAGAGGGTTCCGAAAAAGCTCCCTCTTGGCGAAGAAGTGGAGCTCCCGCGGAACGCCGAGGCCGGCGATCACCGGATCGGCCGAGGAGACGTGGTTCACGGCGAGGATCATCCCCCCTTCCCGAGGGATGTGATCCGTCCCCTCCACGCGGAAGCCGTAGACCGCCTTCACGAGCGCGCGCGCCGCCGTCCAGCTCACCCGGTAGAGCGTTTTCACGCGCCGGCCTCCCGCGCGAGCCGGACGATCCGATCGACCTGCTCGTCGATCGTGAGGGGGGTCGTGTCGATCTCCACCGCGTCCTTCGCACGGACGAGCGGCGCCACGCTCCGCCCGGAGTCCCGCCGGTCCCTCTCGTCGATCGCGCGCCGGATCTCCTCCAGGCTCGCGGGAACCCCGGACGCCTCGAGCTCCCTCCAGCGCCGCCGCGCCCGCTCCTCCGGGTCGGCCACGAGGAACACCTTGAGGCCCGCCTCGGGAAAGACGACGCTCCCGATGTCCCTCCCCTCGACCACGATCCCCCCCTCGCGCCCTGCCTCGCGCTGGAGGTCGACGAGAAGGGCGCGCACCTCGGGCCGCGCGGAGAGAGGGGAGACGAGCCTGGTCACCTCCGAAGAGCGGACCTCTTCGCTCACGTCCTCTCCGTCGAGGAGAACGCGCATCGCCCGCCCTCTCCACTCGGGCCGCACGCGCGCCGCCCGGCAGATCGCGAGCGCTCCCTCTCCGTGCGGATCCTTGATCCCTGAACGGATCACGGCGAGCGCGAGCGCCCGGTAGAGCGCCCCGGTGTCGAGGTAGCGATAGCCGAGCCGCTCCGCCACCGCCCGCGCGGTCGTGGTCTTCCCCGATCCGGCCGGCCCGTCGATCGCGACCACGAGGCTCACATCTCTTCCTCCGCGAGCGCCTCCCCGAGCCCGAGATCCGCCGCGAGCGCGAGGAACTCGGGGAGGGAGGTCGCCACGCACGCGGTCTCCTCGACGATCGTCTCGCCCCGCGCGGCGAGCCCCGCGATCGCCGCCGCCATCGCGATCCGGTGGTCGCCGCCGCTCGCGACGCGCGCCCCGCGAAGCGCTCCGCCCCCCCGCACGACGAACCCGTCCGCCCGCTCCTCCGCTTCCACGCCGAACGCGCGGAGCATCGTGACGACGAGCCGAATCCGGTCGCTCTCTTTGACGCGAAGCTCCGCCGCGTCGCGCACCTCGAAGACCCCCTCCGCGAGCGCCCCCGCCACCGCGAGGATCGGGATCTCGTCGATCAGGCGGGGAACCTCATCCCCTTCGATCACGGTTCCGCAAAGCGCGCGTGCGCGCGCCCGCACGTGGATCCGCCCCTCGGGCCCGATCGTCTCCGCCCGCTCCCGCTCGATCCGCCCTCCCATCCGCTCGAGCACATCAAGAAACGCGGTTCGGGTCGGGTTGTCCACGATCCCCTCCGCGACGACCTCGCCGCCGGGGACGACGAGACCCGCGGTCACGAAGAAGGCGGCCGAAGAGGGATCGCCCCCCACCTCGATGCGCGCCCCCCGAAGGCGCGTCCCCCCCTCGACCGTCGTCCGGAGCCCCTCGCGCTCCACGCGCCCGCCGAGATACGCGATCATCCGCTCGGTGTGGTCGCGCGAGAGGCTCGGCTCGACGACCGTCGTTCGGCCGGACGCGCGGAGGCCCGCGAGAAGGACCGCCGTCTTCACCTGCGCCGAGGCGACCTCGGTCCGATGGACGATGCCGCGGAGGCTTCCTCCCCGGATCGTGAGCGGAAGGCGCGCGCCCCCGTCGGGCCCATCGATCCGCGCCCCCATCGCGCGAAGCGGCTCCACGACCCGCCGCATCGGGCGGCGCCGGAGCGACGCGTCCCCGTCGATCGTCGACGGAAAAGCCTCGGCGGCGAGAAGGCCGGCGAGAAGGCGCGCGCCGGTCCCCGAGTTGCCGCAGTCGAGCGGGCTCTCCGCCTCGCGAAGATCCCCTCCGCTCCCCCGGACGAGGAACCCCTCGGCGCTCTCCTCGATCGGGACCCCGAGGCGGCGGAGCGCGGCGGCGGTCGCCCGGCAGTCCGCCCCCCGGTTCGGCCCCGCCGCGAGCGTCTCCCCCTCGGCGAGCGCCCCGAGAAGGAGCGCCCGGTGGGTCATCGACTTGTCCCCGGGAACGGCGATCGCGCCGCGCGGGGCCGGCCCCGGCGACACGCGGAAGCGGGTCTCGCGGTTCATCCGAGGGTTCTTCCGACCACGGCGGCGATCTTTCGAAGGTCGCGCATCAGGTTCCGGAAGCGCTCCGGAAGGAGCGACTGGTCGCCGTCCGAGTAGGCCCTTTCCGGCCGCGCGTGCACCTCGATCATGAGCCCGTCCGCTCCGGCCGCCACCCCGGCGAGGGCGAGCGGCGACACCCAGCGCCAATGCCCGGTTCCGTGCGACGGGTCGACGATGATCGGCAGGTGGCTCCAGTGGTGGATGAGCGGGACCGACGCGAGGTCCATCATGTTGCGCGTCGCGGAATCGAAGGAGCGGATCCCCCTCTCGCAGAGGATCACCTCGTAGTTCCCCCCCGACATGACGTACTCCGCCGACATGAGGTACTCGTTGATCGTGGTCATCATCCCTCTCTTGAGGAGGACCGGCTTGCGAGCCCGTCCGACCTCCTTGAGGAGGGCGAAGTTCTGCACGTTCCGCGCGCCGACCTGCACGATGTCCGCGTAGCGGCAGACGAGCTCAACGTCGCGCGTGTCCATCACCTCGGTCACGACGAGAAGACCGGTCTCCGCGCGCGCTTCCGCGAGGATCCGGAGCCCCTCCTCGCCGAGCCCCTGAAAGCTGTAGGGAGACGTGCGGGGTTTGAACGCGCCGCCGCGGAGCACGCTCGCTCCCCCATCCTTCAGCTCCCGCGCGAGGGCGAGGAGGTCCTCCCGGTTCTCGACCGAGCAAGGGCCCGCCATCACGTGGATGCGCGCTCCGCCGAAGGCGAGATCCCCCACCCGCACCTCCGCCCGCTCCGGACGGAACTCCCGGTTCGCGAGCTTGAACGAGGTGTCGAGGGGGACGAGACGGGAGACCGCCGGGTGGGCGCCGAGGTTCTCCTCCTCGATCGCTTGCCGGTCGCCGATCGCCGCGAGGATCGTCTCGTCCGATCCGGGCGAGTAGTGGACCTGCACCCCCCGGAGGGCGAGCCGCCGAAGGAGGTCCTTCTTGTCCCGAGCGGACACGTTCTTTCGTAGGTGAAGGATCATCCCCGTCAGCTCACCCCGAGACGGACCATCCGCCGGAGGAGGTCCGCTTCCTTCTCTCCGAGAAGGCGCCACTCGCCGGGCCCGAGGCCGCGGAGGGAGAGGGGCCCGAGCTGAACCCGCACGAGGCGCTCGACCCGAAGCCCGAGCTCCCTCGAGATCCTCCGGATCTCGCGGTTCCGCCCCTCGGCGAGCACGACCTCGAGAACCGTTCGCTTCCTCGTGCGATGAACGAGGCGAACCTCGCTCGGCCGCGCGAGCCTCCCGTCGATCCGCACGCCGGCTTGGAAGCGCCGCACCTGGGCGTCGCTCATCTCTCCATCCACCCAAAGCCGATAGATCCGCTCGACGCGATAACGGGGGTGCGTGAGACGAAACGCGAGCGGTCCGTCGTTCGTGAGAAGCAGGAGCCCCTCGCTCATTCGGTCGAGCCGGCCCACGGGGAGGACCGGAGCCGGGAGCCCGCGCAGGTAGTCATAGACCGTGCGGCGTCCCTCGGGGTCGCGCGTCGTCGTCAGGCAGTCGACCGGCTTGTGCAGGAGGACGTAGAGGACGCGGCGGGGCGGAACGACGATCCTCCCCCCGACGCGCACCCGGTCCCTCTCCGGATCGACCCGGGCGGCAAGATCCAGAACCACGCGCCCGTTGATCGTGACGCGCCCCCGGAGGACGAGCTCCTCCACCTTCCGCCGCGAGCCGAGCCCGGCGGAGGCGAGGAACCGGTTGATCCGGATCCCCTCTTCCTTAGAACGTTCCGGAGGGAGGTTCATCGTACGGCTCCCCCTCTCCCCCTTCTTCCCGACCCTCCCGCGGGAGCTCCGGATCCTCGTCCGTCTCCGATCCGCCCGCCCCCTCCGCCCGCTCTCTCCGCGCGGCGAGCAGTTCTTCGACCTCCTCTTCGACCGAGAGCCGCTCGTCCGCCTTCATGATCTCGGAGAGCTCCTCAACCTTCGGAAGCTCCTCTAGACTCTTGAGGCCAAAATGATTGAGGAAGAAATCGGTGGTTCCGTAGAGGAGAGGACGCCCCACCCCCTCCGCCCGCCCCTTCAGGGTGATCAGGTTCCGGTCGAGGAGGGTGCGGAGCACTCCCCCCGCGTCGACGCCGCGGATGTGCTCGATCTCGGCGCGCGTCGCCGGCTGGCGGTAGGCGATGATCGCGAGCGTCTCGACCGCAGCCCGCGAGAGACGCATGGTCCGAAGGTCGCTCCGCATCCTCCGCACCCAGGGGAAGAACTCCCGCCGCGTGAAGAGCTGCCAGCCCCCCTCGACCTCGGCGAGCTCGAAGCTCCGCCCCTCCCGGTCGTACCCCTCCCGGAGCTCCGCGAACGCTTCCGCGATCTCCCGCGGCGCCGTCTCCGGGAGAAGCGCCCGGACCTCCTTCGGCTTCAAGGGCCCGTCGGCGGCGAAGAGAAGCGCCTCAAGAATCCGTTTCGTGCTGAGGTTCGTCCCCGTTTCCGTTCCCGTTTCCATTTTCGGTTTCCGTTCGGCGGCGGATGTGGATCCGCCCGAAAAGCCCCGCCTGGACGAGCGAGATCCTTTGGAGGCGAAGCAATTCCAGAAGGGCGATGAACGTCACGATGATCTCCGCCCTCTTCGCCTCCGGCTCGAACAGACGCTCGAACTCGACCTCCTCGGCCGACCGGAGGGCGCTCTCGATCCGCTCGATCTGCTCCTCCAAGGTGTACTCGTGGAGGATCACCTCGTACGGCTCGAGGCGGGGGGTCCGCCGCATGACCTCCGCGAAGAGGCGGAGCAGCCCTCCCAAGTCGACCGGGATGAGCACCTCCTCCGGCTCGTCCGGCTCGCCGTCCTCCTCCTCCGGCGCGGCGCGCCCGACGAGAAGGCTCCTCGCCTCCGCGCGCGTCCGGAGGTTCTCCGCGGCCGCCTTGAACCTTCGATAGTCAAGGATCCGGCGGACGAGCTCCTCGCGCGGGTCCTCTTCCTCTTCGCCCTCCTCGACCTCCTGACGCGGGAGAAGCATCTTCGCCTTGATCCTCATCAGGGTCGCCGCCATGACGAGGAACTCCCCCGCGACCTCGAGGTCGAGCATCTGCATCAGGCGGATGTGCGCGAGGTATTGCTCCGTCACCCGAGCGATCGGGATGTCGTAGATGTCGATCTCGTCTCTCTTGATGAGATAGAGAAGAAGATCCAAGGGGCCTTGAAAGGCCTCGAGCTCGACCTTGTAGCCGGTCCCGCGGACCTCTTCCGTCATCGGAGCCATCACGCCCTCCCCGTGCCGAGGTATTGAAGCACAGCGCCCGCCGGTTGTTCCACCCTTTTCCCGTTCCGCGCGGCGCGCGGTCAACCGCGCGGGTGGAAGGTCCGGTGAACCTCCTTGAGGTAGGTCCGATCGACCGCGGTGTAGAGCTGGGTCGTCGAGATGTCGCTGTGGCCGAGCATCTCCTGCACGTCGCGAAGACCGGCGCCCCCCTCGAGAAGATGCGTCGCGAACGAATGCCGGAGCGTGTGCGGCGAGAGCTTCCCCTCGATCCCCGCCTCGCGCGCGCGCTTCCGGAGGGCTTTCCAAACCCCCATCCGGCTCAAGGGCCCCCCGCGGTGGTTCACGAAGAGCGCCTCGGTGGTCCTCCCCCGGACGAGGGCGGGCCGCGCCCGGTCGAGATACGCCTCGACCGCTTCCTTCGCGCGGCGTCCGACCGGAACAACCCGTTCCTTCCCCCCCTTCCCCACGCAGCGCGCGTACCCTTCCCGGCGGAGAAGACCGCGCACGGGGAACGCGACGAGCTCGGAGACGCGAAGCCCGGTCGCGTAGAGGAACTCGAGCATCGCCCGGTCGCGGATCGCGATCGGCCCCGACGGGCGGATCCCCTCGAGAAGCCGCTCCACGTCCCGAACCGGGAGCGCGTGCGGAAGGCGGAAGGGGAGGCGCGGGGGGAGAAGAACCGAGGTCGGGTCCCCCGCGAGGATCTTCTCCTCTATGAGAAACCGATGGAAGGCGCGGAGGGACGAGTGGCGGCGCGCGAGCGTGCGCGCGGAGAGGCCCGCGCGTCCCTCCCGCTCCGCGAAACGCGCGACCTCCTCGGGGCCGATCGCCTCCGGCTCCACGACCCCTTCCTCCTCGAGAAAGCGCGTGTAGCGCTCGAGATCCCGTCGGTAGCTCTCGATCGTGTTCGCCGCGAGCGCCCGCTCGGTCTTCAGATGAACCAGGAAATCGCGGAGCGCGTGGCGGAGCGGGGGGACGCCGGGCGCGCTCATCGTTCCGCTCCCCGAAGGTGCGCGCGGATTCGTTCGGCGAGAATCGGCCCGATCCCCCGAACCCTGGCGATCTCGATCGCCGTTGCGGCGCGAACGCGCGCCACCGACCCGAAGCGGAGGAGAAGCGCGCGCTTCCGCTCCGCGCCGAGGCCGGGGACCGCGTCGAGCGCGCTCCGCTCCGTCCCCTCCGCCCGCCGCCGCCTCTGATAAGTGATCGCGAAGCGGTGCGCCTCGTCCCGGATCCTCTGAAGAAGCCGAAGGCCCGGCCCGTTCGGGAGGCGGATCGCCTCGGAGACCCCCGGACGGAAGACCTCCTCCTCCCTCTTCGCGAGCGAGGCGGCCTCCGTCCCCTCCGCCCCCGCCTCACGGAGCGCGGCGCACGCCGCCGCGAGCTGTCCCTTCCCCCCATCGACGAGGACGAGATCGGGGAGCGGATCCCCCTCGGCGAGAAGGCGGCGGAAGCGCCGTCCCACGATCTCGCCGATCGAGGCGACGTCGTCGATCCCCTTCACGGTCCGAATCCGATACCGCCGGTACCTAGCCTTTTCCGGAAGCCCGTCCCGAAACGACACCGACGATCCCACGAGGTCTCGATCACCGAGGTTCGAACAATCGAAGCACTCGATGCGGCGCGGGATGCGCGCGAGCTCGAGCGCCCGCCGGATCTCTCGGAGCGCCTCGAAGGACCGGTCCTTCCGGGCGAGCTTCCGCACGAGGAGCGCTTGCCGCTCGTGCGCCGCGTTCGCGCGGGCGAGATCGACGAGCCGCTTCTTCTCCCCGCGGCTCGGAACGAGGAGCCGCACGCGAAAGCCCGCGCGCGAGGCGAGCCACGCCTCGATCGTCTCGCGATCCGCCGCCTCCCGGTCGGCGAGGATTTCCGGAGGAATCGCCGGGGCCTTCTCGTAGAGCCGCTTGAGGAACGGGCCGAGCGCCTCCTCCTCCGCCCCCGCCTGGAGGGGGAAGGTCTCCTTCCCGGTCATCTTCCCCTCGCGGACGCGAAGGAGCACGGCGACGAGCTCGCCGTCCCCCTCCGACAGCGCGACCACGTCCCGGTCAGCCGGGTCGCTCGCGCTCATCCTCTGCCGCTCGATCACCCGCTCGACCGCCGCGATCTGGTCCCGGAGGATCGCCGCCTTCTCGTAGAGGCGATCCTCCGAGGCGCGCGCCATCTCCCGGCGAAGCTCTTCGACCAGAGTCCGGTTCTTCCCCTTGAGGAGAAGGATCACGCGATCGATCATTTGGCGGTACTCCTCCTCGGACGCCTTCCCCTCGCACGGGCCCGAACACTTCTTGATTTGATAATCGAAGCAGAGACGGACGGCACGTGAAGGAAGAACCGCCGTGCACGAGCGGACCGGAAAAACCTGCCGGATGAGGCGAAGGACCCGGTGCATCGCCTGCGCGTCGGTGTACGGCCCGAAGAGGAGCGAGCCTTCCGCGGCCGGGCGCCGCGTCCCGAAGACCCGCGGGAACGGCTCGCCCAAGGTGACCTCGATGTACGGGTACCGCTTGTCGTCCTTCAGGCGGACGTTGTAGCGGGGACGGTGCTCCTTGATCAGGTTGAGCTCGAGTAGGAGCGCCTCGAGCTCCGAATCGACGAGGAAGGTCTCCACGTTCCAGATGCGCGAGACGAGGGCCCGAAGCCGCGCCGACTCGTGGCGGCGCCCGAAGTAGCTCCGCACCCGCTTCCGGAGGCTGTTCGCCTTCCCGACGTAGATCACGCGCCCGCCGGCGTCCTTCATGAGATAGACGCCCGGGTGATCGGGAAGACGCTCCAGATCCTCCGCCTTCATCGCTCCCCTCCTCCGGCGGAGTATAGTCCGATTCGCGGGGGGACGAGGAGGGGAGAGAGAGGATTTCGGTGCGGGGCTACGAAACTAGGTGGTCGTGAAAAGATCGGTCGACAGGTACTTCAGCCCGGAGTCGCACGCCAAGGTCGCCACCGTACGACCAGCCCCTAGTCGCCGGGCTACGCGCAATGCCGCGACGACGTTGGCTCCCGTGGACGTCCCGGCAAACACAGCCTCCTCACCCGCCAGGCGACGGGTCATCTCTTTCGCCTCGGCGGTGGAGACCTGCTGAATCTCGTCCGCCAAGTCCTCTCTCCACCTCGGAGGAACGAAACCCGGTCCCACCCCTTCGATCTTGTGAGCACCGGGCACGCCACCGGACAGCACGGCCGACTCGGCAGGTTCCACGGCGATGATTTGAACTCCTGGATGCAGTGCGCGCAGAGCGTCGGAGACCCCTGAGATGCACTGGGCGGTACCTACGCACTGAACGAAGGCATCCACCCGTGCACCCGACTGCTCCCACAGCTCATCCGCGAGCGGCGCGTAACCCAGGGCGGCATCGGGATTGTTGAACTGGTCGGCATAGAAGGTGCCGGGCTCGGCGCTGAGCTCCGTTGCTCTTGCGATCATCTTCTGAATCAGCTCCTTGGTGGTCTTCCCTCCTTCGCTCGGAAGCTCCAGGACGACGGCTCCGAAGGCACGCATGTGGTCGCGCTTCTCCCGGCTGAACGCATCGGATGTCACGAGCGTGATGGGGAGCCCGCGTGCTGCACACACGAAGGCGAGCGACGTCCCCGTGCTTCCCCCTGTGTACTCAACCACCCTTCCCGGCGGCGAGAGACGGCCCGAGCGAATCGCGCGATCAATGAGTGAGAGAGCCATGCGGTCCTTCATGCTTCCAGTCGGGTTGTGGCTCTCCAGCTTCAACAACACGCGAGCGGATCCGCGAGGCACGACGCGTCGGAGCTCGACAAGAGGCGTTCGGCCGACCGACTCGATGACGCCGGCGATCCTCTCCACGTCACTCTCCATCGGTCCGCCGCGGACGAGGAGCGGGCGGTTCAGTGAACACGCTCGCGGGGCCGCTCGTTCGTTCTGGCCGCACGTTGGCCGCGCGAAGCGCCGGACGGCATGTGGATCTTTCATCCGCTGCGGATTGCGCGGCGCGGAGCGTCCGCGCCACCAAAGATTCGACGGCTCCAGCATAGCCGATCCCCGTGCGAAGGAGGAGGGCCAAAAGATTCCTCCGATGCGGCCCCGGTACGTGCCACTTCGCTCTCTCAACGCCGGAGCACCGCCGTCCGAATCTCGGCGAGCTCGCGCCTGCCGAGGACGAGGGAGGCGAGGAGGAAGGCGAGAAGACCGGCCGCGATGCTCCCCCCGACGTGGAGGAGCTGCGCGGCGAGCGTCGGTTCGCCGCCGGGATCGAGGCGGCCGCTCACGATCCACAGGACGACGCCCATCACGAGAGAGGAACCAAGGGTTCGAAGAGACGATCCGGCGAGCGACGGGCCGCCGAGTCTCCCGTGGCGCCGGACGAGAAGGCCGAGAAGGAGGAAGAAGTTGGCCATCCCGGCGAGCGAGGTCGCGAGCGCGAGCCCTCCGACGGCGAGAGGTCGATAGAGGAGAAGATCGAAGAGGATGTTCGCGCCGGCCGCGATCGCGCCGACGACAACCGGCGTCCGCGTGTCCCGCATCGAGAAGAAGACTTGCGAGACCCCCTTCACGCCGCCGAACGCGAAGAGCCCGAGCGAGTACAAGAGGAGCGCGGTCGAGGTGAGGTCGAGCGAGCTTCCCGCGTCGAACTCCCCTCGAACGAACAAGAGGCGGATGATCGGCCTGCGGAGAATCATGAGCCCGATTGTGGCGGGGATGAGGAGGAAGAAGAGAAGCCGGAGCGTGTAGGAAAGGGTTCTCTTCGCCCGCTCGATCCCCTCCTCCGCCACCTGCGCGGAAAGAGAGGGGAGCGACGCCGAAGCGACGGCGGTCGCGAAGACCGCGAGCGGGAGGAACATCACGCGGTTCCCCAGGCGGAGCGCGGTCACCGATCCTTCATCGAGGAGCGTGGCGAAGAGAGTATCGACGAGCACGTTGATCTGCACCACGGCGAGCCCGAGAACTCCGGGGAGCATGAGGGCCCCCACCGCGCGAAGCTCGGGGCTCCCGAGGTCGACGCGCGGCCTAAAGCGAAAGCCCGCACTGCGGAGCTCCGGAACCTGCACGAGAAGCTGCAAGACCGAACCGAAGAGGATTCCCGCGCAGAAGAGGTCCATCCGCGCGTAGCCGCTCTTCGGAAGCGCGAGCGCCGCGAAACCGAAGGCGACGATCCCGATGTTCCAGGCAACCGGGGAGAGGGCGGGGATCGCGAAGCGCCGGAGCGCGTTCAGAATCCCCATCACGAGGACCGCGGGGCCGATGAAAAGGAGATATGGAAACAGTAAACGCGTAAAGCGGACCGCTGCCTCCATGCGGAGGGCATCCTCCCGCCATCCGCGCGCGTAGAGCCCGACGAGAAAGGGCGCGGCCCATGCCGCGAGCGCCGCGAGAAGAACGAGAAGGATCGTGAGCACGACGAGCGCGTTCGACCCGAAGCGGGACGCTTCTTCGTCTCCCTTCGCGATCCGGTGTTGCGTGTAGACCGGAACGAAGGCGGCGTTCATCACCCCTTCGCCGAAAAGGCGCCGGAGAAACTGCGGAACGGAGAATGCCAGGTTGAAGGCGTCCGCCTGGAGAGACGTCCCGAAGAGAAAGGCGAAGAGGACGTCGCGGCCCATCCCGAAGACGTGCGAGAGGAGCGTGGCGGCGCCGATCGTTCCCGCCGAGCGCCCGATCGCCGCGTGCTCGTCCCGCCCGGCGGCGCTCCCCTCCATCAGAACCCCATCAGCCCGCAACAGCGCCGGCAAGCGGGCAGGATCCCCTCGGTGCTGATCGACCGGCGGAAGCGCCGAGCGCGCTCGTTGTTCCACATCGTCCGGACGTCGTCCCGGGCGATGTTGCCGATCACGTAGTCGTGATAGTCCCGGCAGAGGCTGACGTTTCCGTTGCTGTCGATCTCCATCGTCATGAAGATGCTGACGCACTGATCGTAGCCGAAATCGTCCGCGTGGTTCGTGTAGTAGCGCTCGATCTCCTCGCGCGTCTTCAGCGCCGGCATCGGGATCGGAGGGCACCGCCCGCTTGCGTTCGAGAGCGCGCGCATCGCATCGAGCTTCTCCGCCACGAGACGATGATCGAAGTCCTTCCACGTTCCGATCCAGCCGAGGTGGGTCCTCGGCGGGAAGCCGAAGCGGCGTTCGAACTCCCGGCTGTGCTCCTCCGCCGACTCCGGGTCGATCCACCAGGTGAGATAGAGGATGTGCGCGTCCGCGTAGCCCGCGACGAAGCGGTAGAGATCGACGAGATGATTGATGTTGTAGCTCGTGATGCAGGAGAGCGGCACGACGAGCGGATAGACCGAACCGCGTCTCTTCTTCTCCTCGCGGATCGCATCGAGCGCCGCGACGACCTCCCGGAAGTTGTCGGCCGTCTCGCCCGCGCCGGGCCTCTGCCGGTTGTGGATCGCCGCGTTCGGGCCGTCGACGCTGATGTAGAAGACCCGGCAGGTCTCGACGATCTCCTTCGCGTGGTCCGCGACGCGCGTCCCGTTCGTGACGAGCGAGATCGGCATCCGCTCTTCGTGGATGGCGCGGAGCACCTCGAGGATGCCGGGGTAGAGCATCGGCTCGCCCCCCCACACGTACCAGATGGGGGACCAACCGGCCGCCACGATCTCGTTGATGAACCGACGATAGATGTCTATTGGAACCTCGCGCCGCCGGAGCTCGCGGGACGGCGTGTCCAAAAGGTAGCCGTTGTCCCCCCACTGCCCGCACGAGTGGCACCGGAGATTGCACCGGTCCGTGATCCGAAGGGAAACGAGCTGCACGCCGTCTCCCTTCCCGTGCCGCGCCCCGAGCGGGTGGCGCAGGTTGAAGATCTCCTTCAGGGCCTGATACCGGAGGAAGGTGCGCGTGGCGATCCCATCTTCGTCGAGCGCGGCCGCCAACGTTCGCACGAAGCCCCTCGGGGGGATGCGGCTGCGGATGGCCATGCTAGTCCTCCTCAGAGAGATCGCCCGTGCGGAAGCCCGGCTCGACCTGCAGGAGACGCGCGAGGGGAGCCCGAGCCCTTCTCAGGAACCCCTCCCAGGCGCTCTCGCGGGGCTCCTCGATCGGACGGGGGACGCGACCGAGAATCCGGCACCCCTCCGGATGCCGGTGCGCGTAACGCACCCCGCCCCACACGATCGATCGCTTGAAGGGGGCGCAGAGGCTGTTGACCCCTCCGAGCAGCATCGCCGCCGGAACGGCGAGGGCCGTGAGAAGCATCGTGCGGCGGATCCTCCGGTCCTTGCGGAGGTTCTCGGGGAGCGTGCGCGTGAAGAGAAGATAGCTCAACGATTCGAGAAACGGCACCGCGAGAAGAACCCCGTACCGCTCGGGAGCATGAACCGTGAGGGGGATCGCGGCGGCGAAGACCGCTCCCTTCGGGAGGAGGTGCGTGAGACAGAGCCACCAGGAGAGCCGAAGCTTCATCCAATAAGTGACCGCCATCTGGCGGTTCGTGAACTCGATCACCGGACGCCATCCTCGCTCGGCCGTGTAGTTCACCGGGACGCACTCGGGCGCGAAGTGAATCTTCTTTTTGAGCTCGGACATCGCCCGCGTCAGATGCTGATCCTCGAAGAGGGCCTTCTTCCATCGCGCAAGGATCTCTCCGCGCGCGAAGGTCTCCCTCCGGATCGCCGACGACCCGCCCCAGACCATCCCGATACGGGGATCCCCGTAGAGCGCGATCTGGAAGTTTACCCACACCGCTTCCGTGTACGAGGCGACGCTCGGAACCATCGGCGCGTAGAATCGGGCCCCGGTGACGACCCCGACCTCCTCGTCCTGAAGCGGCCTCACGAGCCGGTCGAGCCATTCCCTGTGAATCCCCGCGTCCGCGTCGACGAAGGCGAAAACCTCGACCTCGTCCGGAACCGCGGCGAGCGCCGTGAGGAGGTTCTCCGCCTTCTGCGATCGCCCAAGACCGTTGTCGACCACGTTGGGGGCCAAGAGCACGCGCGCGCGCGTGTCGGCGGACGCGAGCCTCTGCAGGGGCCGGTACGACCGATCGGGCCGCCCATCCACGTCGACGTGTGTGACGAAGAAGACTTGGTAGTCGCCGGGGTAGTTTTGGTCGAGGAGCACTCGCGCGTTCGCTTCCGCCTGCGCGTCCCATCCGTAATGCGGGGCGATCACGGCGACGCGGGGTCCGAAGACGGGCCGTCTCGCCCTTCTCTCCCGACGGGTCCAAGCGATCGCTCGAACCAGAAGCACCATCTCGATCAGGAAAGGGATGGCGCTGATCGCGAGGAGGATCGCCAACATCTGCTCGCCCCCCGGAAACCCGGATAGCGGACCGTTTTCCCGCGCAGTCTAGCACATGGGGTGTCACGGTCCAAACAATCCGTCCGGTGGGGGAGGCGCGCGGAAGGCATGCCTCGGCGCCCACAACAACCCCCCGGGCGGACGACCCGCCCGCAACCGATCGCGTTCCCCGAATCTTGGGGCCCGCGCACGGGCCGCGGGCCCCGCCCCACAGTTGTATCAGCCGCTACTCGTCCGCTTCCTGGAAAAGCCTCTTGATCGCCCCCCAACTCTTTCCGGTCGTCCAGGTGACGCTCCCGCCGTTGGAGGCTTGCGGGCTATAGTCCCAGTCGAAGCCCTCGAGCGAGGGACGCGTCCAATCCCCGTAGCCGTCCGGGAAGCGGATCATCGACTCGCCGTGGTTCCCCTCGGATCCATACGTGCGCTGGTCGATCAGCTCGCCCTGCCTTCGAAGCTCCACCGTGTCCCCGCTGTTCGAGAGACCGTTCCCGATCCGTCCGTCGTCGGCGAAGACCGGACCCTCGAACCCCTGGGGCGATCCGCCGCCGAACAGAGTGAGGAACCCGTGCGACGGGATCACGGTCCCGGTCGGAAAGATGAACGCGCCGGTCGGAGAGTCGTCGTCCGACAGAGTCCAACCTGAGACGTCCACGCTCGTCGCGCCCGGATTGTAAAGCTCGATGAACTCGTCCTGATACGCGTCGATGATCCCGTCGTTGTTCGCGTCCCCCTGCGGAGAGGCGAGGATCTCGTTGATGACGACGGTCGGAAGATGGTCCTCCACCGTGTAGCCGTACGTCTCGGCCGGCGCTCCGGCCGGATCGTACGAAGTGTGTCCTCCCGCGTCGATCGCGCAGACGTAGTACGTCACGCTCGACCCATCCGCCGCCGGGGGGATGAGTCCCTCGAACCAGTTCCCCGACCCGGCCGCCATCACGGTCATCTGCGAGGCGCCGCCGTTCACCCGGTAATAGAGACAGACCTGGGAGATCCCCTCATCGTCCCGAACCTCCGACGACACGAGCACCGTGTCCGCGGAGCTCGGATACGCCGGCTCATGGCGCGTCCCGCTGATCACCGGAGGGCCCGAGGGAACGCCCCACGCGTCGTTCGGAGCGCCCGGCGTTCCGTAATCCCCGGCCCCATACGTCGAGACCACGCACTCCGCCCAGTTCGACCCGACGCGGTTGTCCGCGAGCGGATCGATGCACTCCATCGAGGCGCCGGTCGGATCCGGAAAGGTCGCGCCGTCGTCGTACGCGACCGAATCGATCGTCGTCGTTCCTTGCCGAATCACCACCCGGTCCGCCGCGTTGCCAAGCGTGATCGCCGAGTACTTGTAGTTGCAGGTATACCCGCCGTTCACCGCCGGGTCGTCGTTCCGCCCGAGCACCAGGAACCCGCCCGCGGGGATCACGAGCGAGCCGCCCGCGGCGATCGTGTGCGCCTCGCTCCCCCCATCCCCGATCACCCATCCGTTGATGTCGATCCCGGCCGCGGTCGTGTTGTAGAGCTCGATCCACTCCCCGTACGTGTCGCTCACCGCGTCCGGGTTCTGCATGATCTCGGTGATCACGACGTCCCCGGGCGAAGCCCCCCGCGCCGCCGGCGCGAACACGAGGACCAGAAGCGCGATCATTGCGATCGAAAGCAACCTCATCGAATCCTCACTCCTTCCCTTCATCCGCACATCCCATCCCATTCGACGCCCGGTTCTCTTGCGGCCGCATCACCTCCCTCCCGCGGGCCGGTTCTCGGGACCGGTCGAAGCAGGATCCGTTCCCCCCGCCGAACGCCAAGACCGCCGCCGGCAAGTGCAAGAGGGAGCGACTCATCGAGCGAGGCGGCCCAAAGGGCGCGAACGCGCCCCCGCCCACCGGTTGGGCGGCGCGACCGAAAGGCCGCCCAGGGCCTGGACGGCTCGGCGGCCTTCCCCGCAGAGAGATCGCGGACGGAGAGATCGGGGACGTTCCGAACTCGCGGAACCTCGCGCTCGATTTGCTTACGCCAGAAGACAGGGACTGGAGACGAATCGTGCGTATCGGTTCTCGACTCCATGCCGGAGGAACTGGATCATGAAGAGAACCGGTAGAGAAACAAGTTCCGATAATTCGCGACGTCTCCACCCCCCCACGTTTTGGAGTGAGGGAACTGTCCACCTGCCGGAGGGGGAGGTCGGGAACGTTCCGAACGTGCGGAACGGAGCACGTGTAGCGCGGATTCGGCGCCGGGCCACGAGACTTCTTAGGAAGGCGGCAGGATTCCGTAGCCTGGCACCAAGATCATCCCACACTTCCAGACCCAATACTCCTAAACAACCAAAGCACGCTCATGGTCGGAAGAGCACAGCTCGGAAGCCTTGAGCCAGTCTACTTTGACTACTTAAACATCACCAGCGTCGGACCAGAAATCAAGCCGCCGATGGAAGGAATACCTTGGTGCGGTAATCAGGAGATGAAGTGCGGGTGGTTTACTGACATGAGCAAAGCCATTGTGCTCGGAAGAGCGTGCAATACCACAACACCTCTCCCGGCATATGCGAATTGCAACAAGCTCACGGGAGTGGGACAGGATTGTGCGTATTCTGAAAATGATAACGAACCTGGCAGATGCTATTCTCGTTTTTCGACCATTTCCAACAAAGATGATGTGGACATTACTTGTATTGAAAGTGGTGTTTGGTGTCCCATTAATTTCATTTGGAATGAAGATTTTGGACGCTGTGAACCGGTTCAGGAATTGTGCGATTATGGGTTTGAGAACGAGACACAGCATAATTGCCAGACCAATGAGACACTTGCACAGCCTGGGTTCATGAATGATTTAGGGTGGTGTCTTGAGGATTTCTCTCCCCCAGGAGAATCCGGAAATTGGAGCATTGCCTGCTGTGAATTCTTGAGAGTTCCACTTCCTGGGCAAGATTATCTGTTCTTTGGAGAAAAGGAGGTATTGATTTATTGATTGAACTCAATAGCTTGGGCATCATTTCTAAGTTCTTCTGTTCTCCTTGTTTTATCTCTTCCCCAGGCAATGTAAGAGATATCTGAACTGGTCCAAGGCTGAGGACTAACCTGCAATATGCCAAGTCTGGAATCAGAAGAATTTCCACTAATACCAGAAATAGCTCTTGCCAACTCGTGTGCACAAATCCTCCAGTTGCCTATTCCCAAACTTCCGGGCTTATAGTAAATCGTAACTGCTTCTATTTCCTGCGTCTCTGGAATAATATTAAAATCAGATGAATTCATATTTAAAATATAGATATAAATATTATCTTCCTCAGGATTGACCTCACCAGGAGCCCACGCAAGAGCTGGTCCTGGAATAATAGAATCGCATCTTGCATTAATATCATCAATAGCACTTGTAATATATCCAATTTCTGTTGAATTTAGGGGACGATGAGGCAATGATGCAACATAATACCCATCAACCTTCAGCGGAAAATTCGCAGTAGGATGCCATTTGTTGTCATTTCCAAGCACTGGAACATCATAGAGTACTTTCATAAGAGCAACATCAAAATCACTAACGCCGCGATATTGTTTGGGCGTTATCATCACGCATACTGTCTGGTTGTCATTTGCATTTATTCCAAAATCTCTCAGCCAATTCCAATACACACTATTCCCATCAATCATAACCTGGCCGTTCAACAAGTCGGAGGGAGAGACACTCGTCTTCGCCGGCGTGCCAACGTGGAAAAGCCTCTTGACGGCGCCCCAGGAGCCCCGTTCGGAGCGGGCCTCCGGGACCCCGGTGAGGACCCATTCCAAAGTCGCCTCCCCGTTCGCATCAGTTGTATCGGAGAGCGTCCGGTCGCAGAGCCGGCCGAACACGAGCTGCCCCGCGAGGGGCTCCCCTTGATAGCTGTAGGTCTTGATCGTGTAGGTCGTTGCATAGGCGGGGAAGGCGAAGAGAAGGGAAAAAACAGCGAAAGAGAGGACGGCATTCCGAATGTGGAAGTTCACTGGGCCATTCTCCTTTCAGTCATCGCCTCCGTCACCGCTGAGGCCTGGAGGTTCGTTGGGGAAATCGGCCTTCCCCGTCCCGCATCGGGCTGAGCCCAGGAACCGCACGATGCGGCACAGGACCCGGCGCATCTAGTAGATCGGAGCGTCTTCCTCTCGGGCCGGGCGGGGGCGAACCACTCTCCCGAAACCGAAAAGCCCCTCCTCGAAATCATCCAAATCCAGGAAGCGAAGCCCGTCTTCCCCCTCCGCGCGGAGAACCCGCTGCCACCGCGCGTCGAGCCCCCGTCCGAAAAAAGCGAGCACGGGCGCGCGGTGACCGCCCCCGCGGCGACGCGCGATCTGCGCCGTCCGAAGGAGAGGCTCGGAGAGCGCGAAGCTATCCGAGACCACCGCGATCCGATACGAGTCCGCCAGCCTTCCGATCGCGAACGCGATCCCCGCATCGAAACGGACCAGCCGGGGCGCCACCTTCCCGTCCTCCGAAAACCCGAGCACCCCCGCCGGCTCCACCACGAAGCTCTCGATCGGCGCGAAACGGCGGACCTCCCAATGAAGGTCGTTCTCGGCGAACTCGAGAAAGCGCATCTGACCCGCGTTCTGGGAAGACGCCGAGGTCCACATCACCCAGAGGCCCTCCTTCCCTCTCGGATCCGGCTCCCGCACTCCCTCCACCTCTTCACAGAGAAGGCGAATGAAGCCCCGGTAGTCGAGCGAGCGCCCCTCATAGAGCGCGCGGGAAACGAGATAGAGGGCGCTCCCATCGATGAGCACCGCGGTGGGAGGAGTTGCACCCCCCGGGTTGGCGAAGGCATCGTCTCGATGCGTCGGGTCGGACGGGTTCCAGGAATTCCGCATCGGGCTCATACGAATATCTCCTTTCAGATTCTGATGTTCATGCTATCACCGATCGGAGCCGACGTCAATTCGCACCGCATTCTGAATCAGGATCAGGCATTCTGTTCGACGCAGGTATCAGCGATGCGGCGTCGATCGAGCCTTTCGCTCTTTTCTGGATTTGGACTTCTGATCGGGAGAGGGAAAGCTCTTGACATCCGGCTGTCAAACAAAGTACAAGAATGAGTATAAGGTATCAATCTGGAGGAAGACGATGCCCTACGAAGAGTTCGTCAAGCAACGGAGACGGTGGGGGAACCGAGAACCGCAAATCACGATATCGAAAAGGGGGAACATCGGCATCAACACCGTCTGCGATCGGACGTATCTGAAGGAATTCGACTACGTCGTCTACTACTACGATCGCGACAAGACAACGATCGGGATAAAGCCGATGAAAGAGGAGCTCCCGAACGCGTACCGAATCAAGCGATACAAGAACGGAAGCATCGTCATGCTGAGCGCCGTGGCGTTCCTCGATCACTACCAGATCCCCCGCGAGAAGACGCGCTCGTACCCGTGCACGTGGAACGAGAAGAAGGGGATGATCGAGGTGGAGGTCGGGTAGGGGGCCTGCGGAAGGAATCGGGACACCTGTCGGTCCTCCCGCTTCAGTTCGCAGCTTCGCCCCCCGAGAAGCCGGTGCGCGCTTCTTCGCGCCGATCGAGGACCGCGATCCAGTCGCTCGTCCGCGGCGGCCACGGAAGATCCGGCCCCCAGTGGAAGACGCTTCGTTCCGGATGCTGCTCGACGAGGCCGGTCAAACGGTAATTCCGCTCCCGATAGGTATCGAACCAATCGAGGAGGAGCGTTTCGGAATCGGGACGAATCGCCCACGAGTGCCGATTGCGAACGAAGACGAGAACCGCAGGCGACGCGCGCTCGATCTCGGCGATCATTTGCTCCTGCATCGCGCGCGCAAAGGGCTGCGCCTCCATCATGGGATACACGTAAAGGAATCCGGTCGCCGCGCGCCGATCCGCGTAGAAGTAGATCTCCGGCTCCGACCCGATCACCGCGATCCGCTCGTCGGGGCGCGTCCTCTCGCGAACGCGTTCCCCGATCTCGATCGACTCGACGAAGGGGTTGAGCCCGTAGGTCGACCGGCACGCCTCCTCCGGGGTCATCGCGAAAAAGAAGGCCCTCTCCCGATGCACCGCGAAGGCGAGCGCGAGGAGGAGGACGAGCGGCGCGAGGCGCGCGGACGCTCCCCATCCGAAACGCTCCCCGAGAAGTCGCTCGATCCGCTCGATCCCCTCCCCCGCGAGAAGCGAGGCGACCGGAAGAAGAAGAACGAAATAATGAGGTCGAAAGTAAAACCCGGGAGAGACGGCGGCGAGAGAGAAGAAGAGAGCCGCGAGCAAGACAGGCGCGCGGCGGGGCCGTGTGAGGAGATGGGAAACGACCCCGCATCCCGCGAGGATCCAGATCGAGGGGGCGTGTCCCGCGACGCTCCCGAAAAGGGCGAGGAAGCGGCCCGGCACCTCGCCGAGCGGAACCTGCGAGACGTAGGCGCCGGCGTAATCGATCGTCCAGTGCCGAAAGGCGCGGAGCGTCCCCGAGGCCGCCATCCAGACGAGGACGAGCGCGTAGGGGACACACGCGCCCGCCGCGAACGCCGAGAGCCTGATCCCGAGAG